>SNQY01000015.1_pt1 | contig 169959 bp, 171 predicted proteins | sample 2580551 | NCBI WGS metagenome assembly SNQY01 (sample SAMN10953785, study PRJNA522744) | food fermentation metagenome | isolation source: 144-hour incubation of native-enriched microbial consortia from nixtamalized... | place: Mexico | collected 2017-09-24 | reverse complement strand
CGGAGCCTCTACGGGCGTGATGTATGCGTGAAACGCCGAGCTCATTCTTCACGCTAACAAGAAAGCAGTCTATCACGCCCGTTACTCCATGTAAAGCACGTTAGATTAGTAGAAAAATTCGGGGCTTGACGGCCTCGTTCATATCAGCTCGATGGCAAGTGGCTGCGCCTGAGAATTTAGCGTATCAAGCGCATCCTTTGGGTTGTTACGTTGATAGACGGGGATTACATTATTACTCAAAATCCCCTCCCAATCTTCGCTATGAATAATAAATTGTTCAATCCCTTCCCTTTCGTGCGGCAAGGCATTTTTTTTCAATTGCGCCTCTATGCTTTTGGCACGCTCGCTCGCTTCTATGAACTTCTTGTGTAACTCCTCGTCTCCTGTAGTAACATACAGCATAACATAATTAATTCGCTCCATAATCGTGCTTTTGATCTGCAACTGTGTGGTCAAATTCGGCACGGAATGATTAATAATTTTATCATTATCACGCGCCACTTGAAGCAGTTGATGATTCAGTACGAACATACCGCTTCCTGCAAACAGGACAATCGTCAGAAATACGCTAAAGAATTTTAGTCTAATCGGTAAGTTACTCCACTTTTTCAATACTCTCATCTTATTTGCTCCGTATTCTTCATTGGCACCCTAAAGAATGGGGATATACAGGTAAAGAAAACATGCCTTTTTTATACTCGTCTAGCTTTTGTTTAATTTTGCTTTTTATGGGGTCTGGAACCATAGAACCAAAGGGTGCTAAATCCTGTCCTCCGTTTTTGAAATCAAAAGTTAGGCTACCTTCTGGCAATGATCCGTCCTTGTATTGCTGTGCAATTTGGAGATAGACGTTTGTTACATCCTGTACTGTGCTCGTAATAATCGTCCCCCTAGATACAAACGACTGATCGGAAATATAGCCTACCGCCCATCGTTTTGCATGATGCGCTTCCATGATCACATCAATATTGAAGCCATCTCCCATTGGCACGAGCACATCAACACCCTGTTCCACCATGTTTTTAGCAATTTTGACGGCCGCTGAGCCATCATTCCAACTGTTTACTTCCTGCACAATAACTTGGTTTGCTTTGTTCTGTTCCTTAACAGCTTGAATAAACGGTCTAATTTCTTTCATAGAACAGTAAGCAGGAATCAGACCAACTTTGTGCGTTTTCGTCATCAGTCCTGCGACCATACCAGAAAAGTATCCGATTGACTCCGGCGTAAAATTAACCGCTGATACGTTAGAAACGTTCGACTTTCCGTTAAAAAAAACGAAATGCGTGTTCGGATACGCAGGTGCAACACGATTAAATATCGACTCGAAGCTTCGTCCATTGCCAAAAATCAAATCATATCCTTCTTCCGCCAGCTTCTTCGTCTCTGCGATTTGTACTTGCTCTGTGCTTATGTTCTGTTTATAAATAATTTGTGCATGTAACTCTCGTTCAATTTGTTGCAAGCCTTTAAATGCTTGGTTATCCCAGCCTTGATCATCTTTTTTTCCTTCCAGTAACAGCGCCACTTTGAATGGAGGCTTTTGAAGTGGTACGTTTTTTTTGTTTTCAACTAATGAAAATAATAAGTAGCCAACCAACAACAGCAATACCAAAAGGAGAAGTATTTTCTTCAGCATAAACACATCCCTTTTCTACGGCTATATTACCATTGTATACATTTTATGTTAAAGCTCTGAAGTGCAAAAATTGCAGAAAAAAAATCCAGATTTATCTATCTGGATTTTAGGAAGTATAAATATTGTATTGTTTAATTTTGTAATATAAAGTACGTAACGAAATGTCGAGTTTTTCTGCGGCGAGACGACGGTTTCCCTCCACTTCACTTAATACCTTCTCGATATGCTTACGTTCCACTTCCTCAAGCGTCGGTAAATGTTCCGGTACACTCATAATGAAATCAATCGCACTCTGTACAGTATCTCGCAGATGCGGAAGCTTAAACGGCTTACATATATAATCAAGCGCACCCAACTTCATGGCCTGAACAGCGGTCTCTATGGTAGCATAGGCGGTGACCATAATTACCTGGCATTCACCATCTATTTCCCTCATTCTGCTTAGCACTTCGATGCCGCTCATCTCCGGCAATTGAATATCAAGCAGTACGAGTTCAGGATGATGTCGTTCGTACAACTGTAGCGCTTCCTGCCCCGAGTGGGCGGTCACAATTTCCACACGCTCTGATTGGATTGCCGTCGCCATCAAAAAACAAATATCTACATCGTCATCAACAATCAAGACGACAGGCTTGCCTTTCATTCCTTCTCCTCCCATCTTCTCTTCATTCATTATATATCATATATATCAACGAAAATATAGAGAATATGGGATGAAAAAGAGAGCAGGTTATACGGTTGTTACTTTATTTTTGGATTCTCGTTAAAATGTCTCGTGCAATATGCACACCACAGGCTCCCGCTTGCGCCAATCCGCGTGTGATGCCCGCGCCGTCGCCTCCTGCATACAAACCGCGGATTTCCGTTTCAAAATTCTCATTGAGATACGGGCGTGCCGAATAAAACTTCGCTTCTACGCCATAAAATAATGTATGATCGCTGGCAAGTCCTGGTGTTACGTGATCAAGCGCTTCCACCATCTCGATGAGGCTTTTCATCGTGTTATAAGGCAGAACAAGACCCAAATCTCCCGGCACAGCTTCTTTCAATGTCGGTTCCAGGAAGCCTTCTTTCAGACGCTTCTCCGTCGTTCTGCGTCCGCGTTTAATATCACCATAACGCTGTACGATAACAGAACCGTTAGATAAATCGTTGGCATGACGACAGATTTCTTTGGCATATTCGTTCGGTTTATCAAACGGTTCTGTAAACACATGAGATACAAGAAGTGCGAAGTTCGTATTCGGTGATCCCAGTTTTTCGTCTTTATATGCGTGTCCATTTGCAGCCATAACCCCGCTGTGGTTTTCAACGACCACATGTCCGCTCGGATTAGAACAGAAGCTGCGAATTACCTGATCGGTGGATGAGCGATAGAGAAATTTCCCTTCATATAAATGATGATTAATTTCTTCCATGACAACATTGGTTGTTTCTACACGCACACCGATATCCACCTGATTATTCAGCAGACGTAGCCCTTGACGCTTCAAGATATTACCAAACCATTCTGAACCATCACGTCCTGGAACAATAACTACTTGATCCGCCATGTATGTTTCACCAGATTTGCATTCGATTCCCCGAATGTGCATACCGTCTTCCGTTTTCTCGGTAAGAATATCGGACACTTCACTTTTGAACTTCATAGTAATTTTGGTTTCGAGCTCACGGTAAATGCTTTGTAAAATCTCCAGGTTCTGCTCTGTGCCAAGATGACGCACATTTGCACGCAGCAACTTCAGCCCTACGCCCGCCGCTTTCCGTTCGATTTCCCGCACTTCGTTCGTCGTCGGATCAGTAATATTCAATGTAGCTCCATGCTCTAGATTAATCTCATCCACATAACGAATCAGATCAAGCACCTGAGACGGGGGAAGATAATCCGTCATCCAGCCACCAAATTCGGTTGTAATGTTGAATTTACCGTCAGAATAAGCTCCAGCACCACCGAATCCGTTCGTAATCGAACAAGCAGGCAAACAGCCGCTAAATTCTTTTCGACCTGCAGGTGGCGGGCATTTTTTAATTTTTTTCTCTAAAATCGGACAGCGACGTTTAAAAATATCGTGACCTTTATCTATTAACAAAACATCTAAAGCAGGATTTTTTCTTGTCAGCTCATACGCCGTAAAAATACCGGCAGGACCGGCTCCTACAATAATAATGTCGTACTTCATTAATCAAAAGCCCCCCAAGATGTACAAACTATTTTTGAGACCTTCCTGATTATACATCTTGCTATGTAAAGAATCAATCAGAAACACGAATGTTTTTTTATTCACTATGCATTTCGTTCGTTATTTGGCATACGAATATTCGGGAATAACTGTTCCAGCAACAAATAAGTCAACCCAACCATCTATAAGTTCATTTTCTGGCATGGAAGACACTTGCGAATTTCCTTCCCCATGCAGAATCAATGCATAAATGCGGGCGAATAAAATGCTGTACAGTCCAACAGCAACAGCATGGCAATTCACATCCTGCCGAACCTGGCGCATAGTCTTGTAATAGTTGAAAAAGTCAGTAAGCTTATCGACAAGATTTTTTGTGAACGTATCTACATACTTGCGACACTCTTCCATCTTTTCTGCCTCATTAAGCAGTAGTTTGATTAATGGCAGTTCCTTTCTGAAAGCAGAAATAAACGTACGCACAATGGCACGCAAGTCACTTTCGAAATCATCTGTGACACCTTGAACGATATATTCACCAATTTCAGATAACAATGCGTGACGCTGGAACATTTCCGTAAACAATCTTTCCTTGCTTTCAAAATGGCGGTATACAGTCAAGTCGTTGACTCCAGCCAATCGGGCAATTTCACGAATGGTCGAAGCTTGAAATCCTTTCTGAGAAAAAATTTCCACGGCCGAGTGAAGAATTTTTTCTCTGGTTCTTTTTACTCGTGGGGAATATTTCTTTTCCATGCATATTCTCCTTTACTCTATCATTCTCTATCTGTTGTAGGATCTAATCTAATAGGCAAAAAAACCTATAATACCAGTATCCACCATTTTTCATCATGAAACAAGTTACAATTTTAAAAAACAAAAGAAAAAATTCAATTTACCTTCTTTTAATAAAGAAAAGATGCGAGAAAAACAAAAAAGCTTCAACCCTATACAGGATTGAAGCTTGTAGTTATTTATGTATGAAAATGATCGGGAAGACAGGATTTGAACCTGCGACCTCCTCGTCCCGAACGAGGCGCTCTACCAAGCTGAGCCACTTCCCGACAAATGCATGCAGAAATGGATGGTAGCGGCGGAGGGGATCGAACCCCCGACCTCACGGGTATGAACCGTACGCTCTAGCCAGCTGAGCTACACCGCCTCAAAAACAACCAAGTAAGAACAAAGAAGGACCTAGTATATAGCGAAAGTTTTTTCTACCGCTTTCATATTAGCATCCAACTTCTTGCTTATATAATGGCGGAGAAGGAGGGATTCGAACCCTCGCACGGTTTAACCCGTCTACTCCCTTAGCAGGGGAGCCCCTTACAGCCTCTTGGGTACTTCTCCGAATGATGGCGGACAGGGTGGGATTCGAACCCACGAGACGAGTTAACCCCGCCTACACGATTTCCAATCGTGCTCCTTCGACCAGCTCGGACACCTGTCCATGCATATTAACAGCGACAAGATTTATCTTATCATGACACCAGATTAAAAGCAAGGATTTTTAAAAAAAGCTCCTTCTCCTGTACTGGAGAAAGAGCCTGGCGTGGGTAGAGATTATCCACAATGTTTCTTGAATGCTTCAAGCAAATCTGCCGCAATAATTTCAAGCGGACGGTTTTCAATCTGATGGCGTTCCATCATATACACTAGCTCTCCATCCTTCAGCAAGGCAAAAGACGGGGAGGAAGGCGGATAACCGGTAAAGTATTCTCTTGCTTTAGCGGTCGCTTCCTTATCTTGCCCGGCAAACACTGTATAGAGATGATCCGGTTTTTGCTCGCTATGCTGCAGTGAATACGCTACAGCAGGGCGAGCAAGACCCGCGGCACAGCCACACACGGAGTTAACGACTACAAGGGCGCTTCCCTTCATGTTCTCAAACTTCGCCTCTACATCTTCCGGTGTCAACAACTCTTCAAACCCGACAGATGTAAGCTCCGTACGCATCGGTTGAATAACTGAGCGCATATATTCATCATATGACATCATAGTCTTATCCCTCCATTACCGTTTCGTACTTTCTTATGACATGATTACAAAGCGGTTTATTTCATTATAGCGATTTCTTTTCTGTTAGGAAAGTTTTGTAGAACATTTCCGCAAAGAGTGCATCCTTTTTCCTGTTTCCAAAAAAAATCAATACTGTATAATTTTATAGTAACGCGTGTTCATATTTAGTAAATGTAATAAATTTAACTTTCATCAGAACTTTTTACGCATTATCGCTGTTTTTATAGTAGAATAGGCGACGAACATACATTGATATCTGTTTATGGACACAGTACACAAAAAAAGGGATAAAGAGAGAAGGAAGGGACATATTTTGGAGAACAATCGGAGGAGAAAACATAGGAACAGAATTTGGCTTGCACTATCGCTGTTAGGAGTAATTATTGGTGCGAATATATTATTTCGTGATAGCCCCCCTGTTCAATCAGCCCAAGCGTTTCTGAATAAAATTTCTAACCAAGCGTTACCCCCGAAAAGTAATGAAGATTCACAGAAGCAGCAAAATACAGCCCAAGAACCTGATTCACCCGTTCCGACAAAGCCAGAGCCAGCATCTCCTGTAGCAAAACCAGCCGAAGTTCCTGATGTTCCAGCAGTTGGCAAGATGATCGCCCACATCCCTTTGTCTAAACCGACCGTATATTTAACTTTTGATGACGGACCGGGACGTTATACGCAAGATATTGTAGAAATTTTAGACAAAAACAATATTAAGGGCGGTTTTTTCTGGGTAGGACAAAATCTGAAAACAGAACAACAGAGCATATTCGCTAAAAAAATGCTGGAAAACGGACACATTATCGGTACTCATACGATGCATCATGAAAAGCTGAAAAAAAAGCCAAAAGACGTGCAAGTACAAATGATTCGTGCTTCTACTGATCATATCTCCAAAAAAATTGGTGCGCCCATATATTACTTCCGTCCGCCTTACGGAGCCATCGATCAAAATACATTGGTTGCTTCCAAGGAAACAAATCAAATCCTTGCCTATTGGAACGTAGACAGTCTGGATTGGAAGTATGGAGACAAGCCTGACTTAATTATGAATAATATCGCCAAGGAAGTAAAACCAGGTTCAATTATCCTCATGCATGAAAAAGAACAGACGGTAAAACTGCTACCGAAAGTTATCGAGCTACTTAAACAAAAAGGCTACGATATTGCGCCGCTTCCTGTACCAGACTCAGGTAAAAAATCATAGCATCTGACGCATGTAAAAAGAGGCGACCCGGTAAAAACCGGCGCCTCTTTTTTAAGCTTAATACACATCACGACGAATAAATACGATGTAAGCCACAAGAAGGGAAGCTACGCTCCATATACTAAGCGTGGCCAGTGAAAAAGTCAGACTTAATCCAGGAATCGTCGGCGGCGTACCCACCAAATAATCGGTTAACTGCAGGTTTACCATGAAAAAGTATTTGGCCGACTCCCACGCAGATGCCATATTCGTTAAAATCGTACCCGCGATAAGAGCTGATACCATAACTCCCATTCCTGCAGCTGTGCTACGAACAAGTACAGATATCATAAATGAAATGCACGCTACAGCCAGACAAGCGTACCAGGAAAGTCCGTACTCCATCGTGATATACAGCCATTGCGGGAGTACACGTACGCCTTCCGTATTCACTTCCTCCCCTTGAATCTGAAATCCGGTCAGCACTGGATATGTCCATCCTGTATAGCCAAAAACAACTCCAGAAATTGCATAAGCAATCATTCCTGTAAGTACAACAATCGCCGAAACAAATAGAAATAAGGCAATGAGTTTGCTTGTAAGCACCTTCCATCGTTTCACGGGCCGGGTCAATAACAACTTAATTGTGCCACTCGCATGCTCGCCGGAGACGATGTCCGAAGCAATAATGACAATAAGAAGCGGAATAAACAAAGAAACAGCATTGCTCATGAAATCTCGGGTAAATGTGACTCCGTTTGGAGATGTCGGATTAATATCGTGATCCAGATAATATTGTTGTTGCTGGATACGAATCCGCATTAATTTCTTCCAATCCTCCGGAATACGGGTGCTGCTCAAGCGGTTCGTCGTATCGTTGATGCTCTGCCGCACCGACACCCTCCAATCTGTCGTCCCAAGCTGCTTCTGATTATCCAGTGTAGCCCGCAGCTGCGCATAAGTAAAAATAGGTACAAGTACAAGCAAAATTAGTACAACGACCCATAATCGTTTCCTCTGCAAAATTTTCAACGCTTCGTTCATGACCAAACCATACATACTAAATATGATGCCCCCCCTCAGTCATATCGAGAAATAGGTCCTCGAGACTCGGTCTTTTCCATTCGATTCCATATATCTCGATGCCTTGACGGACTAAAGCGGCCGTCAGCTGTGGAATATGCTCAGGGGCTACTTCTGTTACGATTCCATCGTCTAACGTTTCCTGCTCTTGTACTTTGGTGAACGGTGAGTTCACAAGCAGATTTTTTGCTTCAGAACAAGGATTGGCATACCAAATGATTTTACGAAAGTCTTGTGTTAACAGTTCATCCACAGCCCCTACACGAACGATGCTACCTTCGTTAATAATCGCTACCCGATCACACATAAGTTGAATTTCACTAAGCATGTGGCTTGAGATGAATACACTTAAGCCTTCATTGGCTAATTGACGAATAAAAGCACGCAATTCTCTAATGCCCTGCGGATCAAGACCATTCGTCGGTTCATCTAAAATAAGTAACTTCGGGTCGCCGAGCAAAGCCTGGGCGATTCCAAGACGCTGGCGCATTCCCAAAGAATAATCTTTTACACGATCATCGATACGCGCGCTTAAATCAACACGCCGTACAACTTCGTCAATTTTCTTGCGGGTTACCCCTGGAATCATGCGGGCAAAATGCTCCAGATTTTCTATTCCGGTCAAGAACGGATACAATTCAGGGTTCTCCACAATCGAACCAACCTTCGCTAGCGCTTCCGTATGGTCTTTCTGGATATCATAACCGCACACGCGAATTCGACCTGCTGTTGGCCGGATAAGGCCGACCATCATCCGAATTGTCGTAGTTTTACCCGAACCGTTTGGTCCCAGAAATCCGAACACTTCTCCCTCCTGTACAGAGAAAGAAATACCTTTAATAATACGGTTACGACGGATTGTTTTTTCTACCCGGTCTATTTCAAGTGTAATCGCTCGTTTCACCGCTCTTCCCTCCTATCGGATTACTTCGGCCATCCTCTCTCCGATCCGCCTGTACCCAGCCTGATTCGGGTGAAAGTGATCACTGGACAAATACTTTTTGCCATCTGTACGGAATAAATCATCAGTCGGTACAAAAACCGCATGAGAATACTGGTATAAAACAGCAGACGTTTCACTATTCCAACGCTCTACAACCTCATAGCTTTCCTGCGCATTCGATAAGTCGGCAAACGCATTATATAATCCCATATACAGAATTTTGGCGTGCGGATTCAACGAATCGATAATTTTTACGATTTCCTTATAACGCTCTATCGCTCCTGGCAAGCGCTTCCGGCTTATTTCTGGGTTAACCTCTTCCGCTCCCCCGGCATTAAACAAATCATTCCCACCAATAGAAAGTGTAATAATATCAGCCTGGCGAATCGTTCTCCGAATATCTTCTTTTTGTTGTAAATCACGCAGCAAATCAGTAGTTTTGTATCCGTTCACTCCATGATTTAACACGTACGCTTGCTGACCAGTCGCCTCCGACAAACGTACCCGTAAGTTCCCAACGTAGCCAAGTCCCGCTCCATCTCCGGTACCCCGGGTTAACGAGTCACCCAGCGCAACGATTTGCACGGTATTTACTTTAGATTTTCCCGTCTCTTCTTCTGCACTTTTGTCAGTTTTCCATTCTCCGTTCGCGGAAGGGGAAAGAATCTCAGTAATCCCCAGATAAAGCCCGACTGCGAGAACCAAGGTAGAGACAAGAGAAAAAGCCGCAAATAGCCGCCAACTAGTTTGTGATGACATACCCGCTCCTCCTTCGGACGAAATTCTTTTTTCATTATATACATAACTGACAAGAAGTAAAAAACATGTACCGCTTTTTTCCTTTTTTGTTTGTTTTGCATGTAGGCAGGGTAAAGTAAAAGAAACAGAAATATATTCATGTGAGAGGATGAGGTAGAAATGAACAACAACAATGACAATCGAAACCATAATGATAAAGAGGCAAACGATAAGCCTATACAGAACACAGCAGTCCCGGATTTCGACGCAGCCAAGAAGACGGGTACCGAATTTGATCATATGAAATCGAATAAAGAACTTCGTAAAGAAGGTTTACTCGAAGATCCCATTCAGGAAACAAAAAAGCATGCCGAACAAGCGGCAGATAAAAAATCAAACGTTAAATTAGTGAAAGCAGAAGAAGAAAAATAAGAAAAGGAGCCACCCGGCTCCTTTTCTTTATTATGCACTGATGCTTATCCTTTTAGTAGCGTCTGTACTCTCTTTACCACATCAGATTTCAACTGCAAGAGGTTAGTCTGCGCCTCTTCTAGCGTATTGCCCTTTACACCAAAGTAGACTTTCAGTTTCGGTTCCGTACCGGACGGCCGCAGGCAGAACCATGCACCGTTTGCCAGCCTATATTTTAATACATCGGATACGGGAAGCGTAAGCGCTTCATCCCGGCTCTCCCTCACGAATCGTCGTCTGCCTGTTTGGTAGTCCTCCACCATATCCACTTTTTGACCGCTCATCTCCACAGGCGGCTCCTTGCGGAACGTTTGCAGAATCGACTGAATGGTTTCAAGCCCGGCTTTTCCTTTCAGCGTTATCGAATACAAATCCTCCAGGTAATACCCGTATGTCGTAAATATCTCCATTAATCCTTCATATACCGTCATACCGCGTGATTTGTAATGGGCAACCATCTCCGCGACAAGCAGGCATACCTGCACTGCATCCTTATCCCTCACGAAATCACCGGCGAGATAGCCATAGCTTTCTTCATATCCGAAAAGGAAGGTACGGTCTCCTGCCTGCTCAAATTCTTTTATTTTCTCGCCAATGAATTTGAATCCGGTCAATGTATCTATTGTCTCCAACCCGAAAGAACTTGCAATAGCGCGTCCGATTTCAGACGTGACAATCGTCTTCAATACGACCCCATTTGGTGGCAAGGTTCCTTTTGCCCGCTTTTGTTCCAGCAAATAATGCAGCAGGAGCGCGCCGGTCTGGTTTCCGGTCAGCACTACATAGTCGCCGTCCCCATTTTTAACTACAACACCGACACGGTCCGCATCCGGATCTGTGCCAAGCAGCACATCGGCATTCACTCTCTTGCCGTATCGAATCGCCCACTCAAATGCGGCGTGCTCCTCAGGATTCGGAGAAGCAACCGTAGAGAACTCAGAATCAGGCTGCTCCTGCTCGGCTACGACGGTCACATGCGTAAATCCTAACTTAGCCAATCCTCGGCGTACCGGCACATTCGCTGTGCCATGCAACGGCGTAAACACAATGCGCACGTCCTCTTTCATCCGCTCAATGACTTCTGGATTTACACTTAGGGCACATGCCTTCTGAAGGTAAGCTTCGTCAACATCCGCTCCGATGTCTACGAGTAGGTTGGCTTTCCGTGCTTCTTGCTCGTCCATGACCTCTACAGTCAATTCATCGAACACTTCATTTACATTAGCTGTTACTGCATCTGCTTCTGTCGGGGGAAGTTGCCCCCCGTCCGGTCCATATACTTTATACCCGTTATATTCTGGGGGATTGTGGCTGGCCGTAATCACAATGCCTGCATATGCGTTCAAGTGACGCACGGCAAATGACAGGACTGGAGTCGGACGAATGTCATCGAATACATATGCTCGAATGCCGTGTTGTGCCAGCGTCAATGCCGCCTCCAGTGCAAATGCTCGTGACTGGCGGCGCACATCGTACGCAATGGCCACGCCGCGCTGTTTCGCCTCCGTCCCTTGTGCTTCTATATAGCGGGCAAGCCCTTCAGAAGCCTTACGAACCGTATACCGATTCATCCGATTCGTACCCGGTCCAAGTTCGCCACGTAGCCCGCCGGTACCAAAAGCCAGATTGCGGTAAAAAGCGTCTTCCAAACGTTGCGGATCGTCCCACATGTCCGCAAGTTCATGCCTTACGTCTTCTGCAAGGCCAGGATATGCCCGCCAGCGTGCCGCCTTTTGTTTCCACTCCATCTTTTTCTCTCCTCTTTTATATATCAATTATTTCTTCCATAATAAACTTTTTTGGTACCTAGGACAATTTCCAGTCTGGGAAAAAGAAAAAGCCGTTCGCCTTGAACGGCTCTACTCTAGCAACGTACATCAACTACATTGTTTTGGGTTTTCCTAACAAGCGAAACATATTCCGTTTATACGCTTCTACACCCGGCTGATCGAATGGATTAACCCCAAATAAATAGCCGCTAATCCCGCATGCTTTCTCGAAAAAATAGACCAGTTGTCCGAAATAATAAGGTGTCGCCTCCGGTACGATAATCCGCAGGTTGGGCACGCCACCCTGTGTATGGGCCAGCATCGCTCCTTCGCACGCTTTTCGGTTCATCTCATGAAGTGAAACACCTGACAAGTAGCCTAATCCATCTGTATCATCAGCCATCTGCGGTACAGTGATCTGCTCCCTGAGCGCCTCCACCCAAAGCGTAGTCATAAATAAGTCCCGTCGCCCCTCCTGTACATACTGACCCATAGAATGAAAATCCGTTGAAAAATGGAGGCTCGCCGGGAATATCCCTTTGCCGTCTTTTCCTTCGCTTTCACCAAATAACTGCTTCCACCATTCCGCTACATACCGTAGCCCAGGTTCATAGCTGGCCAACAATTCAATGGTCTTTCCCTTGTCATAAAACAGGCGACGCAAAGCCGCATAGCGATAGGCGGGATTACCGTCCACATCCGGCGTTCCACACAGCCGAACCGCATCGGCTGCACCTGCCAGCACCGTATCCACGTCAATGCCTGCGACAGCCATCGGCAGCAGGCCCACCGATGTCAATACTGCATACCTGCCTCCAATATTGTCCGGTATTCCAAACGTTTCGTACCCTTCACGTTCTGCGATCTTTTTTAACGGACTGTGCGTATTGTCCGTCGTTACGATAATTCGCTTCCGTGCTCCTTCTTTGCCATAGCGCTTCTCCAGCAACTCGCGAAACAAACGGAAGGCCAGCGCTGGCTCCAGTGTTGTGCCGGATTTGGAGATGACATTGATATAGACCTCTTTTTCTTCTATCAAGCGCAATAAGTTTGCTGTGTATGAAGCGCTCATCTGGTGGCCGGCAAAATATACCTCCGGTGCCTTGCGACACGCTCTGGACCATTGATTATAAAAAGCGGGACAAAGCATCTCGATAGCCGCGCGCGCGCCCAAATACGAGCCGCCGATGCCGATTACGATGAACGCCTCCGCCCGATTGCGAATTGTCTCACCCGTCCGTTTGATACGCGCATATTCTGCCCGATTATAGACTTCCGGCCACCGGATCCACCCGGTATGTTTCCCGCCGGGCCCGGTGCCTGCGCTCAGCATGTCATGTGCCTGTCGTACTTTCGGGGCCATCTGTTCCAACTCGTGCTGCATCATATACTCAGTAGCAAGCGCACAATCAAAAGCTATCTGTTTCTTCATCCTTGCTCTCCTTCCCAGGTCAAACTCTTTTGCTGAACTGACGGAGAGCCTGACGCACAACAGAAACGGATTAAATCGAAAGTGTTTTACTTAATTCGTACATATCTAAATCAATGTCGTTCTCAATTGTAAACACGTCAGCAAAATCGACCTCGGTAATCCGATTCCGTTGAATGCCCACCATCTTGCCGCTCTGGCCTTCACGCAACAAATCAACCGCTTTTGCTCCCAGACGGCTTCCTAGCATCCGATCAAATGCGGACGGAGAGCCGCCTCGCTGCACATGTCCAAGTACAGTTACCCTTGTATCCAATCCAGCCTCTTCCTTTATTCTTTGCGCAATTTCCGAAGCCGGGCACACGCCTTCCGCCACGATAATAATACTGTGTTTCTTGCCCCTCTTATTTCCTTCAAGCAAACGATGGGTTACATCATTAATTTCGACGTTTACTTCCGGAATAAGAATCGACTCTGCTCCGCCGCTTAAACCCGCCCATAGCGCAATATCACCGCAGTGGCGACCCATCACTTCCACAACAAAGATTCGTTCATGTGAAGTGGCGGTATCCCGTATTTTATCAATCGCTTCTAGAACCGTATTCACCGCCGTATCAAAACCTAACGTCATCTCTGTTCCCGAAATATCGTTGTCAATGGTCCCGGGAATACCAATGGTAGAAAACCCTTTGTCTGATAATTTTTGCGCACCACGGAACGAACCATCACCACCGATTACTACGAGCCCTTCGATACCTTTCCTACGTAGTTCAGCGATTCCTTTTTGCTGGCCTGCATCCGTTTTGAATTCCTCGCTGCGGCTGCTATGTAGTATCGTACCCCCGCGCTGAATAATATCACCCACACTTCCTGCATCCATCAGCGTAATCTGCCCTTGCATTAAGCCCTCATACCCATGGTATATACCATATACTTCCATACCATAAGAAATACCGCGACGGACAACGGCACGAACAGCCGCATTCATGCCTGGTGCATCTCCTCCACTTGTTAAAACCGCGATTTTTTGCATATTCATCATCCTCTCTTTTCTTCTATGCCAGGCGAAGTCAAAAGGTTCATCTCCGCCAGTTTTGCCAATCCTATAATCCCTGCATCATTGCCCAGAACGGCAGGTACAATAATATTTTTATCTTTAATATCAGGCAACGCAAATTCGTGAAACCAATGAATGAGCGGAGTAAATAATGACGCTCCCGCTGCAGCTGCTCCTCCTCCAATAACGATACGCATAGGAGCAGTAACGGTAAAAATACTTGCAAGCGCATATCCCAGATAATATGCCGCATGTTCCATTATCTCGCATGCGGCTTTGTCGCTTTCCTGTGCGGCTTCAGCTACATCTTTGCTTGTTATTGTTCCGGCTTGCGTCAGCCGCTGTGCGAGCCTACTCTTCGGATATTGCCTGGCTGCTCGTTCACCATAATAGGCAATAGCCGATGCGGAAGCTTCTGTTTCCAAACATCCTGTTTTTCCGCAGTTGCAGGGGCGTCCATCCTTTATTTTCACACGAAAGTGACCGATTTCTCCGGCCAATCCGTAAGTTCCATTAATAATACGACCGTTTGCAATGACCCCGCCGCCGACACCGGTACCAATGGTCAGACACAGAAGGTCGTCCGCTCCTTTTCCAGCCCCCTGCCACATTTCACCCAGCGCGGCCCCATTCGCATCGTTAATTACAAAGACAGGAACGCCTAGCATAGTTGATACTCTCTCTGCTACAGGTACATCATGCCAGCCAAGGTTTACTGCCCTAATTACCTTTCCCGTCTCCATCTCCACAAATCCAGCCACCCCTACACTCGCTGCCCGTATCTGCTCCGGTGCAATTCCGCTCTTCCGGCAAAGTACATTTTGCAGTTCCAGAAACTGTTGCAATACTAGATCAGCCTGCTCATCCGATTGTGTAAGCACACTTTGCTTGGCAAGAATCATCCCACTTGTATCTACGAGACCGGCTTTAATGTTTGTGCCTCCCACATCAAAACAAAGATACATAGCACCTTCCTCCCTGCCCGTTTACTCTGCTCGTTCACCATTCTATTATAGTATGTACGAGCGGTTTCGTTTTGATTTTATATACACTTTAACCCACTTCCTCAACATGTCTAACTGGTTTGATGTAAGAAATACAAGAAGCAAAGAGAGCTATCCTGTGCTCTGGCTAAACTTATAATATTTTTATGTCAAATAACACGGTTTGCTCTTGACTTCTCTTCTGGAATCATGAGTATAATAAGAAGGTTTGCAAGATATAGAAGAACGGAAAAAACGTAAGGAGGGGTTTGTCACATGGCCATTACAAGCTATGAACAAATCGAGGAGAAAATCTGGGATATTGTCGAAACGGAAATTATACAAGGGGAATTCATGCAGACACTGCTTGCTGGTGAATGGACACCTGCGCAGGTGCGGGAATTCGCGCTTCAATACAGCTATTACAGCCGTAATTTCCCGCGCGTGCTCGGCGCAGCCATTGCGGCCGTCGAACCTGAAGACGATTGGTGGGTTCCACTTGTCGACAACTTATGGGATGAAGGCGGACGTGGCAATCCGAAAAGCTACCACTCCCGTCTATACCATTCCTTTATGATTACGGCAGCACCCGATGTGCCGACGAACGAAAAATACGTGCCGGATTATCCGGTCTCTCCAGCTTCAAAAGAAGCAGTAAATACATTTATTTCTTTCCTGCGTAACGCTACGCCGCTTGAAGCAATGGCTTCGATTGGTTTCGGTTCGGAACTGTTTGCAGGCAAAGTTATGGGCCTTATCGGCCAAGGGCTGGAGCATCCGAATTACAACCGGGCACAGAAACTGAATACGACATTCTGGACAGTGCATGCCGACCATCATGAACCGCGGCATTATGAACTATGCAAAAACGTGCTAACCCGCTTTACATCCTCTCAGGATTTAGAGCACATGTATCGGGCCGGAGCATACATCACTCGCTCTGAAGCTCGCTTTTACGATGGCCTTTATGAACGTATGAAAAGCGTATAATCCGGCAAACGTTTGAAGCGGCCTGTTCTTCTTACAAGAGCAGGCCGCTTTTATTATGCTAAACTTATTTATCCCGCTTTAACGGGCAGTATCCCCCACCTCAAGACTTAAAGAAATAGAGGAAGGTTAGATGGGGGATAAACCGTCTCTAAAAGTCCGATACATTTAACTAACACTCAGTAGGAAATGAAGAAAACCTCCACTGAGTGAAGTTTCACTTTATTTAGAAAGAAGGGGAGAAAGTGGAGATCGGAACCGTTGTGACTTCCATCCTGATGATGGCAGTCATGATTTTCATCGGCAGCCTGCTGGCACGCCGTATTCCTTTTACGATGGAAAGACGGCAGCTGCTCATAGCAATTATTATTAATGTGGCAATGCCTTGTATTATTCTTAACGGGGTATTCCAAACAGAAATTGATGCAGAATTTCTTATGCTTGTTCTGTTGATTTTTCTTAGTTCCATTGTTATCAATTGTTTAGGCGTCCTACTTGGTTGGATTGCAGCTCGGGGAATGCGTGTGGCCCCGGATAAAGCGAAAGAGATGGCCCTTCTATCTGGATTAGGCAATACCGGCTTTATCGGAATTCCGCTCTGCGCCGCAGTGTTCGGACCAAAAGGCGCACTGCTCGCCGCCATATTCGACGCGGGGTTAGATTTTACTATCTGGACACTTGGCGTGATGATGTTGCAAGGCGAAAAAAGAGTTAGCTTTCGTTTGCTTAAAGAACTGATTAATATTCCTATGATAGCTATTTTCGTTGGAATGATCGCGGCCGTCATGCATATTAAACCGCCACAAAGTGTGGCAAACCTGACAGAAACGCTAGCCAGTCTCGCGTCTCCGCTTGCTATGATATATATCGGTATGCTCATCCCTTCCATAATAAAAAAGAAACAGACCACCAGTCTTCATCAACTGAGCATGCCACTAATTATAAAATTACTAATTTTCCCATTAGCAACTGCATCTCTGCTGCACATATTTGCCTTACCAATGGAAGTAGCACAGATTATTATCGTACAGTCGACAATGCCGACCCTTACGTTGGCCTCCATTCTATTCGCCCGATATTCTAAAGATGAAGAATACGGAGCGATGGCCACTGTGTTTTCTACACTCGTATCCATCACAACCATCCCTCTCATGACAATGTTTTGTTTTTACATTATTGCTAAATAAATGTAGAGAGCCTGCTATCTGCAGGCTCTCTGCACTTCTATTTTTTATAGTAATGAATCATTATTCCGGCGCTGTACCGACGCATCGTTTAAATACGGATCATACATATGGGAATTCAATGCATTATTGTTACGGAATGTATCATATACATGGTGCTCGCGTTCGGCATCCGCATCTACCATAACCAGAATTTCTCCTTGATTAAGATATTCCTCATATTCTTTTGCTTCGTCCTCAGGTATACCCATACCAACCAATGCACCTACCAATCCACCTGCACCTGCGCCTACGACAGCTCCTCCAAGTGTTGCTGCAATCGGACCAGCCGCCACGATAGGCCCCACTCCCGGAATGGCCAATGCCCCAATACCGACCAGAAGCCCTGCCAATCCGCCAAGCACACCACCTGTTGTAGCACCCGCTGCCAGGCCTTCTTCCAGCTTCGTGTCCGTTTCTTCTTCAATCGACTCCATTCTGTCTCTATCTTTTGCAATAACGGAAATATCTTCAGAACGGTACCCTTTGTTCTTTAACGTCTCAATTGCGCGTACCGCCTCGTCATGCGTGTGGAATACTCCGATAATTTTCTTGTCTTCATTCATATTATTGTCCTCCTTCTACTCTTAACTATCGTGGTAGTTAGCTTGTTTCAGTGAACACATTTATCTCTACCCCTCTTTCCTTTGCTTCTAAACCAAAAAGCTTATACAATGAAAAAACTACATCTGCATATAAAAGTTTGTAAAATTATACTTCTAAGTTATCAGACTCAGTCTTAAAGAATCATGATGCAATGCATTTTTTGAATAAATACAAGATTATTACAATTTTTTAGTATAAAAGTACGAGTTTTTATCAGGATGTCATGGTATAATCATCAATAATTCTATTACATACAATTACATTTCACATATTACGCGTAAAGGGGAAGAAAAAATAATGGGATGTCCGTTTAAGCATCTACTCGGTAATGAAAAAGGAGCACTAGGCTTCTTTAAAAACACGAAAAAACAAGAGCCCGGCCAGGTGTCCAGCAGCGGAAAATCTGTCGCTTCTTCGACGGAAATCTCCCGGTTCTACCGGGAACTGATGAATAGCACGGAAGCTTCCAAAGTCAAATTTGTCGGTCTAACCGAAGAAGACTTGCATCGTCTTGTATCCATCCGACCTATCTTCGAAAAGTACGTAACTGACATTGTTGCATCCTTCTATGAAAATTTGTCGCAAGTACCTGCCCTTATGTCTATTATTAATAATCACAGTTCAGTCGATAAACTGCGGCAAACACTAGAACATTATCTGCTTGATATGGTATCCGGCGAAATCGGCCAGGATTATATCGTGCGCCGAAAAATTATAGGTAGTGTACATAATCGAATTAATTTATTTCCCGAATGGTATATCGGGGCCTATACACTCATTCAAAACGAAGTTCTGGCCCTGCTTCTCCGTGAGATGAACGCTGTAAATCAGGCTCGTGAAGCGTTCACCTCATTCCAGCGCCTCTGCTCATTTGATATGCAAATCGCGATTGCTACATACATCGACTCATATACATCTTCTATGATGCGTCTTAATGAAATCGAGCGTATTCAGCATCGTCTCAATGAATCATCCGAGATGCTGGTTGCCACTGCAGAAGAAACAAGTGCTTCCATCGGGCAAAAAGAAACACATGTTGTACAGATGCTTGACGGAACACGCGACATTCAAGAAAGCTCACTACAAATGGTAGAGGACGTAGAGGAAGGAAAAACAGAAATTGGCTCAGCTCTCAACGAAATCGATCGAATCGTAGAAATTATGGATGAGACACGTGAAAAGTCTAAAGAACTGATTGAAAGTGCTAATAAAATAGGGGAAATTGTTCAGGTTATCCATGCTATTTCAAACAAAACAAACGTTCTCTCCCTCAACGCAAGCATTGAAGCGGCACGGGCCGGCGAACACGGACGTGGTTTTACAGTAGTCGCCAAAGAAGTCCGCAATCTTGCCATGCAAACCCAATCGGCGCTCGAACATATTCATGAGCAGATTTCTATGGTGCAGAACAACGTCAGCTCGTTCGAGAATTCATTTGAACAAATTGCCAAGCAAGCAAGCCGTTTCCGTGAAATTAACACGGCCATTATGAGCATTATGAATAACTCCTCGGTTCAGGTACGTTCAAACAGCGAAAAAATCAAGAACGTTAGCAGGTACATTCTTGATTTCCAGCAAACGTTTACCGAAATTTCCACAGCATCCGATCAAGTAGCTAAGATGGCGGAAGAATTGAGCCTATTGAGCAATCAATTGAACGACAAATTTAACATCGGAAAATAACAAGGGAGAAAATGAAGAAATTTTGGCATAGGTGGGACACGGGATGATTACAAAAAAATTCTCTTTTGAGAGCCGGGAGTTCTCCTCATTGGAAGAAATGACAGATACGTTACTTCACGAGGCGAACGAACAAATTATTCGTATCGATATGGGCAATGTCAACAATGTGAACGAAAATCGAAATTACGTAAAATGGCATCTACTCCATCTTCAGTACTATTTTGGCGATATTACTCCTGTCCAGGTAAAATCTACATACAATTCGCTCTGGAGCCAACTGTATCGTCTTGAACATCAGGATGAGTACCGCCATCCCTATCTTAAGAGTTTATTGGAAAAGGTTAAAAATGCTAACGTATGATTTTCATAATATGGCAAAGGAAAACGTTAAATCGTATGTAGAACTTATCTTACGTGACCTCCGTAGCGAACTTTCTCTTCAAGAAGAATGTCTACTGCATTATTCACTTCAATTAGGCATATGGGAGATTCTTATTAATATCATTGACCATAGTCCAAAGGCAGCGGCCAATTGCCATACGCATATCACGATTCGGTGGACGGACAGCGACATTGTCCTTAAAATTACGAATAGAGATAGCGGCTTCGACTGGCGCAAATGCCTGATGACAGGATTACCTTCTCCTGCCCAGCAGAGAGGCCGAGGCCTGTATATTATCCAAAGCATCAGCAAACATTTTACATTTGATGAAAATGGAGAATCGGCAAACATTACGTTTGCTCGTAAGTGATATCGAAAGACAAAGGGGATAATGTAATGATTAATTATAATGTAGATAATAATCAAATTATATTTACATTTAAGGAAGACATTAATTTTGAAACTGTACGACAAATCGAAACCAAAGTACGAGAAATGGCGATTCCTCAGCAACCGAAAGAAATCGTTATCGACTTGAAACAAGTTCGCTTCATCGACAGCACCGGTGTAGGATTCTTAATCAGTTGGATTCATCCGCTGATTTCAGATTATCAGATTCGCGTCATCAACAGCTCGCTTCCCGTGAAAAACATTCTACAAATCTGCAAGCTCGATACATTAGTAGACATCGCATAACCTAAAAATATAACAACGGAATATGCGGCAAGTATTTTCTCGCTGCATATTCCGCTGCCCTAATCAACTGTAATGACAAGTAAGCATATGTCATCTTTCTTCTTTTCGGTAACGAATGTCTCAATTGCTAACTCCTTCGCTTTTGCCGTCGATGTATGACGATGCCGCAAAAAAAATTGCTGCAGCTTCTCGGTTACCTGAAGCGCCGCCTGGTTCTTTCCTTCGATAAGTCCGTCTGTATAAAGCACGACACGAGCTGACGTTTGATAAGAGAGCACTTCTTTTTCCACAGAAAAATCAGACAAAAGACCAACCGGAAGGCTACCTCGATCGAGCCATCTGCTCTTCCCCTCCACCGTACACATAATTCCTGGAGGATGACCGGCATTTACATATTCAATTGTTTTTTCTTTCGTATTGACCACTACATAAATGCATGTAAAATAATACGGATGCATCTTTTGTTGAGCTGCGTATAAGTTACGCATATGTCTGTTTAATTCCTTGATGACTTTAACCGGGTCTGCTAGCCTGGTGATAAGCCCTTGCAGGAGCGAGCGTACAGACATGCCGATGAGCGATGCGCTAATGCCATGACCTACTACATCCAATAACAGAATCCCATAGCGATGTGAATCGATTTTGTACCAGCAATACATATCACCGGCAAGTTCCTCAGACGGAATATAAATCGCTTCTACCTCTATGTTCGACTCATATAGGGGCGGACTTAATACACTTTGCTGAACGGCTTTAGCAAGTTCTAACTCTGCCTGCAGCTTTTGCTCCGCTTGTTTACGTCGGGTAACATCAGCTTGAAGCCCTACGAAATACAGTAGCTCATCTGACTCGTTAAAAACCGGGCTGATGGTTAGTTCATTCCAGAAATAACTTCCGTCCTTGCGGTAGTTCAATACTTCTGCCGTAATAGGCTGACGTTCCCGCATCGCCTGTCGTATGAGGTCCAGCGTCTTCTCGTCTGTTTCTTTCCCATGCAGAAATCTGCAATTATGGCCAAGTACTTCTTGGGCAGTATAGCCAGTCAACGATTCAAATCCTTTATTAGCAAAAATCAACGGATTATCGGACATGTTCGGATCAGAAATGGTTACTCCTGTTACTGTATTAGCAATCGCCGCAGCAAGATGATTGTTCGTTTCCAGTGCGCGCAAAAGCCGTTCATCAGTCTTTTTTCGCTCTGTAATATCGTGAAAATAAACGCATAGCCCCTCTGAAAAAGGCGTTGCATGAATTTCAAACCATTTATCATATGCAGGCGAGTATTCCTCAAACTCTATTGCTCGCTGTTCAGCTATCGCTTTGAAATATTCGTTCTGAAAGGAAGATACCATCATACCCGGGAACACATTCCACATGTTTTTCTCTAGAAGTTCTTCTCGGCGCTTCTCCAGGATTTTTTCAGCTTCCCGATTTACATATGTAATTCTCCATCGCTTATCCACACTAAAAAAAGCATCTGGAATCGACTCGATCATCAGAGCGACTCGCCGCGCCAACTGCTCTTCGTTCATACTTCACCTCATTGAACCTCGTTTATTCTCAGTGTAGCATATTCGCAAAAATATAAAATCCCCTGCTCTACCTACAAACTCAGGCAAAGCAGGGGACAAATATGAAACGTTGCTATATTTACAAGGATATACTTGTAATCTCTTCTTTCATGCGTGTCATGATTAGCATCTGCTTAATTTCATCTTCCGAACACTCATATAACTGACGCTCGCCAATTTTATAAACTCCAAGATCGAGCAGCGCCTCTACATATTTGTCCATCTTTTTTCTCTCCTTATACTATCTTTCTCTACTTTATTTATATACCCTTTTCTCCGCAAAATAAACATTTCCCGGTCCTTACTTCCGATAAGCAATTTGTGCACAAGTGAATACAATGTAGCATCCGATACCACATGTATCACCAAAACAACAAGAAAGGGTGAAAATATGAGTACACAAAAGAAAGAGCGCCAGGCGCTAAAGTTACTAGGTATATCTGGAATCGGCCTGCTGTTCGATTCCATGGATGTCGGCATCCTCTCTTTCGTTATCGCCGCGCTACAAGCGGAATGGGGATTGACTCCAACACAAATGGGCCTTATCGGTACAGTTAACTTCATCGGAATGGCATTGGGCGCAGCACTGGCCGGTGTCTGGGCCGACCGTTACGGGCGCAAGCAACTGTTTATCGTTACTCTTCTAATCTATAGCATTGCAACCGGATTAAACGCCCTTGCTACTACATTGTTGATATTTATGGCACTACGTTTCATCGTCGGCTTCGGTCTGGGCGGAGAACTTCCTGTCGTTACAACGTATGTACTAGAATCTTCTCCGCAGCGGGAGCGGGCCAAATGGGTCGTCTGGCTTCAAAGTTTTTGGGCAGCCGGTGCGCTTGTTGCAGCCGTAATTTCTTATTTTATCATTCCGGAATATGGCTGGCGGATTGCATTATTTATGGGAGCTTTGCCTGCTCTGTATGCCCTGTATTTGCGACGTGCTCTACCAGAAACGCCCGCATTCACTAGACAAGCGGATCGACAGAAAATCAGCGAAAAAATTCGCCTTCTCTGGTCTCCTGCCTATCGACGCACTACTTTTGTTCTGTGGCTGCTCTGGTTCGCTTCCGTTTTCTCCTATTATGGAATGTTGCTATGGATGCCGTCCATTATGGTTATGAAAGGGTTTACACTCATTAAGAGCTTTGAATATGTATTGCTAATGACATTAGTGCAAATACCCGGTTATTTCACTGCTGCCTATTTCGTAGGCAAATGGGGAAAGAAACCTACGCTCATTACATTTATGACGCTATCTGCCATCGCTTCTCTGGCGTTCGGTCTCTCTCCCAACGTTTGGACGCTGTTAGCTTCTGGAATATGTCTTTCCTTCTTTAACCTTGGGGCCTGGGGAGCAACTTATGCCTATACGGCAGAGCAGTATCCGACCTCCTTCCGTGCAACCGGTACCGGCTGGGCGGCAGGCTTTGGACGAATTGCCGGCATTATTGCGCCATATCTTGTCGGACTACTTATCGGTATGAGCGTTGGCTTCCCGTATATATTCACCATGTTCTTTATCATGACGATGTTGGCCGTGCTAGCCGTGCTATTCTTCGGCAAAGAATCAGCGCCTGAACAATAGGAGCCAGGAAAACAGATGGTGCTTTTCTACTTTAAAATATCATCTACTTTCTTATACGATAAGAGAACCGCTCCGAGCTTCGGAGCGGTTCTCTTTATCATATACATGTTCACTTTTTATGTTATTGCGCAGTATACCCGCCATCAATAACTACAGCCTGACCAGTCACTCCAGCAGCCTTATCACTGGCAATAAATAATGCATAATCCGCAACTTCCTTAACAGATAGCAATTTGCGCTGGGGGACAAGCGGATAAATAACTTCCTCCAATACTTTCTCCAGAGGCACATTGCGCGTTTTTGCCAGATCGGATAGCTGATTGCGCACAAGCGGTGTATCTACATATCCTGGACAAATTGCGTTAACCGTAATCCCATGTGCCGCTCCTTCTAAAGCTGCTACTTTAGTCAACCCGATGACGCCGTGCTTCGCGCTATTATATGCGGCCTTACCGGCAAAACCGATAAGTCCGTTAATCGATGCCATGTTGATGACACGGCCGAACCCTTGCTTTTTCATCATCGGGAATGCATGCTTGATCGCCATAAATGGTGCTACTAGCATCACTTTAATAAGCAACTCGAACTTCTCTGTCGGGAACTCCTCTATTGGCGATACATATTGCAACCCTGCATTGTTTATCAATACATCCAGACGACCAAACTGCGCTACTGTCTCATCTAAAGCCGCTTTGACTTGCGCTTCCTCGGCCACATTGCATCCTAAGCCAATGGCAGTATATCCCTGTGCAGCAAGCTCTTCCGCTGCGGCCTTCGCGGCTTCTGAATGTAGATCGCTAATGGCCACTTTTGCGCCTTCTTTAGCGAATTCTTTGGCGACCTCCAAGCCGATCCCACTTGCGGCTCCCGTAATAAATACAGCTTTATCTTGCACTAAATTTGTCATACGCTACTCTATCTCCCTTTGTTCTCCTTTACGCCTGATTGGCCAGCTTTGGAGAAATGAGTAACTCCGGCTCTGTGCAGTCTTGGATATCCTGCACAGTAAAGCCCGGCGCCACCTCTAGTAATTCTAATCCGTTCGGTGTTACATCGATAACCGCACGATCCGTAATAATACGATTAACGACGCCTTTACCTGTCAACGGGAGTGTACATTCATTTAGGATTTTCGGCTGACCATGTTTATTGACATGTTCCATAATAACGATAATCCGTTTCGCCCCATGTACTAAATCCATTGCGCCGCCCATGCCTTTTACCATCTTGCCAGGAATCATCCAGTTGGCCAAATCGCCGTTTTTCGATACTTCCATGCCCCCAAGAATGGCCAGATCAATGTGACCACCACGGATCATCGCGAAGGATTCAGCACTGTTGAAAATACTTGAACCTGGAATCATCGTTATGGTTTCCTTACCGGCGTTAATCAATTCCGGGTCTACTTCATCTTCCGTCGGATAAGGTCCAATGCCAAGCAGACCGTTCTCCGATTGCAGCACAACATGCTTATCTTCTGGAATGTAATTAGCTACAAGTGTCGGAATTCCAATTCCCAGATTCACGTAGAAGCCGTCTTCGATTTCTTGTGCCGCTCGTCTTGCGATTTGCTCTCTCGATAATGCCATTGTAATCCCTCCTCGTTATGCTTGTCGCACCGTTCTGCGTTCAATTCGTTTCTCGTATTTCTCACATTGAATGATACGTTGCACATATACACTCGGTGTATGAATTTGATCAGGCTCAAGTTCACCTGTCTCTACGAGTTCTTCGACTTCAGCAATCGTAACTTTACCGGCCGCCGCCATCATCGGATTGAAGTTGCGTGAGGTCTTGTTATATATCAAGTTCCCCATTTTATCGCCCTTCCAGGCCTTAATTAGTGAAAAATCAGCAGTCAATCCCATCTCCAACAAGTATTCCTTACCATTAAACGTACGAACCTCTCGCCCTTCTGCAAGTGGTGTTCCGACACCAGCTGGCGTATAAAAGGCTGGTATACCTGCGCCGCCCGCGCGAATGCGCTCCGCCAATGTGCCCTGAGGCACCAACTCTACTTCTAGTTCACCTGATAAGAACTGTCGTTCAAATTCTTTATTTTCACCAACGTAAGAGGAAATCATTTTCTTGATTTGCTTATTTTGTAGAAGCAGGCCAAGACCCCAGTCGTCCACCCCGCAGTTATTCGAAATAATCGTTAAGTCCTTTACTCCCCGGTCACGCAACCCAAGGATTAATTTTTCGGGAATGCCGACCAATCCAAAACCGCCCACCATAATGGTAGCTCCGTCCTGAATCCCGTTTAAAGCTTCATCAATTGACGTAAATACACTCACTCGACTCACTCCTCACTGGATTTATAAGTATGCAGTAGTACATCATATTGCAATCGCTTGCAAGCAAGCGAAAAGTTAAACAATACCAAACATGTAGTAAAGTGCGATAATAAAGAATACAGCTACTGTTTTGATAAGTGTCATCGCAAAAATATCAATATACGATTGTTTATGTGTTAACCCAGTCACCGCAAGCAATGTAATGACCGCGCCATTGTGTGGAAGCGTATCCATTCCACCGGACGCCATAGATGCGACACGATGCAGCACTTCTGGATTAATACCGAGCTTCTGCGCCTGTTCAAGGTAAGTTTCACCCATTGCCGCGAGTGCGATGCTCATACCGCCGGATGCAGAACCCGTAATTCCGGCAAGTGTCGTTGTGGTGACCGCTTCATTAACCAGCGGGTCCGTAAACGTATTGGCCATCGCATTGTTTACCGCCTTGAAACCAGGCAGCAATGCGATAATTCCGCCGAATCCATATTCGGACGCCGTATTCAAAGTAGCCAGCATTGCGCCACCAATCGATACATTAATTCCGGCATTAAAGTTCTCTTTGATTCGTTTGAACGAAAAAATAAGTACGGTTAGAATCCCTAGTACAAGCGCCCCTTCAACGGCCCAGATCGCCGTCTCTTTCGAGATATCGACCGGGTTTACTTTCTGGATGTTAATTGCCGTAAAGTCAAACGTCTTGCCATAGAATTGTGGAATCAGATTCGTGAAGATTTTATTAAATACGCCCACAATAATGAGCGGCAGAATGGCAATAATAGGATGCGGCAGTTTCTCGTCAGCAAGCTGTTCCGGCTCGTTCTTATGCCCTGTTCCATATCCTTCGCCTGCTGCCTTCGCTTTTCTTCTTCTCCATTCTAAATAAATCATACCAATAACAAAGACAAAAAGTCCACCGATTAAACCGAGCCATGGCGCAGCCCATGTGTCCGTCTTAAAAAACGTCGTCGGGATGATATTCTGAATTTGCGGCGTTCCTGGGAATGCATCCATTGTAAACGTGAATGCACCAAGGGCGATCGTACCTGGAATGAGGCGTTTCGGAATATCAGCCGCCTTAAACAGTTCCGCAGCGAACGGATACACGGCAAACGCTACAACAAATAAGGAAACTCCGCCGTATGTTAGAATGGCGCCTACCAGTACGATTGCCAGCATCGCGCGGCTCGGTCCGATAATTTTGATTACGGCACTGGTAATCGATTTTGCGAAACCGGACATCTCAATTACTTTTCCAAAAATGGCACCCAATAAAAACACAGGAAAATAATTTTTAATAAAACCAACCATCTTATCCATGAAAACGCCTGAGAAAAATGGAAGCACGTGTCCCGGATCTGTCAGCAATACTGCAAACAGTGCAGCAATAGGTGCAAACAGAATGACGCTAAAGCCGCGGTATGCGACAAACATAAGGAAAAACAGCGCCAGCAAAATAATAATAATTTCCATCTAGCTTCCTCCCCCATATTTTTCTAAAAAACGTAAAACGCTTTCACATTTATGTGAAGATATTTTATCTTCTTTTCATCACTCGCTCTCCTCTTTACTTTTATTGTGCGTTACCATTTTCTTTAAAGCAAATCCCATGCCAACTCCTCTCCAATTTTTTGACAATTCATTTACATATCTTATCGCTCCTGCATCTTTACTATTTTTACTTCCCTTAACACCGGGCTAAACCTTCTTTTTTTCCATAAAACCATTCGCTTTTTTCCGAATTTCAGGACTTTTATTCCAAAAAAATGGACAGATAAGAAATTACTTCATCTGTCCCATAGATTTATTCTTATTCTGCGAGCTGATAGCGTCCTAGCTTGGCATATAAGCTCGACTTGCTAATTCCTAATCGCTTTGCCGCCATTATTTTGTCGCCCTTAGCCTCCAGGATCGCCCTGCGGATCGCTAACGCTTCCGCATGCTCTACAGCCTTTTTCAACGTACCATCGCCTTCTCCATTTTCTTCTGTAGTTAGTTCAGCTTCAAGAAAATCGGTAGGGAGATCCTGTTTTGTAATACAAGAACCGTTCTTGACATATAAAGCGCGTTCCAGTACGTTGCGCAATTCCCGAATATTCCCCGGCCATGAGTATGCCAGTAATGCATCCATTGCTTCCTGCTCAATGCCTTCTACAGAAATTCCCGTTTCCTTCGTAAGCTTCTCCAAAAAATGTTCGATAAGAAGCCCCATATCGCTTTTTCTTCCGCGTAGCGGGGGAATATCAAGCATGACTACGTTTAGACGATAATATAGGTCATGGCGGAATTTTCCTTGCTCTACTAACGAGAGCAAATCTTTATTGGTCGCCGCGATAATACGAACATCCACCGACTCCGGCTTGTCTGCTCCAATGGGTTCGATTTCTTTCTCCTGCAGGACACGGAGCAATTTAACTTGCATCAGCAAGGGCATCTCACTAATCTCGTCGAGAAAAATTGTGCCTCCTTTTGCCAATGCGAACTTTCCTTTTTTTCCGGACTTCTTCGCCCCGGTAAACGAACCTTCTTTATAGCCGAACAATTCCGATTCAAGCAATGTATCAGGAATAGCGGCGCAGTTTACCTTGATAAGCGGACCTGCCCCCCGGTAGCTTTCACGATGGATGGCATGCGCGAATAATTCTTTCCCCGTGCCGCTCTCGCCTTTTAGCAATATTGTCGTATCACTCTTTGCCACCCTTTGTCCAAGGCGCTTGACTTTTTCCAGTTCATCACTTGTTCCCAGAATCGTATCGAATGAATACTTGGCTTGCAATCGTTTATCCAATTCACTCTTGTAATAATTCAGCTCTTTACGTAAATTTTCCATTTTTGTGGAAAGGGCAAATAAATCATCCACCTGTTGAAACATGACCGTACCGACGACCGCTGCTACTTCTCCCTGATTAAATACCGGGATTCGGCTTGCGATCATTTCCCGGCCGTTGATTTTTTGCATTTGGGCAATCTCCGGCTTTCCTGTCTGTCCGACAATATGCATGCGCGTGTTTTCGATGACTTCCGTTACATGTTTACCAATCAACTCGCTCAATTTTTTGCCCAGAAAATCGGCATACATTTCATTCGCCATCAAAATGTGCCCTTTCGGATCAACGATTAAAACGCCTTCATACGCATGGTCAATAATCGTTTGTAGCATATCTTTCTCTTCTTTTACTTTCTGCGCTTTGCCCGCCAAATCCACCAGCAGACGATGTACCCATCCATTTTGTCGGATAATCATGACGCTCCTCCCCCTATTCCGTTACTCATGCAATGGCTCCGACTGTAACAGGGGTATACCGCAAACATCCGCTTCTTCAAGCCGCATCAATTCTTCCGTTGTAAACGAAGTTTGTCCAGTATCCGTCAACCGTCTCGCCTGCCGTTGTGCCGCCTCCTCAATAACTGTACGCGCCAGTCGAGCATTGCCATTCATGCCTCTGCCTCGTTCTGCAAAAATTTTCCGTAAACGGCTCAGCGCAGTGAGAGAGAGATGATACCCTATGTCGGAAGCATACCTTTTAGCTACCTCCACCAACTCCTCGGGTGAATAATCCGGAAAGTGAAACTGTTTCTTGAAACGGGAACGAAGCCCCGGATTCGTATTCAATAATTCTTTTATCAACTCGGGATACCCGGCCAGAACAACCACCAGATTTTCCCTATGCTTTGTCATTTCTTCTACAAGCGTATCGAGCGCCTCTGTACTATAATCGTTCGTTCCAGCAGGAATGAGCGAGTGGGCTTCATCGACAAACAGCACCCCGCCGAGCGCTTCTGCGACTTTTCGTTTGGTCCTAACCGCTGTCTGTCCAACATATTCGGCGACCATATCCGCACGTCCTACAGTGACAAGATGACCTCGCTTTAGCATGCCGACTTCTTTCAGAATAGATGCGTACACTTGTGCTACCGTCGATTTTCCGGTGCCTGGGTTCCCAAAAAATATGGCGTGTAATTCCACTGGCACTGCCAGCAATCCTTGTTCTTTTCTTTTTTGTTGGATAGACAAAAATGAAAATAGTGTCGATATCTCATCTTTTATGCTTGAAAGACCAACTAGCCTATCCAAATATTCTGCAGCTGATCTTACTTTCGGCACGGGAAGAGCAAAATCTTCCGCATATAAAATCGTATACTCATCAGAGGGTAACTCTTCTGTTCGAGCTAATTTTCGACCTTTCGACGTAATGGCATCCAGGATGATATTTTTTACCGTACGAGCATTACCGAATGTCGTGTCCACTCTTTCAGCCTCAATGCGCTCTTCAAGCGCGGCAAGCGCACTTTCTGTCATTACGAACTCATTATCCCTTGCTACTAGCTGTCCGATAGCCGTAAGCTCGTCCATCGTGAAATCCTCCATTACAAAATGCCCACTCTCCGGGAATCGGCTGCGCAAACCCGGATTCGCCCGGAGGAAAGTACGCATCTCCTCTGGATACCCTGCCAATACAACAGCGAATGTACCTGCATACTCACCGCCAGTCATCGCCGCCACCAGCGTATCGATTGCTACCTGTCCGAAATCGTTCTCCGCACTGCCAGCGCGTTTTAAACTGTATGCTTCATCGATGAATAGTACTCCCCCCACAGCACGCTGTACAGCTTCCATCACCTTCTGTTCCGTATGCCCTACATATGATCCGACCAAATGAGAGCGATCCACTTCGATTACGGACGCATGCTCTAAGAGCCCCAACTCATGGTAGATTTCGGCAAGCAAACGGGCAATCGTCGTCTTTCCTGTGCCCGGATTTCCCATCAAAATCGCATGCAAACCGATACGATCGCGCATAGCAAGCCCTTTCTCATTTCTTTTTGTCAAATACAGCAGAAAATAATACAAATCCCGAATACGCTGTTTAATATCAGTCATACCGATAAGTCGATCCAATCTTTCCAATGCGGAAGGGGCTACAGGCACTTCTCTACGGTATGACGAGAATATCCGGTTCCATCTTTCGATATATTCATTCATTTTCTCAATAGAATGGTTTAATTCCTGCAAAAATTCTTCAGGCGCGAATAAACCGTTAATGGAACGGCTATATGCAAGCGAGCGTCCGTCTACTTCACGCACCACTTCCGGCAACTCATCAAGGAGCGAAACAGCTTGCTGCCAAATAGTGTCATGCGAATCTAGGTACGTTTGCGCTTGTCTCCCCCGCTCGATTTGCTGCTTTGCTTCTTGCCATATTTCGTTTGTCAAACGTTGCATCTCCTGCTGGAGTTCAATGGTTTTCTGCTTCCGATATTCAGATGGATCGACTTGTCGAAGAGGGGAGAACGAAATATCTTCAAATAAGGAAGCGAGCTTAGCCAGTACAATGTCCCGTATGTACTTCCAGGCCGTGTTCTGTAAGGAATCAAGCTCAACTGCACGCATTAACCACTCAACTGCACGTCCGCCTTGCGGATGATGATTCCATTGCAAAATGCCCAGAGTGGTATACAAAAGCGCTTCTAATGGTCGCAGCTGCTCTTCATCAATTTGCGTCTTCCAGTGCGCAAGCTGCGCATACAACTCGGCTGCACGGGCTTCTCCCACCTGCGGATTTCGTTTTGTCTCTTCAGACAATGTGTGAACAGCTTCTGTCCATTCATCAAATTGCAACGTTCGATTCATAGAGCATCTCCTTTATGTCAACGAAGGATTATAAAATTCAAAGCCGTATTCTCCTAAGTATTTGTTATGTGTAATCGTTCCCCCGTCAAAGTACCATGCATCTCCTTCCCGGATGAAGAATCGTATCCCTTCTACTTCAAACGTAGCATCATGAGATCCAACTTCTTCCGGTAAATACTTTTCCACCGCATAGAATAGACCACCCGTACCGGGACCGCCTGTCCGGACGTACAGACGATAACATTCTCCGTCTTGAAAGTTTGCGTATTTCTTATAAGCCCGTACCGCTTCCGGTGTAATGGTAAACTGCATGGCCGCCCTCTCCTTCATTTTTTATGTAATGATACATAAGGGTGTTGATTATCCAGTACCATACAAAGTGGGTAGCCACCACACCGTGCCCCAAACGGGCGGCGGTTCGTCTCCTGCACTGAAGCATAGAAGGCCGCTTTTTGCCCCCGCCAGGCGGGACCGCAAAACATCTGGGCAGATGCGAAGAAGGAGACAGTTGCTGTCCTCTTTCGCCTGGCCGGGGCATTCGCTCGGGAAGGGAGACGAAAGGCCTTGTTTGTGTCCCGTTGTGGCGGTCTTTTCCTGTCTGAACAATCAACACCCTTGGTATCCATAGATGGATAGAAAAGAAGGACGCGTACGGCGTGCGACCCCTTTGTTTTTTACAGCAGAGCTGTATAAAGGTAGCTAGAACTGTTGCCTGCGGCACCAGTCAAGTTTTCTTTACTGTGTGGAGCGTGTGACGCCAAGGACGAAACTGACCGGCAACTGTCTCCCGCACCGAGAGGCCCAGATGTTTTGCCGGTCCGGCCTTGGCGCCACAAAGCGGCCGTAGCTCTTCCCTGCAAGAAAAAGACGAGGGAACACGCCTACGCGTTCACCTTCTTTCTTCCAGTATATAGATAACCAATAGGTGTGTAGTAATACATGTAGAAAAAACCGTCCCAAACTACGGAACGGTTTTTATATAACAATAAATATAGCGGCCATAAGAAGTGATGTAAGCCAGGTTTTGTACTTCCCGTACTCATCGCGGCAGCCAGCCTGGTACACGGAAGTGACAGTCATCTATCTACGGGAATAAATTCCCGTCTATCCTCCAGTTCGTTTCCCTTTGGATAGTGCCCCTACCAAAATTTGGGTTGCTCGCTTGCGGGGTTTACCTCGTTCCACCTCTGCCGTTTCCGACAAAGCTTCGTCACTGTGGCACTTTCAGGCTATTTTCGGCATATTCCGAAGAACGTAGCCGATTTCACCGCCGTCAGCCGGTAACCCGACTGCCCTACCTTGCGATAGGCACAAACACTCCAGACATTACAGTCTGGGCGAGCCTGGACTTTCCTCTATTCATCTGACGATGAACAGCGACTGTCCACACTTCTTATGTTATAAGATTATACACATATTAATATCTTCATCATACCTTTATAACGAACAATGGTGCGGACGAAGGGACTTGAACCCCCACGGTATTGCTACCACTAGAACCTGAATCTAGCACGTCTGCCGATTCCGCCACGTCCGCATGCAAGATGAAGAAAATGGTGAGCCATACTGTACTCCGACGGGCACGATGCGCTAGGTTCTGCGTTAGGCACAGGATGTGCCTGCTTTTAGCAGAACTTCCTCATTATTGTAAGGTGAGAGTCCATACTATGAATATCAACTACACAACGCTGAAATTCTGTAGTAATGACAATTGATTAATGGTGAGCCATACTGGACTCGAACCAGTGACACCCTGATTAAAAGTCAGGTGCTCTACCAACTGAGCTAATGGCTCGCTGACGTCCCAGGAGAGACTCGAACCCCTAACCGACAACTTAGAAGTTTCAACACTATGCTTCCGATATGTCAACGTATTGTCAAACGGTAACTGTGCGTCTAAGGTCTAAGCTGTCTGAAGGATTAACGAAGCTCCTCAGACTAAACATGCGTTTGTTTCCAACGGATATTATCTTATCATAAGGCACAAGATAATGTAAAGTCATATTTTAAAACAAATATATCCATAAACAAAAAAATCGGCGCAGTCCCTAGAATTGCATTGTCTAATACGTATATAAATCATCTGTAATGTTACCTTCTTTTCGTAAAGCATCCACCAACGATTAACGGTTTGACGCAACATTAACATTATCTACAAAATATTCCTTTAAATATATAACCCTTTCCTCTCGCAGGAAATCCTACTACAAAGGGGGAATAAACATGGCAAGAAGAAATAAAATACTTGTTCCAGAGGCAAGAAAAGAATTGGATAATTTAAAGGCTAAAGTAGTTAACACTCAAAGTCCCGCAAATGCTAAATTCGAGGCTGCAAAGGAAGTAGGCGTTCCTCTAAAACAGGGATACAACGGACAGCTTACTTCCAAACAAGCAGGTCAGGTTGGTGGCAAATTAGGTGGGAGTATGGTGAGGGAACTTGTAAAGATAGCTCAGGAAAATTTGAGTAAAAAATCTTAATTGAAAAGTGCCCTCTAACGATTAACCACGCTGGAGGGCGCTTTTTTATTCTTGCGGCGGTACTCCAATCGTTTCTTGTGATGACATTTGTTTTTGCGCTTTAGCTACGTGATTATGTTCATCTTGGTTGTTGAATTCGTTATTCTCTTTTTGCATCAGTTCCTCTTGCGTTGTGATATCCGGTCCCGAACGTACTAATTTACGCAGATGTCTATCTACCATGACCCGATCTGTGAAATCTGTCATATGTTGTATTCCCCTTTCCACAATAGCCTTGTACTTCGCGCTATTAGGTTGCCCGTAACTCTAGGCAGCATACAGAATGATTTTAATAATGTAACCAGTAATATCACCAAGCGTTCGCGGACACATTCCCTTCGCATCTCTCGCCTTCACAAGTATATCTAAAGCTTCTTCGATTATGTAACAAATACTTATAAGTCAGACATTAGTAGCCCGTCGGTCTTTGGACGTGGCCGTCGCGTCTCTTTCTCCGATAAATTTACATTTCATTTTCCGAGCCCTCTCCAAGTTCGTCATTTTGTTTCACGTACGTCTCTGGTATACACCAACGGACAATACAAAAAGCGCTACACTAACGTCTTGTCACCGTTTGATTTAACGATGATAAAACGTTAATATAGCGCTTAATATTCGTATGGCGTCCCAGGAGAGATTCGAACTCCCGACCGACGGCTTAGAAGGCCGTTGCTCTATCCAGCTGAGCTACTGGGACATTGTATTATATAATGCAGCGACAAGAATTATATTATCACATAAAACCGGTTCAACACAAGAGTATTTTTTAGAAAAACGAAAAAAAAATTATTCCAAGCATTAAAAACTCGCAGACATTGCTACCCGTCCTTTTTCCACAACAAAGCCAAACGACCGTTTTGTATCACTTCGATCGGCCCGACAAAACTCGCGCGCTTTTCAAGTAAAATGATAAAGAAAAAAGTATATGTGGCTTTCTTTACAGTGACATATACTTTCTTCTCCATAAATAAAGGAACTGGTAAGGCTCGACAGGCAGCCTTACCAGCATTTATTCCTGCACGTGCAGTCCAGCGGAAAACCATCCAGATACTTTATCATATTCTCGCCAATATTGTTCCCATTTGACGATGAATGATTCCATTGCCGTAATCCATCCCAACAGATAGTCTCTCTCCCGAGCCAACTCGGCAATTCCCTGCACATTATTCTGCTGAAAACACATTCGAACTTCTTCTTCAATCCACTGCACTTGCAGTCGCTTGTGATCGACAACCTGCCGCAGACGTTCAAAGCGACGATGCAATGCGTCGAGCTTTTCAATCGCTTCCATCTCTACGGCCATCCTTCATACGTTATTTATTTACAGCTTCGACAACTTTTTCAAGCGCAGCAACAATCGCTTCACACTTCTCTTTTTCTGCTACCAGAGTCGAAATAGCAGACATGTTGTTTCCTTTGAAGTGTTCCAGTACTTCTTCTTCCATTTCTTTGATACGTTGCTCCAACTTCTCTGTAGAATCCTGCGCATTTACAAGTACATCTTCAAATACGCTTGCTGTCTTCATATCGTTTGCCATCGTTATAGCAACCTCCTCTTCCCTTTGAATGTTTTCTGTTATTGCGGTGCTTTCTTGATCTAATGCTGTTGCCTGAACTTCTTCTGTTTGCAACTGCACTTTTTCCTCATTATCCCCGCTGTTCTCGGCTTCGCCTTCATCATCGATTAGTACCAGTCCCTCGATAACACGGAACCTTTCGTCGCCTTCTGGCACGAATACATAATCACGACGCGACAGATTCAGCTCATGTTCCATCATCAGCAGCAATTGTGTAAGAGGCAATTGTTTAATCTGCTTATTTGCAAGAAAACGGTGTAGACGATCATTAGCGATTTCCCAACGAGCCAGATACCATAAATCTGAACCTGCAAATTGGACAAAGCGCGAATCTTTATACAGTGGTAGCTTGTTTTCTGCATAACTATAAGAAATGATATTCTGTCGGCGCAGTTTTTTCAGACACTGCTCAGCCGTAAGCGGTCCTTTATTCTCCAAGAAATAGCGGACCAACTCTTCCGCGATCAGGTCGCGAAACGGGGCTTCCATCTCGATCACCGCATGGGAAGCTCCTACATGAAACGGGGAGATTTCCTCAGCCAGCGCCCCGTCAATCACCTGAGCCGGCGATTGATTCACACGCTGTAAACTTGTACCGTATGTATTCTGCAGGCGGCTTTCTAATTCCTGCCTGGAAAGCGAGCGTTCGCCCGTGCGAAACACTTTTTTTAACATACTGCTCGGCGTATATACTAACTCACTCATTCCAAGACCCCTTTACACATGTCTTATCGTGTATTATCATACCATGTTCTGCCCATTGATGGACGGGAATTTTAGTGTTTTGTTCATTTTTCCTACTGTACCTGCTTCAAACCGACCACTTATATACTCACCATTTCTTCATAATCACTAAGCTGCAGGAAATACCGTTCAAATTTTTTACTGTATGATTAGATAGAAATAACTTTCTTCACTTCATAAAAATGCATTTATATTCACATTACATATAGACATAACAAGGATAACACTGTATATTTATTATTATTAATCTGATAATTATTCAATAATCTATTGCATAGAAGCAATTTTTTATGGAGGGATAGCTTTATGTTTATTCGCAAGGCAAAAATACAGGACCTCGATGGAATGATGGCCTTAATTAACGAATATGCTCAGCAAGGTCTGATGCTCCCGCGGTCGAAGCTATCGCTCTGTGAAACACTCCACTGCTTTTCAGTTGTCATCGACAGTGAGGGAGAAGTCAGCGAACCAGGTACCGTTATTGGTGTAGGGGGGCTTCATATCTTATGGGAAGATCTAGCCGAAGTACGATCGCTCGCTATTTCGGAAAAAGCAAAGGGAAAAGGGCTCGGCAAAAAGCTGGTCAATCATCTGGTGGATGAAGCAGAACAAATTGGGCTGCGTCGTGTCATGTCCTTAACATATCAGCAGGAATTTTTCGAGAAATGCGCTTTCTATGTAGTACAAAAAGAAACACTGCCACATAAAGTATGGAAGGATTGTGTTAATTGTTCGAAATTCCCAAGTTGTGATGAAATTGCAATGATTAAAGACCTAGAACCAGCGGCAGTAATCGCTAAATAAGAAAAATGACGAAGCCTCCAATCAAGGCTTCGCCATTTTTTATTTGCGGTTTTTGAACACCTTTTTTATCATCTCAAAACTGCGTTTTCCGACAAGTGAATCAGCCTTGCTTAACACATCACGAATAACCGCTATAATGTTCTTGTCACCGTTCCAATGTTCATTAATAATCTTCTCGTCTACATCAACCAACATTTTATTCAGTGCCAGAGTAGCAAAGATAATATCATCAGCGTATCCTACTGGTCCCATAAATACCTCAGGAATAATATCAAGCGGCGTCATAAAGTATAACACTGCAGCCAGCGCAATTGATTTCGAACGTAAAGGAATGCGTTTATCCTTGGCTAACCTTGCAAGCAGTACGAACAAGTCCGGAGCAAGCAACAAGTACGGGGCCGCTTTTTCCGCTCGCTGATCGCCCATCTTCTCCCGCATATACTTCTCCATCTTTTCCCGCAACTGATCATAATAGCGTTTGTGCTCACGCTCCAGCACGACCAATTCTCCATCCATATAAGAGTGCGTCTCTTTTTCAAATGGCGGTGCCTCCATCTCGCTCATCGGTTCCATCCAGTCGAACTCCAATGATTCAATCTGAAGCTCTGGCGGACCGCTCACTTCCAAACATAGCGCTTCTCTTTCTATCGTAAGCGAATCGACCGTAATGCTCTGCAAAACTGGATACACACTGGCCAGGGATGCCAACTGTACGGTAATTCGCGTATCGGACACATGGATATCCTGCTGACCAGCCAATACTTCCATCAGCAACGTTTTTCCAGTAAAATTTTTCGTCAAAAATATTTCAGTTTCATGTAGTAATCTTTGTGCAAGCGATACTTTTTCTTTCTGTACTTCTTCTGTGTAAATCAGTGTAATGTATCTTCCGGAAGCGTCAAATCGGAACGTATCAAGCTGCAGTGTATACAGTACAGGCAGCCACTCACCGCGCATCTTCACCTGTGCTTTGGCTACCACATACCCTTCATACAAGCGAATCGTATTCAAATAAATATCATTAGGGAGCAGCTGGTTGAGCCGGGGCAATACCGCTGCATTGATAATATGTTCATTCACTCTCATTCGAATCATCGACTCCTCTCTCAGCTTTGCTACTGCTTTAGCCTTCCATACGTATAGTAGAATAGAAAGGTTCCATCCAAAAAACAAGCAGGACGGGATGGCTCTACCTACCCATCCTGATTATCATCTTGATCCGGGAGCCACTTTCTAATGATAATACGAGTTCCTACCCCAACTTTACTTTCGATATGGAATTCATCCATTAACCGTTTCGTACCAGATAGCCCCAGTCCCAATCCGTTACCCGTAGTCATGCCGTCCTGCATCGCCTCTTTAATATTTTGGATGCCCGGTCCCTCATCCTGAACCCTTATTTCCAAGCATCGTTCACTCTTCTTAAACTGGATGTAACCTCTTATTCCATAATTAATCACGTTACGCGTCAACTCAGATATACTTACGGTAATCTTCGTCTGATCTACTACGGAAAACCCCATTTCCCGCGCTAGCGACCTCCCGAATGATGCTGCGACAATGATATCTTCCTCACTTTCAATTGCCAATTGAATCATGGCATCTCTCCCTGTATCTATAGTCTGTAATTATCTATATAAATTACGCTTGATTTTGACATCTCATCAAATCATATATATATTGTACCCACTTATAAACAGCAAAAAAGCATTCCGGCAAAAAAAGCCGAAATGCTTTCCTTTTATGACTAAATGCGAATTGACTTCTTCAGGAAAGCTCGCTATGTAAAATGACGAGAGGATGTCACTTGAATCCACGCTCATACTGACGCGGTCCTGCATATTCACGATGCCGCTCTTTTGAAGCCTGTAGCACCCAATATGGATTGCGTAGAAGCACTCTCCCCAAAAAGATGAGATCCGCCCGTTCATTTCCGATAATTTCGTTCGCTAGTGTGTGCTCTTCAATAAGTCCAACGCTGCCTGTAGCTATGCCTGCTTCGCGGCGGATGGTCTCCGCATATGAGACCTGGTATCCGGGGAAAATTTTCTTAGGGGCAACAGGAAGAATTGCACCGGACGAGCAGTCAATCAGATCAACACCGACCTCCTTTGCGATTTTTGCGATTTCTACGCTATCTTCAATCGTCAGTCCTCCCTCGGCATGGTCTACCGCAGAAAGACGAAGATAAAGCGGATTTTCTTCAGGCCATTCTTGTTTAACCGCTTCGATAACCCGTGTAAGGAATAAGCAACGACTTTTTATATCGCCTCCGTATTTATCTGTTCGTTTGTTAGACAAGGGAGATAAAAATTCATTAATTAAGTAGCCATGCGCTCCATGAATTTCCACGATATCAAATCCGGCCTCCCGCGCTCGGCGCGCACCCTGACGCCATGCTTCTACGACGTCATCAATCTCGGCTTCTGTCAGCTCATGTGGAACCTGGGATTCCTCATCAAAAGGGATCGCACTCGGCGCTACAATCGTCGTATCGTTAAGCCTTGCTTTACGTCCAGCATGTGCCAGTTGGATGGCTGCTGCCGCTCCTTGCGCTTTAACAAACGAGACAATCCGGCGCAGCGGTTCAATATGTTCGTCACTCCATATTCCCAAATCTTGATGGCTAATCCGACCACGAGCTTCTACTGCGGTCGCCTCCTGCATCACAAGCCCGACTCCGCCTACTGCGCGTGTACCATAATGTACATAATGCCAGTCAGTGGCTTTTCCGTCATCTTCCGCGGTATACATGCACATTGGTGACATGACAATCCGATTGCGCAAGGATACATTTTTTTGCGTAAATGGGGTAAAGATATCAGACATCTATAGCGCCTCCTCTTTCAGCATTATCTTCTTATATACTTACACAATTAATGATACTATAAAAATCAAAGGCATACTAACACCCTTTACACATTTTCGTTATAATAAAGTAAAACTTCCATCAGCTTAGGGTTCTGTCCCCTCACTGATGGTTCGTTACACGTATCGAGGGTCTTACTGCCCATCGAATCGAGGTAAATAGTAGCAACGATTGTACAGGCACCCAGACAAGAAATGAGGAATCCACATGTGGAGAAAACTTTATCGAAAAGTGAAGTATCAATACGTTAAGCTGCTTCGGTCCAAAGGAGCTCCTTCCATTGTGGCTCGTAGCTTTGCGCTCGGGATTTTCATTGAATTTATTACGCTCCCTACTCTAGGTTCGGCGTTTTTACTTCTATACCCCTTAAATTTATTAATTCGCGGTAGTTTTGCTGCTTCGCTCATTGGATTTGTCATGGGCAAATTTGTACTCCCCATCTTTTTCGTTCCAAACCTGAGTGTTGGAAATATGCTGGTGGGTAGCAAATTTGGGGCAGCAGCCCATGGACACATGGGTCATATGGGCCTTGTCGCTTTATGGGAATTCGTAAAAGAGAAAGGGGTCGCCTTTTTAGTAGGAAGCGCCACCAATGGTACGATCGTAGCTATAATCTGCTATGCACTTGTCTTTTATGCACTGCAATTGTATCGGAAGAAACGGGAAAATCGCCGTCTGGCGTTACAACTGGAAAAAAATATACACTAAGAAAAGCTCGTGGATATTGTCGGTCTTTTTTGCCCGCCCCACCACACGCTTCACAGGATAAAGACAACTTGGCTGGTGCCAAGCACTTTCTTATCCATTAAACGTAAAAAATCCCCGAAGTTTCTCGGGGATTTTTTACGTTTATTCTATGCAAGTACCGCCCGATCGCTGGTGAACTTCTCCCCGCGCAAGCGCTGGAATTCGGCCAACAATCGTTCTATTGTCAGATTTTTCTTCTCTTCTGATGGAACATCAAGAATAATGGAACCTTTATCCATCATGATTAGACGATTACCTAAATCAAGTGCTTGTTGCATATTATGTGTAACCATCAATGTCGTAAGTTGTTGACGCCCGACAATTTCTTCAGTCAACTCGGTAATCCGTTGGGCGCGTGCGGGATCGAGCGCTGCTGTATGTTCGTCAAGCAGAAGCACCTTCGGTTTAGTGAATGTAGCCATTAGCAAACTTAACGCCTGCCGTTCACCACCGGACAAAAGCCCCACCTGCGCGCTTAAGCGGTTCTCCAATCCAAGGTGCAGCGTCTCCAAATATGTCCGAAATTCATCGCGCCGCCTTGTGTTAACTCCTCTGCTCAGCGTACGCCGTTTGTCGCGTGCATACGCTAAGGCAAGGTTTTCCTCAATTGTCATGGCCGGCGCTGTCCCAGCCATCGGGTCCTGGAATACGCGGCCAATCATCGGCGCACGCTTATATTCAGGAAGATTATTAACCTTCACTCCGTCAATTTCCACTATACCATGGTCTGGCTTAAGCACACCTGAAATAATGTTCATCAACGTTGACTTTCCAGCGCCATTGCTACCAATAATCGTAACGAAGTCACCTGGATTTAGATGAAGATTTACATGGTTAAGGGCTATCTTCTCATCCACGGTTCCTTCGTTAAAGACTACATAGATATCCTCTAGCTTAAGCATGCTTCTTCACCTCGCCTCTCTCCAATACCCTTGACTGCTGTTCACGATTTTTTATACGTGCAGCCCGGCGCTTTCGTTCTTTATAGCCAGCAGAAATGCGTGGCATTATCAGCGCAATAATTACAATTAACGCAGTCATTAATTTCATATCGGACGGATCAAGGCCAACCTGCATAGCAAGCGCAACAACCATACGGTAAATAATCGCTCCCCCGATAACAGCAAATGTTGCACGTACAATCGTACGGTTACCGAAAATCGCTTCTCCGATAATAACGGAAGCAAGACCGATAATAATCATCCCGATTCCCATAGATACATCTGCAAAACCTTGATATTGAGCGTACAACGCGCCGGATAAGGCAACCATACCGTTAGAAATACTTAACCCGATAATAATGGTTGTATCCGTATTGGCAGAGAAGCTGCGAATCATACGCTGATTATTGCCTGTCGCACGAATCGCAAGTCCCACTTCCGTGTGAAGAAACCAGTCATTGATAAATTTGATGACAAGCGCAATCACTGCAACCGCCACCAGTACACCGTAGTCGCCCAGTGCAGAAAGGACCCCCTGGATTTGCGTAAACAGCGTATCTTCACCCAACAATGGAACATTTGCTTTTCCCATAATCCGAAGATTAATGGAATAAAGAGCAATCATAGACAAAATCCCTGATAGCAGGGCATTAATTTTCCCTTTTGTATGCAGAATGCCCGTCATGGCCCCGACTACTAGACCGATTAAAAGCGCAGAAACAGTAGACATGAACGGGGCAAATCCTGCCGTAATCATCGTTGCTCCGACAGCACCACCAGTAGCAAAGCTACCATCTACCGTTAAATCGGGAAAATCCAAAATTCGAAATGTTAAATATACACCAAGTGCCATAATAGCAAAAATAAATCCCGATTCAATTGAACCTTGTAACGCTACACCTACACCCATAGCGTCCTCCTTTCACCTGCTCCTCTAACGTTGTGTGTAATACATGCAGCAGGATTAGGATAAGAAACAAAAAATTCTGTTTCTTATCCTAAAAAGGACCTGCCTACATTTTCTTTTCTTGATTATTTTGTTTCCGTTTTCTCAATCCATTGTGGCTTCCATTTGTCCATTGCTTCTTTCGGAAGCTTATCGATATCAATACCTTGTTCCTTGGCCGCTTCCTTGTTGATAGTAAGGGTCAGCTTGCTCGGATAGCCGATTGGTAACTCTCCTGGCTTAGCCCCTTCTTTCAGAATCTTTACAGCCATCAGGCCGGTATCATATCCGATATCAGAGTATTCGAAACCTACACCCGCAAAGCCGCCGCTGCGGACAGATTCAAGTTCACCCACAAACAGAGGAATTTTGTTTTTATTTGCTGTGCTCACAATTGTTTTCAATGCAGCTACCGCCGTATTGTCCTGTGGCACATAAATCGCATCCACCTTGCCGACCAATGATTCACTCGCCTGCTTTACTTCACTTGTATTCGTTACAGTCGCTTCCACTGGCTTCAGCTGCAATTTTTCCAGCTCTTCTTTTGCGGCCTTTACATTTGCAACTGAATTCGCTTCCCCGCTATTATAAATAATACCTACGTTTTTCGCCTGCGGGAAGAAATCCTTAATGGACTTTATCGTATTTGGAATTGCATCCGGCGGTGTATCAGAAAAGCCTGTAATGTTCTTGCCCGGTTTTTCCAGGTTATCCACAAGCTTGGCGCCTACGGGATCAGATACGGCTGTAAATAGAATCGGCGTATCCTTCACATTTTGCAGTAATGCCTGCGCATTCGGCGTGGCAATAGCTAGAATTAAATCTTGTTTGGACGCTGCGAATTTCTGTGCGATTGTATTCGTATTTGACTGATCAGCCTGTGCATTCTGATAATCAATCTCGAGATTTTTTCCTTCTTCTAGCCCATTTTCTTTCAAAGCTTTAATGAACCCTTCTCGTGCCGCATCTAAAGCCTTATGTTCCACAAACTGCGAAATGCCTACTTTAAACTTCTTCTCACCTTCCGCACCTGCTTCTGTCTTCTTTTCCCCTTCTCCAGCCTGTTGGCTAGCAGTCTGCCCGCCACAGGCAGCAAGCAGCACCATCATCGCTGCAAGAAGAATTCCAAACCAACGCTTCTTTTTCACCACGAATATTCCCCCCTGCTCGGACTTTTGTTTTATTTAACACTCTCATGCACCAAGTAGATTCATTATAGCATGTTCTCTTTTACTTTAAAGCAAAAAATTAACCGAAATATTCGATTTTTTAAAAATAAAAATAGTGAATATGTTGAATTTTCTGCTTTAACGCGTTTGTTGAGGAAAGGAAAAAAAAGAGCCTTTATTTGATTGATAAACCAAATAAGGCCTTTTTTGACTAATTGCTCATTCCTCTAATCATTACAAATACAAATAAATCAAGCGAGATAAGAAAGCCAGCAAAAAAACCAAACATCCCGAACATAAATCGGTTCTTCTTCGCTTTCTCAAATTGCAGCGCTGCGAGACTTCCGACGAAAGGAATAATAATTTCCAATATGATAAACTGTCTTCTCATTTCTTCATTGTCTCCATGGAGCGCTTCTGATGAAATTAAATAATTATATACCGAAAGACCTATGATCACTAACAGAAAAGGACTCATACGTATGAACGTTTTCATTTCCTCACGCCTCCTCTTACCGTTTCTAATGTTACTTCGTTCCTGGCAGACGGTAAAGATAACAGACGTAATGTTCACGAATCTTTGACATCTTATATAGAAACTAAAGATGACGAAGAATTAGGAGAGAATAGAGAAAAGGCCGTCTAAAAACGATCACTTTTATGACCTTTTAAGACAGCCTTCAACTCCGAAGACAAGCATGCTATCAGGTTTTAGAACATTCTAATCAGCCTTCACTAGGAAGCATCAAGATCGCCCCTCTCAAGCTGTATATCATTCCAATCCTTTGTGTGAATTTTGTGTTTAAGCTTAATCTCGTAATACAATGATAGAATGGCTAACCAGCCGATCCCTCCAAATACGGAAACTCTCGTTAAAGGGGAGGTTGCAATTGCTACAAAAGCTATGAGTAGCATTACTAAACCAATAATAGGTAAAGCGGGCCAAAGTGGCATTGCAAATTGAAGTGTTTTCTTCTCTTTATTGGCCCGATGTCTGGAAACCAGCTGACTTACCAAGATTGTACCCCATGTCCACAATGAAGCGAAGGCAGAGGCGCTTGTTATCCAAACATACACATTTTCAGGTGCCAAATACGTAATAACAACTCCAATAGAAATCATAGCTGCCGTCAACCAAACTGCCATATGAGGCACCTGATTTCGATTTAACCTAGTAAATTGAGGGGAATATAACCCCTTACATGCCATACCATAAAGCATTCGGCTGCCACCATATACACCGGTGTTGCAAGAAGAAAGGGCAGATAGAATGATAACCAAATTGACAAGCCCGGCAGCCACTGGAATGCCAATTTTCGCGAACATGAGAACGTAAGGGCTTACATTGCTCTCAACGATATACGTCCATGAAAATGCACTCAGTGCAATCAGGATCGATCCGATATAGAAAAAACAAATCCGTAAGGTCACAGATCGGAAAGCTTTGCGCATTGACGTTCCAGGGTCATGGGATTCTCCTGCCTCAACAGCCAGTGTCTCGATACCGCTATAGACTTGCACAATAAGTGAAATGGTCGCCAAAACCCCTAACCAACCGTAAGGAAGGAATCCGCCATTTGCCCAAAGATTAGTCAAGCCAACAGCTTGTCCATCATTAAAAGCTCCGGTAAGAATAATTAATCCACCAAAGACCATAAACACAGCGATAGCAAAAATCTTCAAAACAGCAAACCAATATTCTACTTCACCGAAAATCCGTACGGCGAGCATGTTGGAAAGGGTAAATAGAGCCAGACCAATCACCCCCGGTATCCAAGCCGGAAAAGAGGGGAACCAATATTGCACTAAATTTCCGATCGCAGCAAGCTCGGACATGACAGTCGCTACCCAATAAAACCACCACATTCCGCCAGTTAAAAATCCCATCCGAGTACCAAGAAACTCCCCGGCATAATGGCTAAAGGAGCCGGCAACAGGATTTTCTACCGTCATTTCACCGAGTGCCCTCATAACGATAGCTGCAAGTATACCGCATAAGACAAAAGTGATTAACACTCCCGGACCTGCCAACTTTACGGCCGTGGCAGAGCCGTAGAATAAACCTACCCCAATTACTCCTCCAATAGCCAGCATTTGAATTTGACGATTTGTTAAGCTGCGGTTAAGTCCATCTGATCCAGTTTCTTGAGTTTGTGATTCTGTTTCAATCATTGACACAGATAGTCTCCTCCTTTGTCAAAGTACAAATTTGAATCCCGATAGGTCAGATGTCTATTTGGCAGAAATAATATATCGAATATTCAGTAAATTTTAACGTGTCCATCTGCTTACTTTATCATGAGAGCATCCACCTTGTTTACGCGTCCTTCATTCTACTTAAACAAGGTGGACTTTTTCATTAATTAAGATTGCTCATATAAGACGGATTTAACGGTATCTACCACAAAACGTAAATCTTCTTCTGTTGAGGAAAGCGGTGGTGCAATAATTAATACATTGTTATACCCTGGCACGGTATCACCATTTCGACCAATAATTAATCCTTTATTTTTGCAAGCGGCGATAATCGCTCCCATAGCCCCTTCTGAGGCAGGAGTTTTTGTTGCTTTATCCTCTACTAATTCAATACCGTACAAGAAGCCTGCCCCACGAACTTCTCCTACTTTATCCAGTTCGATTAAATCACGTAATTCGCCTAGAATGGATTGGCCTAATTGCGACACACGCTCTACAATGCCCTCATTCTCTATAATTTCAATATTTTTAAGCGCTACCGCGCATGATGCCGGATGTCCACCGTACGTAGAAATATGACGCAAATGATTGTCCACACCATTTTCTTTGAATTTTTCGTAAATTTTAGAGTTTACAGCAGTCGCTCCCAACGGAAGATATCCACTTGTCAATCCTTTCGCCATTGTTATAATATCCGGTTGTACACCTTCCGAATGCATAAATCCAAACATTTTACCTGTTCTGCCAAATCCGGAAACAACTTCATCCACGATTAAGAGAACGTCATTTTTCTTACAAATTTCAGCAACTCGTTTCAAATATTCTTTGGATGGAATGATGACACCACCACCAGAAATAAAAGGTTCAAGAATAACACCGGCTACTGTATCGGCACCTTCCCAATTAATGACCTGCTCAATATAATCAGCGGCCAGGAGATCCGATTCTTGTGCATCCCCACCAAATAAAGAACGGTAGCTGTACGGCGGCGGAACGTGGAGGAATCCTGGAACTGCCGGATCATATTTCACTCTTCGATTTGCCTGAGCCGTTGCACTCAATGCGCCGAGAGTTGAACCGTGATAGGCTCGGTATCTGGATATAAATTTATACTTTCCTTGGTTTCCGTTTTGTGTATGATATTGACGAGCAATTTTGAATGCAGTTTCATTTGCTTCTGAACCGCTATTGGAGAAAAACGTTGTGTAGGAGCCTTGAAGAAGTTCACTGATCTTAGCTGATAATTCAATAGCTGGGATGTGACTAAGGGTTAGTGGAAAGTACGATAGGTTCATCATTTGTTCATAAGCGGCATCTGCGATTTCTTTACGGCCATGTCCTAGATTTAAGCACCATAGCCCCGATACGCCATCCATATACTTGTCCCCGTTAATATCGGTGAACCAAGCCCCTTCACCTTTCGTTCCAATCATTGGATTTGCTTTCTCATTATAGCGTGACATAGCATGCCACAGATGCTCTTTGTCTTGCTCAATCAGGCTTTTTGTTTTCACTTCTGCTTTCATAATGTAGCCTCCTCTTTATTTTTTATTTAAATGAGAATAACTAAATGGTTACAGGAGTATTGCACAAAATTGAATCAATCGAATCATGCTTGTATCCGTGCGCATCAGCAACTGCCTTGTATGTTACTTTTCCATCCATTACATTAATGCCTTTCGCTAAAGGCTTGTTATCCAGAGCCGCTTGCTTAGGTCCTTTATTTGCGATTTGCAATCCATAAGGAGTTGTCACATTCGTTAAAGCAATGGTTGAAGTGCGTGCAACAGCTCCGGGCATATTCGCTACGGCATAATGAAGTACTCCATGCTTCTCATACGTAGGATTGCTATGGGTAGTAATACGGTCAATCGTTTCAATGGATCCCCCTTGATCAATTGCTACGTCAACAATAACCGAGCCGGGTTGCATTGTTTTAACCATCTCTTCAGTTACTAAACGCGGGGCACGCGCTCCTGGTATAAGGACAGCTCCTACAAGCAAATCAGCTTTCTTTACAGCCTCCGCAATGTTATAGTTATTTGACATTAGTGTCTGTAAGCGTCCCTGGAATTGGTCATCGAGTTGACGAAGACGAGCGGGATTAATATCCAACAACGTAACGTTCGCACCCAGGCCAATAGCCATCTTGGCTGCATTCGCGCCTACGATGCCCCCTCCGACGATAACAACCTCTCCCGGTGCTACTCCTGGTACACCACCAAGTAAAACTCCTTTTCCACCTTTAGATTTTTCCAAGAATTGAGCCCCGATTTGAACGGACATACGTCCTGCGACTTCACTCATCGGAGTCAATAGCGGAAGAGCCCCATTATCCAACTGAATTGTTTCATACGCGATGGCAGTCACTTCACTATCTATAAGGGTTTTTGTTAATTCATGTTCTGGAGCCAGGTGCAAATACGTATACAAAATCAAACCTTTACGGAAGTATTCATACTCCTCAGGAAGAGGCTCTTTTACTTTAACAACCATTTCGGCTAACCAGGCTTCCTTTGGTGTAGAAACAATATTTGCTCCTGCAGCTACATAATCATCATCTGTAAATCCGCTACCTACCCCTGCTCCGGTCTCTACCCGCACTTCATGACCATCATTTTTGTATGCGCTTACAGAAGCAGGAGTCATTCCCACTCGATTTTCATTGTTTTTAATTTCCTTCGGAACACCTATAATCATGTGTTATCCTCCTTCATGAAAAATATAGCTTTTCACACGCATTGTTTACTATTAAAGATAGTTCATCATGTCTTCACAATCTTCGCATAGGGTTTCTATTACAGTAACTCTATTATTTTTTGATATCGTACGGGAATCTACATCAAAACTCAATCTATCACCACAATGTCTGCAAGTTATCTCCTGCCACACGATGGCCCCCTCCTTTTTCATTACATAAAAGGGACGGACGTGATTTACTTTATCATGAGTTTTACCACGTCCATGTTTCATCAATTTTTTTGAATATTGCTGCGACTTGCTGGACTATTCGTATTTTAAAATCCACACCTGATCTTGATTGGTTAGCCTGGCGGCGTTTGCTTCGTCCGTATCGATATGGAATTCTAGGCGATAATTAGCATGCACTCGAATTTTTACATCACTAAAGATAACCCGTCTCTCCGTCTGTGAGATAACGTGTACTTTTTCCTTATCATGAACCTGAAACTGCCAGGCATCTTCTTCAGACATATGAATGTGTCTGCTCGCAATAATTGCCCCTTCTTTTAAATACACAGATCCTTTTGGCCCGATGATTGTAATCGGACTGCTTCCAGCTATATCTCCTGAATCCCTGATCGGGGGAGATATCCCTAAGCGATGGGCATCAGTTAGGGATACTTCCACTTGTGTAGTGCCGCGAGCGGGGCCCAGTATTCTTACCTTATCTATCGTGCCTTTAGGCCCGGCAAGCATCACGCTTTCTTTTGCCGCAAATTGACCGGGCTGAGATAGCTCTTTGTAAAGCTGGAGCTCGTATCCCTTTCCGAACAAAGTATCGATATGTTCAAGGGAAAGATGAATATGTCTGGCTGATACGCCCACAGGAATGGTACGTAGCTCCGGCTCATATAGTAAATTGTTACTTTGCTCTATTACTTTCTTTATCATGACTCATCCCTCTCTCGTTTCCTTGCACTTCTGTAAGAAATGATGAGCAATTGCTAGAGAACAACGTAACTTTACCAATTTCTATGGTCTAAGTGAGCATACTTCTCCAACAGACGAATCGGCATTTTCAACGCATCTTTTCTAAACGGAGGTGCCAGTTGGCTGCCGTCTACCTGAATGTCAATAACCGTAGGTTTGTTTGATTTAATCGCCTCTTGAATCACCGCTCCCAATTCCTCGGCTTTCTCAACTCGAATACCGACAGCACCCATCGCACGTGCCACTTCAGCAAAATCAGGGTTATCAATATCCGCTCCAACAAAGCGATTGTTATAAAAGTCGACCTGATTTTTCTTTTCCGCGCACCATGCTCCGTTATTAAAGACGCAAGCCACAACCGGGATATTTTCCTCTACTGCTGTGCTTACTTCATGCAAGCTCATGCCCCATGCTCCATCGCCAACAATCGCAACAACTGGGCAATCCGGTTGAGCAATTTTAGCACCAAGAGCTGAAGGATACGCAAAGCCTGTATTACCAAATGTAAGAGCTGCAATGTGTTTACGACCTTCGTTAAACTTGAGATACGCATTCGCTGTAGAAGAAACGTTTCCAATATCCGTTGTCACGATTGTATTTTCTGGAATCGCTTTTGTAAGTTCCAATAGTGCTCTGCGAGGATTAATCGGACTTCCTTCTACCATCGCCAGGTCAACCAATTCTTGCTCCCATACTTGTTTTTCATTTGCGACTTCTAACAAGCGATCGCTATTTTCTTTTCTGCTTGGCGCAATTTCTTTTAATCGTTTCATAATTTCTTGACTAGCTGCCCGTGCATCCCCGATAATGCCCACTTCAATCGGATGTGTACGTGCAATATTGCGCGGATTAATGTCTATTTGAATGATTTGCGCTGTCTTCGGGAAATAATCGATATCATAGCAAGGCAGTGTTCCGAATACAGATAGACGCGTACCAATCGCGAGCACCACATCCGCTTTTGCTAACGTTTTCATCGCTGATTTAGCACCCATGTAACCAATTGGTCCAACAGCTAATGGATGATTAGCCGGGAATGCATCATTATGCATGTATGAAACCGCTACTGGTGCTGTTAAATATTCCGCAATCGCTCTCACTGCGTCAATACCATCAGAGTCAACTGTACCTCGTCCGGAAATGATAACCGGATATTTCGCTTCACTTAACAATTGGGCCGCTCTTTCCAAAGATTCTGGTGAACCGCATCCACGAGCATCAACACGGTACTGATGAGGCTCAAGAATTTGGTCTTCCAGTTCGCCATAGAAATAGTCACGAGGGATATCAAACAAGACAGGACCGCGTTCAGCATAGGCAATGCGGAATGCAGTACGTAAGCAATCGGCTACCCGGCTTGGATGTGTAACGCGTACTGTCTCTTTTGTAATCGCTTTAAAAACAGAAACCTGGTCACATTCTTGGAAGCCATCCCATCCAATAGTAGGGGTTCCTGCAGAAGGAGAAATAACAACCATAGGCGTATGAGCTTGATAAGCAGCAGCTACTGAAGTTACCATGTTGGTAATTCCAGGACCATTCTGTCCGATGACAACCCCAGCTATTCCGCTAACACGCGTATATGCATCTGCCATATGAGCGCCGCTTTGTTCATGGCGAACTCCGATAAAACGAATGCCTGCAGCAGGAAGCAAGTCTAGCAGATCCATAAAAGCGGAGCCTAAAATCCCATTAATATGAGTAACTCCTTCAGCTACCAGAGTCTCTACGATAGCCTCGCTAGGTGTCATTTTCACTTTTTTGCCTGTTATCGCTTTCGATTTTACCTTTTCCATGATTTTATTCCTCCTCTGTATTAATGTGATATCTGTATTTTTTTAACATGAACTGGAACTGTTATCACGATGTCAGTACCAGTATATAAACATCATGACGTCGGTACCAGTTGTTATGGTTATTGTACTCTCTGAAAAAGACTGCGTCAATATACTATTTAAAATTTTCTAAAATATTAGCCTATTAAAAATTTATCCGGTAATAATAACTGCCACTCCTACTACTATTGTGCTTGCTGCTATAATACGTTGCCAGCCATATCCCTCCTTCAGAAAATAAATGCCGAATATTGTTCCAATTAAAATACTAAGCTCACGAATAGGCGCTACATAACTAATGGGTGCTAAAACCATAGCGCTTAGGACCAATATATAAGCTAATGAATTAAGAATACCTACTCCGATTGCTTCTCTCCGATGTGTCTTCCATTCATCGCATATATCTGTCCAGGATCGAAAAGCAACAGGGGTCAACATGATAAGGCGACCCAGCGTGGTTAAATAATCCAGTAATAAAGGTGCGATGAAAAGATAACTCACCACATACTTATCCCATAATGTATATCCAGCTATGATCATACCTAACATGAATCCGTAACGAATCGCTGATAAAGCCCGGTTGTCGTTGAATATTGTAATGCCTCCCGTAAGAAAAAAAACGCTGCCTACAATGATGGCTGTACCGATAAATACGGCTAAGGAAGGCCTTTCGTTAAATAATAAAATAGCCATCATTGTTACAAGCATCGGACCAAGTCCACGTGCAACAGGATAAATTAAAGAAAAATCGCTTTTTGTGTATCCTTTTTGCAAAATAACAAAATACAAAAGATGCAAAAGAATACTCCCTACTACATATATCAAATTAATAGTTTCTCCTGTATATGGGTTAAATAGAAGAAACACACATACAATTGGGGTGTAAATAACAGTCCCGATAGCAGTAAAAAGCCATACAAATGCAATTCCTCCTCCCGCACGCTTAGATAGAAAATTCCATGTAGCATGAAGAAACGCTGAGGATAAAAGGAGCATAACAGCTACATATGACATAATACTCGCCTCCTTTAGATGACTGACTTGTCAGCATAATAAAAAAGAGCCCACCTATTCGGAAAATTCAAACCAGATATACCGAACAAAGTGGACCTCTCCATTCAAAGTAAAGGATGTGGCCTTCGTGACATCTTCATTGCAAAGGAATACATATCAGCACGGAAAAAACCTTTATAATATTCTACGAGGTTGCCATCCGGGGCTGTAATCATACGTTCTGTAATCAACAAACAAGTAGATTCTGTAACATCTAAATGCTTTATGTCTTCCTCAGGCAAATAGCCACATGTAATAATTTGCTCTGCTTCCCAGAAGTGAATACCTAGCTCATCTTCTAACACATCATACAGAATGGTTTTATTTAAATCGTATTGTGCTAATTTCTCGCCGATTTCCAGAGGATAATAGTGGTTCTCAAGCGCAATGGGAACGTTTTCTTTTAGTCGCAGACGTTTAATGTAATAGGACTCATCAAGAAAACCACTTACATCTTCAATATTTTCAGGTGTAGGGACAATCTCGTTAAGTAATAGCTTAATATCCATCTGTTTAATGGTTTCGGTAAAACTGGTCATCCGTAGCCATTCTTGTACAGGCTTACGTGATACAAACGTTCCTTTACCATGTTTTTTTTCTAAGATCCCTTCACGAACGAGAGCGGAAACCGCTTCTCTGACTGTACTTCTACTAACAGAGTACATCTCCATTAATTCTCTTTCGCTTGGAATTTTTTCCGTATACTGTTTCTGCAATATTTGATTTTCTAATACATTTTTCAACTGAACATGCAGCGGTATCGGATTGGTAGAATCTAACTCCATTACTATCCCTCCATATTCGCAAATTTCATCTCGTCATGACATAGGTACCAGTTTATAACTCTATTATACAAATGATAGGGGAAACAATCAATTTCCTCCTTTCCATATTTAACCTACATTTCAAGGGTGTTGATTATCCAGTACGATCCAGAGTGGATAGCCACCACACCGTGCCCCAAACGGGCGGCGGTTCGTCTCCCGCCCACCGCCCCTCCTTCTTTTCTTCCCTCTCACCACAAAGATTTGTCGATTTATCAAATCAGATGTATATAGTAAAGAAGTTACTGCCTGATTAAACAACTCATGTCATCCGGCAAAGGCGTCGTGAAAGAAAGCTCTTCTTTATGACGCGGATGCGGAAATGAAAGAATTCTGGAATGGAGGGCCTGTCGGGAAATCAGCGTCCGCTCTCCTCCATATAAATCGTCTCCAAGCAATGGATGACCGATATGACTCATATGCACGCGAATTTGATGTGTACGTCCCGTGTCGAGCTTGATTCTTACATGAGTAAATCCGTTATACCTTTCAAGCACCGTATAGTGCGTCCGTGCCCACTGACCACTCTCATGAACGACACGCTCCATAAGAGAGTCCGCTTTACGCATAATTGGCGCATCGATCGTTCCCCCTTCCTCCTTCACCTGACCATGTACAAGCGCTTCATAATAGCGTGTAATGCCGTTTTGCCGCTGCACTGTAGCTAGTTGCTGATGGGAGAACTGACTTTTAGCGATTAGTACCAAACCGGACGTATCCTTATCTAGACGGTTAACTGCGCGAAATTTACGTGAGATGCCCTGCAGCCGCCAATGGTGAATAACTCCATTAGCTAATGTTCCATCCGGATGTAGCAGGGTCGGATGCACGCATAAATTCGATGGTTTGTTCACAATGAGTATATCCTCATCCTCAAATACAATTTGTAATGGCATCGGTTCTGGTACAATATTTTCCGATTCCTCCTCGGGAAGATGTAATTCTATCACATCGCCCGCTTGTAGCGAATGATCAAGATACGTCGATGCCCCGTTTAGACGAATGCCTTTTACATGTTTGAGTTCGACCAGTAAACTGCGTGAGATCCCGTGATCTTCGCGCAGAAAGCTACGCACGTTTTTTTCTGCATCCTGAACGTCAGGCGGCACGGTAAAACGGAGCACCTGGTTTTTTCCTGTCTGTTCTTTTCTCATCGTATTCTCCTTATATAGAGCCTTTTTTCTTATCTCCCTGTTCCCTACTTACACTAAAATACCTTTTTCCATTATTTTTTCAGGCTTCTGAATATTCGTTCATGTGTTATTATTAAATATAGTTCTCAAATTTTACATATTGTTTTAGTTTGAGAGACAAAAATTAATAGGAGAGGGAGATTCTGAATGGCCCAGACTAAAAGATTCAAGAAAATTCTGGTGGCAAACCGTGGCGAGATTGCCATCCGGATTTTCCGCGCCTGCACAGAGCTTAGTATTCGCACCGTTGCAGTGTATTCTGAGCAAGACAATGTAGCCTTGCACCGTTTCAAAGCTGATGAAGCCTATCTCATCGGAGAAGGCAAGGGTCCGATCGAAGCGTATTTGGACATCGAAAGCATCATTGAAGTGGCCAAACGGCATGACGTCGATGCCATTCATCCCGGCTACGGCTTCCTGTCGGAGAACGAACAATTCGCCGCCCGATGCGAAGAAGAAGGAATTGTGTTTATCGGTCCAAAATCCGAGCATATCGCCAAGTTTGGCGACAAAGTCACTGCCCGTCAAATGGCGATCGAAGCTGATATCCCGGTAATCCCCGGAACTCCAGAGCCGGTGCGCACGCTCGAAGAAGCGCTGCGCTTCGTGAAAGAAAACGGCTACCCGATTATTATTAAAGCCGCGTCAGGCGGCGGCGGCCGTGGCATGCGCATCGTACGTAAGCAAAACGAGCTACAGGACGCGCTTGACCGTGCCCGTTCCGAAGCAAAATCTGCATTTGGCAATGCCGCAGTGTATCTGGAAAAATATCTTGAAAATCCGAAGCACATCGAGGTGCAGGTATTAGCTGATCAACATGGACATGTCGTTCATCTGTTTGAGCGCGATTGTTCGATTCAACGTCGACATCAGAAAGTCGTTGAAGTGGCACCAAGCTTGTCGCTGAACGAGCGGCAACGCGAAGATATTTGCAATGCAGCGCTACGCCTGACCAGAGCATCCAATTATATAAATGCCGGTACAGTCGAATTCCTCGTTACACCGGATGGGAAATTTTATTTTATCGAAGTCAATCCACGAATTCAAGTAGAGCATACGATTACCGAGATGGTGACGGGGATCGATATCGTCCAATCGCAAATCCGCATTGCAGAAGGATATGCTCTTGAGGACGCAGAAATCGGAATCCCGTCTCAATCAAGCGTGCAAATGCGTGGATTTGCCATTCAATCGCGTGTTACGACGGAAGATCCAGAGAAAGGATTCATACCGGATACCGGACGCCTCCTTGCATACCGTTCTGCCAGTGGATTTGGCGTGCGTCTTGATGCAGGTATAGGGGCTCATGGCGCTATGATTACCCCGCACTATGATTCATTGCTCGTTAAAGTGTCCACACACGCTTTAACGTTTGAGCGAGCGGCGAAAAAAATGCTGCGCACACTGAAGGAATTTCGGATTCGTGGAGTCAAAACAAATATTCCGTTCCTTGAGAATGTGATGCAGCACCCGGACTTTTTGAGCGGCAATTATAATACTTCTTTTATTGATTCGAAACCGGAACTATTCGAGTTTCCAATCCGCAAAGATCGCGGTACGAAGCTCTTAACGTATATCGGTCAAACCATCGTCAATGGCCATCCTGGTCTGGCTAAAACAGACAAGAAGCCATTGTTCGGAACGCCACGCATCCCGGAGACTTCCTATAAACAGGAATATCCGAACGGTACGAAACAAATTCTCGATGAGCAGGGACCTGACGGCCTGGTGAAATGGATACAGCAACAGAAAAAGCTTCTGGTCACCGATACGACATTCCGTGACGCACACCAATCGCTGTTCGCTACCCGTGTGCGCACGCATGACCTGCTGCAAGTAGCGGAAGCTACAGCTAAACTTGCACCCGATCTGTTCTCGCTTGAGATGTGGGGCGGAGCTACATTTGATACCAGCATGCGCTTTCTGAATGAAGACCCATGGGAGCGCCTGCGCAAGCTACGTGAGAAAGTTCCGAACCTGCTGTTCCAGATGCTCTTCCGCGGTGCCAACGCCGTCGGTTATACGAATTATCCGGATAACGTCATTAAGAAATTCATTGAAACATCCGCTAAAGAGGGTATCGACGTATTTCGAATTTTCGATAGCCTGAACTGGGTGGACGGTATGCGCCTTGCCATCGAAAGCGTACGAGAATCAGGTAAAATCGCTGAGGCAGCGATTTGCTATACCGGTGATATTCTCGATCAAAGTCGGGAGAAGTATAATCTAAAATACTACGTGACCTTGGCTAAAGAGTTGGAAAAAGCCGGTGCACACATTCTTGCGATCAAGGATATGGCTGGTCTCCTGAAACCGTATGCCGCATACGAACTGGTGAAAGCGCTGAAACAAGAAATTAGCATTCCGATTCACCTACACACGCATGATACAAGCGGAAATGCAGGCGCAATGCTTCTGAAAGCTGCAGAAGCCGGGGTGGATATCGTCGATACAGCGCTTAGCTCCATGTCCGGCCTTACTTCACAGCCAAGCCTAAACGCACTTGCTTATGCACTCGAGCACGACAAACGCGCGACTGGCTTAGATTACGGGAAGTACCAGGAACTGGCTGATTATTGGGAAGACATCCGGAAATATTACATCGGCTTTGAAACCGATATGAAATCGAGTAATGCGGAGGTATACAAGCACGAGATGCCAGGTGGACAGTATACAAATCTGGAGCAGCAGGCAAAAGCTGTCGGACTCGGCGATCGCTGGGGCGAAGTGAAAGAAATGTATACAACTGTGAACCACATGTTCGGCGATATCGTGAAAGTAACGCCATCCTCAAAAGTGGTAGGAGATATGGCACTATTTATGGTGCAAAACAATTTAACAGAAAAAGATGTATATGAACGTGGTGAAACCATCGATTTTCCTGAATCGGTTATCACATTCTTCCAGGGATACCTGGGTCAGCCGCACGGCGGATTTCCGGAAGATTTGCAGCGCATCATTCTCAAGGGACGCGACTACTTTACGACCCGACCAGGTGAATTGTTACCGTCCGCAGACTTTGATGAAATCAAAGCCATGCTTGAAGAAAAACTGGAACGTGATGTGACAGATTGCGATATCATGTCGTATGTCATGTATCCTCAAGTATTTCTGGATATGCAAGCACGCCAGAAAGAATTCGGCGATGTGTCCGTTCTCGATACGCCAACCTTCTTCTATGGTCTGCGCCTAGGCGAAGAAATCGCAATCGATATCGAGCAAGGGAAGACGCTTATGGTGAAGCTTGTTTCCATTGGAGAAACGAGACCAGACGGCATTCGGACGATCTACTATGAATTGAATGGCCAGCCGCGCGAGATTAATATACGCGATGTGTCAGCCAAAGTAACAACACTCCAACGACCAAAAGCCGATCTATCTGAAGCCGGCCAAATCGGTGCGTCCATGCCGGGTAAAGTGCTGAAAGTAATGGTCCAGCAGGGCGACAAAGTGAAGAAAGGCGAGCACGTGCTTGTGACAGAGGCAATGAAGATGGAAACAACAATGCAGGCTCCATTCAACGGCATAGTCAAAGAAATTCATGTAAAAGCTGGCGACGCGATCGAGACAGGCGATCTGCTTATCGTTATTGCCAAAAGCTAGTTTTTCCTTATCTCATTTTTGACACACGAAAAAGAGCACCGTTGCGTGCTCTTTTTCGTTTTAATGAAGCTCATCGATAATTTCCTCACCAGGTTTTCGATCCTTACAATCCTTTTTCTCACCGCCACCCCGAATCATGGATTGAATTTTCTCAACTACAGCTGGAGCTAAATCCATCATCCGTTCATACAAGTGGGATTGTCCCTGTAGCGAGATAGAGCGTATGCCATGTTTGCCAACAATAAGGAAAGCTATCGGAGTAATTGAAATTCCACCACCACTCCCGCCGCCAAATGGTAAATCACCTTTAAGCGCGCCATTTCCATTTGTATGCTGTCGGGCCAAATCTCCCTCACGTCTTTCGTGACGATGATCCGTTTCCTGGTATGTCTCAAATTCGCTTCCTCCGGCAGCAAAGCCGAAGCCAACCTTGGAGACAGGGATGATTACGCTTCCATCGGGTGTTTCTACCGGGTCCCCGATGATTGTATTTACATCCACCATTTCTTTAATATTTTCCATTGCAGTTTGCATTAAGCCTTGAATCGGGTGTTCTCCCATATCTGTTCACGTCCTTTACGGAAATAATGCACAGCAATTCGAATGACTGCAATGATAGCATGTCCCATCCTCAGACGGAGTATGCAGAGCAAATGCATGTCTAACACCTCGCGCTGAAACTCTGGAAAAACATATAACCTCGGCCGGGTATGCAAAGAAATATAATGCGCCAGCAAGGCAATTAGCAAGCTTTTAGCAAACCATACCGCGCCAATGGCTGCTCCGGTTGCAGACGCTTCGCCAAGCCCGACATTTGTTCTCCACTCAATCACTTCTCCATGCACACATTTCAAAGTCTGCCGCAAGATATGGTGTAAATCACGCACATTGTGTAGCAACTGTGCGTATTTTCTTTGGTAACCCTGTATAGTTCGTGGCGTAATCCACATCTTTTTCTTTCTCTTCGTTTCCATCGCCTGTCCGGCTTCCGCCTCTTTCGATACTTGCACGCCCCTAGATAGACTTTCTATTTGTAGTAAATTAACTGTAAATCGATACTTAATTAAACGTTTGTATGCGGAAACTTCCACGTCAATCCGGTCATTCTCCGACGCACGTTTATACTCGATTTGGATGCGTACGGATGTAAACCAGATGATTGTCACCATGATTACTATACTGCCAAGAAAAATCAGCCAGCCGTTCATATCCGCTCACCTTCCCACAGGTAGTATGAGCGTATCCTCTTTCCCGCATACAGGAAACGAAAGCAACTTTTCTGCAAAAAATGAGTAAAAACTATTAATAAAACTACATTTTACATATAGGAGACGTGACTAAATTGAAAAAACATTGGATGGCACTAGCCGTAAGCCCGCTAGTCGCCGGCGGTCTGCTGCTTGGGGGGCATTCCGCTGCTGCTGCCGCTCCTTTCTCCGATATAGACAATCATTGGGCAGAAGCGCAAATCCTCTCGCTAGCCCGCCAGGGAATTGTGAACGGCATTGATAAGAATACATTCGCGCCCGAACGCTCCCTTACCCGGGGTCAGTTTGCAGTCATGCTTGCCAACGTGCTTAAAAGCGATTTAAAAGCACAGGGTACGGCACAAGAAGCAAAAAAGTACTTTTCTGACATAAGCGCGTCTGATTATTATGCTGACGACCTGGTTCGCCTCCGTAAAGCGGGTATCATTGACGATCGCGGAACATTCTCCGGTGAGCGGAAAATCACCCGACAAGAAATGGCCCATTATCTGGTCAATGCGTATCGTTACCTTTATAAACAGGACTTATCTTCTATCGTTAATGTAAAGCATATTCCATTCAAAGATGCTGGTAGCATTACCCCTAGTTATCGGGGCGACGTTGTTATCGCGGATAAAATTAATTTAATTAGCGGACGTGATAACGGCAAATTCGATCCACGGGCGACACTTACCCGTGCGGAAGCAGCCTCCGTCATCTACCGTTTCAGTCAGCTTGTACCTTATAAAGACATCGGGGTACGTTCCGGAACAGAGTTGACTACGATTCAAGATGCGTATTATAAGAATGGCAAGCTTTATATTACGTTCACCTATAGCTTGCCTGGTGCCGGATACAACGGACAGATTATTGTCATTACCCGATCTGGGCAGCAGTTAAAAATTGATGTGGATCAAGTGAAGCTCGACAGCAGTTCCTCTACTTCAGGATTTAAACAAACCCGAACAATCGTTGTTGATGAGAGCAATGTACAGACGATCCTCGTTCGCGTAAACGGAAAAGAAGAAGCCCGCTTTACCATATAACTATCTTCGCAAGCAACAAAGAACAAAGCAGGAATGCTAAATATTCCTGCTTTGTTCTTTTATTTTATAGGAGGCAAGAAGATTCCTTCCGGATCGACTACGTCGCGCAAAATACGAAGTTCTTCGTATGTAGGCGGCTCCGTCTCTCCCTTGCAATGCGAAAAGTCAAGTGTAAAGCCGGTATTTTCCTGTAATTGTTCACGTGTCACACCAGGATGAAGCGTATCAACATACATTGTTCCTATTTCTTCATTGAAACGAAATACTGCCATATTCGTAATAACGGCGCTAGGTCCTCCTAGAAACTTCTTTCCATACGCTTCTCGGCGATGTACCAATGTACCTTCCGGCCATTTCTTTACCATCCAGCCTGGAGAAGTAATATAATCTACCTGCTCTTTGAACCGGCGCTTTTCCTGTACCATAATAAATACTGTACGCCGCGCAAGTGAATTAATATCGGGATTTCCACCGCTACCGGGAAATCTCATGGAGGGAGTAAGGTAATCGCCTACAACAGTTGTATTCACATTGCCATACTTATCAATTTCCGCCCCACCCAAATAGGCCAAATCCACTTTCCCACGTTGTAGTTGATTAAAGACATCGAACAGTCCAGACGCGACAGACGCCTTCGTGACGCAACGCGGATCTCCTACGGAAGATGGAAGCGAGTCACCTTTAGAATCAATCGTGCCTGCTTCGTATATAAGTTTGGAGTTCGGTGCGCTGAGCTGCTGTGCCAGCATAATCGCAAGCATTGGTAATCCGGTACCGGCAAATACGACTTCTTCATCCTTCACCTCACGAGCTGATGCTACCGCCAGCATATCCACTATTGAATATTCTCCGGGCTTTGCGTATTGTTTATCTGCCATCTTATCGCGTCCCCCGTTTCACTTTTGTGCTATATTTTCGATATGAATTCGCCCGCAGCTTCTCCAGCCTGGATACACCTAATTTGTTCAAATATTCTTCATGGTCTTTTACACCATATACCCATTCGTCCGCCCAGGTAGCAAATCCTTCATCAGTCTTGGAGGCTGCAGCAAATTCCCGGATGAACGGACCATCTACATCATAATAGCCGTATGCGCCGGTCGGATGCGCTCCCCATGGAAGCTCGACGATCGCATCTACCAGATAACCAGGAATTAGATTGCGCTCCGGCTCCTCCCTCAGGTAGGATTCCGGTACGATTTCTTCCGCCAATACAATAACCAGCTCTGACGCTTTAATCGCCTGCTCATCCGAGTATGTCTGTCCAGTAATACGAATAGTCCCCTCTTCTCCTACTTGCTGAGCGTGTACGATGCATACACGAGGGCGCACCGCAGGCACATGTATAATCTCACCCTCATTATAAAAAGGGTCTTGAGCAAAATCGAACTTCTTCGCTGGAATCCGCTCGTTTGCACCGTTACGTAATCCCGATTTTTCTAACATGTCATACTCCGGATTTAAAATATCCGTACCCCGGGATGCCCACGTCGGCAAATACGGAATACCCATCGCACCTGCAGCCATCCGGTATAGCATATGTTGATGGCTGTAATCTTCCACTATGACTGAGCGCTCTCTCATTTTTCGGTCCAAACAATGCGGTACCTTCCCATACAATTCATGACCAATCCAGCAAGACTCCCATATAGAGACTGCACCAGCTCCTATCAGAAGCTCCGCATGTGTACCCGAGTTAACCTCTACCAGATGTAATCCTTTTTTCCCCTGGCGCAGCATTTCATAAATAGCAGCCATTGGACGACGCCAAATAACAAAGCCACTGAATGTAATCATGTCATCATTCTGAATCATCTGTATCGCTTCCTGCAACGAGCAACGTTTATCTGCCATGATTTTCCCTCCTTACTCCACACAATATGTATTCTCTATTTTATATTTTCAAACAAATTCAAAAAAATATCTATAATGCATGTTTTTATTTTTCCGTCAACTGTTCTTTCTTCTGAATGAGCGCTTGCTTCCTGTATCGATATAGAAATAGTCACCTATCCGATAACAAGCACAAAAAAACCGCACGAAAACAAAAAGACCTCAGGTTTGCCCAAAGTCTTTTTGTTCTACTTTATGCTTGCGTAGCTTTACGTGACTTTTCGGCTTGGCGTAACTCGACACGGCGGATTTTGCCCGATGTTGTCTTCGGCAGGTCCTCTACAAATTCAATTTCGCGCGGATATTTGTAGGGGGCAGTAATGTTCTTCACATGTTCTTGCAGCTCTTTCACTAACGCTTCAGAAGCCGCATTCTTATCCCGAAGAATGACAAATGCTTTTACGATGCTGCCGCGTACCGGATCCGGACTTGCGACAACTGCACACTCTTTCACGGCCGAATGTTTTACCAGCGCATCTTCTACCTCAAACGGCCCAATCGTATAGCCAGAGCTAATAATGATATCATCTGAACGTCCTTCGAAGAAATAGTATCCGTCCTCATCTTCCTTGGCCTGATCACCTGTTAGATACCATTCTCCTCGGAATGCAGCTGCGGTACGTTCCGGATCATTCAAGTAGCCCTTGAACAACGCGGGAACGCTGCGATGTACCGCAATATCACCCACTTGGCCCTGCTCTACTGGAATTCCTTCTTCATCAATAATAGCAATGCGATTGCCTGGGGTCGGTTTACCCATCGAACCCGGCTTTACTTCCATGCCGCTCAGCGTTCCAATAAGCAACGTATTCTCGGTCTGCCCGTAACCATCACGCACGGTTACGCCATAATATTTCTTAAATGTATCAATAACTTCACGGTTAAGCGGCTCACCCGCACTCACTGTGCTACGAAGATGTTCTAACTTATACTGATCAAGTCCCTCTGCTTTCGCCATAATCCGATATTCAGTCGGTGTGCAGCACAGCACGTTAACATGGTACTTTTCCAGCAATGATAAGTACTTTTTTGGATCGAACTTGCCTAGATACACAAGTCCAGTGGCACCCGAACCAAGTACAGAAATAAATGGACTCCAGTTCCACTTGGCCCAACCTGGCCCTGCCGTCGCCCATACGACGTCACCTTCCCGCACATCTAGCCATAGCTTAGCAGCTACTGCTTGATGGGCATAAGCCCAACTATGGGTATGGATTACGCCTTTTGGATTTCCGGTTGTGCCTGATGTATAGTTTAAGAACGCGATATCGTCAGCGCGTGTATTCTCGACTTCAAATTCTTCACTCTGCCCATCCATTACCTTATCAAAAGAAAGCCAGCCTTCTTTATCGCTTCCATACACGATAAATGTTTCCATTGTACGGCAATCTGGACGTACTTCATCAATTCGGCTCACTAAATCATGGTAGGAAATTACCGCTTTAATGCCAGCATGGGTAGCTCGGTACAGAATGTCTTTCGGCATAAGCATCTCAGAGCCAGGAAGCACAATAGCTCCTATTTTCAAAGCGGCCATGTAGCTGATATATGCCTGCTCAATGCGCGGCAGGATAATCATAATTTTATCGCCCTTTTGAATACCAAGCTCTTTAAGTCCGTTCGCTAACTGGTTAGATGCTTTACTCAGTTGAGCGTACGTAAACTGCTTCGTCTCCCCTTCTTCATTCTCCCATAGCAGAGCCAGCTTGTCCTGATCCTGAGCATAACGTTCGATGTCGTTTACCATGTTGTAGTACTCGGGTGCATGCAACTGCAATTCGGTCATTCTCCATCTCCTCCAACTTTCATTTGCTTTTTACAAGATCGGTAAACGTTTGCCCTTATTTTGAAAACGTTTACTATAAACTAATTATTCTATCTTTTTTGTAATATTCCTGCTTTAATTTAAATTAATTATTTTCTGTTCGTGAATTTGCCATAATCTTCACACAAAGAAGAAGCCGGCGAATATCGCCGACTTCTGTTATCCAGATATTAAAGTTGGGTTACGCGCGGCCACCAAGCTGTTGTTCAGCCATTTGAACCAGGCGCTTCGTGATTTCTCCACCAACAGAACCGTTCTGACGAGCAGTAGTGTCTGCTCCCAGTTGTACACCGAACTCAGTAGCAATTTCATACTTCATTTGGTCCAATGCACGATTAGCTTGAGGTACAAGCAATTGGTTACGGTTTCCAGTGTTGTTTTGTGCCATGTTGTTTCACCTCCTTAAGTGATGTACTTATAGAATGTCACCACTTCTGAGGTTGCATACAATCAGAAACAAAGTAAATGTTGGAAGCATACGCAAACTCAAAAAGCAGAAGGATATATACGCTTGCGTCGCCAAATACCCAATGCAAGTACAAACGATGTCAATAAGATCGGAAACAGCCAATCAAGATAGTAATATTCGGGCGCGATATGCTGCTGCACAGCTTCCTCCGATATAACCATCGCTCCAGCTGTATAACTCAAGATACCTGCCCCGATATAGATAAGAATGGGCAGACGGTCCATCAATGCAGCTACAGCATTGCTTCCAGCCATTAACAACGGAATGCTAAGCCCCAACCCGAACAGCAGCAAGGCGAAATCTCCATGCGCTGCGCCACCTACGGCCAGCACATTGTCCAAACTCATAACGAAATCAGCCACAATAATGGTCTGTATCGCCGCAAACAGTGTAGGACCGGCTTTAATATCTGAGGCTTCTTCCCCCTCACCAAGCAAAAGCTTAAGAGCAATCCAGGCTAGCACAATGCCGCCTATCGCTTTTAGATAAGGAATGAGCAGCACCCAGGTAGCCATCGCCGTCAATACAATGCGCAATCCGATTGCTCCCGCCGTTCCATATATAACAGCTTTTCTTCTCTGTTCCGGCGGCAATTTACGGCTCGCCATTCCAATGACCACCGCATTATCACCACTCAATACGACATCAATAATAATGATATTGATAAAACCGACCCAAAACGAGGCATCCATGTGTCCTGTCACCACCTTCTAGCACTGAATATATTCGGTGACAAGACAGGCTATACCTATATAAATGAGTTTTGTTATTCTACTTGGGTCGAAATCGGAGCAACAGATGGCAAATTCACTTGCATTCTTCCCTCATTCCATGTATTTGTATACGGCCTCGGACCGGGTTGTTGGTAAAACGTAAGCAACGTATAGACAAGGCTCCAGAGCAGAAAGCCCACCGGGATGATTATCCATTTATGCTTTGTTTTTTTATTCGTTTTTTCCATGTAAACCGCCCCTTCCTATACTTCTCTTGTGCCAATCAACTGCTATAGGCGTCGTATCCAAATACGATGCGAATCGAATTCGATATGTCCTTCTCGTTTCAACTGACTGACAATTCTGCTGACTGTCTCCCGGGTTGTACCTACCATATCGGCCAAATCCTGATGAGTTAATTCCATCGGAAGTAAATAACCATCTGCTTCCTCTATACCTCTGGACCTGGCTAGCGAAGAAAGCGTGTTCATAATTTTCTCTTTCATGTCCTTGCTGAGCACATCCGAAAGACGTCGCTGTAAATCTCGAATTTTCCCCTCCAGTATTTGCAGCAGACGAATGCATAACGCCGAGTTCCCTTGCAGCAGCATCGTCAATTCCTGAACGTTAATCGAATAAAGCGAAGACTCTTCCATTGCTTCAGCCGTTGCCGGATACGGACTACCTCCAAACATACCGATATGAGGAAAAAGGTCTCCTTCATGCAACACATTAACAATTTGCTCGCGGCCGTCTTCTGTTGTTTTGTATACTTTCACCATACCGCACTCCAGCAAAAAAATCGCCGTACATAAATCACCTTCGTAAAACAAAATTTCACGCTTTTTGGCTTTTCTATGTGACATTACGCCAGCGATGGCATCCCGCTCCAGTTCGGACAAAGGCGCAAACAGCGGCACTGTACTGAGAAATTCCCTCAGTGACTTATCTCCCACCTGTTCTCTCTCCTATCTATGGAAAAACAAGGCGCCTCCAAAAGGACGGCGCCCGTACTCTTTTCTTTTACCGCAGCATTCTAATAAATTCGCGCATAAAACCAGGTAAATCTGGCCATGCATGTCCGGATATTAGATTCTGATGTGTATGTAGCGTTTCTTCAATGTATGTTGCACCGCAAACTACCACATCTGGCTTGCATGCTGAATATGCCGTATATTCTCTGCCTTTCATTATATCCGGCACCACCGACAAAACTTGTGCAGCATGGCAAATTGCGCCTACAGGCTTATTCGCTTCAAAAAAGTGGCGTACAATTGCAGGCAGACTTTCATCAAGACGGATGTACTCTGGTGCGCGGCCGCCCGGAATAATCAACCCGTCATACTGTGCAGGGTCTACATCAGCAAACGCCACGTGCGAATCCAACCCGTATGCCGGCTTCTCTACATACGTTTCCATTCCTTCCACGAAATCATGGCTAACAGTTTGGAGCTTTTTTACTGAAGGAGATGCGATGGTCACATCGAATCCTTCTTCAAGACAACGGTAATACGGATAAAATACTTCCAGCGCTTCCACAGCATCTCCTGTTGCGATTAATACTCGTTTGCTCATGAATTCACCCCATTTAGAAAAGTAGTGATACTTCAGAACCCAGGTTTTGTTTTTACCCGACTGTATGTAACTCATTCGACATTATAGAGGAAATTCCTGCTTCTGTCATTATGTACGGATGCGGAAAGGGGCAGCTCATTATACTATTGCTAATAACATTTCATGCTTTAAAAAAAGAAGGAGGGCTTTTCATGAGGCTGTTTACTGCCATCGAACTTAACGAAGAAGCAAAACGTGAGCTTGTGCGCTTGCAACAAGAACTAAAAAAAACGCTTTCCTGCCGTAAATGGCAAACACAATCGCAAATGCATCTGACTCTACATTTTCTCGGCGACCTCTCCTTGCAACAAGCGGAACTCGTAAAACAGGAGATGGAAGATGTCGCTGCTTCTTTCTCTCCTTTCTCATTAACTCTTACAAACGTGGGTGCATTTCCGAATTTGAAACGGCCGCGTGTTATCTGGGCGGGAGTCGGTGGGCATCTCAAGGATTTAGGCTCATTGCAGCAGACATTGGCCAAACAATTAACAAAAGGAGAACTCTATAAAGAGGAGCGGGCATATTCTCCACACATTACATTAGGAAGAGAACCCCGTATGGAAGGAGACCCTGAATCGGTTCGACTGCCAGATGTCTATCCTACAAGCTGGCATGTAAGTCAAATTGTTCTGTTCCACTCTACGCTTACACCTAAAGGACCCATTTATAAAACATTAGGCACATATTCGCTTCGGTCATAACCGACTTAACAGGAGCATTACTATCTGTATTGGAACACCTGTACTGACAAACGCACATTTTTCCTTAACGTTTCACAGTCCCTTTCTTGAGGTAAGAATACATTATGCTTAAATAAAGTACTGCATAAAGGGGGAATCGTTTAATGCTTCATTTATTATGCTACACATGCGAAGATCATTTTTTTAGTGGAGAGAGTGGCAAAGACTATGTTTGTCCCTTCTGCCATGCAAAGCTTGAACCGAATGGAGCGGCTCTTCCGCTAGATGAGCCTGACAACATGTCCCAGCCTTTGGCGTAGCTACTCTCATCATCTCTGTTATACAATTAAACTAACAGAAATAGTAAAGGTACGGTCCAAGCGACCCGTACTTTTTTATTTCTGCTTTTCATTTTTAATTGCATTTTCCTATATTGTATGGTAAAAAGCACTTTTTCATATTATTGTGTAGGGTAGAGGCTTTTATCTCTATAAATTTACAACGAAAGATGTGGGTAATATGGCTCCTAGAATCTTAATCGCGGATGATGAGGATGTACTCCGCATGCTCATCGTGGAGACATTGGAAATTGAGGATTACGACCTGGATGAAGCACAAGATGGCATTGAGGCATATGAGAAAATCATGGAGAATGATTATGACTTAATTTTGCTTGATCTTATGATGCCAGGCAAGACCGGGCTAGAAGTTTGTCAGCTTGTGCGCCAGGCGGGTAAAATCAATACCCCGATTGTTATGCTGACGGCCAAAACGCAGGCTGAAGATCGGGAGAATGCGATCAATGCAGGCGTTAATCACTTCTTTTCAAAACCCTTTAGCCCTATGCAGCTACTAACTTTTATTCAGGATATTCTTGAGGGAAACATCAATGAAAACGAGCATCGTTAACCGCCTTCGCCTTCTTTTACTTATACCCCTCATTGTCATTCTTGTCCTATCTGCTATCCTTTGGACATTCAATTTGCGGGAACTGAATAATTATAGCGATGAAATGTCTGTGCTTCTGGAGAAGCGAAACCAGCTGCGCCTCCTTCAGCATGCGTTTGAAGGGGAAGTATCAGAACTTCGCGGATTTATGGCCATCCGTAATGAAGCATTTCTTGCTTCTATCGATGCACGTAAAGAAGAAACTTTCAAGCGGCTTAAAACATACAGCAACCTTCCTCTTACAGAAAAAGAACGGACTTTTATCAAGGAGATTGAACGTGATATCCATATATACAATGATGAATATGTGCCGCACGGAATCAAGCTTGCCAAAGCTGTTAACTACCAGGCCATTAGTCAGTTGGCAAACGGCGATGGGATCACCAAATTCGTAAACAGCATTCGCAGCCGACTTGAAGTTCAGATGGAAGAGCATACTCAAGAATTAAGCTACGCACAAGTAGTTCACAAAAACTTCATTATATATTCGCTCGGCGGATTCCTAACTGTCCTTCTCTTCATTGTTGGTCTCTCCTTCTGGGTTACAACTCGGTTCGGTCGTGAAATCGGACAACCGCTGCACAAGCTGACGAATTCCGCTCAACGTTTATCCGAAGGGGAGTATGAGCCGGTAACCTTGCTAGACCGAAACGATGAACTTGGCCAGCTTGCCCAGGCATTTAACCAGATGATTAAAGACATTGAAGAGAAAGAAACGGATTTGCTATCGCAAAACCAGGAGTTAACTGCTCATCAAGAGGAACTGTACGCCCAACAGCTGGAACTAGAAGAAGCGATAGAAAAACTGACGGAAAAAGAAAACATGTTGATGCGGCGCAATCAGCTCAGCATCTCGCTTACCACTGATATCGAGGTTGGCAATATGCTATCCAAGGCTCTAGACAGCCTATTGCTTCTGACACACTCGCATACGGGAGCAGCGATTATTCTTGATGAAAAAATTGAAGGGCGCATCGCTAGCTGCGGCTTGTCGACAGAACAAATCGATAAGTTGCTAAATCACCTGTACAGCGGCATGAGCAGACGTGCAATCCAGGAGAAATCCGTTCATACACTGGAACGGCCTGCACTAGCCGAAGAGCAGGCTCACCATGATGCGTATCCGGTTCATGATTTATATATTCCGCTGCTGAACCGGGAAGATGACGTTATGGCGATTTTAATCTTGACCCGGCTTTCCGGGATAGCATTCTCACCGGCCAATATTGATGAAACACAGGCTCTGGCACGTCAAATTTCGCTCGCCATCGAAAATGCAGTTTCCTACAGTAAAACGCAGCGCGCTTATTCTATCAATCAAGCAATTTTGGATTCCGCACTTGAAGGCATTGCTTTAATCGGAACATCCGGAGAAATGCTTGCAGTTAACCACGCTTGGTGTGAAATGTACGGTCTAGAAAAACCGGAAGATATTGCCCATATTTCTCCAAACTCTCTTAATACGAAAATTCGACAACGGCTGAAATATCCGGATGATGTATTCTCCTTCTATTATCGTGCTCTGGCTGGAGAATTAGATGAAACAGAAGAGCTAACTTTCGAAATGGTAGAGCCTTCGTATCGGGTAATGAAAATGTATCACCAACGTGTAGCAAGTGAACACGGCGATACGCTAGGGTGGATTATTGTAACACGCGATATTACGCGTGAGTATGAAGTAGACCAGATGAAGTCAGAATTCGTCAGTACAGTGAGCCATGAACTGCGGACACCGTTGTCCAGTATCCTCGGTTTCGTTGAAATCATGCTGCAAAGAAAAATCACGCCAGACAAACAAATGCGCTACCTCAATACAATTTATAAGGAAGCGCGCCGACTAACCAATCTTATTAATGACTTCCTTGATGTTCAACGAATGGAGTCAGGTAAGCAGGAATATATTAAGAAATCGATTCGCCTAGGAAATATCGTACAGGATGTAATTCAACTACAGCAGACTTCTTCACATCACATCGTATTCCAGCAGATGACCGAGAAGGACGTAATCATGGCGGACTGTGAGAAAATTCAACAAGTAATTACCAATCTGCTCAGTAACGCCATTAAATATTCTCCGGGAGGCGGCACCATAACCGTAACGGTCGATGCATGCGCCACACGTCCACAGGATGTATGTCTGCATATACAAGATGAAGGCCTGGGTATTCCTGAGGAGGCTATTCCTCGCCTGTTTGAGAAATTCTATCGTGTTGACAATTCAGATCGGAGAAAAATCGGCGGTACCGGCCTGGGGCTTGCTATTTGTGCCGAAATCGTAAAAGCACATAACGGACTTATTCATGTGCATTCCAAGCTTGGCGAAGGCAGTACCTTTACCGTGTCCATCCCTACATCCATTGGTGAAGCTCCGCTTTCCGAACCTAAAAGCCGTCTGTGTTCCCTCCCTCCATCACAGCCACAAGAGAATCAGGAGTTCATCGGCCATATTCTTATTGTAGAAGACGATGAAAGCTTACGCACATATTTAAGCGAAGAGCTGGGCAATTCTTTGCTGCGCAGAGGCATTGAAATAAAGAGTGTTTCGAACGGCGAAAAAGCACTACAAAGCATTGAACAAATTCCGCCTCTTCTCCTCATTCTCGATATTATGCTCGGCGAGGGAAAAGACGGCTGGGAAATTCTTAAAGAAATGAAACGCACTGAAAAGCTGCATTCTATTCCTGTTGTAATTTCCAGTGCATTAGAAGAAAAAGAAAAAGGATATGGATACGGTATTTCTGACTATCTCATTAAACCATATCCGGCTGAAAAGCTCACTTCCACTGTTTGGAACCTGTTGCAGCAAACAAATCAGGAAGGGCATGTTTTTATTCCGGAGGAAAAAGAAAAGGAAGAAAAAGGCGAGTGAGAGCGTATGGCAAAAGAGTCGATCGAGCAAATTTTCCGTAAGAAATACTATGCGCAACTTTCCGAAGTAAGCGCCCGGTTGACCCAAACAGAACGACTGCAGATGAATATGACATGGCGTCAAGAGATCTATCAGATCCTTCATAGTTTAAAAGGGACGGCAGGAACACTCGGATACCATCCACTTAGCCATATAGCGGAAACAGGGCTGCTAATGTTTACTGATAGTACGAATTGCACCCTTCCGAATTATATGGTTTCACCTTTATATACGCTTATACACGAAGCGATGGACCAACTCCGTTCTACGGAGCGCGCTTTCGTAAGTGAGGACATTATTCAGGAGCTACAGGCGTTCAACAAGGAGGACGAAAAACCAAAGCGCATCCTTATTATCGATGATGATGAGGTATTGCTTGCTTCCATCTACCAGATACTCTCTCTAGCAGGCTTTGATGTAGAGGTGCTTTCTGATGCACGAAGCGGTTTGGAAGAGATGCTGAATAAGCAGCCGGACTGTATCATACTAGACGTAATGATGCCGGAGCTAAACGGTTTCAGTGTAATGCAGCGTATCCGTAGCGATGCACAGCGACAGTTTACCCCAGTATTATTCCTGACGGCAAAATCTAATATTGAAGACAAATATAAAGGATTCCAACTCGGTGCGGATGAATACCTTACCAAGCCATTCCAATTTGAAGAGCTGATGTTACGTATTAAAACATTAATCTCCCGGGTAGAGAAATACCGTTCCCTCTCTATGAAGGATTCGCTAACCGGTCTTTATAATCGTCGCTATCTTATCGAGCGGTTGCAGGAGCTATTTGTCGCCCATGCCCGCAAACCGCAGGACATTGCACTTGCGATTATGGATTTGGACTATTTCAAATGGGTAAACGATACGTACGGTCACCCGTGCGGTGATGCTGTACTCAAAAGCTTTGCATCGTTCCTGCAAGCTAAGCTGCGGGATTCCGATATTATTACACGCTATGGCGGCGAAGAGTTTATCGTTGTCATGCCAGGGACAACTGCTGAACAAGCGCGCGACACCTTGAACCGTGTACGAGAAGAATTCGGTCGTCATGAGATTCAATGTGAGGATGCCCGGATTTTCCAGACGTTTAGCGGAGGCATTGCCCAGCTAGGCAATGAAGGCGAAGATATCCCGAAACTTATCCAGCATGCTGATCAAGCGCTGTATCTTGCCAAATTCAACGGCCGTAACCGCCTCTGCCTCGCTTCGGAAGTGGAAGCAGCGGGCGAAGAAGCGAGGCACAAAAAAGTGCTAATCGCCGATGATGATATAGTCGTTCATTCCATTTTGCAGCATCAATTAGAAGATACGGGCTGGGAGCTGTATTTCGCCCAGGATGGTTACGAGGTGCTGGAGCTGGTGGACAATATGACGCCAGATATGTTTATTCTTGATGGCTTCATGCTACAGATGAATGGACTGGAGACGTGCCAGGCCCTTCGCAAACAGCCCCGCTTCGCCAAAACACCAATCATTATGTTGACGGGCCGCAGCGGCGAAGAAGAGGTGGCCCAGGCACTCGATAGCGGTGTGGATGATTATATCGTGAAGCCGTTCTCTCCTATTGAACTGAAAGCACGGATGAACCGGTTGTTTGTGCGTACCAAATAAAAGATTACTCAGTAAGTCTTATTCGTGCTTTTCTGTAAGCAAATCTTACTGTTCAGCATAGTTTCAGAAGAAAATAGATATCGCTTTCTTATTCAATAAAAAAGAACCTGTCAACTCCCCCCTCAAAAGATTGTGGTGTTTGACAGGTTCTTTTAATTGTATATGTGCGCCTATGGTCTATGTGAATACAACTGTTTTATTTTTATCGACGAGAATACGATCTTCAATGTGCCATTTTACTGCCCGGGCAAGCACAATTCGTTCGATATGACGACCTTCTTTTTTCAGTTCTCCTACATTATCTCGATGGCTGACACGACTCACATCCTGCTCAATAATAGGCCCAGCATCAAGCTCCTCGGTAACATAGTGAGCGGTTGCACCAATAATTTTCACTCCGCGTTTATGGGCCTGATCATACGGCTTACCGCCGATAAATGCCGGCAAAAAGGAATGATGAATATTAATTACACGGTTACGGTAATGTTCTACCAGATACGGCGATAGAATCTGCATATAACGTGCCAGCACAATGAAATCTACATTTCCTTCCATTAACTCGCGTTGCTTCCGCTCTACTTCTGCCTTCGTCTCCGCTGTTACCGGCAGGTGATAGAACGGAATGCCAAGCGATTCCACCAGGTCCCGCGAATCTTCATGATTACTGATAACCATTGTAATCTCTGCATTTAAATCACCCGCTTGCCAATTCCACAGCAACTCACGCAGGCAGTGATCTTCTTTGGATACAAAAATCACCATTTTTTTTGGTCGACTTGCAAGGGTAATCTTCCAATTCATCTCGAATTCGTCTGCAACCGAAGCAAACGCCCGACGTAATTCATCAATGCTATCTTCTATGCCTTCCTTGAAGAATTCGATCCGCATGAAAAACATGCCGCCTTCCGGATCCTGTGTATATTGGTCGGATTGCATAATATTTGCGCCGTTTTCGAATAAAAATTTTGATACGGACGCAACAATTCCTGGACGATCCGGACATGCAATCAGCATGCGGCCGACTCCCCGATATTTTTCCTGGAATATTGTTTTTACTTGTTGTGCCACCATCTCTTTCTAGCCTCCACAATATATGTACAATGTTATTTTGCCTATTATACCGTATTCCGGCCGTACAGCAAACCAAAAGCAAAGAAATCGTGCTTCTTTTCACAAAAGCAGGACTATTTTTTTCGGTTTCTGATAAACCTCTTTCCCTCTTTCACATCCATTCCATTATGCACTTTAAAGGAAAGCGTAACACATAAGAAAAAGGGAGAGATAAATCCCCCCTTTTTCTTGTAGACGTCTTATTCTTTTTCTAGTAAACGGAAGAATCTCTGCTCTTGAACACCGTTGTCTTTATCAAAAATCCCACGGCGTGCAATCGTTCTCGTCTTACTGCCCGGTTTTCTTACGCCACGCATGCTCATGCACATGTGCTCGGCTTCGATAACGGCAATAACTCCAATCGGCTCAATCACCTGCTCGATCGTATCCACAATTTGGTTCGTGATTCGCTCCTGAACCTGTGGACGACGCGCCAGGATTTCCACGAGGCGGGCAAATTTGCTTAATCCGACAATCCGGCCGTTTGGAATATATCCAATATGCACCTTTCCAAAGAAAGGAACAAAATGATGTTCGCATACACTATGGAATGGAATATCTTGAACGATAACGATATCGTTCGTGCCTTCAGCTGGGAATGTTTTTCCAAGAACCTCTGCTGGGTCTTCATTCAGACCGCTAAAGATCTCCCGGTACATCTTGGCGATACGCTTCGGCGTCTCCTTCAACCCTTCACGTTCCGGGTCCTCGCCGATCAAATGAATAATATCATAAAAGTGTTTTTCAATCGGATCGGTAAATGTTGTACTGGACTTAACTGCTTCTGCGCGCATGGCGTTCATCTCCTTGACTTATATATAGAACAGATTGAGCAGTGCCAGCGTCTGTTCTTCATAGAAACAACGTATAGTATTTGTCTAGGAATTGCAAGCGAAAATGTTCTATTCCACTGTAGAAACAGGTACAATAGTAAGAAAAACTCCTGAGGTTTGGCAATGCCTCGCGATTTTTCTTTGCTTACAAAAGGAAAGAGAGGAAACACGCTATGCTACGAATTACACCAGCCGCACGCAAAGAAGCAGCGACAAAACTGAAAACACCACAGCGTCTGTCCATTCTCGGTATTCTGGAAGGCGGTTGCGGATTTACGATGCGCTTCTCCCTTATTCAGGGAGATATCCCTAGCTCCTCGTTTAATTGCATTCAGGAGGATGGTATCATGTACTGCCTGGATACATACATTACGGAAATGTATCCAGAAGCATTCACACTCGACTATGTCGAAAATCAAGGATTTCGTTTATATACGGATAGTCAATACATGGCAACCCACTTGAAAATCCTTGATTCCGTCGAACAGGTATAAGCGAAAATGCCACGGCCCGTGAATAACGGATCGTGGCATTTCCATTCACGCTCTTTGTTTATTCCGCAGGACAAGACACTCTAATGCCTCCGCTACTCCACTTTCATTATTGGATGCAACTACCATGTCAGCCTGCTGCTTGACATCCTGCGGCGCATTTCCGACTGCTACACCCATGCCCGCCATCGTAATCATATCCAGATCGTTGTAGTAATTGCCGATTGCAATCGTTTCACTCAGTGGAACTTTCAAGTAGCTTGCCAAATTGCTCAACGCGGCACCTTTGGATGTAGCCCGGTCAATAATATCAATATAGGAAGGTCCGCTGCGCAGCGTTCGTACTGGAAGATTCATCGCCGCAAGTTCCTCATATGCTTTGTTTAACTGGTCGTCTGTACCGAACAGCGTAAATTTTACAAGCTTGTCTTCTACACTAAGTGCATCTTCCACAAGTTTTGGTTCTGCCAGATACTTAGCATACATGGCCCGCACATCTTCCCTGTCCAAACTCTCCGTATACATATCAAGCGCAGTACAAAAGTCCGTATGAATGTTTTCTTTACGGCAATAACTCAAAACATTCTTTAATGAATGGATGGAAAATCCCGCTTCATTTAAAATCTCTTTCGTTTTGGAGTGAGAGGTAACGGCACCGTTATGGCAGATGAAATATCCGTCGATACCAATTTCCTCAAGCAACGGTGTTACGCTGAGGGGAGCGCGCCCTGAGCATAGCACGATGCGGACGCCCTCTTCTTCCACCGCACGCAACGCTTTTTTGTTCTCTTCAGTAATTTTATATTCGTCGTTTAACAATGTGCCATCTATATCAATAGCAGCTAATTTATACGTCATATATTCTCCTCTCCATCCGATATTGTTCTTTAGTTTAATCATACCATATGTGTTTTATCGGTTCGTAACGGCAAATGCATGACGAAAATGAACAAACCATGTACAATAGCAATGGAGAATATTATGAGGCAAGGAGAACGCATTATATGCATAGCAATTTGCGAACTTTTATCGAAACGTTACGAAAAGAACAAGACCTCGCCGTAATCGACGCGCCCGTTGACCCGAACCTGGAGCTTCCAGAAATTCACCGCCGCGTTATCGATGAAGGGGGACCGGCCCTTCTATTTACCAATCCGAAAGGCAGCTCTTTCCCGGTTATTACAAATCTGTTTGGTACCGAGCGGCGAGTAGAATTGGCTTTTGGCCCCCGTCCGGAGAACCTGGTCAATCAGCTTGTTGGCGCGATGGATCAATTGCTCCCGCCCAAGCTCGGTACATTGTGGCAATACCGTGCGCCTCTGCTCGATGTAGCGAAAACCGGACTCCGCAACGTAGGAAATGGCAAAGCACCTGTGCTGGAACTACAGGAAGACGATGTTGATTTGCATAAACTCCCCGTACTAACCGGGTGGCAGCTCGACGGGGGTCCATTCTTCACTCTTCCGCTTGTCTATACGGAACACCCGGAGACTAAAGAACACAATCTGGGAATGTATCGGATGCAAGTGCAAGAGAAAAATCGTACAGGCATGCACTGGCAGATTCAAAAAGGTGGCGGATTTCACCATCACGAAGCGGAGCTTCGCAACCAGGCGTTGCCTGTAACCGTATTTCTTGGCGGCCCTCCGGCATTGACCATTTCAGCTATCGCACCGCTGCCTGAAATGCTGCCAGAATTAATTTTCACATCGTTTCTGATGGGAGATAAGCTGGACGTTACACAAATCGGCAACCATGCACACAAACTGATTGCCCAAGCAGAATTTGCATTCTGTGGCGAAGTACCGCCGCATGTACGTCATCCAGAAGGACCGTTCGGTGACCACTATGGATACTATTCCTGGACGCATGATTTTCCGATATTCAACATCCAAAAGATGTACCGTCGCAAGGACGCTATCTACCCTGCAACAGTTGTAGGTAAGCCACGCCAGGAGGATTATTTTATCGGAGAATACTTGCAGCGCCTGCTATCCCCAATGTTCCCGGTGGTAATGCCTGGCGTTAAAAGCTTGTGGACGTACGGAGAAACGGGCTTTCATTCACTTGCGGGTGCCATCGTACGGGAAAGCTACTATCGCGAAGCCATGGCACATGCGTTCCGCATCATGGGCGAGGGCCAGTTAACGCTGACCAAATTCCTCATGCTGACTGACGTACCATGTGATCTTTCTAATTTCCCACGTTTCCTTGAAACGATCCTTGCACGCTTCAATCCGCAACGTGATCTACTCATCGTGCATGATACATCGATGGATACACTGGATTACACGGGACGTAAGTTCAATCATGGCAGTAAGGCTATTATGCTAGGCATTGGCGAAGCCATTCGCGAGCTTGCACGCGAATATCATGGAGGGCCACTGCCGGGTATCGACAAGGTAAAAGCGTACTGCGGTGGTTGTCTAGTTATTTCAGGAAAAGGCTTTGCCGAAGACGAGAAATTAGCTGCGACGCTTATTGAGCATGCACAACGCCAGCTGGCAGACTGGCCACTTATCTTCCTAGTAGATAATGCAGACGATATTGTAGATCAAACAACCTTCTTATGGACTACGTTTACCCGGTTCGATCCGGCACATGATGTATATGCCAAAACGAACCTGAGACAAAATAAAGTTCAATTCGACGGTCCTATCGTTATCGACGCACGCATGAAGCCATTCTATCCAGATGAACTCGTACCACGCGATGATATTGTTGAACAGGTAGACCGCCGCTGGAAAGAATATTTCCCTCATGTCGGGAGCATGAAATAAATGAAGTAAACGATGGCATCCGGAACGTTTTTTACTTTCGGATGTCGTCATTTTTCCTATAAAAATTTTTGAAACCTTTTTAAAGCCATTCCGTATAGAATATACGTATTAAGATTTTAGAGAGGGGTTTACAAAAAACATGAAAAAGTTTCTCATGCTGTTTATGGCTGTCGCATTAGTATTTAGCGCAGGTGCTTTTGTAAATGTAGACCATGCGGATGCCAAAGGAAAAAAATCATATAATTCCGGCACGAAAAACTTCCAGCCTGGAAGTAACCAGAATTCTAATATCTCCAAGGACTCTAATTCCGGCGTAAATAGCCCTACTAAGAATACAGCACCTACTAAGAACACAGCTACTCCGTCTAAAAGCGGCGGCTTAATGAAAGGTCTGCTGTTCGGTGGTCTTGCTGGTCTTATGCTCGGCGGATTGCTTGGCAACCTGGGTGGTCTTGGCGCGTTTCTCGGTCTGTTAATTAATGTTCTATTCGTTGTCGTCATTATCGCTGTAATTCGTAAACTATATGTTGCATATAAAACGAAGCAAAAAGAAAAGGAATCTCATGTATGGAAAAACTAAAGTTATCGGAACAGGATATCGTCAATGCGTTATGTCTGTACATTGCCAATAAGAAACAAATCAATCCAAGTGACATCGGCATTGAGCTGATGTGGGATGAAGAGTATGGATTTTCTGCGTCGGCTGCAGAAAATGGCCGGTCACAAATACTCATCCAAGCTAATATGATTGAAGCGATTCGATTCTGGCTCCAACATGAGCTGAACCGCGATCCATTCGCAGCTAGCCTGGAACTGGAACTTGATGACGATGAAGGCATTATCGCGTTTGCGACCTATCATAGATAAGAATGTAAGCAGCCATCTTTTCCGGTTCAATATCCGAAAAGATGGCTGCTTTTCATTCTAGATAGAAAAACTTTTATGACGATGCATAATTTGGTCTAACACTTCTTTCTCCAGAGAAGCAAATTGAGGATCAGTGTGACGACGCGGTCGGGGGATACGATTATATAAATCCATTGCTATTCCCCCCACCTCTAATAAAATAATACGGTCGGCCAACCGAACTGCTTCACTCACGTCATGGGTGACAAGCAAAGTTGTAAATTTTTGCTCTAACCACAATTTTTCAATCAGCTGCTGCATTTCCAAACGGGTTAAAGCATCCAAAGCGCTTAAAGGCTCATCTAAAAGTAAAAGCTTTGGGCTACGGATTAATGCCCTGGCCAAGGCAACACGCTGTCTTTGTCCACCAGATAGAACAGAAGGCCACTCTTGCTTTCTATCTGCCAAATCTACCTGGGCAAGTGACCACTCAGCCCGTTTTAGCCAATCACCTTTTAATCCGATGCCTACGTTGTCAATCACGCTTTTCCATGGAAGCAGCCGTGCATCTTGAAACATGACGGTTGTCTCGTGATGAATTCCTCTTACTTCCTCTCCATCGAGCGAAACGTTGCCGGATGTAGGATGCTCCAATCCTGCGACTAAACGAAGTAACGTACTTTTTCCGCTGCCGCTCCGCCCGACCACGGCAATAAACTCACCCGGCTGTACTTGTAAATCCAATCTTTTAAGTACTTGTTTACCGTCAAACGTTTTTTTGACATGCTGCAATCGAATATATGCGCCCTTTTGATAAGCTGATATCGGTTCATCGGATAAAATAAGTGGACTTTCCAACATTCTCCCTCCATTACGCTTCTTTATAGGTATCATTCCAACGCAGCACTTTCTTTTCCAAACTTTTAGCAATTACATCCGCTAGCTTGCCTAATAGCGCATACACAATAATGCTGAGAATAATAATGTCAGCATGCATGAATTCACGGGCATTCATTGCAAGAAACCCAATTCCTTCATTCGTAGGTATAGTTTCCGCTACAATCAGTGTCAGCCACATAACCCCAAGCGCATAGCGTAATCCGACGAAGATAGACGGCAAGGCACCGGGAAGAATTACGTCGCGAAACAAAGGCCAGGTTCCAAGACCATACACTTTTCCCATTTCGATTAAATCCTTGTTTATGCTTCTGATACCATGAAATGTATTGATATAGATAGGAAATAACACACCCAACGCCACCAGAAAAATTTTTGCCCCTTCATCAACACCCATCCAAAGAATGACCAGCGGAACCAGGGCAAAATGCGGAATGTTACGTATCATTTGGATGGTTGTATCTAATAACCGATAAGACGTAGTAAATAACGCATTGCTAATTCCCAAAATAAAACCAATCGCGCCACCTACAAGAAAACCAATGGCGGCCCGCCATAAACTTATTTTCATATGGAACAACAGTTTGCCGCTAACCAACAGCTCCCAGGTTGATTTTAATACATCCAACGGCGGAGGGAAAAGACGGCTCGATACCGTTTGTAGAGAAGCTGCGACCTGCCAGCCAATAAGAATACTAAGCGGAAGTAGCCAAGGAAGCAGATATACGGTAAAAGTATTTTGTTTCAATGTTATTCTTCCTTTCTGTTTTCTCATCATTTCTTGGCAAGATTAGGTGTCCATGGAGCGTCTTGTGGCATAAGATCGCCAACGTTAATGGCTCTGTCAATCAATCCAATCCGGTGATAGGTATCCGCCAACTGCTGCTGCGCCTTAATGGTTTCAGTGTCTATCTTTCTTACTCCATATGTACGACGGTTAACAGCTATTTCAATCGCTTTCCGATCAATTCCAAGCGTCTCTGAAAGAAGTTGTACAACGTCTGGCTTGTTCTTATTAGCCCACTGGTCTGACTTATCAGTCTCTTCTAAAATTATTTTAATCAAGTCAGGGTGTTCAGCAGCGAATGTCTTATTCGCCATATAGAAAGTGGGATTTGGCGTGTACCCTTTTCCATCTGTCAGCGTAATGGGTTGCAAATCGGCCTGAATAGTTGCAAAAAAAGGATCCCACGAACCTAGTGCGTCAACCTGCTTTGTTTCAAACATTGCACGCATCTGCGAAGCATCTTTAGGATATACCCATTTCACATCTTCCAACTTTAATCCGGCCCGCTCAATCGCCAGAACAGCTAAATAATGATGGTTTCCACCCTTGCCTACGCCAAGCGTCTTTCCCTTTAAGTCTTTCAACGTCCGGATTCCTGCATCTTTACGCGCCATAATGCCGATTCCTTCCGGGTTGGGCAAGTCGCTGCCCACATAAACAAAGGGCTGGTCGCCCGCCTGCGCAAATACACCAGAGCCATCGGCCGCGTGTCCATAATCAATGCTTCCTGTACTTAGTGCTTCCATGACAAGATTACCACCGGCAAACAATTTCCATTCTACCGAAATACCTTTCTCTTTCAGGCGCTCTTCCAGGTTCCCTTTTACTTTTAAAATGTTAAGCGTGTTTCCTTTCTGATAGCCAATCCGCACGACCTTTTTTTCTTCTGCTTCCGCAGATTCGGAACTGCCGACCGACTTCTCCCCGCAACCGGTAATGATGAATACAAATATCAACAATATAGCCATCCATGCTCCCCATCTTCTGTTCCGTTTTATGAATGTATCCATAAGATTTCCCTCCTTGATTTCTGCCGCAATAGTGAGTTTCAACTGATAACACACTGCGCTTTTCATAACCTCACTAATAGTTCCTTCCGTTCCTCTGATTGTCTTTTCTAAAAAAAAAGACATCATTCTCCTTATGAAGAAACGATGTCTCTGGTTGACCAGTCGACAATATCAGTTAAATACAATTATACAACTTAAATTACTTGGTTTTATTGGTAAGAATAGTAACACTTTTCGTTTTCTCTGTCAATACTTACGCAGAGGCTATTACCTGTCACTGAATCTCTAGTGCCAGGCAATAGCCGACCTATTTTATTTATATTATTTCAGCTAAACGATTCTGCTGACACTTCAAAAAATACAACATATTCTTCCATTCCCGCATTCTCCCCCGGCTCCAGCTTTTTGTGTCCACATAATTGTGCTGTTCCCTTCCTAACTCATAAAGTCCAGTATGATGCCGTAATCGAACATCAAGGAAGCATGCCAGTACACTGAGCCATCGTTCATAGTCTGACATGGATAACATGCCGCTTTGGTATAATGCTCCTAATCTTCCCTTCGTCTCTACGGCATCAAGGTTGTGGGCAATTGCCATAATTCGCACCGAATTCACCAGTTGATAGTACCCCCCCTCTTTCACATCATACTTGCCGGCATGCTCTCCCCACCGCTCATAATGAAGATTGTAAAATACGCCAAGCGGAATATTATGTACAAGAGAATGTTGAACAAATCGGCGCTGCAAGTCCTTCTGCTCGTACAACTGGTCATACATCCAACTTTTTAATCGTTGACACAATGCCCACTCACCATACACGGCACGCATGTCTGCAAGTATAAGCAAGTACCTGATTTCATCCAACCCCCGCGCTTCTATCCATGTACGTATTACCTGTTGCCACTCCAATACACTATGACGCCAACGCTGATTGGATGACATGACATTGCCCGAACAAAGCGGATACCCGACCAATTTTAGCTCGTACGAAATACGCTGGCTAAATAATGTGAAATAATTGTGGAGAGCGGAGGTGTATTCCTCATTCGTCTGGTCGCTATCCGCCTCTCCATATACCATTCCATGGTCCTGGTCGTTACCAATGGTGCGCTCACTCCGTCCCCCACTACCAAGCTCAAACCAGCAATACGGCACCGGAGGCATGCCATAGCCAGCTTCGTTCATCCACTGCTCTGCGTGTTGTATGGCTTTTCGGCATAATTTGTCGTGCAGAAGGTTCAACGTATGGTATTTCTCAAAGATAGGAAGAGAAGATCCCGCTACTTTTACAACCTCTATTTCCAGCATACGCTTTATTTCCTCGCATGAGTTCATATCCATCATCCTTTTGTATCACACTTACTGACATCATAGTATAATGAGGCGCCAATAAACGCGAGATACGTCAGATAACGTACCATAAAAAATACGTTTTACTTGGTGATGTATCGTTTTTTCAAAATGTATAGTAGTAGCCAAGACTTTTGAGTATAATGAGGAGTAAAACGAATAGATGAGAAACAAGAGGTGTGTACATATTGCAACGTGTTATGTCTGTGCTGCAAAGCGTTGGCGACTATCCAAAGGTGCGTCGGGCGCTGTTTATTATACTGTTTATATGCTTTGGTGCCATCGTGTGGAATATCTCCACTGTCGAGAATTGGATTATCTTTAACTGGCTGTTTCTGGGGCTTCTTCTCCTCGATTTCAACCAAGATCAAAAAGACGTACCCTGGCTCTCTTTTCTTCCGAAAGGCGTCTTTTTGTTATTCATTTTATATTTTATTTACCGAAATGCGCCGCACATCTGGTATGTGCTCGCCTCCTACGAAAAGAACCATGTTAACCACTGGTTCAACTGGAATGAACTATTCCGCAGCATTCCGTTTAATGATGCCGCTCTCTTCCGCGTCTACCAGCCGGAATGGTTTACCATTTTCTTGCGTTGGGTGTATGGATACGGCTTCTCACTCGCACTCTGGGTAGCGGTTATTCGCAGCTTTCTAACAAGAGATGCGGCTAAAATGCTGCGTTACGTCCTGTCCAGTCATACATTTCAACTTCCGATTATCGTACCGTTTTATGCGACTATCTTGCTACAGGAAGTATGGTACGTACTCGGCCATCCTGACGGTATGGCGCGCAATTTTACACCTGAGCAAGCAGCAGTATGGTCATTGAACTGCTTTCCAAGTATGCATACATCCGTATCATTCGCAATTCTGCTACTTGCACTACGGGAGAAGGGAAAGATTTTCCGTCGCTCCATGGTTACATACTGTTCACTGGTTATTTTCTCTACAATGTACCTGGAAATTCACTGGATTATCGATGTTATCGCTGGTATGGTGCTGGGGTACGCAACCGTTAAACTTGTAGATAAGCTATATGAAAAACTGGAAAAGCGGATGGAAAAGAAACAACTTCAAGCGCAAGTCCGTACCTCTGAATAACATAAAGCCTGCAATCTTCATCAAAAGGTTGCAGGCTTTATGTTTGGCTGTAAGCTATAATAAATCAGATTGAGAAAACGATAGAGCAGCCTATTCCTCCCTCTTTGCTATTTATATCGGCTCCAAAATCGCAACAGCAAGCGGAAGGGCCAGGGAATCCACCAACCGGCACGTTCGGATTGCCTCAAAAAGTTGACAAAGGCCGCGCCTACTCTCCGTTGCTCCTTCAATTTTTCTTCATCACCCCGAACGGTAAATCGGTATCCGTCTTTCAGACCTTCTACCTTGAACTCGAAACGACCACGTCTTTCCGTCGCCTGTTTATATACCTTTTCCTCTCCGTTTTCTTGATTCATCTTCCTTCACCTCTGTTCCATACTTTGTCCGTCTGTTCTTTCAGCAGTTTGCTCGCTTTGCGGTACGATAGAAGCCATTGCTGCAGCGCAAGTGCAGTCACGCCCAAGCTGATATACGTCTCTAGTGAATGATCCGTCATCCACAGCGCCAGCGCACCACCCCATCCCGCCAATGTAAAAGCAAGCGTCGCACGCTGTCTGCTACGGTAATGCACAAGCCATTGATCCATTTCAGCCATACGTCGTTCCCTGTATTCCCTTTCAACAGACATATCGATGAAACGGTTTATATGACGGGGCAAAGCCACCATTTCCCGGGCAACGTCCCGTAGCAATTGAACGGCTAACCGACGATTATCCCGCTTGTTCTCTTGCTGGTTCAGCCATTCTGCGACAACTGGGCGTCCCACTTCAAGAAAATCCACATCCGGTTTAATGGTCGTCACCACGCCGACAACTGTACTGACTGCACGCCCGAGAAAAGCGTATTCTGCTGGAAGCTGAATCGGCTGCGCCTGCACAAAGTCTTGGATTTGCAATTGTATTTCTTCAAGCATTTCATCGTCAAGCGCATCAAAAGCTCGATTCAAATACATCTCCAATCCAACCTGCAACGCCATCTTAATCTGCTCTCGATCGGCCTGCGGCGTCAAAAAACGGAGGGCATCCAATGCTTGCACCATTAAATCATAATCTTTCAGCACGACCGCCTGAATGAGCGTCTGAATATGGCGACGTGCTTCCTGTTTAATTTCTCCCACCATTCCGAAATCCAACAGCACAATAGCTCCGTTAGAACGGATAAAAATATTTCCTGGATGCAAATCTGCATGGAAAAATCCATGGAGAAGTACCTGCTGCAAAAACAGGTTGGTTAGCCGCTGCACTAAGGCATCCCGATCGATATGATGAGCCTCCAAGAAAGCGTGGTCGGTTACTTTGGCGCCTTCTATCCATTCCATTACCAAAATCCGTCGTGTCATCCACTCTTCATAATACTGTGGCACTTCTACTGCCGGGTTTCCTTCGTACATCTGGGCAAACCGTTTAGCATGCCCGTATTCCTTCCGAAAATCCAGTTCACGTGAAATCGTACGTTCCAGTTCACGATACAGGGCATCTAAATCCATCGTTTTGCCGAAGCGGGTAAAACGCTTGGCAAGCCGTATGACAACACGTGTAGCCGCAAAATCGGCATCAATAATTTTTTCAATGCCCGCACGTTGTACTTTCAGTGCAATTTTTTCGCCGTTTTGCAAATATCCTTGATACACCTCACCAATAGAAGCGGAGGCGACAGGTTCTTTTGATAGCGAAACAAAAATGTTCTCAACAGGCTGGTTCAATTCTTGTTCAATGATGGCCTTACTCTTCTCCCAGGGGACGGACGGAACGCGATCTGTCAAGTCCGACAGTTCAGACGTAAACGCGCGCGGCATAATATCCGCCCGTGTACTGAGAAACTGGCCCATCTTAATTAAAAGACCTCCCAGTTTCAGCGCCGTACGCTTATACTCGCGTGCCTGCTTTTCTACAAGAGCTTCCCACTGTTCCTGAACATCCGCTCTGCTGGCGCCTCGGTGTGTACGGTGAAACCACCAGACCTGAAGAAAAAAGCGTACCGTCATGGAAACAATAGCAAAGATGCGATAATAACGGTTATGAATCATACTCCATCTCCTGTTTTTATCATATGCTTACATTATATATACCAACATGTATACTTTTCCACGCCTCACGACTCATTATATCAACGAAATGGCAACAAAAAAGAACTGTATAGATTTTTCTACACAGTTCTTCATACAGATTACAGGATGAATTTACTTTTCAATAATATCCTTTTCCATTGGAAGAAGTTTTTCAGCAATAGCCTGAATATCTTCATCTGTTACATTAAATTCTTTCAACGCTGCAACGAGATGATTTACAATGGTCATGAAGTCTTCATGCTTAATATTCATGCCTTCGTGCGCTTTTGTCATGCTTTTGCCCGTATATTGGTTCGGACCCCCGGTTGCAAAAGAGATAAACAATGCTTGATGGCGACGCTGTTTTTCCATGTCTGTATTTTTGAAGAAATGATTTACCGTATCGTCTGCCAGAATTCGATCATAGAACACATCCACTACCTTAGCGATGCCTTCTTGTCCACCCAATCGTTCATATAAGCTTTGCTGTGTTGTGTTCATATATATTCTCTCCTTTTGTCGGTTCAGTTTTCACATGCTTAGTATATACGGAACTACAAATTAGAGATATGACATTTATCACTGACAATAACTTTTTTATATGGTATACCTCAATAACTATCACTTTTAACGAAATGAAAAAATAAAAACAGGGTGAGAAACCGTTATCCCTCTCCCTGCTCTATATTCTTTACCGTCTTTTTATTTTTGAAGCAACGCTTGTAGCTTCTCCGTATACGGCGCACGTATAATTCCTTTTTCCGTAATGATCGCCGTTACGTATTCATGCGGTGTTACGTCGAATGCTGGATTGTATACTTTAATATCGGCCGGAGCCACTTGACGGCCCAGCCCGTGAATAATCTCATCCGCTTCCCGTTCTTCGATCGGAATTTCCTTGCCTGTCGGCGTCTTTACATCAATGGACGACAATGGAGCTGCGACATAAAACGGAATATTGTGGGCACGTGCCAGTACAGCTAGCCCGTATGTACCGATTTTATTGGCGACGTCGCCATTAGCCGCAACGCGGTCCGTACCTACGATTACTGCCTGTACCCAACCGTTTGACATGACTTTTGCAGCCATGTTATCACAAATAAGCGTTACATCGATGCCTGCCTGCTGCAATTCATATGCGGTTAGGCGAGCCCCCTGCAACACCGGACGCGTCTCATCCGCGAACACTTTAATATTCCAGCCTTTCTCATGCGCCAAATACATCGGGGCTGTTGCCGTGCCGTATTTGGCGGTAGCAAGCCCTCCTGCATTGCAATGAGTCAGCACACCCATTCCATCCGAGAATAAAGTCAGCGCGTGCTCTCCAATTGCGCGGCACACCGCTTCGTCCTCCGCCTGAATATCTTGCGCTTCGCCTAACAATGACCGCTTTATCTCTGACACCGATTCACCTTGCGTAGCGGCAGTCTCTGCTCTGTGCACCATCCGATCCAAGGCCCAGAACAAGTTTACCGCTGTCGGGCGTGAAGTCGCTAGATAATCGGCCTGCTTTTTCACTTCCGCTAACAATTCATCTACTGTAGCAGCTTCAAAATTACGTATTGCTACATACACGCCGTATGCAGCGGTTATACCGATAGCAGGCGCTCCCCGGACCTTCAATCGTTCGATCGCATCCCATACTTGCTGTACATCCTGCAGGATTAAGAACTCAGTCTCCTCCGGCAATTTGGTCTGATCAAGAAGAATAAGCTCATTATTATCCCACCGTACGGACTGAAGTGGTTCATACGTTTTTGTCATTTTTTCTCCCCCTTATCACGGCGTTGTTGAATAATCTTCTTACCTGGATGCGCTCCTTGAAGTCCGTAAAATGAACGGGCTTCCACCAGTTTATTGACCTGTTCATCCGGCAGTTCGCGCACCCGTCCAAGCATACGTGCCGTAAATAAAATCTTGGCACACATCTCTACCGATTCCATCTTAAATAACGCTTCTGTCAAGGTCCGCCCCATCGCTACAGCACCGTGATTAGCCAGTAGAATAGCATCATGCTCTTCATAAAAAGGGCGCAATGTCTCTGGCAATTCAGCCGTTCCAGGAGTACCATATGGCGCAAGCGGAATCGTTCCCATCGAAACGATTAATTCCGGCATGGCAAGTTGATCAAGAGGAATACCTGCTACCGCAAATCCGGTCGCGGTCGGCGGATGAGCATGTACAATCGCTCTGACATCCGGCCGATGCTTATAAATATCAAAATGCATAGCCCCTTCTGTGGATGGACGTCCGGCCCCGTCGACAACTTCTCCTGAAGCGAGATGTATGAGCAACATGGAATCGGCTTTCATAAATCCTTTGCTGACTCCACTTGGGGTAATCATCACATGCTCTTCATCCACACGCGCACTAATGTTACCGTCATTTGCAGCCACAAAGCCACTCTGGTATATACGCCTTCCTATTTCCACAATCTCGTGGGCCAGGGTAATTTTGTTCATAGATCGCTCCCCCTTCAAACGGACACGCACAAATTTGTAAAACAGGGAATAAATTCGATTATATTTGGGTAAACTAATTAAAGAAGTAAGTGAAAAATTCACTTACCTGAAAAAACACACTATCGATATATTTCCTATAGTTTACTCATTGAGTATACGTCGATATAACTTAAACTGCAAGAAAGGAGCAAGAACAATGGAGCAATCTGAATGGAATGAATGGGAGTTTCCAAGCGTGTATGAGATTACCCGATTAATTGCCGAGGCCAAAGAATCAGCTTAAGTCTTCGCAAACGTATAAAGAACCCGGCAGATATCCGGGTTCTTTATATTATTCTTCCTGCTTTCTTTCATTTGCTTCAAAACAAGTGAAACATAAAAGATTGCCCCCTTCTAGCACAATACCGCCAATAAATCCGTCATGACAATATATTTGAACTCCACATGCCGTGCATGTTCCCACATACTCGCGCATCATAATCCCGCTCCTTGTTATAACGCAAATTTCTCACCTTGACGAACGATAGATTCAGCCAATCCGTGCAATTCATCCGCACTGTTTGCTATATCCTGCAAGACCATAGCCTGCTGTTCGCTTGCACTTGCTAACTGGGCCGTTGATTCCGCCATTTCCCCAGAAGACAAGCTAATGTCTTCTATATAGTGTAGCAGTTGTGATTTTTGTGTGTTCATCTTTTTCACCAGCTCGCCGGTCTTTTCTGTAAACGCTTCAATTAATAGCATCCCTGCTTGCGTAGCATCAAACACCTGTCGGGTATTAAGCTGTTCTTTCTTCTGCTGTTCGAATTGACTCTCGGCCGCCTGTACTGAATCGACTGCATCCGTTACTTGCTTCTTCATCTCCTCGATGAAGTGTTGAATCTCAAGTGCAGAATGCTGAGATTGTTCTGCTAGCTTACGCACTTCTTCGGCCACAACACTAAATCCCTTTCCCGCTTCGCCTGCACGTGCTGCCTCAATGGATGCATTTAATGCCAGCAGATTGGTCTGCTCGGCAATCCCGCTAATAACACCGGTAATTTTCTCGATATTATGTGACTTACCAGCCAGTTCTTCTACTGCGTCTTCAATTCTTTGGAACAAGGCATAGCTTCTATCTGTCGCCGCAGCCAGATTGCCAAGCGCCTGTACCCCTCGCTTCGTAACCTCTCCTTGCTCCTTAACTTTCTCATCCGCCTGTTCTGTCTGAACCGTAATTTCATCCATATCCTGCTGCCATTCTTGCATCAATGTAGCAAATTGACGGCTAATGTCTTTTTGATCAGCGGCATGGTGCGCAATGGAATCGATGCTGCCAGCCGTTTCCTGACTTTGTGATGAAAAGTGCTGAAAAACGGTTGTTAAATTAGTTGAAGACTGATTTACTACCTGTGCATCTCGATTTAATGATTCGATAATGCTTCGCAGTGATTGACGTACATCATCAAACGCTGCAGCCAGACGTCCAAGTTCGTCGCCGGAATACTTCCGACTTTCACCCCGTAAATCCCCTTGTTTTAACCGTTCAGCAAGCTGCAATAGCAACTGGATCGAGTTCTGGAGCCCCCGATTAATATAAAGCATAAAAAGAACGGTAAAAAGTACAATAAGACCTGTTACCGTAGGCGGTAGCCATTTCATTACCATGATAGCCGCCTTCTCCTTACTTTCTGCCGCTTCGTAGCTGTTCTGCGCAGCTTTTTGAATCGAACTCGCAAGCGGGCTCATCTTATTAGCTGCATTATGATACATCTCAATCATAACCTTTTCGTTTTCCACTGCATAAACGAGCTTCTCATACGCTTGATTGTATTGCTCTATCTGTAAAGCAAGCTCAGGTGCTGCTTGCTTCATCTCTGCCAGCGCAGCCTTCATTTGCGCTGTATTCTTCTCTTCCTGTAGATACAAATAATCGTTCTCTAGTTTCTTTACGGTTAGCAGAGGACGTATCGCCGATTGGTTTTTTGTCTGAACGATTTTTTCTTCAATTTGTGCAAGCAGTGTTTGATAGACGGGTTTATTTTTTCTCTCTCCGACTTTCCCTAGACTTTCTTCAATTTGGTAGACGCCGCTAAAAAAACTTTTGTACGTTTCCGTTAATGTAAGAGCCTCTTTCAATATTTTTTGTTCTTCCAGGCCTTTCGCCTCTTTCTGTATGTGTGCAAGTGTTTGGCGTGCTTTGTCTACCTGCTCCATTACTTTATCTGCTTTTTTACTGTCAGGAGCTAACAGTGTCTCTGAGGCACTGCGTTGCGCTTCCGCCATCTCCAGCACGATTGTTTGCGTCATTCTGATTTTCTGACTGGCATGGTCCTTTTCCGCTGAAGCGGATAACAACTGACTTTTCGACCACTCATTGAGTAGGAGAAGCAACGTGAACCCACATACCACTACAAACAAAACGGAGAACAGCTTTCGTTTCACAGACCAATTGTTCATTCTGTACATTCCTTTCTCCTAACAAACATCTCCTTAAGGCCTATATCAACCAGTTCGACGAATAAGAATATTTTCCTGCTCTCTTCGTTTTCGTTTTCATTTTTGTCAAATTGGGGTACTTCATACATAACAATAACCGATAGGGGGAACTACTAATGAGCAACAATACGAACAACATATCTGCTAATAGCTATAACTGGTATGAGGATGCTTCCGTCGGACGTGCTGAACGGACTAATATGGTAGAAGACGCACGTAGTACGGATTGGGCACAAGCGGAAAAACGAGCAGCAAAAAAATCAATGAATAAGCTTATCTGGGGAACCGTAGCCGGTGGAGTACTTGGTGCAACCGCGGTTATTCTTGCGGACAAGGCGACACGCGAAGACGTCTTCCGAAGTACAGCAAAAGCTAAGGACAAGACGATGGAACTCATGTCTTCCACTCTTTCCAATCCGAACGAATTGATGGATCGTATCGAAGACGCATCCAACCGTGTAGCGGAAATGGCGGAGGACGCAAAAGAAAACATGCGTAACGCAACATCAGAAACTTCAAGGGAAAGCGAAATGCCATCTACTACGACAATTAATTATATGAACGATAACATTACTTCTGATCGTTATAGAAATTAACAGGATAACATATCAAAAATGGAGTAGCTACGCGCTACTCCATTTTCATTACCATTGCCTCTCCCTCAACAACTATCTTTTGCTGCTGGTTTACGAGATTAGTACGCAATTTAATAAGCTTCTTATCATCTCTTTTTTCTATCACTTCGGCAACCGCAGTAATCGTATCACCGATTTTGACCGGAGCCTTAAATTTTAGATTTTGTGACAGATAGATTGTATTGGTACCAGGCAATTGAGTACCTAATACAGCGGAGATAAAGCTGGCAGTCAACATGCCGTGAGCGATTCTTTCTTTGAAAAACGTCTTCTTCGCAAACTCATCATCCAGATGAATCGGATTAACGTCACCGGTAAGCTGAGCGAATGCTACAATATCTTCATCGGTAATGGTTTTTACTACTTCAGCGGTATCTCCGATATGAATATCAGCATATGAGCGTTCAACTACGTGCTTGGATTTTCCATATATATCCATTTTTATATTCCTCTTTCTTTTTAACTTGATTTTTGACATTTTTCGACAAAACAAGCAAGGAAAAGCCCCCTGACTATCAGGGGGAGGTGTTTACTTGAATAAGCTTATGGTGTTATTCTTATTCGCTTCAAAAGAATCAACTACGCCTTTTTGTGTTGCTTTTACCTGCTGTAAAAAATCATCCATCAGCGACTGTACTTCTTCACGGGTTCTTTGCTGCTGGGCAATCACGTTTTTAAGAGATGCTTCGAGCTGCTCTTGCGACTTATTCACAACATTCAAGTTAGCTTTGCCCGGCGTCCATGTTAGTTGTTGAATACGGCCTGCAATCTCATCAAGGCGTTGTGTCCATTCTTCAAAAGTCTTGCTTATTTGCTCACCGCCGATATTTTTCACGTTGTTTTGATAATTGACCTTAATGTCTTCGAGGAACTTTTTCATCTCCTCTTCCATTTTATCCATATTTTCTGTTGTTTTCGTCCAGATTTCTTTCTGGCGTTCAAGGGTTTGTAACGTTAAATTCTCCATTTCGCGCTGATAAGCGCACATCATCTTAACACCGTTCATCCAACCGTCCCATACAGCATCGATTACACTTGAAGCCGTATTCTCCTGGCTTTGCGCCTGTACAATCACCGGCTCTTTTTCGTTTTTCTTGTTAATCGCCATCTGCTCAATTCCTCCTTAAAAACATGAGTAAAAGAAAAATATTTATGGTAAGTGCAGCATGCTGCAGTACCGCTATGAAAGGCTACTTTTCTTCTTTCTTTTTCTTGTCTGTCCGAGACATATCCATCGGCGAAGGCATAAAAAATCCCGTGTACATCGTAAAGAACCGATCTAACATTGATTGGTATTGCTCAAGCGAAGAAGCCCATGACTTTAAGTACTGTTCCCCGGCATCCGTAAGCGAATAAATCCGTTTAGCAGGTCCGCCGGTCGAAGTGTCCCACTCTGATTTCACCATATTATCTTTTTCTAGCTGTCGAAGCGTTCGATACACATTTCCCTGATCGATAGAGGGAAATCCAAATTTAATGAGTTGCTGAATTAGCTCATATCCATGGACATTCCAACCTCGCAAACTCAAAAGCAAAAAAGGAACCATTAAATTTTTTGGCGCTCCGCCTATCGTTTTTTCATCTTTTGATTGAGCGCCTGAGCGAGAATTTTCTTCACTCGCAGACATGTGCATCACCTACAAATCTGTAAATATCTCTTATGTGTAATTTACACCTATGGAGTTTTTTTGTCAAACCTTTCCTCTCAAAATTTTCCCAAAAAATTTTTTTGAAAAAATCTTCTCAACCTTATTCCTCGCTATCGTTTTGTCAATGGTTGGTAAGTAATAAAATAATCACCTTCACCTAATCTTCATAAAAACTTAAAAAAAATGACGTAATTTATCGAATCTTTTTATTTGAGTTCCATTGTTTTGTTGACTATACTTTTACATGAAATACCTGTTTCATACATAATTTTCTCCCAAGCCCATATATTGGTGAGGTGGAAAAAACAAAAAGGAGATGAACCAGTGAGCAAGCAAAACCCGTTCGACCCTTTTTCAATGTGGAAAGATGTATACGACAAAACCGAATCCCACTGGAGCAAAATGTTTAACGAATCGATGAGTAAAGAGGATTTTTCAGAGTGGATGGGACAGTTTCTAAACGTATATTTGCAGTATCAGAACATGATACAGCAATCGACGGAGAAGTACCTGGCCCAGGCAAACATGCCTTCTCGTACTGATCTTTCCAACCTGGCTTCCTTACTCGTTAACCTTGAAGCTAAGGTCGATAACTTGGAAGAAATGATTGAAGAAGATCTTTCCCACCAGATTAACAGTCTGAATGTCAGCCGCGAAGTCAATCGACTGAAAACCGACATGAAAAGCCTTGATAAAAAGCTCGATCAAATCTTGGAAGCACTAAAAAAGCAAGCGGAAGCAAAAGAAGCATCCGTCAAAGAGGTAGCTGCAGCGAAAGAGAACGAGCAAAGAAAAGAAACAGAGAAAAAAGACGCATAAGCCTAGTTATCCATTCTATTTACAAGAGATTTCCAAGCATGATTTCGATTCATCGTTTATTTGTTAAAAATTGATGTCAGCTAAGGGGTGTTATTGTTTATGGTGAATGTAAACGGTAGAGTAGCGATTGTAACAGGCGGGTCCCGTGGAATCGGCGCGGCAATTGCCAAAGAGTTGGCAGCAAATGGTATAAAAGTGGCTATCAACTACAACAGCAATAGCGAAGCTGCAGAAGCGGTCGTTCAAGAAATTGAACAAGCAGGTGGCGAAGCATTTGCAGCACAGGCGAACGTATCCGATTCGGCGCAAGCACGCGTACTGGTGGAAGAAACCATTAATAAATACGGCAAGCTGGACATATTGGTGAACAACGCCGGCATTACCCGTGATCGCACTTTCCGCAAAATCACCGAGGAAGATTGGAAAAGTGTTATTGATGTCAACTTAAACAGTGTGTATAACATGTCAACAGCAGCGCTTTCCCATATTCAAGAGTCCGACGCGGGACGTATTATTAACATCTCCTCCATCATCGGTCAAGCGGGCGGCTTCGGACAAACGAATTACGCCGCAGCCAAAGCTGGTATGATCGGCTTTACCAAATCTCTCGCACTTGAACTTGCAAAGACAGGCACAACCGTGAATGCAATCTGCCCTGGATTTATCGATACGGAAATGGTACAGGCGATTCCAGATGAGATTCGCGCTCAAATCGTAGCAAAAGTTCCGGCCCGTCGCTTCGGACTTCCGGAAGAAATCGCGCGCGGTGTTCTCTACCTGTGCCAGGACGGCGAATATATTACAGGACAGCAGTTAAATATAAACGGTGGACTTTATATGTGAATACATATGAATAACGTATTTGCGAAATATTTCATTTTATCTGGATCATTCTGCTATAGTTATTATAGAGAGAACATTTATTTAGGTTGGAGGGAAAATCGATTATGTCAGCTCCAGTGACAAAAAGTTGGGAAGACTTGCTTGACTCCATGCCTCAAGAAATGCAGCGCACATACCGTCGCTTCAAAAAAGCTTCAGAAGTATTAACTACGGAAGCAGAACCGGAAGTCGGTATGACACCAAAAGAAGTAATTTGGACGAAAAACAAGAGCAAACTGTACCGTTATCAACCAGCACTGCCGAAGAAACATCGCATTCCGTTACTGATGGTATATGCACTCATTAATAAACCTTATATTTTGGATCTTTCTCCCGGCAATAGCCTCATCGAATACCTGGTTAATCGCGGATTCGATGTGTATCTGCTCGATTGGGGCACGCCTGCACTCGAAGACCGTAGTATGAAACTCGACGATTATATTATGGATTACATTCCACGTGCCGTACGCAAAGTGCTCAAAACCTCGGGAGCTGAAGAAATTTCTCTGCTTGGCTACTGCATGGGTGGTACGATGACCTCTATTTTTGCCGCTCTGCACCCGCAGTTGCCGATTCGTAACATTATCTTTATGACGAGCCCGTTCGATTTCGCCGATGCCGGTCTGTTTACAAACTGGCTCGATGAGAAATATTTCAATTTGGATAAAATGGTAGATACAATGGGGGTCGTCCCACCGGAAATGATCGATTTCGGAAATAAAATGCTGAAACCGATTGTCAACTTTTACGGTCCATATGTCAACCTCGTAGATCGGGCAGAGAACGAGAGCTTCGTAAATGGCTGGAAGCTAATGCAGAAGTGGGTCAATGACGGTATTCCATTCCCAGGTGAAGCATTCCGCCAATGGATCCGTGAATTCTATCAACATAATAAGCTGCTCAAGGGTGAGTTGTATATTCGTGGACGCCAGGTTGACTTGAGTAATATTAAAGCCAATGTATTGAACATCGCCGCCGAGCGTGACCATATTGCAATTCCACACCAGGTGGAAGCCATTATGCCGGTCATCTCCAGCAAAGATAAAACTTATATGGAGATGCCAACCGGACATGTATCGGTATGCTTTGGCCGTCAGGCGATTAATAAAACATATCCGACCGTAGGCGACTGGCTAGAGCAGCGTTCAAAATAATCCTATAGGTATAACAAAGATAGAGCAGTGTATCGCTCTATCTTTGTTTATCTAACCTCGATTTTTCCTACACATCTTCTTCTTTCAATTAGAAGAAATCTTGATGCTCCGGTTCTTCAGCCACAGGATCAATCCAGATGCTCTCCACTGCAGCAACGGCCTCTTCCACGAGACGCTCCACATCTAGTACCCGTTCGAATTCTTCCGCTATTTCAGGCTTCGGACGCGTGACCGGTGATTTTGGCACAAATACTGTACAGCAATCCTCGTACGGCAAAATTGATGTTTCATACGTCTCGATTTGTCTGGAAATCGTCATAATTTCTTCTTTATCCATGGCTACCACTGGCCGTAGAACAGGCGTGTTAATTACATGATTAATTGTGTACATACTTTCCATTGTCTGTGAAGCGACCTGTCCTAGGCTTTCTCCGGTAGCGATTGCCAATGCACCATGCTTCTGCGCCAAACGTTCCGTAATCCGCATCATAAAACGACGCATAATCGTAATCGTATAATGTTCCGGACAATGCTGCCGTATCTGGGTCTGAATTTCCGTAAAAGGTACAACATGCAATTTCATCCCACCACTATACTGTGTCAGAATACGTGCCAAGTCGATAACTTTCTGCTTGGCGCGCTCCGATGTAAACGGATAACTATGAAAATGCACGCCTTCAATACGCACACCGCGCTTCATTGTCATCCATCCAGCCACGGGACTATCAATACCACCTGAGAGCATGAGCATCGCTTTACCGCTGCTTCCGGTCGGCAGTCCACCCATACCACGAATGGTGCGACACGAAATAAAAACACCTTCAACACGAATTTCTACCCTTACTTCCACATCCGGTTTATGCACATCGACTTTTAGCTCGTCTGTATTGCGCAGTATATAGCCTCCTATGAGATGGTTCATCTCCTGTGAGCGATGCGGAAATTGCTTATTCGGTCGCTTTACAACTGCCTTAAATGTACGCGGCGCCGGGTCTACGTCCAATACAGCTTCAAGTGCTGCATGCTGGATTGCCTCCAAATCAAATGTCTGTAGGAAACGCGTTGGGCTAAACGAGTGAATACCGAATACTTTTTTCAGCTTTGCTTCTACTTGCTCATACGGCTCGCCGTTTAGTACAAGATACATTCTTCCATATACACGCTCTACCTGCACCTTCGGATGTGCTTTTAAACTTTTTTTGATATTACGAACAAGCTGCGTCTCGAATTCTCCTCGATTGCGCTTTTTAAGCGCCAGCTCACCATAACGAATTAAAATATGTTCATACTGCATAATGTTTACACCCTCATTATTTTCACTAGATTTGGCACAATTTCTTCGATCGCACGTACGAAAACATCGACCTCTTCTTCCGTATTATCAACGGAAAAACTGACACGCAATGCACTTTTGGCTCGTTCTTCCTCCACACCCGCAGCCAGCAGCACACGGGATGGCTTATCTGCCTTAGACGAACAGGCAGAACGGGTCGAGACATATATGTCTTTCTTCTCAAGCGCATGCACTACTACTTCCGCTTTCACGCCAGGAAACGAGAAATTAACGATATGTGGCGCCGCGCACTCGTCATCTTTTCCAGGACCGTTCAGCTTGCAATACGCAAGCGGTGATAAAGCGTCGATTAAGCGATTACGCAACCTTTTCATATGTGTACGGCTCGCCTCCAAGCCGTCCCGCTGCATGCGCATCGCCTTAGCCATACCAACAAAACCGGGTACGTTCTCCGTTCCAGAACGGTATCCCGCCTCCTGTCCTCCACCTATAATAAGTGGAGACAACGTTACACCACGACGGACGTATAAAAGTCCACAGCCACGCAGTCCATGAAACTTATGTGCAGACAGAGAGAGTAAATCTACTCCCCACTTGCCTGGCAAGAGCGGTAGTTTACCGAATCCCTGTACAGCATCCACATGGAAATATACTTTCGGATAATCAGCAAGCAAGCGACCAATTTCTTCAATCGGCTGTATCGTTCCCAGTTCACTGTTAACATACATGATTGAAACAAGAATTGTATCATCGCGCAGAGCGCGTTGAACATCCTCAACACATACCCTACCTTTTCCGTCAGTCGGCAGATATGTAACCGAATATCCTTGTTCCTCCAATTGCTTGCATGTTTCATAGACGGACGCATGTTCTACGCTGCTCGTGATAATATGCTTTCCACGCGAGAGATGTTGTTGTGCCACACCTTTTAGAGCGGCATTATTACTCTCAGTGCCACCAGACGTAAATATGATTTCACTCGGTCGCACACTCAGGCAATCGGCTGCGACTTTATGCGCCTGTTCAAGCAACTGAGCTGCTCTTCCTCCCAGATGGTGAAGCGAAGAAGGATTGCCGAAATACTGTTCCGCTACGTCACCGAACGTTTTCAGCACATCAGGATGCGGACGCGTCGTTGCGCTATTGTCAAAGTAAATCATGTTTTTCCCTTCTTTACTCTACAAATTCTTTATCATAGTATTACCCGTACAACTAGAAAAAAGTTCAAGTTTTATCATAGCATATTTGTTTTCGTTTCGAAAATATTAATCTTTCTTGAACAAAATGCAACATTCTAAAATTTCTTTTTATTTGAAAACGATTACATTTGAAAACCCTATTTACAAATAAAATAGGGCCTGTTATTATAGTTTTCAATAAATTAAAAATAAGTCGACAAATAAGCGAACTGTAAAGAACAGGGCGCAAATAAAGTCGAACGATAATTTTTCAGAATATTATAACAAAGGGAGAGATTATCATGACTGTGATGGTAAAGGTAGAAAAACTTCAAAAAATGGAGGCTGAAATCGAGCGACTGCAGCGTGAACTGCGCGCCCTGCAAGCAAAACCGACACAGGGCTTCGAACATCTTGACACGGATATCTTCTTGACTGAAGTATATAACGGATAAGTATACAAGTCAGTCCCCCCACTTAGAGATTACTCGCTCTTAAAGTGGGGACCTGTGAGACAAGCCCGGTTGATTAGCCCCCGAGCTGACTTATCCTTTAAAAGGGATAGGCGGCTTGTAAGAGGGAACTAGTCCTCCCACCTCTGAAGCACATTCATCTCACATCTGCAGAGGTGGGGATCTTCCGCGTTAGTAACAATAAAAGGCCGACACTTCTGCGAAAGCAAGAGTGCCGGCCTTTTGTTTTCTTTCTATCCTGCAAGCGGAATATGTGGCATTTGAACGGACGTATAGACCATGAGAAGTCCTAGTGCAATCGCAAGTCCAAAATATGCCAGGCCATATACCCAGCGAGTACGCGGCGACACTTCATAGTATTTGTCGTCGCGAATCATTCCCCGCTCTTCTTCATATGGCTCTACTTTCATTTCTACGGACATTTTCACTTGATCTCCCACAACTTCCGTCATAACAAGTTGTACATCATGCACCAGTCCGCTAGTATAGTTAAATGTTTTTGTCTCTTCTATTCCAGGATAGCCAATCGTTAGCACATCCTGCTTCTTCTCCACATCACCTACATGCATAAACGGCAAAGCACGACGATGCTCCGTAGCCGGAATAAATAATGCTTTCTCTTCAAACGTTTGTACCGGTACCCATAGCAAAGCATGCTCCATCTGCAAGCGGGATCCATCCTTGTTCTTCTTTTTCCGAACATACTTACTATATAGTTCCCAAGCGAACATGCCCCAGAAAATCAGGAAAATAATCGCTTTGAGATATAGAATAACTACTAAGCCGCCAATCAGGCCAACCAACCAGAGCCAGCGTGAGATGGCAGTAACGATACGACCTCCGTCCAGCGGATGAATCGGTAATAGATTAATCAAATTAAGAAAAAAACCAATCATGGCAATAGCATACAGTACCGGATAGCCGGTCATAATTCCAAGCAACAGCACTGCAACCGCACCTAATGTACCCAACAGCGGGCCTCCTAATGCCACATATGCTTCTGTCTCCGCGTCTTTCGGCTGCTTTTTCATCATAATCAGCGCGCCAAGAAACGGAAGGAAGGCTGGAGCAGAAACGGGAAGGTTTTTACGCTTCGCGGCCCACACGTGCCCCATTTCGTGAATGAACAGCATCATGACAAGGCCAAGCGCGAATGTCCACGGATATATCAACATATATGCTCCCACCGATAGAGCCATTGTCCAAATGGTCGCACCGAATTTTCCCATCTTCAATAAGGGAAGCAGGAATTTCAGCTTACCGCCGAAGAGAGCGAGAAAACCTAGCAATCCTCCGACCGCGCCCCAGCCGCTTTTTTTCTTCTTTATTTCAGCCAACGGTTGTTGCCTCCTTATTTATCCTGGTCCTACAGGCAGTAAGACCCCGATACGTGTAACTAACCATCAGTGAAAGATGAAGCCCCCCTCACGCTGATGGAAGTTTTACTTTATTATGCCTTTACTTATGTTTTACGATAGAAGCGAGAGGAAGTTTCACTATTCTTATTGTATGGTTTGCCACAGCAAGACAGTTGCTGTCCTTTTTCGTCTGGCCGGGCAATCGCTCGGGAAGGGAGACGAAAGGCCTTGTTTGTGTCCCGTTGCGGTGGTCTTTTCCTCTCAAAATGACTTTTCATATCTTTATTATATATTTGCCCCGGTTTCATTCCATCCTAGCCCCCTTTATTGTATACTATATTGTAATATATTTACATTATAACATACAACAGAGAAGGAGTATGTTTATGGAAAAAATACATATTAAAGTGGGAAGAAATCTACAGCGTATCCGAAAAAGCCGGGGACTAAGCCTAGACAAGGTCGCCGAGCTAACTGGCGTCAGTAAAGCCATGCTCGGACAAATTGAACGCGGTGAATCTAATCCTACCGTGACAACGCTGTGGAAGATCGCAACTGGTCTTCATCTATCCTTCTCTTCCCTTATTGAAGACGACTCGCCTAGCGTGTCCGTTATTTCACTTACTGACGTCACCCCCGTTATGGAAGATAACGAAAAATATCAGGTGTATCCTTTATTTCCATTCAATCAGGAAACAAGGTTTGAGATGTATACAGTAATTATGCAGCCAGGATGCGTTCATCACTCCGAAGCGCATGGAACAGACGTACAGGAATACATTATTGTCGCCGAAGGGACGCTCACGCTTACAATTGGTAGCACAGAGTATATTGTTCGCGAGAAAGATGCCATTCGTTTCACGACTGGTATGGCCCACACATACACTAATGCAACTGAAGGAGCTCTTCGATTACAAATGGTCATCTACTACCCTGCATAAAACACAAGATAAGAAAAGGAAGGAAAGGATATATCACTTTATAACAGTAAATCAATATATCCTTTCCTAACCATAGAAAAAAGCCGGATACTGCTCCGGCTTTCGCGGCAAAAATGAGGGATACAGCAAGGCCGCTCAATTAATAGAAAGGACGCAGCAGCAAGGTGAGAAGCACCGCAACCGTGGACAGCCCCATCGCCCATCGCCCGGCCTTCGAACCTCGTGCGGCTGCAATGTATCCGGCAATAAAACTGGAGATGCCAAGCACGATTGGCATCATAAAAAAAGCGAGCATAGCCATTACTAGCCCCAGGATGCCGAGCCCCATTCCGCCCTCTTTCTTTCGCTCGTTCGCTTCCTGGTACTCCTGCTTGCTCCGTCGTTTCTGAATGATATATCGACGTAGTGGAGCCTGTGCATGTGCTTCGCTTGCGAATTCTTCTCGAAACGGAAATGGAATGACTTTGCCTGATTGCTTTGGCTTTTTCATACCGATTCATCCCTCATCTCCGTAAAAGTATGGTTCGGGTTATGCTTTGTTCTTCTGTTTGAACGTATGACAACATGTCTGAGCCGAATTGGAAGCTTGTTCTTGGCGATCGGAAGAGATGCCAATTTCTCCGATTTCTTCTGTATAATTTGTGTTGGCATGTCGATCCACATCAACCATAATCGCTTGTGCACTACAGTTATTTCCTGCTGCATAATACACACAGTTCGATACACTGCATTTTACACCTTGCGGCACAAAAAAGCCCCCCTTTGATTTGCTTAAGAAGGGCCGCTGTACGAAAGCAGCCAGCCCCCCTCTGCTATTTAGGATTTACGCCGCTGCTTCCGCATATTCGTCTATGTTTTTTCCAAACGTTTCGTGCCTTTTACCGTTGTTGCTCCAGATATTCAAGCGCAATGCCAGCCAGAAGCTTGCTACCGACAGGAAGCATCTTCTCGTCAATTGTAAAGCGGGGGTGATGATGGCTGTACGCTACTTGTTCATTACGAATACCGAGGAAGAAATATGCGCCCGGCACACGTTGCAAGTAGTAGGAGAAGTCCTCTCCTGCCATGCTCGGCACAGCCGGCCTTACATTCTCTTCGCCCAACACCTTACGCCCCACTTGTTCCACAATCGAATTCATACGCGAATCATTGACAACAGAGGGGTCCCCTTTTACATATTCGAACGTAGATACGGCTCCAAATGATGCGCATACTCCATTTGCCAGACGCTCAATCAGCGGTGGAATCTCATCCTGCACATCCGGGTGGAAATAGCGGACCGTGCCCTGCAACTGTGCTGTATCAGGAATAATGTTGTATGTATCGCCCGATTGGATTTGCCCTACACTGATGACTGCTGGATACAACGGATTGATCGATCGGCTCACCACCGTTTGCAGTTGCGTAACAAGGTGAGATGCGATAACGATCGGATCGATTGTAAGATGTGGCATTGAACCATGACCGCCTCTCCCCTGAATCTTAACAGTAAAAGAATCGGAACCAGCCATAATCGGGCCAGCACATGTCTCCAGAAGACCGCTATCTACATTCTGCCACAGATGCAGTCCGAAAATGGCATCCACATCTTCAAGCACCCCAGCTTCCACCAATTCACTAGCTCCGCCCGGCACAACCTCTTCGGCATGTTGAAAAATCAGCTTAATTTTCCCGGAAAAAGGCACGTTTGCATTTACAAGCGCCCGTGCCGCTCCAAGCAAAATCGCCGTATGGCCATCGTGTCCACAAGCATGCATAACACCCGGATTTTGTGAAGCGAAAGGTAATTCCGTCTCTTCCTGGATCGGCAGCGCATCGATATCAGCACGCAATGCAACCGTCTTGCCCGCTTCTGTTCCTTCTATATAGGCCACCACATCTTTTCCAGTATAAGAACGGGTGACAAGCCCCATGCTTTCCAACTGCTCTCGAATATAACCCGCAGTCTTCATCTCATGATGTGATAATTCTGGATATTGATGAAGATGGCGACGTGTTTCCACTATCCATGCCGCATATTCGTCCACGATTGGGTTTATCCTCGTTTGCTTGTCCGTATTGTCATACGCATGGTTTACTAGCTTGCTATCCATGTAAAATCCCCTCCGCTTCCTTCTTATTTATTATATAGTAGAAGATGGAGAGGATTTTGAAAAGACGAAATTATAACGTAAGTCCACCATCTACTGATAAAACGGCGCCATTAATGTAAGAAGATTGAGGAGAAGCAAGAAACACGTAGGCCCGTGCAATGTCTTCTGCTTCACCTAAACGCAGGACCGGCACTTTTTGGCGCATCATTTCCAGAATTTTTTCCGGTACGGCGTCCAGCATTGGAGTGTGGATGAAGCCGGGCGCTACCGCATTCACCGTAATGCCTTTTGCACCAAGTTCCTTTGCCCACGTTTTCGTAAGACCAATAACCCCAGCTTTAGCAGCGGCGTAATTTGTTTGACCAATGTTACCGTACAGCCCGACCACCGAGGAGGTATTGATAATACGTCCGTATCCATTCTCCAGCATAAGGGGGATTGCTGCCTTCGTACATACATATACACCGGTCAGATTGATGGCGATAACCTGATCCCATTTTTCCTTCCCCATCTTATGCAACATGCTGTCACGGGTAATGCCAGCATTATTAATAAGAACGTCAAGCCGTCCAATTTTCTGTCTGATTTCTTCTATTAGTGTCTGTACGGATGATTCATCAGCTACATTTACCTGAACGAAGTCCGCTTTTCCTCCGTTTTCTCTCAATTCAGTGACCGTCTGGAGGCCCTGCTCTTTATTCACATCAGCAATAATTACATGTGCGCCTCTTTCACAGAACAGTTGGGCTGCTTTTCTTCCCAAACCACTCGCTCCACCAGTAATCAGCGCACTCTGCTTCTCGAATTCCATCTGAATCCCTCCTGAAGATGGGTTTCTATAGTTTATTCACCTATAGGCGAAATGTGACACATATTGTCAAATGTACAATAAAGTATTTTTTCACTTAGCATAGAGCAGGGATTAGACTTGTTCTGTCAAACCTAATGAACAGGAGGTGAATGGATGAAGGAACTTCAAGACAAAATTATTGCCATTACTGGCGCTTCCAGCGGAATTGGACGAGCGTGCGCCCTGCTTGCAGCAAGACTCGGAGCGACACCCATCCTGCTGGCACGTTCTGAAGATTCATTGCGCACAATTGTGGAGGAGATTAAGCATGAAACGCCAAATACGGGCTTTTATTCATTAGATGTAACAAATATGAAACAAATTGTTGACGTCGTGGAAAACATTCATACCCAATACGGAAGGATTGATATCTTGGTTAACAACGCAGGCTATGGAGTATTTTCATCATTTACCGACACGACACTGGAAGACATACAGGATATGATGGACGTAAATTACCTTGGCACTGTTCGTTGCACGAAAGCCATACTGCCCTACATGCTGGAACGAAAACATGGACACATCGTTAACGTCGCTTCGATGGCTGGTAAGCTGGCTACCCCAAAATCGAGCGGCTACGCTGCCAGTAAATTTGCCGTCATCGGCTTCACGCAAAGCTTGCGTCAGGAATTAAAAGATAGCGGTATATCCGTCTCAGTCGTGAATCCCGGGCCTGTACGTACCCCCTTCTTTAATCGCGCCGATCCTACGGGTAGTTACCAGCGCAGTGTTGAAAAATTCATGGTAACACCAGAATCTGTAGCGCAAGCTATTCTACATACCGTCCACACCCGCCAAGGAGACGTCACCATTCCCCGCTACATGCGGGCCGGGGCCGTTCTGTCCCACCTGTTTCCGCGTTTTTTCGAACGGGTTATCGCCCCTCGCCTCAATAAAAAATGATGAACGCTTTATGGGGATTTTCTCCTTTCTGATTATCCATGATGAAAATGGACATAATGAAGATACAGGTCTAGAAAGGAGATGAAGAAAGCATGGATCGCTTAGCTCTCATTCTTGTTATTATCGGGGCCATCAACTGGTTGCTGGTAGGTTTATTTCAATGGGACCTCGTGGCGGCACTGTTTAACGGTGAAGGCTCGTTCCTAAGCCGTATTGTATATTCTCTGATCGGCTTGGCGGGACTATACTCCATCAGTCTGTTGTTCCGTGAACGCCGACCTGCTTCCTAAGCCAATACAAGGAAATAAATAACTCTCAACAAAAAAGCACCGAATCAGCTTTCATTCGGTGCTTTTCTTTATAATTTCTTTCCATATAGGCTTATTGAGTTCGTTTCGCAGTTCATCTATGGTTTTATCCAACTTCATTTCTCGCTTCTTATTATCTAATTCCTGCATCTTATCCGGGTATTTATTCACGCATAAATCACTCCTTAGCACTAGTATACCCGGATATTATAAATTTGAAACCAAAAAATAAAGCATTTAGCAGGTTTTATATACTATGAGAATACAACTAATCAACTCGCTATGAATGTTATATTTAATGTCGATAAGCTGAGCCTCCTCCAATCCGGCCAAAAACTCGTTTATCCGCCGCTCTGCATCTCCGCTACGCGCATACATAAACTCTTTGACCTGAATCATTTGGCTTTATCCCCTTTTCTTTTTATATTATGCATAGATGAAAGAAGTCAGACTTATAAATTTATGTGTAGCCTTCACTAAAAATGGGGTAAGGAATAGAAAACACATCCAGGCTATCACGGCTCGCTTTCCTGCGCATGCCGTCGACACAGCAAAGGAAATGGAGAGGAGATTCAATATGAACCCCGTAAAAAGGAAACGATTTTTTCAGAAAGCATGGTTCTGGATTCTTCTATTTATTATTGCATTCTGGCTTATTGTCCGTGAGATGTCTCAGCCGACAATGTAGTCAGAAACATAGGTTCTCATTACAATTATCCTACGGATAAGAAGCAGCCCGTTGCTTTATAGCGGGCTGCTTCTGTTTTTAAACATAATTACCAATTTTTCATGGAGTTAATCGCGCAGTATTTTAATTCTATATTCTTGCTTATTAGCGTGCGTATTTACTACGGAAGCTTTGGCGATTCCACAACCGGCACCTCACCGCTTAACGCTTCCAAAAAGGCGACCAATGCATCCATTTCCTGATCATTCAAGTTAATGGATTGCATTAACGGATCTTTATTCGGATGAGCACCGCCACCTTTGTTGTAATACTCGATGACCTCACGCAATGTCTTCATGCTACCATCGTGCATATATGGAGCAGTATGCGCAATGCCCCGTAAAGCCGGCGTTCTGAACTTCCCTTTATCCGCTTCCTGTTTTGTCACGCCGTAGCGACCATCATCTCCTTCTATTCCAATGTTATGGAAATTTTGATCTGAAAGCGTCGGCCCTGCATGACACGACATACAATTTGCTTTCCCGGCAAACAGCTTCATCCCTTCAATCTGTTGCTCAGTCAATGCCCCCTTATCGCCCTTTAGAAAACGATCAAATTTTGTATCGGTAATCACAATTGTTCTCTCAAATGTCGCAAGCGCCTTTGCAATGTTATTTGCATTGATCTCATCATTGAAAACCGTTTTGAATTCATCTACATAAGCAGGAACAGCTTTTAGCTCTTTCACTAATACATCAAGATTTTGATTCATTTCTGCCTGTGATTGAATCGGACCTAATGCTTGTTCTTCAAGACTGGCAGCGCGTCCATCCCAGAAGTTAGACGTATAATAACCAGCATTGATAATTGTTGGGCTATTCCGTGTTCCTTTAAATCCTTCAAAACCTACAAATGTAGGCAAATTATCTCCAAAACCTGCACCTGGAACATGGCATGACATACAGCTTGATTTATTATTGCCGGACAATCTCGTATCGAAGTATAGTTTTTTGCCTAATTCCACTTTATTGTCACTCATCGGATTATCTGCTGGAACTGGCATTTCATCCAGCGGTTGGAACTTTGCCAACAAAGCCTGCAGTTCTGCATCTTCTTTAGAAGCTTGCTCGACTTTGGTAGTCGCTTCCCCGGCAGCATTATTGACAGAGGCATTATTGCAACCCGCTAATAATACAGTTACCAAGGCTCCTATTCCTATAGCTTTTAGCTTCTTCATTACCTCATCCCCTTAACAATCGTTATGAAAATGCATTTCTTCCATTTTTTCTATTATTTGTATCACCTTGTATTAATTATATATTTAAAGCAGTTACAATAAGTTCATCTACTTTGAATATATTGTGAAACATTTCACAATATATCATATACACTATTTTAAATATAAAAAAGTCGTTCATTTCTATATGCATCTGATTTGATAAATCGACAAATTTTTATGGTGGGAGGGAAGAGAAAGACACGCTGGCCTTTCTTCTGCCGGAGCGCATGGCGCATCCAACCTCTTCTTTTTTCCGAATCTTCTCCTTCCAACCACACTCCCCTGTCAAGTATCAACTGTAATTTGTATCAAATTTCTTTTTCTTACCCTTTATTTCGTTCACTCCTAATGAAATAAGAATAAGCAAAAGTGCAGTACTATCATTCCATTTCAAATCTTCATTTAAAAATACTGTTCCAAGTATTACACCAAAAAGAGGAACAAGATAATTAGTTAAAGAAGCGAATGTGGCTCCAGTACGATTAATCAAAATATAATACAGCATATAAACGATTCCGGCTTGCACCGTTCCTAATACGATGACAGCAATGGTTTGTTGCAAGGTCAATCTTATTGTCCATGGAGCATCAAACATGAGAGAAAGGGGGATGAGAATGACCGTAGCGATAAATAGCACATTACGCATAGCTAAGACAGACGAGATTGGTGGTAGTCGTTTAATCAAGATAAGTGAAGCTGCAAAGCTGAGTGCTGCCCCCAAAATTGCTACATCTCCAAGCAAATTATTCTGCAAACTGGCTGACGTATACTCGGGACCCACAAGAATACTAAGTCCGATAAAACCAATGATGATGCTGCACAGATTTTTTATATTTAGTTTTTCATCGGGAACAAAGAATCTTACGAGAATGATAGTGAAGATCGGGGTTGTTCCTATTAAAATCGCTGAAATGCTGCTATTAATACTTTGCTGTCCCAAACCGATTAAAAAGAAAGGAATGACAGCTTCAAGTAATGCAATCCAAAAATAAGATAACCAAATTTTTTTATATCCTTCTCTTCTCTCTTTCTTTTCTCTTCTAGAACTAAACATTTGTATTATAACTAAAGTTACTGTACCGAGTAATGCTTTACTTGCAGCCAAGGTGACAGGGGGAATTGTATGTACCACCCATTCAACAAAGAAAAATTGCGAGCCCCAGATCAGACCGATTATTAGCAACAATACATAATTAATCAAGTTCATCATGCCATCCTTCCTTTCAAAAACTTCTTATATTAACCATATTTCAGATCACCGAATAGGTACAATCTAATTTTAAACGGATTGTACCGGTACAATTTATAAAGTACAACCTTCATAAATAGAACCTATACTACCATCTGACTCAACAATCAAGGAAAAGAAAAAAGAGGGCTTTTACCCCCTCTTTAACGGTCATACAAGTAATTATATTGATTGAATTTTAGTCAAATTTTTCAATCGAAATAGAAATGTTCCGACTCACTTTCCCTACGCCAACCTGAACACGATCCCGTGTCCGCCCTTTGGATACTCCCACTTAATGTTCTGATACGGGCAACCGATCCGACAGCTTCCACACTCATGACAGCCCTCGTAGCCAACCGCCATCCGCTTCCCTTCCCACTTGTATACCTCTGCCGGACAGAACACAGTACACAGCTTATCCGGACAGCTTGTCGCACAAACATCATTGTCAAGCACATGCAAATGGGATTGAGTATCCGCCCTGAATCGAACCAAATACTGCTTCTCTTCAATGGTATTCGTACGTGGTACGAGACTCATTATTTCATCACCTTCCATGCGCGATAAATGTCTTGAACCATGCCCAGCTTACTTTTACCTTCCGTTAAGCTTTTAAAGATTTTCTTCTGTTTTTCCCGTTTTGGCACACCATCCACCGTAAAAAACTGACTCGCCGCTTGATTAATCATCGGAATATACTCTTTAAAATACTGCGGATACGATTCAAACGTATGAGCAGCGTCTTTGTATTTCTTTAAATCCTGGCCCACAAAGCTCTCAAGTAGCCGGATACGATACGTATCAAGCATGTTTGCAGAGAAATCATTCGCTTCTTTTGCGAGTATAATCGTTTCGGCTGCCAGGCGACCGGACGTCATCGCCATGTTACTGCCTTCACGATGAATGCTATTGACCATCTGACCTGCATCACCTACGACTACGACCCCGTTACCGACGATTTTCGGCATGGAATGGAATCCGCCTTCCGGAATGAGATGCGCCGCATATTCCATAGACTCACCCCCGCGGATTAACGGGCGTACAATCGGGTGGCTCTTCAAATAATCAAGAAGGTCGTACGGCCGAAGCCTAAGTTTAATCATTCCCGATAATGTCGTCCCGACACCGATATTAATGCTTGTTTTATTTGTATAAATAAATCCGGTACCGAGAGCTCCTTTAGTCGCATCACCGAAAATTTCGATTGTTGTGCCCTGATTCGGTTCTAAATTGAAACGGTCTTCAATTTTCTCCGCTGGAAGATTGATAACCTCCATGACAGCGAGAGCCACTTCATCTGGTTTGAACTCTTTATGAAAGCCGAGCGATTTGGCAAGCAACGAGTTCACTCCATCTGCTAGTACGACGACATCAGCGTAGACATCACCATCCGGCCGATCTGTACGCACGCCAACCACCCTGTCATCTTCGACAATACATTCAGTAACAACGGTTTCGTTAATTAGGAGCGCTCCGGCTTCTACCGCTTTACTGGCATACCACTGATCGAATTTGGCACGCAGCACCGTAAAATTATTGTACGGCTCTTTTGCCCATTCCAATCCTTTATAGCCGCTTGTAAATACCGAATCTTCGCCCAGCATCCAGAAACGCTGCTCCACTACAGGGCGTTCAACTGGGGCTTCCTTATAAAACTCCGGGATCATCTCCTCCATCTGATGACGGTACAATACTCCACCCATTACGTTCTTGGACCCGGGATATTCTCCTCTTTCAATCAGCAGTACGTCCAAACCAGCTTTCGCCATAGTATATGCGGCTGATGTGCCCGCAGGACCTGCACCGACCACAATTGCATCAAATTTTTCAGACATGAACTGCTTCACCACCTTGTGTGACTTTTTTGAACGCTTCAACGAGCTTAGGTACCACTTCAAAAGCGTCACCAACAATGCTGTAGGTGGCAACACTGTGAATCGGCGCATCCGGGTCTTTATTGATCGCGATAATAAATTCGGAATTCTGCATACCGACGATATGCTGTACTGCGCCAGAAATGCCGATGGCAAAATAAATCTTCGGTGTTACTGTCACACCTGTCTGGCCAATCTGATAGTGATGGTCGATCCAGCCTGCCTCCACCGCATCACGACTTGCACCTACACTTGCGCCCAGCACTTCAGCCAGGTCGTAACAAATCTGAAATCCTTTCGCATCTCCCAGCCCTTTGCCACCGGCGACGATAATATGAGCTTCATCCAGCTTAATCTTACTTCCAGTCTCTCGTACGATTTCCAGCACTTTTGTCTGCAAATCGTTCTCATGTATACCGAGCGGCTCATGAATCAACGTTCCCTGACGACCCGGCTGTGGCTCCAACGCTTTCATTACTTTCGAACGAACCGTCGCCATCTGCGGACGATGATTTTTACAAAGGATCGTAGCCATAATATTGCCCCCAAACGCAGGACGGCTTGCTTCAAGCAAACGTTTTTCAGGATCCACGTCCAGCATCGTACAATCCGCAGTCAAACCCGTTGCAAGATCTGTGGCTACTGCACTCGCCAGATCTTTACCATTGGTAGTTGCACCATACAGAATGATTTCTGGCTTGTATTTATTACACAAATCGACAGTTCCCTTCATGTACGTCTCGGAACGATAGTTTTCCAATACTGGATCATCAATCATATAAACAAGATCAGCACCGTATTCAAAACATGTTTGGGATAGTGGCTCAATTTGGTATCCAAGCATAAATCCAGCAAGCGACACATTCAGTTTATCGGCAAGGCGGCGACCCGCTCCCAACAACTCAAGCGATACACCTGCAATCTTGCCGTCCGTCTGGTCAATGAATACCCACACCCCTTCGTGCTCAGCAAATGCGCCTGTACGAGCGCCCGGTTTCGGCTTTGCTTCGGTCTTCGCTGCAACCGCCTCATTCGAAACGATAGCTGGCGTTTTCTTTTCTTCTTTCTTGGGTTCTGAAGCGGCTGGCGCAGGTGGTGGAGCTGCTTTTGCTTTCGTCGGATTCGGCAAGCTAATCGCCTCCGTCGGACAAACCGGGATGCAATCTTGGCATTCTTCGCATTTCGCTGTGTCTACCTCACACTTGTCAGGCCCAAGGAACAGTGCACTGACGGGACAAGTATCCACACATGTGCCGCAGGAAATACAGGCGGCGGAAATTGTAACAGCCATGTTATTTGCCTCCCTGTACAAGTAATTCGCGCTTTTCCTTCAGCAAGACGTCGACAAGCTGATTCACCTGTTCATCCATCGTACCTGTAAGACGTTTTCCTCCCTCCGGCTTCGGAGGACTGAACATCTTGCCCACAATAGTAGGTGATCCCTTTAGACCGAGCTGGCTGCGGTCCACGTCCTCCAAGTCGTTAACTGTCCAGACGATGGGCTGATAGCGGGCAGCGCGGATCATGTTAGGGAGCGGTGAATAGGGAACTTCATTAATCTCCTTCTCCACCGTTAGTAAACAGGGCAGTGGAGAAGTCAGTACTTCATAGCCGTCTTCAAGTTTACGGTGCACAATAATCTTTTGGTTTGCTTCATCCACTTCCTCAACTTTCTTCACACCTGTAAGAGGCGGAATTTTCATGCGACGTGCAATGCCGGGACCCACTTGTCCGGTATCTCCGTCAATGGCCATTTTTCCACAAATGACAAGATCAATCGGCTCTTCTTTCATAATGCGGTTAATTGCTCGTGACAACGCATAGCTGGTCGCTAGCGTATCCGCACCGGCAAATGCACGGTCAGAGATTAAGTAACCAGTATCGGCACCAATCTCTACACATTTTTTGATCGCGGCTACGGCCTGCGGTGGTCCCATAGATAGTATTGATACTTTACCGCCGTACCGGGCACGCAGGCGTACTGCTTCTTCAACTGCATGTGTATCGTACGGATTTAGAATAGCCGGTACACCACGCCTGTCGAGCGTGTTAGTCTTTGGATCGATTTTGATGATTTTTGTATCCGGTACTTGCTTAACGCAAACCAGAATGTGCATAAAAAAGCCTCCTTGTGCAAAATAAGTGTATTGTGAAAAAAATTACATACACAAGATAAGCATGGTGAATAAACTTGGAAGAATGAAAAAGAGTCTGAAAGTAAGCCGAGGTGTATCTTAGAAGAAATAAAAGACGGAATGTTCTGATTTCAAATACTATAATAATAGTATTTATGGTGAATTTGATGGGAATATGTATCCGCGAAGTTTGTTTCATTTTGTTACGTGCTTGTATACTTATATTCGTCATTCGTCAAGGGATTCCTGCTTTCTTTTTAGAAAAACAACAAATGAGGTAGTATCCCATATAAATAAAGCTAGCTGCGTTCTATAAAAGGGGCAACAAGTCAAATAAAAAGGGCTACCTGAAGAGGCGGCCCTTCGTACTCCTAATTTCTCAAGTGGCAATTCTACTTTACACCGGCATACTCATCAAGCGCCCAATAAATTTTTTTGATTTCATCGGTGCGTTCTTTTGACGAAAGGCTGGCATCAAATGTAATCTGTCGAATTAATTCAAGGACAAAATGTTGCATGTTGCCATTTTTTTGTTCATTTTCAGACAACAATTTCAAGTATCTTTCCATGGGTGACTCCCTCCCATAACACTAATAATACATAAAAATGCTTCTTTATCCCGCCTTAACGAGCAGTAATACCCCCATCTCAAGACGTAGAGAAAACGAAGACGTTTAGGTAGGGGATAAACTACCCTTAAAGGTCCGACAAGTTCAACTATCACATAGCGAGAGATGAGGAACCTCCCTCACTGCGTGAAGTTTCACTTTATATTATACCATTGTTCAGAAAGAAAGTGGGAGGGATTTCCTGTCATACTGAAAAACCCACAATATGGTTGTATCAGTTCATACAAAAAACCGAATGAATGATTTCATCCGGTTTTTGTGCTTATCTTTTCTTATTCTTTCCACATATCATTTAACTTCTCATACGTGACAGGATATTTGGCTTGATATTGTAAAAAGCTTGGAATTGGATATCTTACTCCGCCTTTATGTGTACCAGTAAAACCTGCCATTACATCATCCGCCATACGGTACGGGAAAGAAAAAGCCATTTCATGATCATATGTCTGACCGAACACTCGGTCACCATAGCACGGTAAAATAACTTGTGGGCTATCCATCTGTATTGTACGAATGATAATATCTGCGCAATCCGCTCTGGCCGAAAATTCCGAAGAAATAGAGCCTCCTGTTTTAAACAATGCTGCAGCAACCATACGCATAACCTGAGCTGAATTGCCGTATACGACTACCACATCCGGCTCGAATGTCGCACGACTTAGCGGACTGACAACAATCGTACCGCTCTCCTCTTTACTAAACCTTGGTACCTCTGCTTCTGTTAGCTGCGCACAGGCTAGCGTCTCCGCATACATACCATGCGCCAGATTCCCCTCCGTATAGAACGAAACCGGCTCTTCAAAGTGGAAAGCCGCTTTCGCGATTGGACAGGATAAGTCTTCTCCCCCCATTGCAATAGCCCAACCATAGCGACGTGACATCGTGATTCCCTGACAAATGCTTATTTGCACTTGCAGATCACGTACAGGGCGTTTCGCTTTAGTTGGTGCCTCCTCTCCTGGACGTAATACCCGAATTGCCAATGGAAATGTATCGGGCCTCACATGCTTTTCAATTTCGCGATTCAGCAGCGCAAGCTTATCAACAAGCGGCATTTGTTTTGTCTCACTCATATTTCCCATCCTCTCTTGTATAAGTTTGAATATTTATTATATTCTTCCTACTATTTCTTTTTCCTTTTTACACTTCAACTTTTTTACGTTTAAGTTGCAATCTTTGGAGCTGCCTGTCAAAAATAGTAGAGAAGGATGGTGGTTTCATGTCAAAATGGGATGTTATCGTTATCGGCGGAGGACCTGCGGGCTTGATGGCTTGTGTAGCTGCCGCTACGAACGGTGCCAAAGTAATGTTAATTGACAAAGGAAATAAACTGGGTCGAAAGCTGATGATTTCTGGTGGCGGGCGTTGCAACGTTACAAATGCCAAACCGCTGGAAGAACTTATAAAGAATATTCCAGGTAACGGGAAGTTTCTTTTCAGTGCGCTTCACAGTTTCGGCAACCGTGAAATTATCGATTTTTTCACCGGGCTTGGCATTGCATTAAAAGAAGAGGATCGAGGGCGCATGTTTCCCGCCAGCGACAAAGCGAAAACGGTGGTGGACGCACTACTTAATGAAGTGAGACGCCTTGGTGTCCTCATTCGTGTGAACGAGCCTGTCAAACAATTGTTATACAATGAAACCGATGTGGAAGGTGTCGAGCTTTTGTCCGGCGAAATCATTCATTGTCGGCACATTATCATTGCAACAGGAGGCTGCTCCGTACCGACTACCGGTTCTACTGGCGATGCTTATCCGTGGGCGCGTGACGCCGGACATACTGTAACCGAGCTGTTTCCCACCGCAGTGCCTCTTAACGCAAATAATGACTATATTAAAGAGGCGAAGCTGCAGGGCCTATCATTAAGGGATATTTCTCTTTCCTTGTGGAATCCGAAAGGTAAAAAAGTATGCACCGAAGAAGGGGATATGCTGTTTACACATTTCGGTATTTCCGGCCCCGTCGTTCTACGTGTTAGCCATTACGTATCGGTAACACAGCGCAAATTCGGTCCTGTACCTCTCCTGCTTACCGTCGATGTACTGCCCGATAAAACGACGGATGACATCGATCGCGAAACGCAAGATATGATGAAGAAAGAACCTAGGAAAGCGGTTAAAAATGTCTTACGCACGTATATACCGGAGAGGTTACTCCATCTTATCCTGGAGATGGCCGATATAGAAGAAAACACGACGTATGCCCATATTTCACGCACCAAGTGGCGGGAAATGGCACAGCTTATGAAACAGTTTCCTGTAACGGTAACCGGTACGCTCCCGCTCGAGCAAGCAACAGTGACAGGAGGTGGTATTACAGTCAAAGAAGTCGACCCGAAAAGCATGCAATCCAAAGTAAAACGCGGTCTTTTTTTCGCCGGGGAAGTACTTGATGTACATGCACACACGGGGGGCTATAACATCACCGTCGCTTTTACAACCGGTCATGCTGCCGGCTCGGCCGCTGCCAGACAGGCCCTTGGAATAGAAGAGAACTTTATTCCACTAAAACAAAAAAACAAGGGGCGATAAAGGTATGCAGGAAAGAGTAAAAGAAATGCTTCAGCAAAATGAATTGTTTCGCGCGCTACCGGAGGAGGTTATCAAGGAAATCCTGACGACCTCTACCGTGACTACCTATCCAAAGCACCATTTCGTTATCCACGAGCGCGAACAGGAAAATCATTTATTTTTCTTGCTGGAAGGCATGGCTAAGAGTATCATTTTGACAGATGAAGGCGAAGAAATCACGGTACGCTTTTATCATCCTGGGGAATTGGCCGGATTGATTAATACCCTGGCAGAGGATACCTCCCGTTTTTCTGTACAAACGATGGAAGACTCCTGCTTTCTGATTATCAAAAAATCATTGTTTAACCGATTGGTTCATGACTATGCGCCCTTTGCCGAACAATTGACTCATGATATCAGCAAGCGTCTGCAACATATGTATCGTACGCTTGCTCTGGAATCCTCCGCATATCATCATGGATTCGAGACCTATCCATACCGCAAAAAAGTGGGCGAATTAATGGAAACGGCTATCATCTCGCTTCCTCCCGGTGCATTAGCAGTCGAGGCAGCCTCTACTATGCTGCGTGAGCAAGTCAGTTCTGTGCTGATTATGGAAGATGATGCATTATGTGGGATCGTAACGGAACGCGATTTGATCGCCCTCCTACCTAAATACGAGATAATCGCTTCTCTTGCCGTTGACAGTATTATGAGTCAAGATGTTATTACCGTACCGGAGAGCGCGTATTTTTATGAGGCCATGCTGGCAATGATGAAGCACCAGGTAAAGCATTTGCCCGTGCTTTCGCATGGAAAGGTGACAGGCATCGTAACACTCAAAAAGCTAACAGACTTCCGTAGCCATTCCGTTCTCGGCATAGTAGAGGATATGGACGCAGCAAGTACAATCGAGCAATTGGCTGAGCAACATAAAAAAGTGATCGCATTTATTGACAGGATGACGAGCGAGGGTGCAGCAGCACATGAAATCTGCTCTATTATTACTGAGTTCAATGATCGGATTTTACGCCGGATTATTGAGCTATCCGAACGTGCGATGATTGCCGAAGGTAGAGGCGCTCCCCCTACGGATTACTGCTGGATTACGATGGGCAGCGAAGGGCGGAAGGAGCAAACATTAAGTACGGATCAAGATAATGGTATTATCTACCCGGATATTGACGATGAAGCACACCATGCTGAAGTCGATGATTATTTTGCTACATTAGCGGAAAAGATTGTCGCCGGGCTCGAGGCATGCGGGTTCCCACGCTGCAAAGGAAATGTAATGGCAACCAACTCAAAATGGCGAAAGTCACTTTCTGATTGGAAACGTATGGTCAATGCTTGGTTTTCCCATATGCAGGGGGAAGAAATCCGTATGTTTACAATTTTTCTCGACTTTCGTCCTGTTTATGGACAAACGGAACTGGCACACGAGCTAAGACGCTATTTCTTGACGCGAAAAAAAGAGTTTCCGTTTATCTACAATTTGCTGGCGGAAGATGACGCTGCATGCAGCGTTCCGCTCGGCATGTTTGGCCGCATCATTTATGATAAGAAAATTAAGGATGGAATTGACATCAAAGGCGGGGCACTTGTCCACTTCGTTAATGCGATGCGCGTGCTGTCCATCTTCGAAGGCATAGAAGCAGTCTCAACGCTTGAACGCCTTGAACAGCTTGCAGAACGACGTGTGTTTACCCGGGAAGAAGAAGACGAAATCAAAGATTCATTCAACACCTTGCTTCATTTCCGGATTTGCGAACATATGAAGCAGGTCAAGCAAAAACGACCTCTCTCCAACGATCTTCACGTGGCCAATCTGCCAAAAGAGGAGCAATTGCGACTAAAGAAAGCTCTTTATACAGCCAAATGGCTTCAGCAAAAATTAATTCGCCAATTCCAGGTACAAGGCATACGCATCTAATCTTTATCTTTCTTATGTCGACAAAAATGTCCAAACATAGCCACACTTTTAGACGGTATGTTTCTGTTGCTCTTATAGATGCAATAGTAAAAACATATCGTTTTTTTATGTTCGTAAATAAAAAAATCAAAGAGGCACCAATCACTTTCATGTCGAAAAAAGTCGAATAAATACAGTTTTCAAATTTTTATAAATATTTTAATATTAAAAAAGGGTTGTGAACACGCTTTCAGGAAGCGAACAACTTTAGCAATCATTCATATCAAGGAGGTGGCTGAGTCTTATCAACTAGACATAAACAAAAAAATATAAAATAACGATTGGAGTGAACCTAGAATGGCAAACCTTGCACAGAACAAGCCTTCTGGTACTGGAGGAAATCGGGGACAAAGCATTGATTATACGGCCATTGCGCGCAGTCAAAAATTCAAGACATTAATGCAGAGAAAGAGAAGCTTTATTGTTCCCATGTGCATCTTTTTCCTCATTTTCTATTATACACTACCAATTTTAACTTCCTACAGCAACGTATTGAACACACCGGCAATCGGCGCGATTACATGGGCTTGGATATATGCTTTCGGCCAATTCATTATGACTTGGGCATTATGCATGATTTATTCCCGTAAGGCGACTTCCTTTGATCAGATATCTGATGAAATCATTGAAGAGCATCAAAAAGGAGGCGCATAAGTTATGGCATTTACTTTCTTTATTCTTATCGTAGCAGCAACCCTTGTTATTACGTACTACGCTTCTAAGAAAACGAATACAACAAGTGAGTTCTATACAGCAGGCGGAGGCCTGACGGGTTGGCAGAATGGACTGGCAATCGCCGGCGATTACATGTCTGCAGCCTCTTTCCTTGGTATAGCAGGAGCTATTGCCCTTACCGGATTTGATGGCTTCTTCTTCAGTATCGGTTACCTGGTAGCATATCTCGTCGTATTGTATATTGTGGCTGAGCCACTGCGTAATCTCGGTAAATACACGATGGCCGACATGATTGCAGCTCGATTCAATAACGCTAAGGTTCGCGGCGTAGCAGCACTTAGCACGATTACAATTTCCATTTTTTATATGATTGCCCAACTTGTGGGAGCAGGTGCTCTCATTAAACTTCTGCTTGGGCTGGATTATACCACTTCTGTGCTAATCGTTGGTACGCTTATGACCGTATATGTTATTTTCGGTGGTATGACGGCGACCAGTTGGGTTCAGATCGTTAAAGCAGTGCTATTAATGGTAGGTACTTTTATCATCTCTGTTATGGTCTTCGCAAAGTTTAACTTCAGCTTTACTGAAATGTTCAATCACATGAAGACCGCTACACCGCTAGGCGATACATTCTTAAATCCAGGAGTTAAATACAAGGATGGGTTAGATACGATTTCTATTAATGTCGCCCTTGTGCTCGGCACGGCCGGTCTACCGCATATCCTTATCCGTTTCTTTACGGTAAAAGATGCGCAAACAGCGCGTAAATCGGTTGTATATGCAACATGGCTGATTGGTATTTTCTACATTATGACCATTTTCCTCGGCTTTGGTGCAGCCGCTTTTGTAGGTAATGACACAATTGTGGAAGCGAACAAAGCTGGCAATATGGCCGCGCCGTTGTTGGCACAAGTACTGGGCGGTGACTTGCTGATGGCATTCGTTGCGGCAGTGGCTTTCGCCACGATTCTAGCAGTAGTAGCCGGTCTTGTACTAGCTGCTGCTTCCGCATTCGCACATGATTTCTACAGCCATATTATCCGTAAAGGTAAAGCGACTGAGAAAGAACAAATGCTAGCAGCACGCTACGCTTCTATTGGGGTAGCTGTCATTTCTGTTATTCTAGCATTGTTCGCACAAAAAATGAATGTTGCATTCCTTGTATCACTCGCCTTTTGTGTAGCAGCCAGCGCCAACCTACCAGTTATTATCTACACGATTTTCTGGCGCCGCTTCAATACAGCAGGTGCTATTACCGGCATGCTGGTCGGCCTCTTTACAGCGCTTATTCTTGTGGTGGTAAGCCCGAATGTGCTAGATCCTACGCCAGGCAAAGCCATTCTTACCGGTACACCACTTATTAGCTTGACGAATCCGGCTCTCATCTCGGTACCGGTTGGTTTCCTCTCTGCTTATCTAGGCGCTCTTCTTTTCGGACGTCCGGAAAGCGATGCGAAGTTTGACGAAGTTCTTGTAAAAGCAAATACGGGCATTCGCGACTCTGCATAACTGTAATTTGCGAGGCATTCAAAGCATTGTATAAAATTTTTTTTCGCTTAGATGTTTAAAATCAAAACGGACAGGGAAATATATTAATGAACCTACTCCCCTTTGAAATTGCAACTGACTCTCACACCTCTACTCCCTTATTTGGACACATCGAATTTGATGTGTCCCTTTTTTTATCCATAAAAAAGAGAGGGCATCCCCTCTCTATTCTTGTTCAATCGCATATTTTTCTTGCGCCAAACGGAAAGCTTGATCGGCTGCTTCATGCGCCTCCTGGTACTCACCATTACGAAACAATTCTTCTGCCGTCTGTAATAGATTAGCAATTTCTCTATCATAGCGACGGAAACGGTTTGTACGCTGGATTTTGTCCTCTGTAAGCCGGATATCACGAATCATCTCCGCTCCATCCTCAAGTAAAGTCGATACTTGCTCTTTCGCTTCTTTTAATAAATGATCGACTTTCTGCATGTTTAACGGAACTTCCTTCAACGCTTCTTCTACCGTACTGACGGCGTGACGGCATAGCTCTATATTACTTGTAATGGCATAAGGCATCTTCGGTAAATGCAGACGTTTTAATTGCTGTTCAACACGGGCAAGACTGCTGCGTAAATCATGCACATCTTCATGAGCTGCCCGTTCTCCCCGACGAAAATCCTTTAACTCTTTCATGACGAATTCACGTCGTTCCATCATTTGTGTAACGCGCTCCGTTACCTGGGTTAGCGTTTCACCGTGCCGCTCATACTCTTCCTTCAGGCCATCCCCATGAATCTGTTCGAGTGTATTTTCGATATCAGCAGCAACCTCCGGAATCTGCTGGTAGTAATGAAATGCTTCACCATCTTCTACTTGATAACGCTGAGACAAATCGCTCAGTTCATTAGAAAGATAGTCCTGATCCTGCTTCAACACATTAAGGTAATACGGAAGCTCGGTTGCATACTGCCGATACTGATGCCTGTTCGTCACAATCTCTTCCATGGTCTGATACATCGCTTCGACATCTTCTCGAATCTCAAGAATCAGATTCTCCACTTCCACCACTTTTCCTTCTTCGAACATCATAGGCAGTTTCTCCACTTTGCCCCGAATTTTCACAAGACGGGCCGTGAAAAACTCCTCTCCGTTCGTATACCCCCCGTCCACCATTTCTTTAGCATCTTCATCCAGCTGACGAATTTCTTGATCCAATTCCTTTACAATAGTCTGACGTACAAGCGGAACTTTCTGCAACTGTTCCATCAGGTTCTGCTGTCCATCCACTAATGATTGCAGGCGTTCGCGTGCTTCTTCGAAGTCACCCTTCTCTTCTGCCTGCTTTATGGCGTGTAATTCCCTATCGAATTGATTTATTCGCTCTTTCAACGCATGGAATGATACACCGTATTGAATGCGAAGCTCGTCCAGCCTACGCTCATTCTTCTGATGCAGTTGAGCCGTTTCTTCTTTAAGAGAAGCAACATCTTTCAACGTTTCACGGAGCTTGTCCAGCCGGATATGTAAATTGCGGTATTCTTCTTCGATGCGGAATAGTTTTTCTTTAGCCTCCTGAATAATTTCCCGCCCCCGTTTAAAGCGGAATTTCATTAAATTTTCTTCCGCATCAACCAGAATAAGCTCCACATCAGCAATCGCATCTTTCTTTAAATCATCAAGCGAAGTGAGAATCGCTAAGTATTTTTCCTTAACCCGTCCTGGCTCTTTCTTCCATGAAGAATCAATTTCAAAAGCGTTGAGCTGATCGGTTATCTTAATGCGCCACTCGTCTGCTTCATCAACCTCTTTCAGAACGCGGCCACGCTTCGTATATGCCCATGCTGCTCCTCCCAGAGCCGCAGCAATGACTACCAACCCAACAAGTAGCCAAACAGGCCAGGAGGTTACATTATTCGTTACTGCTGAGGCAGGTGCCGCTCCCGCCAAAACCACTTGGTTGCTATTTCCTTGCTTTTGGCTTTGTGCATTTAATTCGTCATTTACAGCCCCTACAAATGACATCACGCCAGTCATCAAGGTTCCCTGATTAGCATACGGCTCGAAAAAATATTCCATCTTGCGTTGTAAAACTTCTTGTGTAATGCCATTGTTATGGAAATACTTCCCGCTTAGAATGACCATGTTCTTCTCTTCTACAGAGAGAACAATCACCATCGTCTCATCTTCAATTTTGAATTTACTCTTTACTTCTTGTGCATACTGTTCAAGCGTTTGTGGCTTAGTTTTCGCAACTACTATAAGCTTGTACTTTTGCTTCATACCAGAAGTCAAGTTCGTAAACTCTTTCTCTTCATCATTTTTAATAATATTGTCAACATCTGTTACAGATTTATTTAAAGAGGCCGGCAGCGAAGCCGCCAAGGCATAATAAGGACTTGCCAGAACGGCAAGCATCATCGTACATACTATAAAAAAACGGGATGCCCGTTGTCTTCTGATATATATCATCGTGCCGTACTCCTTTAGGAAAAGTCAACCTACCTTATTATAATAATTATGTATCCAATAAGGAAGTTCCTGCTTTCAAGTATGTTTTCTAAATAAAAACTTAGCGAAGAGTGTTGATCGGTGTCAGCATCTGCCGTAAAAAGTCAGATGTATAGCATACCATCTGTTCTACAAACCTTTCATCGAGCGGTTCTAGGTAGAATACTTCACGAATAATCTGCGGATATGAATACGGAAAGCTGATAATAGCCAGCAACTGAATGACGATTCCGTTCACCTCTAGGGCAGGAAATTCTCCTTCTGTAATTCCTTCTTCAATAATCGCAGCAAAATAATGCTTAAGACGGGCCAGATACGTACTCATAATTTCCCGTCCTAGCATAGATTCCACTGATAATTCCCGCTGAATCAGCCTGGTCACCCGATAGGATTCACACTGGAAGCGAACCATGTTCTCCGCCATGCTATGTAGTAGTTCAGATAAGGATTCCCACTCACTATCATAGCGACAGGCATCCAGTCTGTGAAACATACCTTCATAGTAATCTACCATTACCCACTCAAGCAGACCTTTTTTATTTTTGAAATAATAGGAAATCAGCGCCACGTTCACTCCTGCTTTGCATGCGATTTGCCGTACCGTCGTACCGTCGAATCCCTGAGAATCAAATAACTCGACTGCAGCCCCGACAATCTTTTGTTTCGTTAGCTTCGGTGAACGTTTCATGGCCTGTCCCCCCCAAAAAAACCTTGCTTTATGAGAGCAAGGTTGAGTTTTTCTTCTTCTTTACATAATTGATTCCTAGCATAAACAGACAAAGACCGAGCGCAATAAGAAGAAGCTTACCTTTATGCTGCTCCCAGTGGATTAAATAATGGCCGAGAACAGATTCAAATAAAACGGCAGGACCTTTGCCAAGCATAGTGGCAAACAAAAACGCCTGAAACGGAACCTTGGAAATGCCAGCGGCCGTATTAATTGCACTTGAAGGAAAAATCGGTATCCAGCGAGCAAATAGGATAACAATGAATCCTTTTGTCTCGGCATGTCGATTTAAATTTTTCACAAATGAATGATGTCCCATCTTCTTCTCTGCCCAATCTCTTCCTACGTATCGAGCAAGGAAAAAGTTTGCCAGCGCTGCCAACACCGCGCCGGTCCAACTGATTGCAAATCCAAGCCAGAGACCAAAGGCAATAACATTCGCCCCCGCCAAAAGTACAAAAGGTACAATCGGAAAAAATGTTTGCACCACAATAGCTACGATGGAAATAAGAAAGGCAATCCACCCGTAAGATTGAATATGTGCAGCAATTTGCTCTAGGTTTCCTGTACGGATTAAATGGCCAAACTCAGTCTGTATGACCAGATAAACCATTACAATTAGGAAAAGGGCAGAAACCAATAAACGTTTCAATCTACTGCCTCCCTATTCTAATGCACAATATCTTTTTTATTATACCACTAAAAGCATAAAAAAACCTCTCTTTCCTTGAGAGGTTTTGCCACAAAAAACAAATCATACCCTTACTGCTTATATTTGTCGATAACGATATATGTTCTCTTCCTCTATCCATATGGATTTTACTTGGCCACGCTCTTCCAGCAAGTCCAGGTGTCCCAGCGTTTCGGAAAAAGTTAGCGGCAGTTCCTTAAGGTAAATGGAAGGAAAAAGCTCCGTTGAAAGCTCAAATACCGTTTTTCCTTTACCTTCCAGCAAACCATATATTTTTTCTGCCCGTTCATCGTGGCGCCGTAAACGGTGTGCGATAAGTTCAGCAGGATTTTCTATACTCTCCCCATGCGCCGAGAGCATGCGACGAATTGGCATCTTTGCTATCTCGTCCATCGCCTGGCGATACACTAACAGTGGCTTTGCCCGCTTCAATCCCGGGCGTGCCGGCGGTTCTACAAATGCGTTAGAAGAAATCTCTTTAATTAGAAAATCTCCGGATAGCATAACCCCGTCTCGCTCCCTAAACAAAGCGAGGTGATTCTGTGTATGTCCAGGAGTAAATACGCTTACCCACTCTTCATTTCCTTCCAGTACCTCTCCGCCTTTTATTGTCTTATGGATTGGTGCTGGTTCACTGTATACTTCCATCATCCCCCTGAAGCGCTCTACATACCCTAGCAATTTTTCTGGCACGCCATTCTCCCCATATAATGTACGGAAGAAATGATCATGATATTGCATAAACTCTGCGTCTAGCGTTATATAAGGTACAGCATCAGGATGGGCAATGACCTTGGCATCGGTACGTTCCACTACTTCAGCCGTTAAGCCGACATGATCCACATGTTGATGGGTAAGAAATATACGATCAATATTATGCCAGACCAGACCATTTTCCTTAATAAATTTTTCCACTAATTCAAACGCTTCTTTTGTCTTCGGACCTACATCTACAAGTGTACAGGTTTCTCCTTTTAGTAAAAAAATATTAATCGGGCCTACGCTAAACGGTGTAGGAATACGCAATTGTCGTACTTCTGTGCTGTTATTATTATTTTTCATATATACCTCCTATTTTTATGACTGAATGTTCATTCATGAAATAGAGAGAAAGAAAGCTTCATACAATGAAGCTCTTTCTGAATTCATTCACTTGATTAAGCTAATTCCGCCATCCGAACCTGATTGCGTCCGGCACGCTTTGCCTGATACAATGCTTCATCAGCTCGCTGAAACAATTGCTCTACACTCAAAAGTCCGTCTTCTTTTGTCCAAGTAGCTACACCGCTTGAAATCGTAACTGTAGGGTGTGTTTTACGCATCACATTCAACCGTAGACGTTCTGCTACCTGCTGCGCAATATCCGGCTGTACCTTTGGCAGATATACGGCCATCTCCTCCCCACCCCAGCGAGCGGCAATATCCGAAGTGCGAATAGATACCGTCAATTCATTTGCTACTTGAAGAAGAATTTCATCTCCAATATGGTGTCCATACGTATCATTAACGTTCTTAAAATGATCTACGTCGATTAAAATAAGCGAGCCACAAACATCCCGTTTCTGAGATTGACGAATGTTATCATACAAATACTTACGGTTGTATAATCCGGTAAGATTATCGGTAACCACCATTCGCTCTACCTCAGCATGCAATGAAGCATTTGTAACGGCTACCTTTACATGACGTGCCAACATTTCCAATCGCTTAAAATCATCAAACGTATAACGATGCGGTTTGGAATCAAGCAGCATAATAGCTCCGTTCACTTCTTCTTTTTCCAACAATGGCACTGCCATTAATGATTTGTATGAAAAAGAAGGAACACCCATCTCCGCATCCGCTCCATCTGTCAGCAAAATCGATTCTTTTCTAACAAATAAGTCATACAACTTTCCGGAAGTCGGTACCGGCAATGCCAACTCTTTTATTTCTTTTTGTGTAGAAGCACGCATCATAAAAGCGCGCTCCTCGTCCGACCAGGAAAAAATACAACAGTGTTCTGTACGAAATGATTCGGTTAACTTACGCGTAATAAATGCCAATAGGTCATGAAGCTTAATATTTTTATTTAACTGACGTGTCATCTCATCAATCAGTAACAGCTCTTTAATCAAACGGTTCGATTGCTCGTATAGCTGCGCATTCTCAAAGGCGTTCCCTGCCGTATCAGCCAGCATCGTAATATATTCCACCTCGCGGGATGGCAGAGAAATCGGCTTATCACTGTACAATTCGAGTACACCGTATACCCCTTGCTTGCCACGGAGCGGCGCAGCCAGGGTGAGGCTGCGCTCACCATCTGAAGGAATGATAACCGTTCTTGCTTCCATAAATGCCTGGGCACTTACGCTATTTCCGTCAATTGAATAGGAAAACTGCTTGACTGGCAGTGTTGTGGAAAACGAGTCGTGCGATAGCCACAAATCAACATGCATATCCGGGTAAAGCTTCCTTGTATTCTCAATGACTGCTTGCAGCACATTATCTACATTTATAGAGGAGTGAAACTTCTTCGTAATTTCAAATAACATCGCTTGCTTCTGTTCATCACGCTGGGCGCGCATATAGACTGTAGAATTATGAACAGCCAAGCTTAAATCTTTGGTGAAGCGGCATACAAACTTTCGCTCTTGAGGTGTAAACGGATGCTCAGTGTCACGCATCAATACCAAGAATCCGATGATTTTTCCATTGTATCGAAACGGGGCGATTAACCATCGCTCGGCAAAAGTAGTTTCGTTCCCTAACAGTTCCTGAATATTCGTATTGCCATTGTGGAGGAGCCTTCGCTTGGCGGAAAAACGCGCCACAATGTTTTCATATACCTTCTTTGGATTATGCAGAACTTTTGTCTGCCATTGCAATAGCTTCTGTTCGCTCGAGGACCAGCGCGGAAGCATAACGCTCTGCTCCTCGTCGAACACAACTGCGACACAATCACTTAAAGTAAGATTAAGCGCGATACGTTGTACAATGGTCTGCATTACGTTATCCAGATGAAGGTCCTGGTTTACCGCCCTAACGCAGTAAGCGATTTCCTTTGCAATCGACTGTTCCTGCATCAGGCAAAATACGTTTACAAATCCCTGCAGGAAGGCGGAAACCTGCTTCTTATCGACTGAAAACGGAAGAACCACTCCTATGAAGCCCGGAAACCAGGTATCTCCTAGAATAGGAAGATGCATAACTCTGCTGGTCATATCGTTCTGGCTATGTTCGTCCATTTCCTGTAAGGGGTAGAAAGGCTTTATTTCGAATTCCGGAGCGCCGACTTTTTCAAAAGCCAGTACATTCCCCGCTTTATCCGAGATAAATATCCAGCCTTTGTCCAATAAAAAGGATGGAGAAGAAACGAACCGGAAGCTTTTTCGAAATACATTTACAATCTGGGCCGAATAAAAATCGGCTAAAAAAGTTTCTTTCCGGTCCTGGTTAATCATGCGCTTTTTCACAATCCCCGCCTTCTTTCTCTACTATACCGCTCTTTTTTATATACATCAGCTTTCACATAGTGATGTTGCTAGTCGGTTCAGACTCCTTACTGTATTACTTGGTCAAGCGTCATCCAGATGTGTTCCATCGTTTACATTATGAACCACCCATGTTTCCTTCTGATATTGAACATGGCTTAACGACGTATTGACCAGTTTTGTTTTACCGGTGCCATGCAGTCCATTGCTTATATGATGTAACATGGCATTAATCAATCCGCCATGACTAACTACAAGAACATGCTCGGCGCTGCTCTCTCGAATAATGTTGGTTAAACAAGCAATACCGCGTTGCTGCATGTCAGAATATGTTTCTATATTATATTTACTCTCCGTATCCGTCCACGGATCGAAGTCGGGATATTGCTCGTGGATAATCCGAAAGTCCTTTCCCTCCCAATCGCCGTAATAGCGCTCCCTAAGTTCAACATGCTGGCAAATCTGAAGGCCAAGCACGTCAGCTACTGCAGATGCGGTATGAAAAGCGCGCTGCAAGTCGCTAGAACAAATCTGTGTAATCGGAGTTTCCTTCAAACGCGCGGCCAATCGTTTCGCTTGTTCTCTCCCGCGTATATTCAGTGGAATATCACTATGTCCCTGAATTAAACGCTGTGCATTCCAATCAGTCTCCCCATGGCGAACAAGATACACATGTTTTATAGTGTTAATAGAATATTCCAGCCTTTCTTACATTGTTTTATTACCTATAATTATACGAAATATCAAACAATGTTTCACGCATTATTTCTATACATTTCCATTTTGTAATACAAAAGGCTCTACCATCAAAAAAAGCCTGAAACCAAGTGTTCAGGCCTTGTCTTTCTTACTTCGTATTATGCATCATATCAAATACTTGCTGTACATCCTTATCACCGCGACCAGACAAGTTTACGATAATGGACTGTTCAGCAGGCAAAGAAGGGGCAATTTTTATAGCATATGCTACCGCATGTGAGCTCTCGATTGCTGGAATAATCCCTTCTGTCTGCGACAGCGTATGAAACGCCTCTAAGGCTTCTTCATCACTTATCGTCACATACTCAGCACGGCCGATTGCTTTGTAATAGCTATGCTCTGGTCCAACGCCCGGATAATCTAATCCGGCGGCAACTGAGTGCGTAGATGCTGGCTCCCCGTCCTCGCCTTTCATCATATAGCATTTGAAACCATGAATAATACCCGGTTCTCCTGCCGTGAGCGGTGCAGCGTGCTGCCCTGTCAAAAGACCTTTTCCCCCCGGCTCTACGCCGACGATACATACTTCTTTATCGTCGAAGAACGGTGCGAACAGACCGATAGCATTACTGCCGCCACCAACGCAGGCGACGATATAATCCGGCAGCCGGTTCTCTTTCTCTATATGCTGGGCGCGGGCTTCCCGTCCGATAATGGATTGGAAATGGCGTACAATGGTCGGATACGGATGAGGACCGACCGCCGAGCCCAACAGATAAAACGTATTCTCGTAATTTTGTGCATAATCCATAAGCGCTGCATCGACCGCCTCTTTAAGCGTACGCGCACCGTCCTTTACCGCTACAACTTTTGCACCAAGCAACTCCATCCTGAATACATTTAAGGCTTGACGACGGGTGTCTTCTTCACCCATATAGATAACACATTCCATGCCGAACATGGCACATGCAGTTGCCGTGGCGACCCCATGCTGTCCTGCTCCTGTCTCAGCGATTACACGCTTGACACCCATTCGCTTCGCCAACAGAACCTGTCCCATTACATTATTGATCTTATGAGCTCCTGTATGATTCAAATCCTCGCGCTTTAGATACACTTTCGCTCCACCGAGCTTCTCGGTCAACCGCTGTGCAAAATAAAGGGGATTGGGGCGTCCCACATATTCCTTCAAATAGTATTCCAGTTCTTCGTTGAATTCCGGCTCTTCTTTATACTGTTCAAATGCCTGTTCCAAATAATCAAGCGCAGCCTGTAATGGTTCCGGCACGAAGCTTCCGCCGAATTCCCCAAAGTACCCTTTTTGCGTATCTACTTTACTCATCTTCTCTAACTCCTCTCAACTTTGCTTTGTGTTGAACAGTTCTTCCCGTACTTTGCTTGATATTGTACTATAACTATGTTCCCTTTTCACCCATTTCTTTGTATTTTTAAAATTGTTCATTTTATTTTTTGAAAGAAGGCGTATACAGTATTGAATACAGAAAAATTTTTTACTCATCGGGCAGGCATCATCGCGGTTGCGGTAGTTGTCTGTTTTTTGTGGGGAAGCGCATTTCCTTTTATTAAGCTAAGCTATGGACTGCTGGATATTCGGCCAGAAGAGGTCTATGAGCAAATACTCTTCGCTGGCTACCGGTTCTTTCTTGCTTCATTAATGTTAGCTGCTTTTTTGGCCATAAAAGAACGGCGTATCGCATTTACTAAAGGCTCATTACCTGCGCTGCTTCAGGTTGGCTTCTTTCAAACAACGCTGCAATATGTCTTGTTTTATATTGGCTTAAGCTATAGCACAGGTATTCAAGGATCCATCATCACCGGTTCGGGCACATTTTTTTCCATTATTCTCGCTCATTATATGTACAGTAATGATCGGATGAGTAAACGACGCTTAGTAGGACTTTTGCTTGGCTTTGCAGGTGTAATACTGGCAAGTAGCACAAAGGGAGCTTTGCGCTTCTCCTTCGGACTTGGAGAACTGGCGTTGCTTATTTCTGCTTTCTCCAATTCATTGGGAGGAATCCTTGCCAAAAATCGCGCGTCTACCATGGGTACTGTCTATCTTACTTCCTATCAGATGATGCTTGGCTCCATCGTCCTTTTAGTGCTTGGTGCAAGTGGAGCAGGCTGGAAACCGTTTCATTTTACCGGGCTTTCGCTCCTGTATCTCATCTACCTTGCATTTCTCTCAGCTGCCGGATTCGCGCTGTGGAATACGTTGTTAAAGTACAATAAGGTCGGTAAGGTATCCATGTACTTCTTCCTTGTACCGGTATTTGGTGTACTACTATCTGCTATGATGCTGCATGAAACACTCCATGGCATCGTATTTGCCGCACTTCTGTTTGTAGTTATCGGAATTATCGTTGTGAACCAGGAAAAAAGTTGACTTTTATCTCCAAACAGATATAATATTGTTTATGTGCTTTACAAAGGGTAGCAATGATTTTAGGTAAAAACGTCTGGTCATGTCATTAGCTTCCTCCCTTAAGGGCTGCGGCTGTTTGTCCCTTAATGGAGCATGCGGCGGAAACGCTACCGTCCGAAGAGCATGTAGTAGAGTAAGGAACTAGCCAGGCGGAAGTAAACACCTAATTAATCTTATCGTAAAGGGGAACGAATATTTATGGCACGTTATACTGGCCCTCGCCACAAACTTGCTCGTCGTCTGGGTATTTCTCTGGACGGAACTGGCAAAGATATCAAACGTAACTTCCCGCCGGGACAACATGGACATGGACGTCGTAAAATGAGCGAATATGCACTTCAGTTAACTGAAAAGCAAAAGCTTCGCCATATGTACGGCATGATGGAAAAACAATTCCGTAAAACATTCGATCAAGCGAACAAAATGTCCGGCGTTGTCGGCGAAAACTTCATGAAGCTTCTCGAATCCCGTCTGGATAACCTGGTATACCGTCTTGGTTTCGCAACGACTCGTCCGGCTGCTCGCCAATTGACGACTCACGGTCATATCACAGTAAACGGCAAGAAAGTGGACATCCCTTCTTACCGTGTAAAACCAGGCGATGTTATCGGATTGCGTGAAAAGAGCCGCAACCTTCAAATCGTAAAAGAATCTCTGGAAGCTCGCGCATACCTGCCGAACTACCTGAGCTTTGACGAAACGAAACTGGAAGGAACGTACACTCGTCTTCCAGATCGTGAAGAACTGCCTGCTGAAATCAATGAAAAACTAATCGTCGAGTTCTATTCCCGCTAATCGGAAGGAACACCGACAAAACCCATCGACAATCTTGTCGATGGGTTTTTTAATGGCGATACATTCAACTAACCATCAGAGGGAGATGCCTCCCCCACTGATGATGGAAGTTTATTTTATCATTACTTTAGCGAATTTACGTTTTCCAACTTGGACAATCATACCTTCTTCCACTGTAATATGATCATCTACGGAAGAAACTTTTTCTTCATTAATTTTAACAGCACCTTGCTGAACCATTCGACGTGCCTCTCCATTAGAAGGAACAAGACCAAGAACAGAAAGAAGTTTGACAATCCACATTTTGCCGTCTTCAAGCTCCGTAGCCGCTACTTCTTTTTCAGGTATATCCGTCGGAAGCGCTCGCTGCTGGAATACCGTCTTGAAATGATTTTCCGCTTCATCTGCGGCTGCATCTCCCCAGTACATCTGTACGAAGGTGCGGGCAAGGCGCATCTTAGCATCGCGCGGATGAACAGTCCCTTCTTCTAGACCTTTTTCCAAACTTTTTAGCTCTTCAAGCGAAACATCTGTAGCCAGTTTATAATACTTGAGCATCAGCTCATCTGGAATCGACATCGCTTTGCCGTAGATTTCATTCGGCGGCTCGCTGATACCAATGTAGTTGCCCAAACTTTTGCTCATCTTCTGTACGCCGTCCAATCCTTCAATAATCGGCATTGTCAACGCACATTGCTGTTCTTGTCCGTATTCTTTCTGCAATTGTCGTCCCATTAGCAGGTTGAACTTCTGATCGGTTCCCCCCAGCTCCACGTCGCTTTCTAGCGCTACAGAATCGTATCCCTGCATGAGCGGATAGAAAAATTCATGAATGCTAATCGGCAAATTATTGCTATAACGCTTCTCAAAATCATCCCGTTCTAGCATCCGTGCCACTGTTATTTTTGCAGCCAGTTCGACAACATCGGCGAAGTTCATCCGTGAAAGCCATGTGCTATTGTAATGCACTTGAATTTTATCAGCATCAAGGATTTTCGCGAATTGCTCTACATACGTTGCCGCATTCGTCTTCACTTGCTCTTCCGTTAATTGCTTTCGGGTCTCTGATTTTCCTGTCGGGTCACCGATACGCCCTGTGAAGTCTCCGATAACCAACTGTACGACATGCCCAAGTTCCTGGAATTGCCGAAGTTTATGCAATACGACCGTATGCCCTACATGAATATCCGGCGCAGAAGGGTCCAGCCCCAGCTTTATATGTAACGGCTTGCCAGTAACGACCGAGCGTTCTACCTTTCTTTGCATCTCTTCTTCTGGTACGATCTCCGCCACTCCACGGCGAATAATCTCCATCTGTCGTGCAACTTCGCGTGCCTGCTCTTCCGTCAGACTGATTGTGCTTTGTTCACTCATTTCTGTTGCCTCCATTTTAAATTGGTAAAAAAAGAAAAAACCACAGGTGCCTTTGCTCGTCCTTTTTCCACACAGAAGCCAAACGGCCACTTTATGTCGCTTCGGGCGGACCGAAAAAGCATCTGGGTATCTCGGATAAAGGAAACTTTGGTACACGACTCGCACATTTTTCAAGTGATACAATTCGGAAGAAACGATATATCGTTTCTTCCTCCATTAAAAAAACCCGCCCCAAAAAGGGACGAGTTTGCTCGCGGTACCACCCTTAGTTAAGGACTAAAGTCCTTCACTCAAACGGATAACGGCCTATGATTACTCATACGCCGTCCGCCCGCAAATAAGACAAGATGCGGTGCGGATTCACTCCTACGCTGTATTTCATCGCTTGGCTGGGCCGATTCACACCTTCCACCGACTCTCTGTTATTTCCAGTACTCAAGCCACTACTATTACGTATTCATTGCGAATACAATGATATTGTTTTGTTGTTATTCTCATAATAACTAAAAATAGTGCGAAAATGCAACATTTATCCTCTCCAGTCGTCTTTATGATATAATGTTGCTGTTATGTGTAAGGGGGAGTAATATGGAAAAACAAAACGGTTCCGCCAATACGTCGGACAGGCCGAGACGAAAGAAAAGCTTCTGGCATACTCTTCTCGTTATTTTCCAAGTCTCAGCCATTCTATTCTTCATGGGCGTATTGTTTGCGGGCGGTACCGCTGCCGGCTATGTGGCCTCGCTTGTCAAATCTGATCCGGTACGTAGTTATAATGAGATTTATCAGAAAATCTCTGCAAATAATCTCACCGGATTTGCGTATTTCAAAGACAAGACGATGATCGGCCAATTAGTTACACAAGAGGATCGGCGTCTCGTATCGCATAAAGAAGTATCACCTCATTTGATCAATGCCATCATTTCAACGGAGGATAAATATTTCTATGAACATAACGGAATTGTACCGACGGCAATTGCCCGGGCTGCTATCCAGCAAGTCACGAATTCGCCGATTCAAACCGGAGGAAGTACGCTAACCCAGCAACTCATTAAGCAAACCATCCTCTCTCCGAAGGTAACGCCGGAAAGAAAATTCAAAGAAATCTTCCTTGCTCTTCGTATGGAGCGAATGTTTAGCAAAGATCAAATTCTTGACGCCTATATCAATCGAATGTATTTCGGCAAAAATGCTAATGATTCTAAAGTATATGGGGTCCAGGCCGCAGCCAAGGGCATTTTTGGCGTGGATGCCAAAAATCTAAACGTTGCACAATCTGCCTACCTAGCCGGTATGCTGCAGGCTCCATCTTCGTATATTCCGTTCAAGGAGAAAGGTCTAAAACTCGGAAAGGAACGACAAAAAATCGTTCTTGGTCGAATGCTCGAAAACGGAAAAATTAACAAACAGCAGTATGATGAGGCACTTGCTTATGATATTAAAGCCCATCTTGCCAAACCATCTCCGAAAGCATTCGAGAAATATCCGTATCTTATGATGGAAATCGAAGAACGGGCAGCAAAAATTCTGCTTGATCAGGATTTCGAAAAGAATCCAGAGTTGAAAAACGATTCGTATTCCAAACTGCTGGAAGAAAAACGAATCGCCGTGCGGCAAGGTGGCTATCACATCCACACGACAATCGATAAAAAAATCTATGAAGAAATGCAAAAAATCGCAGCCGATCCTAATAACTTTGGACCGGAAAAGCCGGCAATCGGTGGCAAACGCATGCCTGAGCAAGTCGGAGCTGTTCTTATTCAAAACAAAACCGGAGCGATTCTGGGGATGATGGAAGGCCGCAGCTTCAAAATCGAAAATACAAGCCATGTGACGGCTCCACGTCAACCGGGTTCAGCTATTAAGCCAATCGGTGTATACGCTCCGGCAATCGAGGAAAAAATTATTTCACCGAACTCTACGGTTGTTGATGAAGAAACTGTGTTCCCTGGCAACTGGACACCTAAAAACGCTGGCGGAAGCTTCAAGGGTCCAATGTCAGTACGCAGTGCTCTTGCCCAATCCCGCAACATCCCTGCGGTAAAAATCTATTACGAAACTGGCGTCCGCAAATCACTGGCATACGTTAAGAAAATGGGCGTAAGCACGATTGTGGATAATGACTATTATCTGCCGACAGCATTAGGTGGGTTTACTAGGGGTATTTCGGTGGAGGAAATGACAAACGCCTATTCCACTTTCGCAAATGATGGAAACTTTATCGATGCATATCTAATTGAACGTATCGATAATAGCGAAGGTGAAACCATTTACCAACATAAAGTAAAACCAACCCCTGTGTTCTCTCCGCAAACTTCATGGATGATGACTGATATGATGCGCGATGTTGTGACTGGAGGTACGGCTAGAAAGGTCGTCGCCCGTTATACGATGGGACGGGATGTAGCAGGTAAAACAGGAACGACCCAGGAAGACGGCGATAAATGGTTCGTCGGCTATACGCCGGATATTTCGCTTGGTGTATGGGTCGGCTACGATAAGAAATATAAACTCAACAGAAGTTCACATGACAATGCGATGAGAATCTGGGGAAAAACGTTCTCATCCGTACTGAAACTAAACCCGGATATCTCTCCGGCAGGCAATTATATGAAACGTCCGCCTGGTACGTCAACAGCTGCTATCTACAATGCTAATCTGGCAGCCTCTAAAAATCCGGCCTCCTATGGCAAAGTAGAGGAGAAAAAACCGGAGGAAGATACTAAGAAAAAAGAAGACTCGACGAAAACAGAACAGACAGATGACAAAAAGACGGAAGAAGACGACAAGAAGCAGGAACAAGGTACGGAAACTTCTGGTGATAAGCAGGAGCAAGGCAAGCAAGACGATAAGAAAGACGGTTCTAAGGACGGCTCTAAGGACAGCAATAAAGATAGCAAGAAAGAAACCGGAAATAACTCTGATAAGAAACCAGGCAAGTCTTCAGATGAAACAACAAAAGAAAGTAAAGACAAAAAATCAGATAAGAAGCCAGACCACAGCATAGGTAAGAAAGATGACAAAAAAGGAGAGGGGTAACCCCTCTCCTTTTTTTAATGGATAAGAAAATTAGTCTTCCATTGTAGACAAATCGCCTGTTGGCAAGCCTAATTCCCATGCTTTCAGAACACGACGCATAATCTTGCCGGAACGTGTCTTTGGTAATTTGTCACGCACTTCAATTTCACGCGGTGCCGCATGTGCAGCAAATCCTTCTTTTACAAACTTCCTGATTTCTTCAAGCAACTCATCCGAAGCCTCATATCCATCACGGAGCGCAATGAATGCTTTAATAATTTCACCACGTACCGGGTCCGGTTTACCAATGACACCAGCTTCTGCAACGGCCGGGTGTTCTACAAGCTTGCTTTCAACTTCGAACGGTCCGACACGCTCACCCGCAGTCATAATGACATCATCGACACGTCCTTGGAACCAGAAATAGCCCTCTTCATCCATATAGGCCGAGTCGCCTGACACATACCAACCTTCAAGGCGGAAATATTCCTCATACTTGGACGGGTTATTCCAAATCTTACGCATCATCGATGGCCATCCTGTCTTAATGGCTAGATTCCCCATCCGGTTCGGCGGCAGCTCATTACCTTCATCATCGATAATTGCTGCCACAATACCCGGAAACGGCTTGCCCATGGAGCCTGGCTTAATCGGCATACTTGGATAGTTACAAATCAATTGCCCCCCCGTCTCCGTCATCCACCATGTATCATGAATCCGTTTGTCAAACACTTTCATTCCCCAATATACAACTTCGGGATTTAACGGCTCCCCTACGCTCAAAACATGGCGCAGGTTGGATAAATCATACTGCTTTACCACTTCGTCGCCTGCACCCATCAACATCCGGAATGAGGTCGGTGCGCTGTACCAGACCGTTACTTTGTATTTCTCAACAGTTGAATACCAATCTTGCGGGCTGAAACGACCACCACGAACGACATTAGTTGCTCCATTCAGCCATGGACCGAAAATGCCGTATGCTGTCCCGGTAACCCAGCCTGGGTCAGCCGTGCACCAATACACATCATCCTCCTGCAAATCCAATACCCACTTACCTGTCTGATAGTGCTGAATCATGGCGTTGTGTACATGTAGCACACCTTTCGGCTTACCGGTGGAGCCGGATGTATAGTGAAGAATAAGTCCATCTTCTCGGTCTACCCATTCGATTTCGAAATCGGCAGAAGCTTGTTCCATTTCTTTCTCATAGCTTATTTGGCCTTCTTCAAGAGTACCATCCCCACCAACAACAATAACATGCTTAAGAGCAGGCAGTTCTCCAACGGGTACACGCGGCAGAAGGTCCGGTGTCGTAATAATAGCTACTGCCTCACTATCGTCCAATCTGTCACGTACAGCCCCTTGCATGAATGCTTCAAACAACGGACCGACGATAGCGCCAACTTTAATGATACCGAGAAGACTTACGTATAGTTCAGGACTTCGCGGCATAAAAATAAATACGCGATCACCTTTTGTAATTCCCAGCTTGCGCAGTACGTTTCCGAATTTATCAGAAAGCGTTTTCATCTCTGCAAATGTATATTTCTCATCGCGTGTCGCATTACTGTAGTAGAGCGCCACTTTATTTTCACGGGGAGTGCCTACATGCCGGTCAATAGCTTCGTGTGCCATGTTAACCTTGCCAGTCTCATACCAGGTGAATTGCTTCTCAGTGTCTTCCCAGCTAAATGTATTGTATACCTCTTCATAGGAAGGCATATTATAACCACTTCCTACGACAGGAAGCACTTTCTTGCTCATCATTTCTTTCATAACGATAGCTCCTCTCCCACTAAATTTAATCAAACCTACCTGAGTGTATATTCTCTTTCAATCTTGAAAACCCTCTCTCAAATTCGATTATATCAAATAATCTGTGAATTTATCAATTCTAATCGTTCACACCTTTTTCAAATTTATCATTGGCAAGCACATGAAAAGTATAAGATAATTTTTGCAAAAGAGAAAAATAACACAACAAGATTAAGATAAGGTGAATAAGATGGAACATCGTAAAACATTTTTCAGCCAAGAGATAAAAAAACCGGCGGGTCTCTTGCAATTTGAAGGTCCTGTGCATCCAGAACGTATTGCTTCTCTGCATATGGACGAAGGTTTGACGGCATTTCGCAGGCCCCCTCAACAACAAAGAGCGCTTGAGGGTATTGCAGAATTACCAGAAGGTCGTGTTATTCTAGCGATACATGACCATACAATTATAGGGTATGTGACATTTCTCTATCCTGATCCTATGGAGAGATGGTCAGAGGCAAAAATGGATAATTTACTGGAGCTCGGAGCAATCGAAGTAACGAAACGATTCCGCCATCAACACGTAGGAGAGGATATGCTTGCATTGGCATTCTGTGATAATGCTATGGAAGATTATATCGTCTTTACTACAGAGTATTACTGGCATTGGGATTTGAAAGGGACTGGTCTCGATGTATGGGAATACCGAAAAATAATGGAGAAAGTAATGGCCTCGGTTGGACTCGAATGGTTCGCCACCGATGATCCAGAGATTTGCTCACACCCGGCTAACTGCATGATGGCGCGTATTGGCAAGCGTATAACACTGGAATCCGTCCAGGCATTCGATCGTATTCGCTTTCAAAATCGATATATGTATTAAAAAAATTCTTTACTATTTATAAGAAAAATGGAATAAAATGATAGATAAAAAAAAGAACTAGGGGGAGACTGCACGATGCTTGTGGAAGATATTATGAAGCGGGACGTAGTCACTGTTGAGCTGACAGACTCGATTCGACTTGCGCTGTTGAAAGTTCATCAGTATCGGATTCGTCATTTACCGGTTATCTCGCAAGGCAAACTAGTGGGCATTATTTCTGATCGGGATGTACGGGACGCCTGTCCTTCCATTATTGGCATACCGCGCGAAGATGATGAGCATGTTCTCAATACTCCCGTTTCTTCCATCATGCGCAAAGACGTAATTTGTGCTCATCCGCTTGACTTCGTGGAGGAAGCTGCTCTCGCCCTGTACGATAACCGCATCGGTTGTCTCCCGGTGGTGGTCGATGACGAATTGAAAGGCATCATTACGGAGACGGACATCTTGCATACCCTTGTCGAGCTCATGGGCGTGCACTATCCAAGTTCCCATATTGAAGTGGAAGTGGATGACCGGACAGGATTGCTCGCCGATGTCGCGGAAATCTTCAAAGAAGCCAAATGCAATGTTACCAGTGTGCTGGTCATGCCGGGTAAACACTTAGGGAAGAAAAACCTCGTGTTTCGAGTACAGACAATCGATCCGCGCCATCTTGTTTCTAAAATTGAAGAGGCCGGCTACCGTATTGTATGGCCCAGAGAATCAGAGGGATTAGTATGAAAATTAAAACTGCATTTATGTATAGCGATGAATATTTAACGTATTTTTTTAACGACGATCATCCGTTTAATCAGAAAAGGTTACGCATGACAATCGATCTCCTGCGTATGATGAATCTGCTCGATGATAACGATATTGTGGCACCACGTACAGCGACGGACGATGAACTGGCACTGATTCATGACCGACAATATATCAATATTGTTAAAGAATGCGGTCATACACAACAGGAAATTGCCATTGCTGGAAGCTTTGGTCTCGGTACAGAAGATTGCCCAGTCTTTGCAAATATGCATGAAGCTACGGCTCTCGCCGTGGGAGGAACGTTGCGCGCCGCAGAACTGGTTATGTCCGGGGAATACCGCCACGCCGTCAATCTGGCGGGCGGACTCCATCACGGCTTCCGTGGCCGGGCATCTGGCTTCTGCATCTACAACGATTGCTCCGTCGCTATTGCCTATCTGCGCCAAAAATATGATGCGCGTGTTCTCTATATCGATACGGATGCACATCATGGCGATGGAGTACAATGGGCGTTTTATGATGACCCTAATGTGTTAACTCTTTCCTTTCATGAGACAGGAAAATATTTATTCCCAGGAACCGGAAACATTACAGAACGCGGCGATGGACAAGGCTACGGCTTCTCCGTTAATGTTCCACTTGACGCGTTTACCGAAGATGAGTCCTGGCTTGAAGCGTATCATAACGTGCTTCCTACCGTGGCACGCGGTTTCAAGCCAGATGTAATTCTGACACAGAACGGCTGCGACTCTCACATCTTTGATCCATTAACCCATCTCTCTACTTCCATGCGCATTTATCAGGAGATTCCGAAGCTGGCACGTGAATTGGCGGACGAGCTGTGTGAAGGACGTCTCATCGCAACCGGAGGCGGAGGATACGATATTTGGCGAGTTGTGCCGCGTGCCTGGAGCTTACTGTGGGCCGAACTGTCGGGACAGCGTATTACGGACAATCTCTCTGTACCTAAAACATGGATTGAAAAATATCAGAGCGAGAGTCCTGTTCAGCTTGCCCCGACACTGCTAGATCCTGAAGGATTATTTCCACCAATCCCAAGACGCGCCGAGATTACAACCAAAAACAAAAATACGATTGAGAAGACCCTTCTCTACTGTCCTCGTGGATAAAGTAAAGCTTCCATCAATAGGCTCCATCGATGGTTAGCTGCATATATTGGAGTATTGCTACCCGTTGGACTAAGATAAATAAAAGCAACGCCTGCTAATTAAAATAAGCAGGTGTTGCTTTTTTATTTCTCTATCATAGAGTACAAGATTTAATGCTTGGTTGAATCCATAATACATACAATACGCTGATGAATGTATGATAGTTTATTTAACATTGATAAAAACTCTTCATTCTTACATGATTTATTTTGAGATAACACGCGTGCGATAACCTTAGCCTCCGTTTGCAATTCAACAACATTAATGCACTTATTAATTCTTTCGATAAATTCGATACTCATTTTTGTTTGAACTCTTTACTACGAGCGCATAATCCTCCTCTCACCATTTTCCTAACAGACCAATAAGAAAACAATTATAAAGTGAACCTTCACTCAGTAGGGGTTTTCTTCATCCCCTGCTGAATGTTAGTTGAACGTATCGGACCTTTAGGGGCAATTTGAATTTATTTATAAGCGGAATTTAGTCTCACCTTCTTTTTTATAGATAAAAGGGGTTAATTAATTTCCATCGTATACTAAGTCTTCTTTTTTCTTTCAGTATCAAAGTACCTCTCTCTTGCGATAATTCTCTTTCATTTCTTTATACTCACGTATCCAACGATATATGGTTTGACTATTTATACCGTATTTTCGAGCTACTATGCTGCATTTATGTCCCTTCATTACTTCGCTAACAACATTACGTTTAAGCGTTAAAGAGTAACTTCTTTTCATCTCCGTCTCCTTACCTTATATCTTTCATGCAAACCACATTATACAGTACCCCGTATTGTATATGATTATCGTTGCAATAAAAAGGACTATACCTGATACCGGAATTACCGAATAGGAAATAGCCTTTGATCTCTAAAAAGAATTTCGGTAACCCGGCTATCTTCATTCCTGCGGAACCTTAGACCCGTGGCTTTGCGTCCCTATCTTTCAATAGGTTTGCCTTTATCATTTTATTTATTTTTATAACGACTAACTAAACCTTTATATTCGCACGAAACGATAGTCGCTAACTAAATCGTTCAGGCTTTCCCAGTAGATATCCCTGTCCTATATCAACTCCTAATAATTTAGCTATTGCAAGATCTTCTGATTTCTCGATTCCTTCTAATATTAAGTAAGCTTCATCTTTACAATAGCCCACTAATAATTCTATTAACCGTTGTTTTCTTGAACATACAGACAGATCAATTGAAAAATATCTATCCAACTTGATAAAGTCCGGTTCAAATTCTACAAGATTTTTCAATGAAGCAGAACCTTTGCCTACATCGTCCAGTGCAATTTGAAACCCATTTTGGCGCAGAAAAGAGAGCATATTACGCATCGATTTAACATCGTTTATTTCTTGGGATTCATTAATTTCTAAGACTATCTCTCCTTTGGATACGGCATAGTCGGAAAGCAAGCCATCCACGAAACAATGAAAATCAGGATGTAATAATGTAGAAGGAAAAATATTCACAAATACCGAAGTTTGCAACGCTCTATTCTTAGGTGTGTAGGAAACAACTGCCCTAAAAAGCGACAAAATATCAAGCTCATATAACTTATCAAGCCTTTCAGCGCTTTGAAACAGCAGCTCAGGCACAACAAAATATTGAGACCGTAAAAAAGCCTCATACCCTAATAAAGACCAATCAGAAAGAAAGTACAGTGGTTGATAGACATGATGAAACAACTTATTTTCAATAACCTTTTTAGTCTGTTCATCCAGAAACGCCTTTTTCATGAATTTTCAACTTCACCCCCTTTATATCTTCTGTTTTAGGGAAGAAATCACGGTCTCATTCTTTAATCTAACAAAATAGACATTTTGTTAGATTAAATAGAAAAAATATCTAGTCCTTTTTTATTATAACCACTTCTAATTTAAAAATCGACATAGCTTTACAGTTAGGTTTTTTCTTTTTTTTTTGCTTTTCACAAACAAAATTTTTCCAATGCTTTATCGACCATATCGTCATTAATACCTATATATCTCATTGTGATTGAAGGGCTAGAATGCCCAAATATATACTGTAACAATGCTACGTCTTTTGATTGTTGATAAAAATGATACCCAAAAGTTTTTCGTAAAGTATGTGTACCGATAGGCCCCTCGACCCCGCAGGCTCTTGCTGCATTATTAATAATTTGCCAAGCATGTACACGGCTAATTGGCTTTCCACCCTTTTGAGAAGGGAATAAATACTCTGAATCAGCCATTTTTCTTGAATATCGCTCTATTTCATTCTTTAATGTCTGTGTTATTATGGTCCTTCTTATATTTTTAGTTTTCTTTTCTTGGATGATTAAGTGTTTTGTATATTTAACATCCATTACTCGTAAAGGCAAAATATCACTGATTCGAAGGCCTGAATTAATTCCAAAAATAAACAAAAAATAATTTCTATAGGAACGACGTAATAGGTAATTTTTTATTTCTTGTATTTTCTCAATATCACGTATTGGTTCAACAGCATTTGCACCTTTTCTTGTTGTCATAAAAGCCACTCCATTATGTGAGTAAATATTTAACTAATGATTCAATATGTTATATTATCTCATTCTATTTGTTTTTTGGATATACTAAAAAGCCTTTATTTTAAAGGCTTTTTAGTATTTTCTAGTACGATTTAAAACATAACAAAATGTCTATTTTGTTATGTTCTTCTCCATATACATACAAAAAATAAGGATTTGCTAAATGAATGGACGGCCAAGAATATGAAATGTAACGGTAGAATCGTTAGTGTTATTATTATTTTAATTAACTCAATCATTTGGAATGTATCTCATTGGAGTAGTTATAAGTCTGTACATGTAGATGTATTTCACTTAGCAGCTACCTTCGTATATATAGCAATTGGCTGGTATCTTGGAAAAAAATACGATGAAGCAAAATTTTATTCCGAAAAAGATCCGTTAACCAATACCTATAATCGTAGGTTCATGAACAGGATATTTCCTAAATTAATAGCCGAGGTGCGCAAAAACAAAAAACTACTACATGTATTTGTAATTGATATTAATGACTTTAAACGTATAAATGATACATATGGGCATGAGACGGGGGATCAAGTTCTAGAGTATATTTCCGGTCTTTTGAGAAAAGCCACAAGAAAAGAGGATATGATTATACGTATAGGAGGGGACGAATTCGTCATTTTGATACCTTCTACACAAAAAATCGAAGCGATTACGCTGCCAAGACACTTTAAATGCCACCTGCATAATTCAGTCTCCCCTTTTACTATCCATATTTCTATTTCAATTGGTCATGCTACATATCCTGAAGCAGGAGAAACTCTTAGTGAATTAATTCAGTCCGCAGATAAAAGTATGTATGAATATAAAGTTCAGCAAAAAATTAACGTATAGCAGAATAAAGATTATTATACATATCAAAATGTTTGATAATCCTATTCCGATAAACAAGCCTTCTTGGTACTATCAGAAGGCTTGTTTTATATCACATAAACGAAGAGTTACAAGTCTTACCTTCTTTCCAAAAGCAAATAAATGTTATCAAGGGTGTTGATTATCCAGTACGATCCAGAGTGGATTGTCACCACACTGTGCCCCAAACGGGCGTCGGTTCGTCTCCCGCACGGAAGCGTAGAGGGCCGCTTTTTACCCCCACCAGGCGGCTGTGTCCCTTCCTTGTGAGAAAAAGACGAGGGAACACGCCGACGCATGCATCTTATTTCTTCCGATATATGGATAATCAACAGGTGTAAACTGTTATGAGACATTCAACCGCTAACTGATACCTGCCTTGCCAGGCCCTACACTCCTGCTTTATACAGCCCTATCTTTGGATAGTAATGCAATAATCGCCATACCACATAGAAGCAAAATAAACAGGACAAGAATACCCCAATGGGCTGAAAAATTTCCTGACAGTGCGGGGAATGGCTGCTGTAGGGCACTCCTGCTGTTGATATTAATAATGTCTCCTCCGACTAACTCGTAACCCCATTTGCTAACGGCCAGATTAAATACGGCTTTTATGTATTCAGGCTTTACATGAGTGATAGGTACGAGCGCTCCTGACAAAATAATTTGAGGAACGAGGACAATAGGGACTGTGCTAAGCGCTTTATCGGAATTAGAAGCAATAGCCGATATAACCAGACCCATCATCCCTCCTGCCAGTGAAAGCAGAAAAAAGGCCAAAACGTTGTACCAAAACTCCGGCAGATCAAGACTGTACGCAACAATAGAGACAAGTAGCAGCATTTGTACTAAGGAAATAGCAGATAATACTCCAATTTTTGATAACAGATAAGGAACAATCCGCACACCGGCTAACCTCTCTCTTCTGTAAATCGCCTGTTCTTTCACAATTTCCCGCGCCGCATTGGAAGTTCCCAACCATATCGAGGTAAATACCATTAAGGCGACACAGTTGGACATAAAACTTCTTCGATTTTTCTCTTCCTGAATGTTTTGCTGCACTTCTTCTACTTTTCCTGCTGCTACAATCTGCTGGGTAATCTCCAAATCCTGTGGCCGATAGTCGCTATACCTGAATGTGGGCGCGCTGTGATAAAAAGCAAGGACAAGCAAAAAAGGAATAATGAAGGCTTGAAGGCATAAGATGAAGAGGTTTTTTCTATCTCGGCTAAGGAGCCGTATATAGCGCCCAGTTAAAATCCTCCATTGTTCAAAAAACGAGGAATGAAGGGCCCTCTTTTCTGCTGTAGTTTTCCCTAGACTCTCGCCTATTGTTCGTTCGATTTGCTGTGGTCTGTTTCTGATTCGATTTCGATATTTCCTATAAATGGCCGATCGTTTATATTCCTCGGCCCAACTCTTCGAATTCTTTTCCCTGTCAAGTTTTCTATAGATATCTACAAAATCCTTCACATCGAAGTGAGCTAGCGCTTCAGATGGAGAACCGAAAAAAGCTAATTGTCCTTCCCGAGTAAGAAAGACAAGTTTATCACACATTCTAATGTTCGCGGTGGCATGAGTAATCATGATAATCGTGCTACCCTTCTGCTTCAGCTCCCTAAGAAGCTCCATCATCGCTCTCTCTAAATCCGGGTCAAGCCCTGAAGTGGCTTCATCAAGAAAAAGAAGACCCGGCCTCGTTAATAATTCAACACCTATGTTTACCCGCTTTCGCTGTCCACCACTTAAATCCTTGACAGGCACTGAACGCTGCTCTGTTATTTTTACCTCTTTTAGCACCTCATTTACTCTCCCCGTTATTACGCTTTCTGGTGTACCAGTCGGAAAGCGCAAGCGAGAAGAATACGTAAATATCTCTTCTACCGTTAAATCGCTATGCACAATATCATCCTGTGGTACATACCCAATAGAAGTGCGAAAATGCTCATATTCCTCATATAGATTTCGCCCATTAACCCGGATCTCTCCCTCTGTCGCCGGATAAATGCCAGATAATGCGTAGAGTAACGTGCTTTTTCCTGCACCACTGCTACCTAGTACCGCAACAAACTCACACGGCTCGATAACAAAATTAATATCATCTAACAGTTTCTTTTCTCCGTGTCGTGTCTTTACTATCCTAGTCAAGTGACTGACTTCTACCAGAAGAGAATTGGACAAAGAAGACGGGTTTTTCTGGGTAACTTGCCCTACGCTATCCCGTAATCCCGGTATATTCAATAGATTAGCAAGCGATCTGTCGTTTTCAATTTCCATTTCGTCCCCTCCTTCAGCAACTGGCGCGCTAGACATTCTTATTTTCTGTGCCCGAATCATTTCCTACTATTCATTTCTTAACACCATTTTTTAAATTTATACAATGTCAGCTTGTTATCAGGTAGAAAATGATAGGACCGTGGCTTGAATGGAGGAAATTATATGCGGATAAAGGATAACTATCCTACATAAATTACACTTGATATTTTGACAGGGTAGCGTGGTTAGAAGGAGGTAGGTGATTCAGAAAAAGAAGAGGTTGGATGCGCCCTGCGCTCCAGCAGAAGAAAGGCAAACGTATCTTTTTCCAACCGCTCCCGCCCACCGCCCTTCCTTCTTTTCTTCCCTCTCACCACAAGAATTTGTCGGTGTATCAAATCAGATGCATATAAGCTAACAGCCCGCCTAACATCAGGCGGGCTTACTTTTACAAGGGAATAGAAGGTTGCGGACTTTCAAGCGTCTGCTCACCAGACACTCGATTTTCTGTTCGAGAAAGCCAGGCGGCATCAACGGTGGCCACAGAAACGATATCTCCGGTAGTCGCAAACGCTTCATCATGCGGAGTAATGGAAAAAAAGAGTTTTATACACTTATTCCCTATTCTAATTTTATATTGTTTGAATATAAGATCCCAATGGATGAATATCCGCAAAACAAAAAGCACCCAACTCATTAGGTGCTTTCAGCTTTTTTCAAAAGCTAGATTCTTATTACAAATGTGCTAGCATATTTTTTACGATTTCATATGAGCGCTGTGAAGCTAACTTTGTAAATTCAGGAAAATTCACATGTGCCGATCCGTCTGCCTTGTCCGACATAGAACGAATGACAACAAACGGAATTTCATTCATGACGCACACCTGGGCAACAGCCGCACCCTCCATCTCCGTGCACATCCCTGCCATCGTCTCATGCAGTTCTCGTACCGTATCACGGCTTGCAATAAACTGATCGCCGGAAAGAATACGGCCGGTCATTGTTCTCCCTTCCGCTACTTGTTCGCTCGCCTTCACAGCTGCGTCTATCAATTCTTGGTCAGCACGGAAAATTGAAACATCGGTAAAAGGAATCACGCCGCGTGGAAAGCCTAGCGCAGTCACGTCCATATCATGGTGCTGACAATCCATAGCTACCACAATATCGCCGATTTCTAGCTCTGGATGGAGCGCACCTGCCACACCCGTAAAAATCACCGCACCTACTTGAAAGGCGTCAACAAGAATTTGTGTGCAGACACTGGCGTTCACTTTGCCGACGCCGCACTTACACAGCACAACCTCTTTGTCCTCCCATCGCCCCTCATAGTATGTAATTCCGGCTTTGCGCGTCTCACGCACAAGGTCCATTCCTTCTTTATACAACGCAATTTCTTCGTCCATCGCTCCGATAATTCCGATTCTCATACCTTCTCCCCTTACTCCGCTTCTTTTTCTGCATCACGCCGTGCATTCTCTTTGGTTGACTGCCGTTCTTCGATGCGGTGTGGAAGAATGACAATATGATTCTCCACTTTCTCGTTGTTCATATATTTGGTTAGCAGACGCATAGCCACCGCACCAATGTCATACATCGGTTGAACTACAGTCGTCAGACGTGGACGTACCATTTCTGCAAGACGAATGTTATCGAAACCGATTACATCTACATCTTCCGGTACACGAAGACCACGGTCTTGAATACCGTGAATAACACCAACCGCCATCTCATCGCTGGCCGCAAAAATCGCTGTCGGCTGTTCCACCAGCGACATGAATTGTTCCACCGCATCCAGGCCGGACTCATAACGGAAATTGCCGTTATACACGTAGCTATCTTTAAAGGTTAATCCCGCTTCATCCAGCGCTTTCTTATACCCTTCAAAACGACGCATACCTGCCAGCGGATCGATAAGCGGACCGGTTACCATGGCGACGCGTTTGTGACCTTTTTCAATTAGATATTTCGTCGCATCATATCCGGCTTCATAGTGACTAATATCGACAGACGGCAATTGTCCTGTTGGATCTTTTGTTCCCGCCAGAACAATCGGAACAGAAGCGGTTGTAAATACCTGCATATGGTTCTCCGTAATTTCTCGGCCCATGAATACAATCCCGTCCACCTGCTTCTCTAGCAGCGTGTTCGTCAAATGCAGCTCACGCTCGATCCGCTCATCCGAATCACATAGAATAATGTTATACTTATACATGCTGGCGATATCATCAATCCCACGCGCCAATTCGGCGAAGAAAGGGCTTGCGATATCGGGAATGACCACTCCGACTGTAGTCGTACGCTTGCTCGCCAGGCCACGGGCTACTGCATTCGGACGATATCCAAGCTGTTCAATGGCCGCAAGCACCTTTTTTCTTGTGGAAGGTTTCACATTCGGGTTTCCGTTCACGACACGAGAAACGGTTGCCATTGAAACACCCGCTTCCCTTGCCACGTCATAAATTGTAACTGGCAATCGTAATTCCTCCTACTGTTATAGTTTGCTGTAATGTAAACAATGAGTTTTCATTCATTTTCATAATTTTTCACTTATCATATTATAAATTACCTTCGTATGCAATCGGATTCACATATTATTTAATAAAAATAGAAACAGACAAACCTAAATTATTGTAACAGGCTTGTCTGCACACTCTATCGTTCTTTTTTATTACCGATATACGGTCCAATACCGCCTTGGCTAATCGCTTTATGAGCGACTATCCAACGATCGTTTTCATTGTTTTTCATTAACGTATATTGAATCCGGTATTTCTGACCGGTATCCACTGTGCCCATGTATTCTGCAATTGCAGTATTTTTATAATACGATGTTATGCGCGTCTGTGGAAGCTTCATGGATAGTGGACTAATCTGACGAAAAGTCGGATTGACGGCAAGGTTCTGACCCGGTATAGAATAATTCAAATCAACCGTTTCGTGCGTAAGCTGCGTAGCCAGTTGTTCGCTCCAATTCTGAGCATAATAGTCATGCAACTGCTTTTTGCTCGTAAAATCCATATACGTATGAACAGGTTGATTTTTGATATATGAGACTTTTATACGTTGCGTAGTGTGCTGCACTTTTTGTTCCGCTTCCCGGATGGCGCTCAACAGCTCCTGACGCTGGGCCCGCGTTACGTTCGATTGCTCACGTTCGAATGACATCGGTCCTTCAATCGGGGTCTTGCCCTGCTCGCCTTGAATCTTCTGTCCCCCGCATCCCGTGGCGGCAAACGATACCGCAAGAAGCGCGGTGAAAAGAAAGCGTGTCTGCTTGTGCTGTCGCGGCATATACGTCACCTTGTTTCCCATAAAGATTAATAATCCTAGGTTGTGCATCCCCCTCATTTTTTATGTAATAAATACAAAGAAACACAAAAAGACCGCCGGGAAATTGGGCAGTCTCTTAATTGATTATTATAGAGGATGTTCAAAAAGTCCGGGAAACAGAGCTACGAATTTCTGCGTTGCATCGCCCCTCCGCTGCTCGGGTCTGCCGCGCCTTGAACTTCACGACTCTTGTTTGTCCTCCTTTTTGAACACGCTCTTATAGCACCGGCGCACTTTCTTTATAGAGGCCGGATTCACGAAGCTTGGCTACAAATTCATTAAACTGTGGAATATTGATTTGTTGTTTGGCATCAGAGAGTGCTACATCCGGATCTGGATGCACTTCAATCATAACACCGTCTGCACCAACAGCCAAAGCGGCTTTCGCAGTTGGCAACAAAATGTCACGGCGTCCTGTAGAATGCGTTACATCAACGAATACCGGCAAGTGCGTCTCCTGCTTCAAAATCGGAACAGCAGAGATATCGAGCGTGTTGCGTGTCGCTTTTTCATATGTGCGGATTCCACGCTCGCATAGCATAACCTGGCTATTTCCGCCAGATACAATATACTCAGCGGCATGAATGAATTCCTCAATCGTTGCAGACAATCCTCGCTTCAACAGTACCGGCGTATTCACACGTCCGGCGGCTTTAAGAAGCTCGAAGTTCTGCATATTACGCGCACCGATTTGAATTACGTCCACGTATTGGGTCGCCATCTCAATATCGGTCGGCGTTACGATTTCACTTACTACTTTAAGACCAAACTCATCTGCAACCTGACGCAGAATCTTCAAACCTTCCTCGCCGAGACCCTGGAAATCATACGGGGATGTTCTCGGTTTGAATGCACCACCACGTAGCAGCGTGAGGCCGTTTGCCTTGAGCGTTTCTCCTATCTGACGTACTTGTTCGTATGATTCTACCGAGCAAGGTCCGGATACAAGTACAGGATCTCCACCGCCGACCTCCACTGGTCCGAGTGTAACGACCGTATTTTCTTTTTGCTTTTTACGGCTTACGAGCAACGCTTTTTGCGTTTCGTCTTTCTGCAGATCAAGAGAGGCCTTGAAGATTTGTTTAAATAAGTGCTGAATGGCGCTATCCTTGAAAGGGCCTTTATTATTCTCCACAATCAGGTTCAGCATTTGACGCTCCCGCTCAGGATCAAAACGGTTAATCCCTTGTTTAAGCTTCACCTTTCCAATTTCCTGCACCAACTCAGCTCGTCTGTTAATCAGCTCCAAAAGCTGCAGGTTGACCGCATCCAAATCGCTACGAAGCTGCTCTAACTTTTCGTTGCTCATCTTCTCTCCACCTCTTGTACTTTTTTCAGATAATTTTCAAAAAATATTTAACCTGTATTATAACTTATTCTTTTTTCTTTGTCAGCCTTTCTATGAAAATAGAAAAAAGGAATTTCTTACCCTAAAGCGAATACCTTACATATTCCCTAACTGCTAGAGAGGGATACGCTTTTCATTGGAGGAGTTGCAATGTATGTATATAGAAAATAACAATCACATATTCGCGCTAGACATCGGGACGCGAAGCGTAGTTGGTCTACTGGCGGCACCCGTTCCAGGAGGAAAGTTCGCCGTCCTTGGTTATGAACGCGAAGAGCACGAGGAACGTTCTATGCTAGACGGTCAAATTCACGACGTGATGGCGGTAGCCGATGTAATTACCCGTGTAAAACAACGGCTTGAAGATAAGCTGAACGTTACACTTACGAATGTAGCCGTAGCCGCGGCTGGCCGCTCCCTTCATACACAGCGCATCGATGTAGCACAGGATATTTCTGGATTGGGTCAGCTTGCGCACAATGACATTGTCGCGCTTGAATTGACAGCTGTCCAAAAGGCGCAGCACATTCTGGCCGAAGAACATAAAGCAAATGATTTTAACCAATATTATTGCGTAGGATATAGCATCGTTAATTATTATTTGGACGGTGAAATGATCGGTAGCCTGGTGGAACAACGTGGAAGCGAGGCACGGGTGGAAGTCATCGCTACATTCCTGCCTCGCATGGTCGTCGACTCCCTCATTGCTGCCCTGAAACGCGCTGGCTTAGAGATGCGCGCGCTTACTCTGGAGCCAATCGCCGCTATTAACGTTCTCGTACCTTCGACAATGCGTCGCCTAAACGTTGCGTTGGTGGATATTGGGGCAGGCACATCTGATATCGCTATTACAGGGGAAGGAACCGTAACCGCCTATGGCATGGTGCCAACCGCTGGAGATGAAATTACTGATTCACTCAGCCAGGCGTATCTGCTGGATTTTACCGTAGCCGAAGAAGTAAAACGTAAGCTGGCAGAACAGGAAGAAGTTACATTTTCTGATATTCTCGGTATGGAGTCCACCTATTCCCGCGACGAAATCATCGGACAAATCGAACCTGATATCGATAATCTGGCAGACTTAATCAGTGAGCGTATTATGGAGTTAAATAGTCGACCACCGCAGGCGGTCATGCTTATCGGCGGTGGAAGCTTAACACCACGCCTGTCAGAGAAGATCGCAGAACGCCTTCGTCTGCCCCAAGCCCGTGTAGCTGTCCGCGGAGCTGACGCTATCCAATCATTTACAGAAAAAGTCGATCTAAGAGGACCTGAATTCGTTACGCCGCTCGGTATTGCAGTAGCTGCAGAGAAACATCCGATTAAATACTTAACCGTGTATCTAAATGAAGAACCTCTGCGCATTTTTGATTTGAAGCAAATGACTGTAGGGGACGTGCTATTATATGCCGGAGTAGATATCAAGCGATTGCACGGCCGTCCCGGATTGGCGATGACCATTCATATAAATGGAAGAATGAAGATTATACCAGGCGAGCATGGCACCGCTCCTGTTCTCTTGCTAAACGGCGAGTCCGTTGCATTGGATACGCCTGTGCAAGAAGGGGATCGTTTGAGCTTTACACCGGGACAAGACGGTGCCCCAGCCTCCGCTAAGCCAATCCAAATTGCGGAAAATGAAAGTATAGATACGTTGGATGTTCAGTTGAATGAAACTCCACTGTCGTTATCTCCCCTGGTGCTTATTAATGGACAGGAAGCAGACTGGGATACGCCGCTTACAGACCGTGATGAGATAGAGATCCGTCTTCCGGCTACATTGCGTGAGGTTTTGACAGAGGCAGAAGCGTACACCACCGATATGGAGAGGCATCGGATTCTTTATACTGTAAATGGACAGGCTGCGCATTACGAATATTCAGCCTACCTATTTACAATCAACGGACAAGAAGCGCAACTGGACAATAAAGTGAAGAAAAACGACGTAATCAGCTATCAAGCGCAAGCTGTATCGCTGCCTTCGATTAAGGATGTGCTGCCACTTACAGAGCAAACTGAAATACATACGCTTGTTACATTTAATGGTCAAAAAGTTCAAATCCCTTCCAGCGAGATGGAGATTTATCTGGATGGCGAGCGTGCCATGCTTACCGACCCCATTCGTGCACATGCATCGATTACTGTAGACGTTCGCTTTAAGCGAGAGCCTGTATTCAGCGACGTATTTCGTTATGTAAGTGACAACCTGCACGCCACCGAACCGGGAAAAAACCTTGTCATTACGATTAACGGAAGCCCTGCATCCTTTCAGGATCCAATTAAAACAGGAGATATATTGGAGTTCGAGTGGAAATAAATATGGACAGCTACCTCATTTCACTTAATTCTGCTATGCACGCCAAAATGAGGGTGTAATTACTATAGAAAGGGGTGTAAGGACATTTGTTTCCCTACACCCTCTTCTATTGCATATCAGCACGAAGCACCTGTCTTTCCGCTTCGTTCTTATGCAATGGATTCCTTCAAATTCTTCTCCGTAATATTCCAGTGTGAAGTATGCCATGCAACGCTGTCGTTCTTAACATAAAGCACCTGTGGGGATTCATGTTTCACACCGAAGCGTTCTGCGATTTCATTAGACACCGGACGGGCTGTCTGTACGATGACAAGCGCCCACGGTTTAATACCTTCCTGTTCTGCGTACTTCATGAATTCATCATATGCTTGACTGCTGATCGGGCAAGTCGTACTATGCTTTAATAGAACCGCTTCTGGATTTTCTTGTAAGAATCGGTCTAATTCCTCCACTGTTGTTAGTTCCTTCATATCTTTCCCTCCTTTTGCTCGATTGGCTTTTCTTTTCTATCATATCACACTTACCACATGGGCCAACCGATTGTACACTCTTTATCTTGATAAGGGAAATTTCACTTTATTGTCTGGCGGATCGCTCCGCTTCCGTCTTTATTGCCGACGCTTCCGCAGCTTGCCATGCGGTCACTGTTTGTTGCAGATTTTGATAAGTCTGACTGGCTTGCTCTGCTACTTGAATCACCTCATCCGGCAACGCATAGCGTGGAGCTGTCCAGCCGTTAGCCGTCATCACCTGGCCAATGGCTGCCACGTTCTGCGCTGAATGACTCAACAGTTGCTGAAAGCCCTGTCGAAGCTCTGGGCAACTTGTCTCTGAAATAGTTTGCGCATAAGCTGTTACCATCATTTTTTCGTATGCCAACAATTCTGTTGCGATTTGTTTATCTGTCACCGGCATTATTTCGTCCCCTTCCTATTGGACTCCCTGCGGTGGATGCTGATGCTGATTGAGCATCTGGCACAGCAGCTGATAATTCTTCTGGTGTCGTACCGCCATCTGTCCACATACTTCTTTTAGCTCTGTCGTTACGGTATGAGTAGCAGCATTCATATATGTTTCACATAACATTTCTTCCTGACTCATTCGTGCTTCCAATTGCACTAACTCTATCGCGGTTAGTGGTTCCATATGCATCTTCTGTACCATATTTTTATCCTCCGGAAAGAATCAATTCGTATGTTCTATAGTTTCTCCAAATTTTCCGGGCTTCTTCATACAAATGCTGTCAATAACAATTGAGATATTTCACGGTTTCGTGCATAATAAGGAAGGTTGAGGTTGAAAAGTAGAATGTGTAAGATTTCAGAAGAGGTGGTTACAGATATGAAAAAAACAGTAGTGGTAATGCAAGGTGACCAGACCGGACAAGAGCTTCTCGATGAAGCACTGCGTGTACTACAGCCAGATGTTATCGGCTTTGAAATTGATTTTGAAACGTATGACTTAAGCCTTGAAAACCGTAAAAAAACGAACAATGAAGTGGTTCATGAAGCAGCTCGTGCTATGAAACGGACAGGCTTTGGCCTTAAAGCAGCAACTATTACGCCAGAAGAAAAAGGCTCTGTAGGAAGCCCGAACGCTATCCTTCGTCGGGAAATCGACGGGAAAGTTATCCTTCGCACAGGTCGCCGTATTCCAGGTATTCGCCCGGTAGCTGGCGCATATGCTCCGATTTCTGTCGTGCGCATGGCCGTTGGCGATGCATATGGTGCAAAGGAATGGCGTGAAGGAGACGGCGTAGATGAAGTCGCTTATCGTACAGAAAAAGTAGACCGCAAAACATGCCGTGCAGTTGCAGAGTTCGCATTCCGTCACGCACAAAAAACGAATGCTAAAGTATTCGGTGGCCCAAAATATACGGTAAGCCCGGTATATGAAGGCATGCTGAAAGAAGAGATGGATGCTGCCAGCAAGCGTTATCCAACGGTTAAATACGAACCGCAATTAATCGATGCTACCTACGCGCTGCTGTTGTCCTCTGCAGGCGATGCGATGGTTATCCCGGCACTGAACCGTGACGGTGATTGCTTGAGCGACATGGTACTACAAATGTTCGGTTCCATTGCGGGTGCAGAGTCTGTTCTGCTCGGATTCGACGAAGAATTCAATACGCAGGCCGTTATGGTGGAAGCTCCGCACGGTACCGCTCCTGCGCTTCAAGGCAAGAATATTGCTAACCCAATGGCCATGATTCTTGCTTCTGCTTCTCTGCTCACATACTTCCATGATCAAAAATCTACTATGGCTTCCCGTGCTATTTACGAAGCAACGATTGAAGCAGTAAGCCAGGGCGTGCGCACTGCCGATCTTGGGGGAAGCGTTACGACGAGCGAGTTTACAGACAATGTAATCGAACGTGTAAGAACAAAGCTTGATGTATGGTCTACTATGCAAAATTTCTAATTTCACGTTACATTGTACAATGAAGTAATGAAAGGTCCCCTTCTCACTGAATGAGAAAGGGACCTATTACTTTGTAAAACAAACAATACAAATCCAGCAAACAGTAAAACCCCTAACCATCGAATGGGCAGGGGCTTTTTTATAGCCTCTTATGCTTTACGGTTTTTCCTCTTTGCTGCAATGAACATTGTGGTTAACAAAATGAGCGGAATCGCCATGGAACCAATTAACCCAAAAATTGCAATTTGTTGCCCACCCATATGAGCGTACCCCCCTGTACTGATTTGATTCTATTGTAATAGAATAAGCTAGGAAAAGTCTACCAAACTCCAGGCCGCTTCATAGGATTCGCTCATATTTCTCAATAATTGTAAAACTTTATTCACAATTTCATTGTTGTGTCCGTCGTAGCGTCTCTATAATCTGATACTGCCATAATGTATCTCCAAGCGACTGCACGAGAAGGTACAAATCCAGCCATTCATCCACGTCAAACGAAATCTCAGACGTACAGCCCTCCAGCATCATACGAGTAAATGCAGAATGCTCGGCAAACGAAATCGCTCTTTGCTCTCCTACCATTCGAAGATGCTGCAGACACTGCTTTAAATCTTCCTTTACTTGTTCTACAAGTTCGTGATGCTCACAATAGCAGCATCGGTACATTGGCACATGTTCAATTTGCGTATGGTTCATATACACGAGCTTACGTAAATATAAATGCATCACATGGTTACAGCGCGTACACTGTTTTTCCATTGTTCTTCCCCTTTCCCATTACGGCACCGTTGTGTCAATTGCCATATATGTATTCAGGAAAAGGAAATTTTAACCCATCTTAATAACGGGCGTTAATTTTTTGACATGAAGGGCAAATCGCTACTTTGGCGGTAGCGCCTTGCTCATCCTCCACGGCATACCCCTTGAGACTTGCATCCGAATCACAGTATATGCATCCAGATGAGAAATCCATGTCAAAATTCGCTTTCCAGGCATAAGGTCTGAAAATCTGCCCTGTGTAAATTGACAGCGGCGTATCATTCATTGTGGGACCTCCTTATGTTCATCAGCATTCAAATTCCGATATTTTCTAGCATAAACAAAAGCTGTCTGCTTTATACGAATTGCAAGAAAATAATTACCTTCACATTGTCCCAGCCGCTACATACACTATTATAAATAACGTTTACTGCTAAGTGGCATGCTCATTCATCTATATTCTTTTATTCAGACAGGAAGGAGGAAAACGATTGAAACGAAAAACCTCGCATGTTATGCGTACTTTCCGTCAGCCTTCCTATATGCATCCTGCCAACTATTTCGTCCCCATTGTGGAAAAAGCAAAGCCGGCTATCATTTCTATTACGACGGAAGATTATGCCGTAAACCGAAAAATGACAAAAATCCTCCATCAATTTCTATTTCCTAACTCTCAGGCGCCGAGTAAGGAGGTACGCCGCAGCTTCGGGACCGGGTTCATCATTCACCCACGTGGTTACGTATTGACGAGCGAGCATGTGGTCCATAACGCAAAAGCTATTCATGTCAAATTAACTTCTGGAGAAATGAAGCAGGGAGAAGTAATCTGGCGCGATCAGGCCCGCGATCTTGCCCTTCTTCATATCGCAAGTCGAGGTGCTCTTCCCGTACTTCCTCTCGGCTCTTCTACCGAAACCCAGGTAGGTGAACTCGTCATCTCTATCGGCAATCCCCTCGGCCTTGAAAATACGGTAACAACCGGTATTATCAGCGCAAAAAACCGGCCGGTACAAATCGCCGGCCGGAAGTATGAAGATATTATTCAGACAGATGCCGCCATTAATCCTGGCAACAGCGGCGGGCCGCTCATCAATATGAACGGTGAAGCCGTCGGCATGAATGCCTTTATCATCCGGGACAACCATGGGCTCGGCTTTGCCATCGGTATTGATAGTATTAAACCGCTCATCCGTAAATTTCTATAAAGGAGTGTGTTACTCGTACGAAGTGCTGGTAAATTCTACATCTGGATTCTTTTCTTTTGCCCAGCGCTCGGCGAACTCATTCTCAAGCAGTACGACCAGCCTGCCTTCTCGATCACGCACTGTCAGGCTTCCTCCATACTGGATTAAATTCAATTCATGTTCCTTTTTATCTCCTTTTATCCAGCGGGCCAGCGAATAGCCTAATGGTTGCACTTCAACCTCTACGCCGTATTCGCCTCGCATTCGGTGTTCGAACACTTCAAGCTGCAACTGGCCTACGACGCCAAGAATGAGCGTCTCAGCGCCGGGAGCAGCCGTGGTGAAATATTGGACAGCCCCTTCTTCCGTTAACTGCTGCATGCCTTTATGGAACTGCTTATGCTTCATTGCATCTTTCGCACGCACCCGGGCAAAAATCTCCGGGGAAAAATGTGGAATTCCACCAAAAGAAAACGCTTGATTGCCTTCCACAAGCGTATCCCCGATGCCAAAAGTACCGGGATCAAACAAACCTATAATATCACCCGGATATGCATTCTCTACAATATTGCGTTCCTGAGCAAGAAATTGCTGAGGTTGTGATAATTTGACCCGTCTTCCAGTACGGACATGCTGAACGGACATGCCTCGCGTGAACGTCCCCGATACGATGCGCAAGAACGCAATACGATCACGGTGCGCCGGGTTCATATTCGCCTGGATTTTAAAAATAAAGCCGGAGAATTTATTACTATCCGGAGATATCTCTCCCTTATCACTCATACGCGGAGCGGGAGCGGGCGCCAACCGCAGGAAATATTCCAGGAACGCTTCCACTCCAAAATTTGTTAGCGCGCTCCCAAAGAAAACAGGCGTCAGTAAGCCGCTGTCGATTTTTTCTTTGTCGAACGGATCTCCTGCAATGTCTAGCAGTTCAATATCCTCTTCAAGCTTCGCATACAACGACTCTCCGATAATCGACTTTACTTTCTCATTGTTCTCTTCATCCTGGAACAGGGGAATGATATTACGTTCTTTCTCCCCGCGCTTAAACAGCTCCACATGTTGCTTTTCCCGATCATATATGCCCTGGAAGTCTATGCCGGAGCCTATCGGCCAACTCATCGGGCAAGAACGGATGCCGAGTACTTCTTCCAGTTCTTCAAGAAGAGCCAGTGGTTCCTTCGAATCCCTATCCATCTTATTGATAAATGTGAAAATCGGGATTTTACGCATACGACACACTTCAAACAGCTTAATCGTTTGCGGTTCTACCCCTTTAGCCGCATCAATCAACATAACCGCGCTATCAGCCGCTGTTAACGTACGATACGTATCTTCACTAAAGTCTTGGTGTCCCGGTGTATCCAGAATATTAACAGCATACCCGTCATAAGAGAACTGCATAACGCTTGATGTAACAGAAATGCCGCGCTGCTTCTCGATTTCCATCCAATCTGATGTCGCTTGTTTTGATTTGCGGCTTTTCACCATACCTGCCGTATGAATCGCACCGCCGAAGTACAGTAATTTCTCAGTCAATGTCGTTTTACCTGCATCAGGGTGCGAGATAATTGCAAATGTTTTTCGTGGTTCTGCCTTAGCCATATATGTAAAACTGCCTCCGCTTCTTCCTAATCTTAAACACAATTAACTATATCACGTTTCCTTGCCGCAAAAAAGAAAAAGAGAATGCCTCGCTTTAAGGCATTCTCTTTTATTCAGCTTGTTTTTGTTAGCGGAACGGGGCGGTAACAGAACGGCCAATGTCGCGGATAAGCGTACGAATATCCTCTCCGTCCGTCTGTAGTGTCCGGGTTCCTGCACCCGTCATACGGGAGTTAAGCGTACGAATGCGTTGTGTCAATGCTTGATCAGATGTTACATGAACAGTATAACCCGGCTCGGCCCTCTTGACTGCTTCATGCACATTACGTTCCAGCGTTTTCATATTGGATGCCGTAGCCCCTTCAATACCAATAACCGCGTCACGGCCATCTACTACCGCTGTGGCACGTGTTACTCCATTTACATTGGCCGCAAGCTGTGCAACACGTTCCGCTACTTTCTGATCCTGCTGACCTAATTCATATGGATGTACGCCATACGTATTATAACGTCCAGGAATCATATTCGGATGAGGATACGTATGCGCCATATCAGGTCTGAGTCCGTACTGCTGGGTACCGTACGGACGGATACCAAAATTATCGTCCATCGTGGTACCGTTCGTATTATATTGATTTAATCGATATGTTCCAGATTGTGTGTTTGTTCCATTATCTGTACCGGCACGTGGCCCACAAGCGGCGAGTACACTAGTCATTGTCAAAACAAGCGAAGCGGCGACAAACGATTTTACTGTTTTATGCATTATAAAGTCACCTCTGCACATAGTTTGCTTCCCGAAAGTGGAGCAGAATAAATGACAAAGCACAGGGCGGAGGCTACATTGTCCGTCCCTGTGCTCCAATTTATCCTTGGGTAGGATTGTTTTGGGAGATATCAGAAAGAGCGTCACCCGCTTCATTCCGATAAATATTTTGTACCGCTAAGTCCCCTAGAGCAACAATACCGACCACTTGATTGTTGTCCACTACAGGTAGACGACGAATTTGATTTTTCGCCATAAGATCGGCAGCTTCATGAACATCCATCTGTGCTGGAGCCGTAACGATATTATGAGTCATTACATTACGCACTTGCGTTTGGCTATCACGGTTTTGTGCGGAAGCACGAATGGCGATATCGCGGTCCGTAATCATTCCAACACATTGCCCGTTCTCTACGACAGGAACAGCCCCTACGTTATAATCGTTCATAATTCTAGCCGCTTCTTCGAGTGATTGGTGCGGTTGTACCGTAGCTACCTGACGAGTCATGATATCCTGCAAACGTTGCGACATGTATAATTCCCTCCCATGTACATGTGTCGGATTCAGATGAATCCTTTTATAGCGTGATAAACAAAGCCACAACGTATGCATGGGTAATTCTTCTATAGCAACGGCTGCTTTCTTATCCAAAAAAATAAGGCACCATCACCGGTGATAAGCCGGTATAGGCGCCTCTTCTTTATTTTGCTTTTGCTTTCGTTATTATTTTTGCGATTTCCGGAATTTGCATATCGCTGTTCAAATCATATGTGCCATACCGTACAGAGCCCATCAAGCTAAAATCGTTCAAATATTTCACTAATAACCTTTGATCAGAAATAATATGTGCCTCTTGCAGCTTCTTAGCTACTTCTTCCGGACTCATACCCTTTTCTATAACCAAACTGTACATGTATCGTTTCTTTTCAGGCTGTACTGGCGGATTTGCTTGCGACTGTTGACCAGCATTCGCCGGAGCCCCCTGCGGTATTTTAATTTCTTTAATCGGCTCACTTGCCGGATCAGCCTTCTGCGTACTTTCTGCTTGGGCCGGAGCCGCCTGATTTGGAAGTTCGTTATAGTAAGCGAGTGAAAGCACCGCAACGGAAAACAAAATGCCGGCTGCGAATCCTCGCAGACCTTGTTTCGTTATTTTAGGCACCTTCCTTCTTCTCCTTTAGCTTTTCTTTCGCGCGACGATTCTCTCCAGTCTTGTGATTCCCTTGTATACCTAGTTTACCTTGGATTTGATGGATTTCTTTAAGAATTTGGATAGACAAATTCTCAACTTTTTCTTCCAATTGAGCAGTTTGATCCTTCTCTCTATAGAAAGAATAAATTAAAATCCCAATACCAAGCAAAAGCAGGCCGATAATTGCATACTGCATACGCTTCCTCCATCATATTAATTTTGGATGTTCGAATCCTCGAAGTATGTTTTCTGCCTTTTCATTTATACCATACTTCTGTAAAAACACAAGAGAAAATCGAGACTGAAAGCGTTGTCCATGGAAATGGACAGCGTTTTTTGTCGAAAGATGACGTTTGTCCCTTTTTTCAAAAATTGTACTTTATTCAATTCCAAGCCCATATTTATAGGAAAGATTGAACATATGGAAAGGAGTCTGAACGAATACATGCACACCTTCCGGAAAAAATATCGTGTGTACGCAAGTCCCTACGATCCTTGTCCTCCCATGACTAAAAAAACATACGAGACACCACCTCAGCTCTACTTAGGATTTCAGCCTTATGGCCTTCCGCAATATCAGCCACCCGAAGCCCTGCGTCAGGGGACCCTCTGGCCCGCCTTGTATGCCCCCTACCATAGTCCTTATAAAGATAAATATGGGAAAAGGGAGGCGGACGAATGAAGAAAGCAGGCGATAACTACTATGACCTTCTACTTGAAATCCAACAGATCGATTTTGTGATCATTGAACTGAATCTTTATCTCAATACCCACCCGAACGATCAAGCCGCAATCGCCCAATATAATGAGTTCGTGCAACGAAGCATGCAATTGAAAAAAAACTTTGAAGCGCTGTATGGGCCGCTCACCAGTTTTGGATATAGTTTCTCCCCTACCCCCTGGCAATGGGGAAAAGCTCCCTGGCCCTGGCAGGTATAATGTAAAAATGAAGGAGGAAACCCGTCTTGTGGATTTACGAGAAGAAGCTGCAATATCCGGTACGTGTAAGTAAGTGCGATGTGCGGATGGCCAAGTTTTTGATCGAACAGTACGGAGGCGCAGATGGAGAACTGGCAGCGGCGCTACGCTACCTGAATCAGCGCTATACGGTACCAGATAAGGTTATTGGCCTCTTAAATGATATCGGAACTGAAGAGCTGGCTCATCTAGAGATGATTGCGACAATGGTGTACAAACTAACAAAAGATGCAACACCTGAAGAAATGGAAAAATGCGGATTAGGAGCGCATTACGCTAACCATGATAAAGCGCTATTTTACAATAATGCGGCTGGCGTACCATGGACCGCAACGTATATACAGGCAAAAGGCGATCCAATTGCGGACCTATATGAAGATATCGCTGCCGAGGAAAAAGCTCGGGCAACGTATCAATGGTTAATTAACATGACGGATGATACCGATTTAAAGGACTCGCTTAGCTTTTTGCGTGAACGTGAAATCGTTCACTCCCAGCGCTTCCGCGAAGCAGTTGAAATCCTTAAGGAAGAACGGGAGCGAAAAAAAGTGTTTTAGTGTGATACGAATAAGGGAGCAAGATAGCGATTTCTTTCTCACTAAGAATCAAAGGTCAAGTCAGAGAGGAAAAAAAGTCGCGTTTGCTCCCCATTCTTTACTTTATTCTATCCATTCTGTTTTCTTATCTATAGGGATACGTCGTGATTCACGGGCCATATCCGCTTTCCCTATGTAGACAAGCCCGACAAGTCCGTCCTTTTCTTCCAACCCGAATGTTTCTTTCATAACCGGATGATAACTTGGAGCACCTGTACGCCAGATAGCGCCATAGCCCAGGGCATGCGCTACGAGAAGCATGTTTTGGATGCTGGCTGCGACCGCAGCGTACTCTTCCGCCTCCACAACATAGTCTTCCTTGTGCGGCAGGCAAGCCACCGCAATGACAAGCGGCGCTCGAAACGCCTTTTTCATGCTTTTCTCATACAGTGTTGCCCGCTCTTCTTCCGTCAGTTCTTCCCCTTTCTCAAGCAGGGCTATTTTCGCATACGCTTCACCAAGCTTCTTTCGTCCGTCGCCTACCATGACGAAGTATTTCCACGGCTGGGTATTGAAGTGACTAGGAGCCCAGTTCCCCGCTTCGAGTATCTCCTCGATATGTTCACGGGGCACCGGCTCATCTGTCACTTTACCAATCGTTCGTCTCGTCTGAATCAATTGTAAAAACTCGTTCATAGAATCCTCCTCATGTAATGTCCTGTCCTCTCAAAAATGCGGCCAATGGTTCAGCAAACAGATGAGCATCCACCACTCCTGCCATATGTCCATTCGGACTGTCGATTTCATAGTATGAAGCGCGTCCTCCCTGGCGATTGATTATGTCTGCTGCCTGCCTGCTGTACTGTGGCGGAAACAATAAGTCTGAAGTGCACGGAATCATTAGCACCCGTGCCCGAATCTTTCCTAATGCCTCTTCCAGCGAAGCGAACCCCCGGCTGATATCATGCATCATTGCCGCACGCGCCGTGTACACGTAGTGACTTGCATCATAAGGCAGCATACGCTCAGATACAGCTCCCCTGAATTTTTGTACAAATGGCGGGACACTTTGATATGATGTGGAAATGACGTCGCGCTTCGCATCACGCGAAAACGCATCATCATACCAAGCATACTGGTATGCGGCAAGATTCATGAGGCTAAGCGCCAAATGCAGGCCTGCCTCCGGCTCTTCCCCCTCATTATATGCGCCGTCTTTCCACTTCGGATCAAGCGCAATCACATCAATCGCTGCCTGCAGATAGGCAAGTGAAGTCAAGACCGGCATCTGCGCACCACTTATCACAACTACACACGCTTCCATCATATCGGGATAATGAACCGCCCAGTTCAATGTCTGTATCCCCCCCGCCGAAGGCCCTAGCACGGCGACTAATTTCTCGATTCCAAGTGAGCGCACGAGTTCCCGTTGAATGCCTGTCATATCCCGATATGTAAACACCGGAAACGTAATGCCATACCTCTCTCCTGTCTGTGGATTTATACTCCTTGGTCCAGTAGTTATGACATGTGGATTTTTGAATTGGATATTACATAGCGTATCCGAGCATATAACAAAGTATCGATCGGTATCTATTGCTTTGCCTGGACCGATGAGGGCATCCCACCAACCGACTTCCGTATCGTCTGGACTGTATTTTCCTGCTGCGTGACTGGTTGCACTGAAGAAGTGGCAGACAAGTATCGCATTATCCTTTGCTTCGTTTAACTGTCCGTATGTTTCAAAACCAATTGTAACGGGAATCTCCCGTCCGCACTCCATCCGATAGCTGTCCAACGAAAACATCTGCTTCTTTACCGTATCCATCACAGACAACCTCCTTTTTCTTTCCATATTACTACGCCAGTATAACTTTTTGTTTCTTTTTGTTATTATACTAGAGATACAGAAGGAGGGAGCGCATTGCGAAACATTCGCTATCCTAATGGCAAACTGCCGACGGTAAACAGGGAAGGAACGGGACTTCCCGACCGCATGAAAGCGGAAGAATTCCTCGCGCTCGTTCAGGGTAAACAGGATTCAGCCGCGAATCGTGGCATGTCGCTCGAAGAAGAATTAAATGAAAGCAACGCATATTACGTATCTCATGATATCGCATCCGTTCATAAGAAACCGACACCTGTTCAAATCGTGAAAGTCGACTATCCTTCCCGCTCGGCAGCTGTCATCCGTGAAGCTTATTTTCGGCAACCATCGACAACTGATTACAATGGTGTATTCGAGGGTCGGTACCTTGATTTTGAAGCAAAAGAAACACGCAACAAGACAGCCTTGCCCCTTGGCAACTTTCATGAGCACCAAATCAACCATATGTGTCTGGTAGTTAAACAGGGAGGCATCGCATTTGCTATTGTCCGCTTTACCGTCCATGACGAGACATATGTGCTGGATGCTTCACATATCATACATTTTTGGAAAGAGTCCATCCGGGGCGGGCGCAAATCGATTCCTTATGCATACATTAAGGAACACGGACACCTTATTCCTGTCGGATATCGGCCACGCCTCGATTATCTCTCTGTCGTCAAGCAATACTATTTCTCATGAGTACGTAGATGAGCAGACGAACAAGAAAGGGGCAGAAGCTTTGTATCATCGATTGTATATTGAATATATATATTATTTTAATGTAGAACAGGATTATTATGAGTGTCATGAAGTAATGGAAGAGCTGTGGTTGAATGAAGGCAGAAATCGCCTGCTACAGGCTCTGCTGCAGGTAGCGGTTGGCCTGCACCATTTTCGCAACAAAAACATAGAAGGTGCCATTCGCCTATTCGAAGCGGCACTCGCCAAATCAACGGACACATGGAGCGGAGAACTCGGTATCGATACGGATAAGCTGTTCACTGAAACGAGAGAATACCTCAAAAAACTGTATACTTATGAAAAAGCACCTTTTTCTTTTTACCCGCTTCACATCTCCATTCTTGATCAGCAATTACACCATGCAGTTGCTGCTTGTGTACCGAAAGGTGTGGCAGAGGAAGATAAATTTTAGAATAGTCCATAGTACAAATGAGGCAGATATATCTGTCTCATTTTTTCTTTTATCCAAAAGGTTGACAAAATGGTGTATGCTTCATATAATGAAAATAAATTATTTATAATGATTTTAAATTAATAACAAAATGTAATAAGGAACCAACATTAATTAAAACTCAAAAAATACGTGTAAAAGAAAAAGAAATTCCAGGAGGCGATAGATAGTATGGATAACAACGTAATCGTATACACAAGTCAAGGATGTCCTTACTGCAAAAAGGTAAAAGAACAGCTAACTGCATGGGGCATACAATTTGATGAACGGAACGTTTCGGAGAACTATGAATACTTCGAAGAACTACAACAGAAGAAAATCTTTGGGACACCTGCTACCTATATTAACGGCAAGCTTGTACTTGGCTTCCAGGAAGCTAAGATGAAGAAGCTGTTGAATCTTCCAGAAGACTTCGAGGCGCCAAAGAAAGAGGAAGCCTTTTCTTCCGACGTAAAATCAAAAAACGAAGAAACATCAGCTGGTATCTTCCGGTCCGTTGATGAGAGCATTCTCGATGAAGTGTATGATCTGGTTACAATCGGCGGTGGCCCTGCTGGAGCATCAGCAGCGGTATATGCGGCACGCGGCCGTCTAAAAACGCTCGTTATCGACAAGGCACCGGCAGCAGGTACGCTGGCTATTACTCATAAGATCGCCAATTACCCAGGTGTACGTGAAGAGTTAACAGGTCTTGAGTTGCTACAGCGTATGCAGGAACAGGCGCATGATTTCGGGGCTAATTTCGTTCGTACTACAGTCCTCTCCGTCGATTTTTCCGATCCGGACATTAAGAAACTGGAGGTAGCGGAAGGAACAATTAAAGCAAAAAGCGTATTCATCGCCGTAGGAGCAAAAGCACCTTCAAGCAAAATCAAAGGTGAGGAAGAATTCACGGGTCGCGGGGTCAGCTACTGCTCTACTTGTGATGCTGCGTTTTTCCAAGATCGGACGGTTATCGTAACAGGAGATAATGAAGAGGCCGTGCACGAAGCTGAAGCGTTAGCGAAATTTTGTAAAGAGGTACGTTTCCTCATTCCTACAGGCAATGTAAAAGGCCAAGCTGATTTATCTACACTTGAAACAAAAGATAACGTAAAAATTTACAAAAAATATCGTGTAAAAGAAATCATCGGTGAGAACAGTGTAGAAAAAGCTGTTGTACAAAACGATCAAAAAGAGATGGAAACATGGAAGATTGACGGTGTATTCCTGTATCTTGCTGGGATGAAACCAGGCACTGATTTCTTGAAAGACTCCGTAGCACGTGACACTGAGGGATATATCAATGTAGATGATATGCTGCAGACGAATGTTCCGGGCGTATTTGCAGGCGGAGATGCTCGTCGCACACCGATTAAACAAGCCGTACTCTCGGCAGCTGACGGGGCCATTGCAGCCCTTGGAGCAGAAGCACATGTTAACAAGCGTTCTCAGCTTCGTCCGCAATATAGCTAATTGCTTGCATCAAAAAAGCCGGAATTTCCATGATGGAAATCCGGCTTTCTTTCTCACTTCTTCCAACCATTGTGTCAGCACTTCTGTAGCTTGCTGTATTAAGCATCAGTTCCCTCCTTATTTTGTTCTTACCGCACAACCTGTGTTCTTACATAACTCGTGTTCACATTGTATCAAAAAAAGAACCATTTTTTATTAGAATGATATCCTCTAATAAAAAATGGTTCTTCTTATACCTTACAAATGGTGGGCCCTGCAGGACTCGAACCTGCGACCAATCGGTTATGAGCCGACCGCTCTACCAACTGAGCTAAGGGCCCTTTATGGGGCGACCGATGGGAATCGAACCCACGAGTGTCGGAGCCACAATCCGATGCGTTAACCACTTCGCCACGGCCGCCATAAATAAAAAAATAGTGGCGGAGGGAGAGGGATTCGAACCCCCGTGGACTTGCGCCCTAACGGTTTTCAAGACCGCCCCGTTATGACCACTTCGGTATCCCTCCGCGCGATATAAAAATGGCAGGGGCAGTAGGAATCGAACCCACACTGGAGGTTTTGGAGACCTCTGTTCTACCGTTAAACTATGCCCCTGTACTTTGCATATATAGCTTCGTCGATATTACTTACTTTATACTATCCTCAAAAAATGTCAATAAAAAGTAGCGGCGGAGGGGATCGAACCCCCGACCTCACGGGTATGAACCGTACGCTCTAGCCAGCTGAGCTACACCGCCATAATTATAAATAGTAACATGGTCGGGAAGACAGGATTCGAACCTGCGACCCTCTGGTCCCAAACCAGATGCGCTACCAAGCTGCGCCACTTCCCGAAAAATATGGCGTGCCCGGAGAGACTCGAACTCCCAACCTTCTGATTCGTAGTCAGACACTCTATCCGATTGAGCTACGGGCACATTTATCGAATTCAATGGATAGAGAGGTTAGAAAAACAAGTCGGTATTCCAACTTCTGTTCCAAGATTATATTTACGCTTTGTAGATGAATACAAATGGAGCGGGTGATGGGAATCGAACCCACGTATTCAGCTTGGAAGGCTGATGTTCTACCATTGAACTACACCCGCAATATGAAATTCAAATCAATTAAGTGGCGGAGCCGACGGGACTCCGACGCGCACGATGCGCTAGGTTCTGCGTTGCTCACAGGACGTGAGCTCTTATAGCAGAACTTCCTATCGGGTGAGAGGCCCGTTATACTACAATCTAAAAACAAATAAGTGGCGGAGCCGACGGGACTCGAACCCGCGACCTCCGGAGTGACAGTCCAGCGTGAACTCCAACTTCACCACGGCTCCGCAATATAAAAAAAGCGATGCCGGCGAAAGGAATTGAACCCTCAACCCCCTGATTACAAGTCAGGTGCTCTGCCAATTGAGCTACACCGGCATGTTCATGTTTTTCTTTTTTGATGCTGCTTTATCCTCGTATAGATGTTATGCTGTCCGTATCCGTCGGCTTATCGTGTGCGTCCAAAACATCTAATAAAGGTAGATGGTGGAGGATGACGGGATCGAACCGCCGACCCTCTGCTTGTAAGGCAGATGCTCTCCCAGCTGAGCTAATCCTCCATGGTGACCCGTAGGGGATTCGAACCCCTGAATGCATGCGTGAAAGGCATGTGAGTTAAGCCGCTTCTCCAACGGGCCAGTAAAGCATTTCTCATTTTTAAAGAAAAGATGGCTCCGCAGGCCGGACTCGAACCAGCGACCGATCGGTTAACAGCCGATTGCTCTACCGACTGAGCTACTGCGGAACAAAATCAGTGGACAATTGATAATTAACAGGTGATAGTTATAAGAAACCATCCCTTATCAACATCCATCATCTAAGGTGTTTGCACCTTGAAAACTGAATCAGAAGAAACAACACTTTTGGAAAACCACTTAACTGTCAATTATCAACTGACAACTTTATTTGGTTAAGCCCTCGACCGATTAGTATTCGTCAGCTCCGCGTGTTGCCACGCTTCCACCCCGAACCTATCTACCTCATCATCTTTAAGGGGTCTTACCAGCTTATGCTGTGGGAAATCTCATCTTGAGG
>SNQY01000010.1_pt1 | contig 185952 bp, 170 predicted proteins | sample 2580551 | NCBI WGS metagenome assembly SNQY01 (sample SAMN10953785, study PRJNA522744) | food fermentation metagenome | isolation source: 144-hour incubation of native-enriched microbial consortia from nixtamalized... | place: Mexico | collected 2017-09-24 | reverse complement strand
GGCGCAATCCAGCATCTGGCGGGCATGTCCAGCTCCAAGGTTATTGTCGCGATTAACAAAGACCCGGAAGCGCCGATTTTCCAGATTGCGGACTACGGTATTGTTGGTGACCTGTTTGAAGTCGTTCCTCTGCTTACAGAAGAGTTTAAAAAAGTTCTAGTGTAATTCAGGCTTTACTCTATATTGTTAGAAGCGAAGCAGCGCCATATATGGTGCTGCTTTTTCCCGTGTGATGATACACTTTTCACTTTGCATATGATGTTTCGTCGGTGGATATTTTGAGGTAAGGATGGTATACTGTTACTGGTATATCTCTGCTATATACCATCAGTGAAACATTTGAATTCAAGTAGGAACTTGAGATAAAAGGAGGAAGTTACATATGGCAATTGTAAATGTAACAGACAACACATTCCAAAATGAAGTAGAGGGCAGCGGCACAGTACTCGTTGACTTCTGGGCTCCTTGGTGCGGTCCCTGCAAAATGATCGCTCCGGTTCTTGAGGAGATTGACGGTGAGATTGGCAGCAAAGTCAAAATCGCAAAAGTCAATGTTGACGAAAATCCGGAATCCGCACAGCGTTTCGGCGTAATGAGCATCCCGACACTGATGCTCGTAAAAGACGGCCAGGTAGTTGACAAAATCATCGGCTTCCAGCCAAAAGAGAGCCTGTTAAGCGCTATTAACAAGCATCTGTAAACTTGCGATATGTCAAGTCCTCCGGTTCTATAATCGGAGGACTTCTTCAATTCAGGCTTAATGTAAGGTAAGCAGGCCGCACAACCGAGTCGTTTTTTTCTTGGTTCATAGTGTATGTTTCGGTGTGCGCCCTGCTTATCTTCAGCAGCTATTGTATCTGTTTTTGAGAGGAAGGGAAGGCAGAATGGACACATTGAAAGAGAAGCTCAGTCTTTTGCCCGATAAGCCAGGCTGTTATCTAATGAAGAATATAGCCGGAGAAATTATCTATGTCGGTAAAGCCAAAGTGTTAAAAAACCGTGTTCGTTCTTATTTCACGGGCAGTCACGATGGAAAAACGCAACGTCTTGTTCAGGAGATTGTTGATTTTGAATACATTGTCACCTCTTCGCCGGTTGAAGCACTCTTATTAGAATGCAATCTAATTAAAAAGCATGACCCACGCTATAATGTGCTGCTTAAAGATGATAAAACATATCCTTATATTAAAATTACAAACGAAGAACATCCGCGCCTCGAAATCACTCGAAAAGTCATAAAAGACGGTGCCAAGTATTTCGGTCCATATGCTAACGCAGGGGCTGCCCAGGAGACGAAAAAGCTGTTGGACAGACTTTACCCTCTTCGCAAATGTAAAAATATGCCGAAAAATGTCTGTCTTTATTATCATATGGAACAGTGTCTTGCTCCTTGTGAATATGAGGTCGACACGAAGCAATATGAAGAGATGATCGAGCAAATTACCAAGTTTCTAAATGGAAATTATGGAGAAATTAAGCAGACGCTTAAGCGTCAGATGGAAGAGGCAGCGGAAAATCTCGAATTCGAGCGAGCCAAAGAACTACGCGATCAAATCCAATACATCGAAGCTATTATGGAAAAGCAGAAAGTCACATTCAGTGACAACATTGACCGTGATGCCTGGGGCTATTATGCTGACAAAGGTTGGATGAGTGTACAGGTCTTCCACATTCGTCAGGGTAAAATGATTGAACGCAATGTCGCCTCGTTCCCGTATTATAGCGAAGAACATGAAGATTTCATTTCTTATGTCGCTCAATTTTATTTAAAGGAGCATGTTCGTCCTAAAGAGATTCTTCTACCTATAAGTGAAGAAACAGAAGGGTTGGAAGAAGCGATAGGGACGAAGCTGCTTTTTCCGCAGCGCGGACCAAAAAAACAATTGACAGATATGGCCCGGGAGAATGCACGCATTGCTCTGGAAGAAAAGTTCGCACTTATGGCGCGTGATGAAGCAAGGACGGTTCAGGCGGTACAGAAGCTTGGAGATGTGTTAGGTATCGGTTATCCGAAACGTATCGAAGCGTTTGACAATTCCAATATTCAGGGGGTCGATCCGGTTTCGGCCATGATTGTATTTACGGATGGTAAGCCGGATAAGAAGGAATACCGCAAGTACAAGGTGAAAACGATCGTCGGTCCAGATGATTACGGTACGATGAAAGAGGTGGTGCGCCGCCGTTATACGCGTGTATTGAAAGAAGGATTGGTACTGCCGAACTTAATTGTTATTGATGGTGGTAAGGGTCATATTGCGGCCGCAGTCGATGTACTGGAAAATGAGCTAGGCTTATTTATTCCTGTCTGCGGCCTGGCTAAGGACGAAAGACATCGCACAGCTCAGCTATTGGTCGGCGATCCGCCCATTCCAGTTGAATTGAAGCGGGACAGCAATGAGTTCTATCTTTTGCAACGCATTCAGGATGAAGTGCACCGATTTGCCATTACATTTCATCGTAGCACCCGGGGCAAGACGATGTTCCAGTCCAAGCTGGACGATATTCCAGGCATAGGTGAGAAGCGCAAAAAGCTTCTCTTGAAGCATTTTGGCTCTATCAAACGTATGAAGGAAGCATCTGTGGATGAGTATAGAAACCTTGGAATCGGAGATAAATTGGCACGTCAAATTCTCGAACATTTGCGCGAGGAACAAGAAGAGACGGCTAATCAATCAGAATAAAGACGGTTGTCTTTTTGATTCGTGTATGATACTATGTGTACAAATTGAATATTCACATTATCAACGCCTCACTTAACAAGGTGAGGTAGAGGCGCGAAAACCATAAGTACCCCGCCGGAGGAATGAGAATCCGGAGAAAGCGGGAGAAAGGGGAATTCGCCGAAATGGCAGAACGAATCTCAACGTCTGCTGTTGGGTCTGCATTGAATAGGTGCAGGACTGTCACCGGATTATCATCCCAGATAGCCGGTGGAGCACTATCTCGCACAGGGAATTGGGAAGTGGGCGTTAGCTGTAAAGATTCGATTATATACAAGACAACAGCTAAGGCAGACGGCCTTTGTGTTGTCTTTTTTGTTTTGTCTACGTCATCTCTCTATCCTTCATATGTGCGGGATACCTGAACACAAACAGAAGAACGCAAATGTCAAGGAGGAAGCGAGAGATGAGTCTTATCGTACAAAAATTCGGCGGAACGTCTGTCGGTACCGTTGAACGAATTCAGGCGGTAGCCCGGCGTATTGTATCAGCCACGCAGGCTGGACATAGCATTGTGGCAGTTGTCTCTGCCATGGGAAAATCTACTGATGTTCTGGTCGATATGGCCAAACAGATTACTGATATGCCGGGACCACGTGAGATGGATATGTTGTTGACAACCGGGGAACAGGTATCCATCGCGCTATTGACTATGGCGCTTCAGGCAATAGGACAGGATGCTGTTTCTATGACCGGTTGGCAGGCTGGTATTACAACAGAAGACGTACATATGAAGGCGCGTATTGATCATATTGATGAATCACCGATTCGGCAAGCTTTACAGGAAGGCAAAGTCGTTATTGTTGCCGGATTTCAGGGGGTTTCCCCAAGCGGTCAGATTACGACGCTTGGACGAGGCGGATCGGATACGACAGCGGTGGCCTTAGCGGCGGCACTTCAGGCGGACATGTGCGAAATATATACGGATGTGGACGGAGTGTATACAGCGGACCCGCGCCTCGTTCCTTCCGCCCGGAAGCTAACTAGCGTCTCTCATGATGAGATGCTGGAGCTTGCGACTTTGGGTGCGGGCGTACTACACCCTCGTGCGGTAGAATGCGCGAAGCAGCACCGGGTACATTTGACTGTACGTTCAAGTTTTAATGAAGAAGAAGGAACGATAATTAAGGAGGAGCCGGATATGGAACAAGGACTGGTTGTGAGCGGGATTGCCCATGATAAAAACGTAGCAAAAATTACAGTAGCGGATTTGCCGACAAAAGTAGATGCAATGGCTAAACTTTTTGCAATTTTAGCTAAGGAACATATTAATGTAGATATTATTGTGCAGAGCGCCTATGAAGCGAACACAATGAATGTCTCGTTCTCCGTTAGCGGAGATGAGGTCAAGAGAACACTCGATGTGTTGCTAGAACATCGGGAGACGCTCCAGTTCGGGTATGCGGTAGCCGAAGAACACCTTGCTAAAGTATCAATTGTCGGTGCGGGTATGATTACGAATCCGGGAGTGGCTGCACAAATGTTCAACTGTCTGGCTGATACAGGCGTGGAAATGAAAATGGTTTCTACCTCTGAGATAAAAGTCTCGTGTGTAATTCCTATGGCACAGATGGAAGAAGCTGTGCGCAGCTTGCATGCTTCGTTTGAATTGGATGCAAAAGAAGCTGCAGTTGTACACGGAGTTTGCTAATTTTATATTTTCTTCAAAGAAAAAGAGCTCACCGTTTTGGAACGGATGAGCTCTTCTTTAATGGTTAAGAAAGCAAAGAAAAAATCACGAGGCGCTGCCACACAGCGGACCATTAGCTTCTGTGTCGAAAAAGGATGAGAGAAGGCGCCTGCGAGTTTTTCTTATACTGCGATTTTGTCATTGCGTAGTGAAACAGGCAAAAGGCCGGCGGAAGCGAGGCGGCGGCGAACCAGAACACCTATGTAGGAAGCAGCCGCAATCTTGATAAGATCGGGGATTATAAATAATCCCATACCGATTCCGAATGCTTGACTCCATGGCAGGTGCGTGACAAATTTCAACTGGGTTACTCCCAATGCGTAAATAATGATTAATCCAACAATATTAGCAAGAAACGCACGAAGGAATGTGATATCCTTACCTTTAAGCATGGTTCCTATGACGAATACGGCCACGGCGTAGCCGATGAGATATCCGCCTGTTTTACCGACGATGATACCGAGACCCGCCATAAATTGGGCAAATACCGGAGCCCCTATTGCACCGAGCAGCAAGTACAGAAGAACGGCGATCGTGCCATAACGCCGGCCCAGCATAATGGGAATAAGTGCAATGGCGAAATTCTGCAAGGTGAATGGAACTTGCGGAATGAATGAAAAGGAAATTTGAGCAGAAACTGCAATGAAGGCGCAAAATAATGCCGACAAAATGAGCATTTTAACGTTTTCAGATCGCATAATTCTCTCCTTATTATAGTGTGTTAACTTATTTTGTTTTTTAAGTTTACAAAGAAGCGATAGTTTTTGTCAATATTGACATTAGTCTGTAAAAACTTTAGTATTGAACTAACTCAAAGAAAGACGGAATTAAATGATTATAGCTCTTATCAAGAGAGGCGGAGGGACTGGCCCGATGAAGCCCGGCAACCCCGTACATATGTACGGATAAGGTGCCAATTCCAGCAGGACGGATGAGCGTTCTGGGAGATAAGGGGAGGTTACGTGCGATATGAACGCCTCTTCCTTATAGGAAGAGGCGTTTTTTGATGGAGGCCGGAGATAACAGAGCGGATAAAGATGAGGAAGGAGTGAGCAAGCGCATGGTACGGAACATGATAGTGGACGAAATAACGCTGGAGTGCGGCGATACGTTAAAGCAAGTTAACATTGCATTTGAGACGAGTGGAACGCTGAATGAGGAGAAAACAAACGCGATTCTGGTGTGTCACGCGCTTACCGGCGATGCATGCGCGGTTGGAGACGAGAATACGCCAGGCTGGTGGGAAGGACTTATTGGCCCGGGACGTTATATCGATACGAATAAATACTTTGTGGTAACTGCCAATGTGTTGGGAGGCTGTTGTGGCACGACAGGACCCGCATCTGTTCATCCAGAGACAGGAAAGCCGTACGGTTCGGATTTTCCCGTCGTTACCATTCGCGATATGGTTCAGCTGCAATACAAACTGGTGAAGGGGTTAGGGATCGAGAAGCTGTTTGCCATTGTCGGTGGCTCCATGGGGGGCATGCAAGTATATGAATGGGCGGTAATGTACCCGGAGATGATGCATCTTGTTCTACCGATCGCTACGTCAGCTCGGCTATCCGCTGTCGCCATCGCTTATAATGATGTAGGTCGACAGGCGATCCTGTCTGATCCAGAATGGAATAAAGGACACTATTACCCGGGGAAAGGGCCGGTGAACGGATTATCGATCGCCCGGATGCTAGGAATGATTACGTATCGAACGTCAGATTTGTTCGAATACCGTTTTGGCCGACGTCTGAAAGATGAACAGAACGTAACGCAATTCGACTGTACATTCAATATCGAGAGTTATTTGCGTTATCAGGGACAGAAACTGGTTAGCCGCTTTGACGCCAACAGCTATCTCTACCTATTGAAAGCAATGGATCTGCATGACATTGGCAGGGGGCGTGGCGGAATTAAGGCAGCGCTTGATAAGGTGCAGGCTAAGGTACTTTCTGTGGCAATTTCGAATGATTTGTTATACCCTGCCCACCATCAGGAGGAAGTGGTAGAGATGCTGAGAGCGATGGGAAAAGAAGTGGAGTATCATTTTGTCGAATCCATTTACGGTCATGATGGATTTCTTGTCGAATTTGTAAAGATTGGACCGCTAGTAAAACAATTTATTGAAAAGCATGCAAGCCTATGTAGTCACTCTACCGCTCCCCGTTAATTCAAACGGATTATCGGGGTATTTCGACAATTTGTCGGCCGCTTTCCTTGACGCTGTCCCTTTCACGGAGTAAAATAAATTTGTCACAAAGTCTTCATTTATTTTTAAGGCTTCCTCAGGAAGCTTTTCTTCATGTCAAGCATGTAAGATGGAGTGGGCAAAGGGGGAATTCCAGAGAGAAAAACAGAGTGGTGGGAAAACCTAGAACGGGTAGAGAAGTTGGAGAGAGTTCGGATGTGTCGAATGTTTTTGTGAAAAATGTGTCAAACTAGAAAACCTGAAGCGTATCCTTGTGAAAGGGGGAGTCTATGCAATGATGAATCACCGTCATTTTTTTAACCGTAAACTACATTCCCTGCTAGGGGTTGTACCGATCGGGGGATTTTTGTTCGTTCACTTGCTGACGAACTTTTATGCTACACGCGGCGAAGCAGCCTTCCTTGAGCGTGTTGAAATTATGGAAGGGATTCCTTTCGTATCTCTGATCGAAATCGTCTTTATTTTCTTGCCTATTTTGTACCATGGTATCTATGGGTTATATATTGCATTCCAAGCTAAGAACAATGTAGGTAACTACGGATTCTTCCGTAATGTCATGTTCATGTTGCAGCGTGTAACAGGCGTTATTACGCTCATTTTTATTACATGGCACGTGTGGGAGACGAAAATGCAAATGGTACTTGGAAATGTGGAAGCGACAGGCTTTTTCACATTGATGAATGAAATCCTAACCAATCCATTTATGTTGGTCTTCTATATTGTTGGCTTGCTATCCGCAACATTCCACTTTGCAAATGGTCTGTGGAGCTTTGCTGTAAGCTGGGGTATCACAGTAGGCCCTCGTGCGCAGCGCATTTCCACATATGTGACAATGGTTATTTTCGTGTTAATGTCGGCAATGGGATTACTGGCTCTGTTCTCCTTTGCGAATCCCGTTGATGTAGCACAAGCAATTCAAAAATAGGGGGTTAGAGCATGAGTAAAGGTAAAGTTATCGTAGTTGGCGGCGGTCTGGCAGGCTTAATGTCTACAATCAAAGCTGCTGAAGCCGGACATCCGGTCGAGTTGTTTTCTCTTGTTCCTGTAAAACGCTCTCACTCTGTTTGTGCGCAGGGCGGTATTAACGGGGCGGTAAATACAAAAGGTGAAGGGGATTCTCCGTGGATCCACTTTGATGATACGGTATACGGTGGGGACTTCCTCGCAAACCAACCACCTGTAAAAGCAATGTGTGATGCCGCACCTGGCATTATTTATATGTTTGACCGCATGGGCGTTATGTTTAACCGTACACCAGAAGGATTGATTGACTTCCGTCGTTTCGGGGGTACACAGCATCACCGTACAGCTTTCTCTGGGGCTACGACTGGGCAGCAGCTTCTGTACGCTTTGGACGAGCAAGTACGCCGTTGGGAAGTAAACGGTCTTGTTACAAAATACGAAGGCTGGGAATTCCTATCCGCAGTTATTGATGATGAAGGCGTATGCCGTGGTATTACTGCACAGAACTTGCGCTCAATGGAAGTGAAATCTTTCAAAGCAGACGCGGTTATTCTCGCGACAGGTGGCCCTGGTATTATTTTTGGTAAGTCTACGAACTCCGTTATTAATACGGCGACAGCTGCATCTGCAGTATATCAACAAGGAGCGACCTACGCGAACGGAGAGTTTATCCAGATTCACCCGACTGCGATTCCTGGGGATGACAAGCTGCGTCTGATGTCTGAGTCTGCTCGTGGTGAAGGTGGACGCGTATGGACGTATAAAGACGGTAAGCCATGGTACTTCCTGGAAGAAAAATATCCAGCTTATGGTAACCTTGTTCCACGTGACATCGCAACACGTGAAATTTTCGATGTTTGTGTTAACATGAAGCTAGGTATTAATGGCGAGAACATGGTATATCTCGACCTGTCACATAAAGATCCGCATGAGCTGGATATTAAGCTGGGCGGTATTATTGAGATTTATGAGAAGTTTGCCGGTGACGATCCGCGTAAAGTTCCAATGAAAATCTTCCCTGCTGTTCACTATTCCATGGGTGGTCTGTGGGTCGACTATAACCAAATGACGAAGATTCCTGGTCTGTTCGCTGCGGGTGAGTGCGATTACTCCCAGCACGGTGCGAACCGTTTGGGTGCTAACTCCTTGTTGTCGGCAGTATTCGGCGGTATGGTAGCTGGACCGAAAGCGATTGAGTATATTCAGGGATTAAACAAGTCTTCTGAAGATGTTTCGTCTACCGTTTTCGATGCACAAGTGAAGAAAGAACAAGAGAAATACGATCGTATTACGAACATGACAAGCGGTACGGAAAATGCGTACAAGATTCACCGTGAGCTTGGGGAATGGATGACTGACAATGTAACGGTTGTTCGCTATAACGATAAATTGAAGAAAACGGATGAGAAAATCCAAGAGCTCATGGAACGTTATCAGAACATCAACATTAACGATACATCCAAATGGAGCAATGCAGGCGCTTCTTTCACTCGTCAGCTGTGGAATATGCTTACGCTTGCTCGCGTTATCACCATTGGTGCGCTTGAGCGTAACGAAAGCCGTGGTGCGCACTACAAACCGGACTTCCCAGAACGTGATGACGAAAACTTTATGAAGACTACGATGGCTAATTTCGACCCGGCAACCAATGCACCGAAGATTTCGTACGAAGATATCGATGTGTCGCTAATTAAACCTCGTAAGCGTGACTACTCGACAAAACACGAAGTAGCCGAGAAGAAATAGCAGAAAAAAAGGGGTGAAGAGAAATGGCTGAACAACAAAAAACCATTCATTTGATTATCACCCGTCAGGACGGCCCTGATGGAACGCCATATAAACAGGAATTTAAAATTCCGTATCGTCCGAACATGAATATTATCAGTTGTCTGATGGAAATCCAGCGTAACCCGGTAACGGTCGATGGTAAGGAAGTTGCTCCGATCGTATGGGAAATGAACTGCCTCGAAGAGGTATGTGGTGCTTGTTCCATGGTTATTAACGGCAAGCCGCGTCAATCTTGCACGGCGCTCGTTGATAAGCTTGAACAGCCGATTCGTCTGGAGCCAATGAATACATTCCCGATCAACCGCGACCTTGCTGTTGATCGCAGCCGCATGTTTGATGCGTTGAAACGTGTAAAAGCATGGATTCCGATTGATGGTACACATGATCTCGGACCTGGACCGCGCATGCCAGAGGTAGATCGTCAATGGGCATATGAATTATCCCGTTGCATGACTTGTGGCGTATGCTTGGAAGCATGTCCGAATGTAAATGACAAGTCTCCGTTCATTGGTGCGTTTGCGATCTCCCAGGTACGTTTGTTCAATGAACATCCGACTGGTAAGATGAATGCTGAAGAGCGTTTGGAGGGTCTAATGGGTGAAGGGGGCATTACCGATTGTGGTAACTCGCAAAACTGCGTGCAATCCTGCCCGAAAGGTATTCCGCTTACCACGTCCATCGCTTCGATGAACCGTGCTACAACGGTATATTCAATTAAGAATTTCTTCCGTAGCTAATACAGACATACAGCAGCACTCCGCCACTTTGGCGGGGTGCTGTTTTTTGATAGTAAAAAACTTTTATTTGTTATCTAATTTTTCTTATTTGGTTGACATATAAAGTGGCGTCTCTTTATAATTAATGTTAACCTTACTATAAAATGCGTTTACAATATGAGGAGGGGCCATGCAGACACCAGTATTAGAAACAAAGCCGAAGACTGATTGGGAAACGCTTGCAGAGGAAGTGCTCGCAGGTAAGAAACTTACGAAGGAAGAAGCGTTGAGCATTTTACAGGCACCGGATACCGAAGTACTGACATTGCTTCAGGGAGCATACCGTATTCGCAGCTACTACTATGGGAATAAAGTAAAGCTCAATATGATTATTAATGCGAAAAGCGGGCTCTGTCCGGAAGACTGTGGCTATTGTTCTCAATCCATCGTCTCTAACGCACCGATAGAGAAGTATCCACAACTTTCTAAAGATGTATTGGTCGATGGCGCCGCTAAAGCGAAAGAATCAAAAGCAGGTACATACTGTATTGTCATGAGCGGCCGTCGTCCAACCGATAAGGAAGTAGATAATGTGGTCGAGGCAGTGCGTGAGATAAAAGATCAGCATAATATGAAGATTTGCGCTTGTTTGGGGCTGATTACACCAAATCAAGCAGCAAAACTAAAAGAGGCGGGCGTTGATCGGTTCAACCATAATATCAACACATCGGCAAGCAACCATAAAAATATTACATCTACTCACACGTATGATGACCGTATCAACACATTGAATGCTGTTAAGGAAGCAGGTATGTCTCCTTGTTCTGGCGTTATTCTCGGTATGGGTGAAAGTGATGAAGAGATTGTTGATATGGCATATGCGTTGTATGAAATTGATGCCGATTCTATTCCAGTTAACTTTTTAAATGCGATTCCGGGCACTCCATTGGAATCGATGAAAAAGCTGGGAGCAATAAAGTGCCTTAAAGCACTTGCACTATTCCGTTACATTAATCCAACAAAAGAAATTAGAATCTCCGGCGGCAGGGAAGTAAACTTACGCCATCTGCAACCGATAGGGTTGTATGCCGCCAATTCAATATTTGTGGGAGATTATTTGACAACAGATGGTCAGCGAACACAATGGGACCATGAAATGATTGAAGACCTTGGATTTGAAATTGAAGAGTGTGCATTCGATAGTGAGCCTCCTGTATTAAACCGGGACAAATGAATAAGCAAGTACCATATAAAAGCTTCCCTTGAATAAAACGAGGGAAGCTTTTGTGTCGATAGAATATTTTGTTAAAATAGTAAGAGAATAAGAATAGTTAATAAAAGCAGGGAGTGGAGAATACGATGGCAAGAGCCGACTATATTCAGCCTAATCTTGAAGAGTGGCTGGCCGCATTTCATTTTTCGACTGACATTACGATCCGTTATTGTGAAACTGACATGTCCGGTCACGTAAATAATACGAGTCACCTTATTTATTTTGAGCAGGGAAGAGTTGAATATTTTGATCAGCTTGGGTTGGGGGAAAGTGCGCTGAGCCATGATGGGGAAGTAATGGTTGTAGCTGCAGATATTACCTGTCATTATCATAGTGAAGCATTCTTTAGGGAAAAGCTAAAGCTTGGTGTACGGATTGCACGGCTTGGAAACAGTTCTCTGGATCTGGAATATTGCCTCCTTGCCGTTGAGAAGAATAGGCTGGTAGCGACCGGACGGGGAACTATTGTACTCGTTGATAGGAAGACAAGACGAAGTGTGTCAATTCCGAAGAATGTACGTGAAAATATCATTGCATTTGAGCAGATGGAGATGATTCGATAACTTCATGTTTTTTCATGGTATTCCACTCCCATATCTTCGCCTGCAATATCCTGTGCTGTCCCCGCGACAGAGTGCAGGAAAAAAAACGAGAGAACAACTCGATGATAGAGAGCACCTTATCGAGCGATTCGGATTGGAGCCGGTTCATTTGTTGGAATATCGGCGAAATGACTATACGTTACAGGATTGTCTTGAAGCATGTTTTCGATTTGGGGACGTTGTGTTTGCTTTCCGGCATGTGCCATTACCCATCTGGCAACTTAGTCGACATGAAATTGGCGTACCAGCGCTGGCACTGAATCGAACGAGATGGATTTTTACTATGCATGCTGAGTATCATGCCGAGCTGCAAACGATGTTCCCGGCTGTTCCAATTTTTCTGCTACATGAGCGAAAGGGAAAGCTTTACGTCTCCTCTGAAAAGATAAATGATTAGTGAAGCATACTTAGGAATGGATGAGGATGAGCAAATTTTTGACAAGTAAGCGAACCGTGGAAAAGGTAAGCGAATATAATGTGTCGCAGGCCCAAATTTCCCGTTTTCCTGAACCACCTATCTTCCCGGGTCATAAAATATGGTGACTGTATCCCTAGCCTTGCACTTGAGAGCCCAGGCCAAGGAGGGGTAGCACTTTTGAGTAACGAACAGAAAGCCAAGCCGCTATTGACCAACCGGGAACGAGAGGTATTTGAACTACTCGTGTTAGACAAGACAACGAGAGAAATCGCCCAGCAGTTATTTATTAGTGAAAAGACGGTGCGCAATCATATTAGCAACGTCATGCAGAAATTGAACGTAAAAGGTCGTTCTCAAGCTGTTGTCGAACTCGTTCGTTTAGGTGAGTTAAAAATTTAATACGCTCCTAAATGAACAACCCGCCTCGTATGAGGGGGGTTTTTTATGTTACAAAATCTAACGCAGCACTGGATGGAAAACAGGTTCTTCGATATTATTTTCACATAATCCGTAGGCACAAAACATAAGGGTGGCGGGGAAATGAAAGAATCAAATGGTCTGTTCGCGCGCATCTCCCAAATGCTTGCCCGTGGCATTGGAAAACAGCATATGGGCATGTTCTACGGACAAGGGGGGGCGGATTTGCGTCAGGAAGCCTGGACTCGCTCCCTGCTACAGGAATCCCAACGACATGCTAACCTCCTGCAGACACCTCTGCGAGAGCTCGTCTATACATCGGTTGATATCGAGACGACGGGGTTTTATCCCGAACGCGGAGCTGAAGTGATTTCCATTGCGGCTATACGAATGAACGGCCGAGAGATAGCGCATGACGATCTGTTTTCTGTGTATGTTCGTCCTTCGGGTTGCATTCCGGACCATATAACAGTATTGACAGGAATTACAGAAGATATGGTAGCGGAAGCGCCACCGTTGGGAGAAGTCTTTGCTTCCTTCGAAGCGTTTCTTACTAACACGATTGTAATTGGCTATTATATTGGGCATGAATTAAAGTTTTTTAATCATTTTCTTTGGCATTCCTCTTATCAGAGGTTTACACATCGTACATTGGAGATGAAAAAAGTAGCTGAATGTCTTTATCCGCAACTTACCGAGCATCGGATGGAAGATGTATTGGAGTGGGCAGGTATCTCGATTAAGAACAGGCATCATGCACAAAGCGACGCGAGAATGACAGCGAAATTGTGGTCGGTGATGCAAAAAAGTTTAGAAATTCACGGGGTACAAACGCTGGCAGATTTATATGTATACCTGACTCACAAAGGAAAGTAAGAAAAAAGAGTGTAAAAGGCCGGATTCCTTTTACACTCTTTTTTCTTTATGCCATCTGCCTATAATGAGCGTAGCGTCATCGTTAATAAGTCTCATCTCTTTTACAAGGCGTTGAATAATCGTTTCTGGAGCAAGCCTGCTAGTAACAATATATTCCCAGTTTTCGGGTAGCTCAATTCCATCCGAGAAAAGGATAATTGTATCGTCCGGATGAAAAGGCAAATATCGCTCTGTTCCATTGAAAGGACGTCCATTTAAAAATCCAGGATTTGAGATAAGATATTGTTTTTTGCGTCTTGGCGATATAGTCAGACAAGTAATATTTCCAATTCCTGCATAGGAAACTTTCTGCCTTTGAATATCTACCATGGCAATTCCTACTACAGAGCCACGAGAACCGTAAAGGGAACGATTGCCTTCTTTGAGAAGAGCAAGCGGAGAGCCATTACCTTGTGCTTGTTTTTCAATTTCCTGAATGATTTTTTCTGCAGCATTTCTCGCATCAGGCCCGCTACCTAATCCGTCAGCGATACTGACCAATGCAGTGTCGTCGTATGTTTTTACGAAATAGCAATCCCCTGAGAGTGTGTTTGGTTTTTTTGACGTATGATGGATACTGTACTGAAAAGAGTACAAAATAAATCCCCCGAATCAGCTTTTATTCTGAATTCTTTATATAGGCATCTCTCATTTGCTGCAAAGTTTTACGCAGAATGCGGGATACTTGCATTTGAGAAATGCCTAATTTCTCGCCGATTTGACGCTGTGACCACTCTTCGTAATACACATAATGAATGACTTGGCGCTGCTGCTCATCTAAATCTTCGAGCAGGCCGGACAAATCGATTTTCCGATCTACATCCAAAAAGCCCGGGTCTTGGTCCGGAATCATATCCATTAATGTATGAGAATCTTGTTCTTGATTGTCGGCCTTCATCGGCGTATCGAGGGAAAGAGCATGAATGTTGCCTTTATTCTCCATAATTTCAAGCACTTTCTCTTCGGTTACCCCGAGCTTGTCCGCAATTTCATCAATTCGTGGTGAACGCTGCAGTTCCACTGTTAATTCATCAATAGTTTTCTGTAGTCGGTATCCCATCTCTTTAATGGTTCGCGGCACGCGGATACTCCACGTTTTATCCCGGAGGTAGTGCTTCATTTTGCCGACGATGGTCGATACAGCGTACGCGTCAAAGTTATGGCTGACCTCATTGTCAAACTTATCAATGGCACCTAATAAAGCAAGCATGCCTACTTGATACAAGTCATCCACCAAATGAAAATCACGAGCCATCTTGGAAGCGAGCTTTTTTACCGTCGTCTGATAGTTTTCTAGAATCTGCTCCAATATTTCTTCTGAGCCGGTCTCCTGATAGGTACGAATATATTCTGTAATGTCACGGTTGAGTGATTTCCTGGTGGACGTTTGGCTCACTTTCGCTCACCTCATCCCTTTTGAGATATTTAGTTAGTGCTACTTTAACCCCCTTCTCTCCGGTATCATACTCAATTTCATCCATGAGTGTTTTCATTAAATAAATCCCCAGTCCACCGACATCAATTTCATCAAGACTTTTTCCATGAAGTGAAGTAGCTTCCTTTTTCAGCTTTTTCGCATCAAAGGCCGCTCCTTCATCGCTGACAACAATTTTCAGACGATCAGATTCCACATGAAAGTCTACAATCATATCTCCTGCCTCGCTGTACTTATAAGCGTGACTCACTACATTGTTACATGCTTCCGCCAGCGCGACTTTTATATCTTCAATATCATTGTAAGAAAAGCCCATCTGATAAGCGAGTCCAGAGACTGTTAAACGAATTACGCTTATATAGTCGGCGCGTGCCGGAACGTTTATTTTCACGTGGTCATTCAATTCTGGCATACGAATCCCCCCTGTAAAAATTACGCAATGGTTATATACTGGTCAACACCGGAAATCTGGAAGATTCGCTGGATTTTTTCAGGAACTTCTTCCAAGTACATTTCTCCACTAATGGCTTTGCGGAGCTTGAGTGCAGCTACAAAAACACCGAGCCCGGTACTGTCCATATAATGAAGATTTTTTAGGTTGACCCGCAGAATTCTTTTGTCTTTCTCCGCAAGCGGGAGCAGGGTCTCACGCAACTGCGGAGCAGAAGCCAAGTCCAAATCGCCATGGATGTATACGCAGATATCTTTATCCGTTTCTTCCTTTTCAACTAGGAAAGGGAGTTGGTTCATTCTTTTCACCTCTAATATACTTTATTATGTACACGATACTTTACTTTACCCAGGTTGCCTACGGGTAAAACAACATAATGATATGGTAAATTTATTTATTTTTTACGAATCATTACAATTGTGTGGTCATCGTCTAACTGGTAATCTTTTTCCCTAATTGCGTACTGATACATATGATTGACGATGTCTTGGGCCGGAAGCGATAAATCTGCGGTGACAAGCGCTTCTCGGAGAATTGAATTGTCGTCTGGAGCATCTGAGCCTTTTCGTTCGGTAACGCCGTCCGTATATAACACCACAAAGTCCCCTGTTTCAAGGGGAAGGGCTTTCTCCTCGTATTTCACGTTGGCATCTACGCCCAAAATCAGGCCCCGTGTATTTAAATCGGCAAACTTCTTCGATTTAGCGTGGTAATAGAGCGCTGGTTCATGACCGGCGGAGGAGTAGGTAAGAACGGAAGTAAGCGGATCATAAATCGTGTAAAACATTGTAACGAACAAACTTGGATCAGCATTTTTTAGCACCAGGCGATTCAGGTAGTCAAGAATCATATTCGCTGGTTTTATATCGTTTTCCAGTGTGTCCATTGCATACTTAATCATCGACATGCAAAGGGCAGCCGGAATCCCTTTGCCTACGATGTCAGCTACTAGAATGCCTAATTTATTTTTGCCGTGGTTCGTATAATAATAGAAGTCGCCCGACATTTCGCGTGCCGGAGTACTAATGAAGCCTACGTCGAGATCGCGGAATTCGTGATCGAAAGTAGGCGGATATAACTTCTTCTGCATAGAGATAGCAACGTTAATTTCGCTCTCTAATTGTTTTTTCTTTAGCCTAAGGCTTTGTCGTTCCTGATATGCCATGCCAAACGATACCATGATTTCCATTAGAAATTGAAAGGAACGTTCCCATTCTTCGGATAGAACATGGCCGTTTTCTTTCATAATGCTAATGTGAAGGCCCAGAATATCCTCTGGTGGAATATCTTTTTCGATGAGCGATTTGCTAAGCTGCTGACCGGCATATAGCTGGTGTTCGCCGGGATTTCGCAGATAGTGGAGCATAATCTTTTCGTAATACTCCTTCACTTGTTTCAAAAAATGCTCTCCTCCTTCAGCTGTGCCTATTTACAGTCTAGAAAAGTTTCCATTTTACCGCAGTAATTAGCGTTCCTTTTCCTTCGCTTGATTCAATGGAGAATTCATCCATCAAACGCTTGACTCCGGGCAATCCAGCTCCTAAACCGCCGGAAGTAGAATAGCCGTCCTCGAGCGCTTTCATTACATCTTTAATTCCCGGTCCATTATCACGGGATATAATCTTAATACCTACTTTATCGCCTTCATAAACGGGTGAAACTTCGATTTCCCCTTGTTTGGCATATAAATAGATGTTACGAGCCAACTCGGAGATAGCGGTAGTGATACGTGCCTGATCCACTTCTCCAAATCCGAGGGATTTAGCGAGATCCCGCCCGCTTTGTCGGGCAACAACAATATCCCACTCGTTATAGACATGAATGCTAGGGTTGTTGTCCACCTTTATCCCTCCAATGATTGCTTCAATTTTTCCAAGCCCTGCTCCAGATTCATAGCGGTTTTGATGTTTCTAAAACCAATACCCAAATCGATAAGCGTAATGCTTACTGCGGGCTGGATGCCTGTAAAGATAACCTCGCAACCAAGCAATTCGGACATTTTTACAACATCACCCAGCACACGAGCGATGTAGCTATCAATCATCTGGACGGAGGTCAGGTCAATAACAACTCCTGTCGAACCTGTTTTGTGAATCATATTCAACAGGTCCTGTTGAAATTGGACGGCTGTTTTATCATCAAGCTCAATTTGAATGGAAACGAGCAAATAGTTTCCGAGCTTTAATATTGGAATTCTCATTGTAGCATATACCTCCCTCAGTTAATTTCCCTGATTTCTTTTCCTGTTTTTTCAAGAGCTACGCGAAGACCTTGACTCATGGAGCTTAACGTCGTCAGCATATCCATATCGATGCCTAAGCTGATCATTGTCTGGGCAATCTCTGGTCTGATGCCGACTACAATGCACTCGGCTCCGATAAGATGAATAGCTTCTGCCGCTTTGATAATATGCTGGGCCACCATGGTATTCACTTCCGCAACTCCTGTAATGTCGATGAGTACGACCTTGCTCTCGTATTTAATGGCTCCGTACAGGAGGTTTTGTGTAATCAGTTGTGCACGTTCAGTATCAATAGCGCCTACAATTGGCATGACCGTGATGCTCTCGAACAAAGGAATGAGTGGCGCGGATAATTCCATCATTGCAGAACGTTGCGCCAATAGCTTGTTCTTCCAGGAAGAGGCATAAATATCGTGGATCACACCAATGAGACGAAAGAAAAATTGGTCTACTTCTTTCATCAAGGGAAGGATGAAAGTAGGATGCTGTTGCATTTCTTCGGTTTCCAACAGAATATCACGAATGAGATAAAAAGGTTGAACGACTGCAGAAACGGGTACATCTGCTTCCGTGCACTGAGGAACATGACGATAGCATGCTTGCTCAATACCATCTACAGCTCCTTCGCGAACTTCTTCTTTTTCCGAGAAAAAATCGGCAAAATAGCTAAGAAATCCATCGTATATCATATGGGTAATAAATGTTTCAATTGCATGATCATAGGAAGAGGAAGCAGCGGCGCGTCGGTCTTTCCACAGTTCTTCGATTTCATCCTTATGGTCACGAATAAACTGTTGAGAAGTTTTCCTGAACATAGTAGCACTCCTATCTTCGTATTGCGCTTTTTGATTATATCGTTTATTGAGTTTTATAGGGATATGTGCTGTAACATAAACCTTCCCATCTTATCTTAACATAGTTTACAAAGAGAAAAATACGGGTAATAAACATCAGACAGAATATGCTAACAGGAGGAAGGCGCTTATGCAAACAGCTATCACTATCGGTGTAATTGTTCTGGCTATCGCAATCATTGTTATCGCGGTGATGCTTGTACAGTTTTTTCGTAATCTTAACGCTTTAATTAAACAAACAGACGAGACGATTCAGCATTTACAGATGAACGCGGATCAAATCATTGCACGGGTCGATGTCTCATTGGAAGACTTGAATACTATCTCCAAGGACTTAACCGGAAAAATGGACAAACTGGACAGCACCTTCAGCGCAGTTGATTCGATTGGTGAAGGTGTAAGCTCCCTATCGAACCATGTACGAGATAAAGTATCACATCCTCCTGAATGGGCGGACAGAGCGCTGGAGTTGTTAACTGCCGGATTTACCGTGTACAAAGGTTTTGACCGTATGCGTCAAATGGATGAGCGGCGGACTGAGGTGAAGCAGCGTGTCCAAGCTTAATGTAAAAACAAGGGGAAGAACTTCTTCTCCTGCGACTCCTCAACATGATCCAATCGAAGAGAAATATTATGATAAATTGGCGTGGCTTGCAGATCGGACAGAGAAAAGCCGCATTACTGATTTTATTGAGAATTATCAGAAGCCCGGACGCGTCATATGGATTAATATGTTGGCCGGTGTCTCACGCGGCGTCGGAATGACGATCGGTACAGCGATCATTATTGCTATTGCTGTTTATGTCCTTAGTTTCTTTGTTTCCATGCCGCTTGTCGGTGAGTATATCGCTCAGCTTCTTGATTGGGTCAATACATTCAAACAGGCTAAATAAACGGAAAAAAACAGGGGCAAAAAGTCAGCAACCTATTTTGTCCCCGTTTTGCTTTTTTCTCTTACTATATACAAATATACGCCTATCCCGGATCAACAAGGATTCCACCCGAGAATCTTTATGAGCAAATGAGAAACTGATCCATATACTATTTGAAAATCCGATACGGTTTTATTTTGTTTTTATAGGCGTACCGGCTTGACCATTGGCTTCAGAAAGCGTATCGTAAGAAATCGCTAAGCATAAGGCCTTCCGGTGCATAGTTACCGTTCGGCTTTGTTGGTGGAATCATATCTGTCACTCCTTTATGTGTATACTATAAGGCTCCTTACCACCTTGCTCGTGGCGTTAAACCAAGTAAAAAACGGCAGGGTTACCGCAAGATTATGAAATTGGTAGCTTGTATTCCGTAAACGGAATCGTCAAGATAGAAAAGTAAGACTGAGAGAAGGAAGCGACCAGAAAAATGAAACAAGGAATAGGAATTATTGATTCAGGCGTCGGGGGATTAACCGTCGCTAAAGAAGTGCTTCGCCAGTTGCCGCGTGAAGCAATTTATTATTTCGGAGATACAGCCCGGTGTCCATATGGCCCGAGACCAGCTGAAGAAGTACGTATATTCTCATTGCAGATGATTGAATTTTTGCTCAGAGAGAATATCAAGGCGTTAATGATCGGTTGCAATACAGCAGCTGCGGTCGTACTGCAGGAAGTAAGCGAACAATTGGATATTCCGGTCGTTGGGGTAATTGAGCCTGGAGCCCGTACTGCGATTAAAGAAACAAAGACAGGACAAGTTGCGGTTATTGGAACCGAGGGAACGATTCGGAGCGAGGCATATGCGCAAGCACTGAAGAAGCTGAATCCACAAATTCAAGTGACGAGTCTTGCCTGTCCGACGCTTGTTCCATTAGTGGAAAGCGGGAAGCTACATGACCGCGAAGGACTAGAAATTGTGCGTGAGGCATTGCAACCGCTTATGAGTGGAACGTTTGACACATTAATTCTAGGATGCACGCATTATCCTCTTATTGCGCATTTCATCCAGGAAGTAGTGGGGAACGGAGTAAAGTTGATTAGTTCAGCAGAAGAGGCGGCACGAGAATTAAGCGCTGTCCTTTCCTTTCGGCGTATGCTGGCAAATGGAGGAGATACAGTAAATCCAGAGCATCGTTTTTTTGCAAGCGGCAATTCTGAACTGTTTATGTCCATCGCAGAGGAATGGCTTCATATTAAGGTTTGGGCACATCAAGCCGTCCTTGAAGAGAAGAGAAAATAAATTCGGACAAAGTATGTATAAATCCCATCCAGGCTCGTATACATAGTAGTACAAAACGAGCCTGAGGAGGGGAAGCTATGGCACGCAGGTTATCTTTGCTAAGTGCCTTTATTGGTCTTTTATTCGTACTAAGCGGATGCGGGTTATTCGGTCCGAAAGATGCACCAAGCAACGGGGAAATTGATCCGCCTCGCCTGCATTCACAGCCGACTGCGGGAAGTGAAAAAGTCGATGCGCCGCCGTCGGCGCCGGACAAAAAAGCGGACAAACCAGTGAGTACGCATAAAGTGTATGTGCTTGATACGGATGGGCTGGTCGTACCTTGGGAAGTAGAGTTGCCTAAATCTGAAGGAACGGCTAAACAAGTACTGAACTATATGGTACAGGGAAGTGAAGGGGAGAAATTACTTCCACCAGGATTCCGAGCCATCCTGCCTAAAGGGACGAAGGTGCTTGGCATGACGATTAAAGAAGGTGTGGCAACGGTTGATTTCTCCCCTGAATTCAAAAAATATAAAGCGGAAGACGAACAAAAAATTCTTGAAGCGGTCACATGGGCCTTGACGGAATTTGAAGCGGTAAAGGAAGTAAACATCTGGATTAACGGCCATCCGCAGGAAGTCATGCCGGTGAAAGGCACCCCTGTATCGCATTTAAACCGTGAGAGAGGTATCAACGTGGAAGTTTCTGATAGGGTAAAGCCGGGACAGGCGATGGCGGTAACCTTATATTTTCAGAATCAAATGTCTGACAAGCTGACATATTTCGTTCCGGTGACCCGCTATCTTCCAAAATCAGATAACAAAGGATTGGCGGTTGTGCAAGAACTAATTCAAGGACCGAAGACAGGCTCGCCGTTGTTCTCTGCATTGCTTCCTTCCATGAATGTCAAGAGCGTCAAGCAGCAGAAAGATATTATGGTAGTTAATTTTGATAACAAAATTCTATCGTATAACCAGGGAGAAGCAAGTTCAGATGCTTTGGAATCAGTCGTGCTCTCCTTGACTGAAAACTCCGATGCAAAAAAGGTGCAAATTATGGTGGAAGGTAAGAATGTAGTGAAAGCGGGCAATGTCGATTATACGAAGCCGGTGACCCGTTCGATGATTACGAATAAAGAGGCGTATTAAAGCCGGAAGCAAAAGAAAAGGTGGGGGTTGCCCCGCTTTTTCTTTTCCCGGCGCCAGTTTAGACCCTTTACATGATCTGCGATAGGTTGTGCTATAATAAGCCAGAAATGAAAAATGGGAGGGAATGGCATGAGAAACGACGGACGGGAATATAACCAAATTCGGCCAGTTACCATTACGGTGGATTATATAAAGCATGCAGAAGGCTCGGTTTTAATCGAGGTTGGGGACACAAAAGTAATTTGTACGGCAACGATAGAAGAAAAAGTCCCTCCGTTCATGCGCGGTCAAGGACGCGGCTGGGTGACGGCAGAATATTCTATGCTGCCTCGTGCTACAGAGAGCCGGAATGTGCGTGAATCGAGTCGCGGTAAGGTAAGCGGTAGGACACAGGAGATTCAGCGCCTTATCGGACGTGCACTTCGCTCTGTGGTGAATTTGGAAGCGCTTGGAGAACGCACAATTTGGCTTGATTGTGACGTAATTCAGGCCGATGGTGGTACGCGCACTGCATCCATTACTGGTGCATATGTAGCAATGGTATCTGCGATGGGCAAGTTGATTGAGAAGCAACTCATCTCCCGCCTTCCGGTAACGGATTTTCTTGCGGCAGTTAGTGTTGGGATTGTGGAAGAGAAAGCCCACCTTGACCTTTGCTATAAGGAAGACTCGCAGGCTAAAGTTGATATGAATATTGTCATGACTGGACAGGGCAAGTACGTCGAGATTCAGGGTACAGGAGAAGAAGCGCCATTCAGTCCAGAAGAACTGCAGGAATTATTGGCGTATGGAAAGAAGGGTGCTTCAGATTTAATTACGGTACAAAAAGAAGTGCTAGGTCCGCTTGGACTATCAATTGGAAGCACGGACGGGGAGACGATTCAAAATGCATAAGCAAGCTTTTCCATGGAAGCGTATTGTTCTCGCCACAAAAAATAAAGGGAAAATCCGCGAATTCAGTCGTATGTTTGAAGGATTTGATGTCGAAATTTTAACGATTGCAGATATACCGGATATGCCCGAGGTAATAGAGGACGGAGAGACGTTCGAAGCGAATGCGAGGAAAAAAGCAGAGACAATCTTAAATTTTACCGGTCTTCCGGCATTGGCCGATGACTCGGGATTGGAAGTAGACGCGCTGGGCGGTCAGCCCGGCGTGTATTCCGCGCGTTTTGCTGGACCTGATGCGACCGATAGTGAGAATAATGAGAAGCTGACGGAAATGCTGAAGGGTGTAGCCGAAGAGAAGCGCCAGGCGCGTTTCACATCGGTGCTTGCGCTTGCCATTCCAGGTGGGGAGATATTGCTTGCCAAAGGAACGTGTGAAGGAATAATTGTGCTTGAACCTAGAGGAGAGAGCGGCTTTGGCTATGATCCGCATTTCTTCCTGCCGGACAAGCAGCAGACGATGGCTGAACTTACTCCAGAAGAAAAGAATCGGATAAGCCATCGAGGCGCGGCGTTGCGTAAGCTGGAGTGCTTGCTTAAGGAGCGTTTCTTATGAAAGTAATCGTGGTAAGTGATACGCATGGAAGCGTAGAGCACCTGCCAGGAATCCTTGAGCGCCATTCCCATGCCGCTGCATTTCACTGTGGGGATTTCTGTTATCCGCGTGAGCAGGCCCCGGAATTTACATATGTTCGAGGCAACTGTGACAGCGATATGGATGCACCTGAAGAGAAAGTAACGGAGCTTGGGGCTCTGCGGATTTTTCAAACGCATGGGCATACATATGGTGTGAAGCAGAGCGCGATGCGTCTACGCTACCGGGCGATGGAGGAACAGGCAAATCTTGTATTATTTGGTCACACTCATGAAATTACAGCGATTCAGGAAGATGGAATTCTATATGTGAATCCGGGTAGCTTACTGTTGCCGCGTTCATATTTTCTACCCACATATGCGCTCCTCACAATCGAAGAAAGAGGGGGTGGCGTGCAGGTGGAAGTTTCTTTCCGTTCTCCGGAGGGAAAGAAACAGCCTAAATTGGAACGTACGTTTATTCTGCCGTCTGCTGTCTGCAATTAGCTGGCATGGATGTGCTTTTAGGACAGGGAGGTGAATACGGAATGCCCCAGGATGATAAAGAAAACGTAATTTTGTTTCCTGGATTTGCGCAGCAAAATTTGCGGGAGGCCAGGGAAGCGGCTGAGGAAGAGCGATACGCTCAAGCGCTGGAATATGTGCAGGAGATTTTGCGTCTTGCACCCGACCACCCGGAAGCGCTGCTTACTACCGCTGATATTTTGACGCGTGCAGGACGGTTAGAAGAAGCGCTTCCGCTCCTGACGCAAATGTGGGAAGAGCAAGCTGGCGATGTGGCGGAAACGTTTCGTGCTTATCTCGGTCTTTTGCTGAAGCTGGAAGACTTTGAACGGATTCAAAGTTTGCTTGCGCAAGCGACGGAGATGAAAGAGCTTACGCCGTTTATGCCTGAAATTAAAGCGATCCAGGAAACGTTCCAGATGGTGGAGACGCAGAGAGAACAATGGGAGGAAGAAGAACGATTCTCACGCCAGACCGCATTGCAGAAAGCAGAGCTGGATCCATCATATGCCTCACGTTTATATGAAAAGCTAGAGGGCGGAACGTTTGAGGAACAGCTTGGAGCTATCGAGCAATTAAAATACATACAATCTCCAGAGACCATCTCTGTCTTGCGAGAATACTTGATGCTCGTCTACCCCGATCCCATGCTGAAAACATTCGCGTTGCGGGCGCTCAAAAAGATGGGGGAAACAGGCCCGATTTTTCTTTACAAGTTCGATCAAAAATTCGAGACTAAAATCGAGGACGTTCCCCTATATGATGAAGAGATGCCGGAAGGGGAGCGCAATGTATTGGAGCGTCTGTCCACGATCGCCTATGAAAGGGATGCTTCATTTATCTCATTCGCATTTCAGCTATGGATGGAATATTTATTTGCCATGTACCCTCTTCATCCGAACGTTGATACACCGAATGAATGGGCCGCCGCCCTGCATTACGGTGTAAGCAGATTGTTGCGCATGGAACAGAGCAAACAGGAAATTGCCAAGTTGTATCAAGTTTCCTCCTTTCAAATCCAACGTAATTACCAATCGTTAAGCGAAGTGCTACATCTTGAATCGCGAACTCAGGACATATAAGCAAAAGATGTACTGTGAATCAAGCAATGATTTACATAGTCTGTCGACTTTTTTGCAGGAATTTTTATACTGAATGTGCAGAGTTGAAAAGGGATTTGATTATGATATAATGAAATGGTTATAATGGCAGATGTAGCACAACATACATAGTGTGGATTTTTGCAGCAGCACTTGTATTGGTCATAGATCTTTAGGAGGGGAAAGTTTAAATGAAGGCAACTTGGGAAAAGTTAGAGAATAACCAGGGCGTACTGACTATCGAAGTCGAAGAAGCCCGTGTAGACAAAGCAATCGATCAAGCGTTTGCGAAAGTCGTTAAAAAAGTAAACGTGCCTGGATTCCGTAAAGGCAAAGTTCCGCGCAAAATTTTTGAAGCGCGTTTTGGAGTAGAGTCCCTATATCAAGATGCACTCGATATCATCCTGCCAGAAGCTTATACGGAAGCTGTAGCGGAGACTGGTATCGATCCGGTTGATCGCCCTGAAGTGGATGTAGAGCAAATGGGTAAAGGCCAAACGCTTGTTTTTAAAGCGACTGTAACTGTAAAGCCTGAAGTGAAATTGGGTGACTACAAAGGTCTGACCGTGGAAGAAAAGGATTTCTCCGTAAATGATGAAGCGGTAGAAGAAGAGCTTAAGCAAATGCAAAATCGTAGTGCGGAGCTTGTAGTGCTCGAAGATGACGCTGTTATCGAAAAAGGGGATTACGCTATCATCGACTTCAAAGGCTTCGTAGACGGTGAAGCATTTGAAGGTGGGGAAGCGGAGAACTATCAGCTTGAAGTTGGCTCTGGTACATTCATTCCAGGCTTCGAAGATCAAGTAATCGGCGTTAAAAAAGGCGAGGAAAAAGAAATAACAGTTACATTCCCGGAAGATTACCATGCACAAGAGCTTGCGGGTAAGGAAGCTGTATTCCAAGTGAAGGTAAATGAAATCAAACGTAAAAACCTTCCAGAACTGGATGATGAGTTCGCGAAAGACGTAAGTGAATTCGATACGCTTGATGAATTGAAAGCTGACATCAAGAATAAACTGGAAGAAAAAGCGAAAACAGACGCTGAAAATTATAAGAAAGAATCTTTAATTGAGAAAGCGACTGAGAATGCAGAGATTAATCTGCCAGAAGTCATGATCGAGAACGAAGTGAATCACATGGTGAACGACTTCGCGCAACGTCTGCAATTCCAAGGCATGAATCTTGACCTGTACTACCAATTCACGGGTCTCGATGAAGAGAAGCTTCGTGAGCAATTCCAGGGAGATGCCGAGAAACGCGTTCGTACTACACTGGTGCTTGAAGCGATTGGAAAAGCGGAAAATGTGGAAGTAACAGATGAGGATGTAAATCAAGAACTTGAGGAGTTGTCCAAGCAGTATAACCGTCCGGTTGACGAACTGAGTAAAATCTTCGGCGCCCGTGACAATATGGAGAGCCTCAAGAATGATATCCGCATTCGTAAAACCATTGATCTGCTTGTCGAGAACAGCAAATAATGTCATAATAACAACAACCAGCAAACAAGGCACGAATATTCGTGCCTTGTTTTTCCAAACCAAAATACATACCGAGTTTTGAAGGGAGGATTATTGCGTTATGAGTGTTATACCTTATGTGGTGGAAAGTACCAATCGGGGAGAGCGCGCATATGATATCTATTCCCGTTTATTGAAAGACCGCATCATTATGCTAGGGTCCGAAATCGATGACCAGGTAGCTAATGCAGTTGTAGCGCAGCTTTTATTTTTAGCTGCTGAGGATCCAGACAAGGACATACACTTATACATAAATTCTCCTGGAGGCTCAATTACAGCAGGCATGGCAATTTATGATACCATGCAGTTTATAAAGCCCGACGTGTCGACGATTTGCATCGGCATGGCTGCCAGTATGGGTTCGTTCCTACTGATGGCCGGGGCCAAGGGTAAGCGGTATGCACTGCCGCATAGCGAAGTGATGATTCATCAGCCCCTCGGTGGAGTTCGCGGACAGGCGGCGGATATTAAAATCCACGCTGAGTGGATTCTGAAAACGAAGGAAAAGATTAATCAAATCTATGCTGAGCGTACGGGTCAGCCGCTTGAAAAAATCGAGCGCGATACGGATCGTGACCGGTTCTTGGATGCCCTTGAAGCCAAAGAATACGGGTTAATTGACGAAGTCATCACTCGTAATGATCAAAAGTAAGGGGTGATTTCATGTTTAAATTTAACGATGAAAAAGGCCAACTCAAGTGTTCGTTCTGCGGTAAGTCCCAGGACCAGGTACGCAAACTTGTAGCTGGTCCTGGCGTATACATTTGTGATGAGTGCATTGAGCTATGTACGGAAATTGTAGAAGAGGAATTGGGCACAGAGGAAGAAATTGATCTGAAAGAGATTCCGAAACCACACGAAATCCGTGCATTCCTTGACGATTATGTTATCGGTCAGGAGGCGGCTAAGAAGTCGTTATCCGTTGCTGTGTATAACCACTATAAGCGTATTAACACAGGATCGAAAATCGATGATGTAGAACTAGCTAAAAGTAATATCTTGATGCTTGGTCCTACAGGAAGCGGTAAAACGTTGCTTGCGCAAACGATGGCACGTATTCTAAATGTGCCGTTCGCCATTGCGGATGCTACATCGCTCACAGAAGCTGGATATGTAGGGGAAGACGTAGAAAACATTCTGCTCAAGCTTATCCAGGCTGCTGATTATGATGTAGAAAAAGCCGAACGTGGCATTATTTACATTGATGAAATCGATAAAGTGGCACGTAAGTCAGAAAATCCTTCCATCACTCGTGATGTATCCGGTGAAGGTGTACAGCAAGCGTTACTCAAAATTCTTGAAGGTACGGTTGCTAGTGTACCACCGCAAGGCGGACGTAAGCATCCGCATCAAGAATTCATTCAAATCGATACAGCCAACATTCTGTTTATCGTAGGTGGAGCATTTGACGGAATTGAGTCTATTATTAAGCGACGCATTGGCAAAAAAGTTATCGGCTTTGGTACAGAGGCTGATGCAAGCACAAGAGACTTGAAATCCGGAGAATTCCTGCAGAAGGTATTACCAGAGGACTTGCTTAAGTTTGGCTTGATTCCTGAGTTTGTCGGTCGTCTGCCTGTCATCACAACGCTTGAGCCATTAGATGAAGCTGCATTGATTCGCATTCTGACCGAACCGAAGAATGCGCTCGTCAAGCAGTACCAAAAACTGCTTGAGATGGATGATGCTGAGCTTGAATTTACAGATGGTGCGTTACTTGAAATTGCCAAAGAAGCGATTAAACGTAACACAGGCGCACGTGGCTTGCGCTCCATCATTGAAAGCATCATGCTCGATATTATGTTTGATTTACCTTCCAGTGAAGATATCGTCAAGTGTGTTATTACTGACGAAACAGTCAAACAAAAAGGCAATCCTGAGCTTTACACCAAGCAAGGTAAGCTTGTGAGTGACAATAAAAAGCCGGAAAGCGCATAATGCGCAGTCCGCTTATAGAAGCCATCGGAGATTCTCCGATGGCTTTTTTTCATATGTAAATCAACCATGCTTATATCTTTGTTTTGTAGGTATTTTTTTCTGTAATGGGAAAGAAGGACAAATAAAGAGAAGGGGACATAAAAATAAAACCCTTGTTTTCGCCTGCTCAACTCCTTTTCTAAAGCAGCGGAATACGGCGGCAATTGTCTCCATCTTTGAGCTACCCAGATGTTTTGCCGATGGACTGCTTTGAAAAGGCAGAGTGGACTTTTCTGCTTCTGTGCAGAAAACAGAGGGGTCTTTTTATGGACCCTACTTCTTTTCGTTTATTCCCCCTCCTTCTAGGCAATAATACACCTAGAAAACACGAGGTGCTGGCTTCTGGCATTCCGCACAACAGGAGGGAAATATGAACTGGACACTACTACTTACGCTGATTCAAGTTTTCTTTGCCGTAATTATCGGCCTGTATTTCATGAGCCTGCTGAAAAATCAACGCAGCAGTCGCACGTATGTAGACCGTGAATCTCGCAAAGAAATGGAGCAATTGCGCAAGATGAGATCGGTTTCTTTATCCGAACCGCTTGCAGAGAAAACCCGACCGGCTACGCTCGGCGATATTGTCGGACAGGAAGATGGGATTCGTGCCTTGCGTGCGGCATTATGCGGTCCAAACCCACAACATGTTATCGTCTATGGTCCTCCGGGAGTCGGTAAAACGGCGGCGGCTCGCGTAGTTTTAGAGGAAGCAAAGAAGCAATCGGCTTCCCCGTTCAATGAGAATGCGTTATTTACCGAGATTGATGCTACCACCGCGCGATTTGATGAGCGTGGTATTGCCGACCCGCTTATCGGCTCGGTGCATGATCCGATTTATCAGGGAGCAGGAGCTATGGGACAGGCTGGTATACCGCAGCCGAAACCGGGAGCGGTTACGAAAGCGCATGGTGGCATTTTATTTATTGATGAAATTGGAGAACTGCATCCGATTCAGTTGAATAAGCTGCTTAAAGTGCTTGAAGATCGCAAAGTATTTCTTGAAAGTGCCTACTACAGCGAAGAGAATCAGCAAATACCGAAACATATCCATGATATTTTCCAGAATGGATTGCCAGCTGATTTTCGCCTTGTTGGAGCAACTACCCGTACACCGGATGAATTACCGCCTGCTATCCGTTCGCGGTGTCTCGAAATCTTTTTCCGTTCGCTTGTTCCATCCGAAGTGTATAAAATCGCTATGAATGCTGTAGAGAAAATGAAAATGGAAATCGAGGAAAACGCTGTTGAATTTTTGACTCGATATGCGACAAACGGACGGGAAGCGGTAAATATGGTACAAATTGCCGCCGGGATCGCCATCACGGAACAGCGCAAGAAGATTGTCCGTTCTGATATTGAATGGGTCGTCAACAGCAGCCAAAAATCGCCGCGTCCGGATAAAAAGGTGCTGGGCGGTACGTTCATCGGCCTAGTGAACGGACTTGCAGTCTATGGACCGAATATGGGGGCTTTACTTGAGATTGAGGTGACGGCGGCTAAAGCGCCTGAGCCGGGTGCGGGAACAATTACGATTACAGGTGTTGTTGACGAGGAGGAAATGGGTGGCAAAGGCAGGACGCTGCGCCGCAAATCTATGGCGCGTGGTTCGCTTGAGAATGTGCTGACAGTACTGCGCTTACAAGGTGTTAATACCCTGGATTACACATTGCACGTTAACTTTCCCGGTGGCATCCCCATTGATGGCCCATCCGCGGGAATCGCAATGGCTACGGCTATTTATTCAGCCATTATGAAACAACCTATAGACAACTATGTGGCTATGACCGGGGAATTAAGTATTCATGGTACAGTTAAACCGATTGGTGGGGTGGTGGCCAAAGTAGAAGCGGCACGTTTTGCTGGCGTTAAGAAGGTGCTAATTCCAAAGGAGAATTGGCAGGATATTTTCGAACAAATGGAAGGAGTTCAGGTCATCGCCGTTGAGCATTTGGATGAAGTGCTCAAGCATGCTATCACTCCAAAAACGGAAGAGCAAGTTCAGCCGCTTGAAGCTGCTTTACGCCAGGCAACCGAAATATTAAACCCATCTCCCACCTCCATTTAGCCAAAAAAGCTTTCCTTTACTGAGGGTTAGACAATAAACAGCAGTTAAGCTAAAATGAAATGAAGACAACCTTGTATTTGATACATTTTTCAACTGTACGAATATAGGGGCTTGGAGGTAGAAAAGATGGGAACAACCGAAAAAGAGAGACAGATCCCTCTTCTCCCGTTGCGAGGATTGTTGGTGTTTCCGGGCATGGTTCTACATCTTGATGTAGGGCGTGCCAAGTCGGTAAAGGCGTTGGAAAAAGCAATGGTGGATGATAACCTCATTCTCCTGTCTACACAGGAGGAAGTGCATATTGAGGAACCGGAGAAGGAACAAATCTTCATCATCGGCACCGTAGCTAAAGTAAAGCAAATGCTTAAACTGCCAAACGGAACGATTCGCGTGCTTGTAGAAGGGGTCAACCGCGCAAGAATAGAAGACTACCTTCAGGAGGATGAGTATTTTGAAGTCCAGATTTCTTTCTTGGACGAAGAACAGCAGCTCACTCCCGAAATCGAAGCGCTTATGCGCACTGTACTTGCTAATTTCGAGCAGTACATCAATTTGTCCAAGAAGATTATTCCGGAGACATTTGCCTCTGTTTCTGATATTACCGAGCCAGGCCGACTGGCGGATATTATCACTTCCCATCTTCCGCTCAAAATTCGGGACAAGCAGGATATTCTTGAGACCATTCCTGTGAAAGATCGTCTCGAAAAGCTTCTCGGCATTCTAAATAATGAGCGTGAAGTATTGGAACTGGAACGTAAAATTGGTCAGCGTGTGAAAAAGCAGATGGAAAAGACGCAGAAAGAATATTATTTGCGTGAACAAATGAAAGCCATCCAGAAAGAGCTGGGCGATAAGGAAGGCCGCGCGGGCGAAGTGGAGGAGCTACGCAGAAAGCTGACAGAAGCCAACCCTCCCGACAATATCGTTGAGAAGATAGAGCGTGAGCTTGAACGTTTGGAGAAAACTCCACCGACAAGTGCTGAAGGTAATGTGATTCGTACGTATATTGATTGGTTAATCGCGTTGCCCTGGACACAGAGAACAGAAGATAACCTTGACTTGAATAACGCGGAGAAAGTGCTTGATGAAGACCATTTTGGTCTTGAGAAAGCGAAGGAGCGGGTGCTTGAATATTTGGCGGTTCAGAAATTGGTTAACAAGCTGAAGGGACCGATCCTTTGCTTAGTCGGACCACCAGGCGTCGGGAAAACATCGTTGGCCCGTTCGGTTGCGCGTGCCTTGAATCGTGAGTTTGTTCGTATTTCTCTCGGTGGTGTGCGTGATGAAGCCGAAATCCGTGGCCATCGTCGTACGTATGTCGGCGCAATGCCGGGTCGTATTATTCAGGGTATTAAGACGGCAGGTACTGTAAACCCGGTTTTCTTGCTGGACGAAATCGATAAGATGTCGATGGATTTTAGGGGAGATCCGGGAGCCGCGCTGCTCGAAGTGTTGGATCCAAACCAAAATGATACGTTTAGCGATCATTACATTGAGGAACCGTACGATTTGTCTTCTGTTATGTTTATTACAACGGCCAATGCGGTGCATACCATTCCTCGTCCATTGCTTGATCGGATGGAGATGCTATACATTCCGGGTTATACAGAGATTGAAAAGCTGAAAATTTGCCAGGATTATTTGCTTCCTAAACAGATGAAGGAGCATGGCTTGGGCCGCGATAGACTTCAAGTACAGGAAGAGGCACTGCTGAAGGTGGTTCGCCAGTATACGCGTGAAGCTGGTGTTCGTAACTTAAATCGAATGATGGAGACGATTTGCCGCAAGGCAGCGCGGACCATTGTAACGGGAACGAAGAAACGTGTCGTTGTCACGGTTAAAACGCTCGAAGACATGCTCGGTAAGCCGAAATTCCGCTATGGCATGGCGGAAGTCGAAGATCAGGTAGGTGCAGTAACGGGCCTTGCCTGGACGGAAGCGGGCGGCGATACGTTGACAATTGAGGTGTCTGTCGTGCCGGGTAAAGGAAAGCTTACCTTAACTGGGAAGCTAGGCGATGTAATGAAGGAATCTGCGCAGGCGGCATTTAGCTATATCCGTTCTCGTTCGAAGGAACTCGATATTGATCCGGAATTCCATGAGAAGTCGGACATTCATATTCACGTACCGGAAGGAGCCATTCCGAAAGATGGTCCGTCCGCCGGTATTACGATGGCGACTGCACTCGTATCCGCGCTGACAGGAGTGCCAGTATCACGAGAAGTGGGTATGACGGGAGAGATTACGCTACGAGGACGCGTACTGCCTATTGGTGGATTGAAGGAGAAGGCATTGGCGGCACACCGTGCTGGCCTTAGAACGGTCATCATGCCAAAAGAAAATGAGAAAGACATCGAAGAGATTCCGGAAAGTGTGCGCAATGATTTGAAATTCATTCCAGTTGAGCACCTTGATCAAGTACTAAGAGTCGCGTTGATGAAGGTGGCTAGAGTATGAAAGTAACGCAAGCTGAATTCATAATTAGCGCCGTTTCTCCTAAGCAATACCCGGACGGATCCCTGCCAGAGCTTGCTCTGGCAGGGCGTTCTAATGTAGGCAAATCCTCATTTATTAATAAGATGATTAACCGAAAGAACCTGGCGCGTACATCTTCCAAGCCAGGAAAAACACAAACGCTGAACTATTATTTAATTAACAAAGAATTGTATTTTGTCGATTTGCCGGGTTACGGATATGCTAAAGTGTCTAAAACGGAAAAGGAAAAATGGGGTCCGATGATGGAGGAATATCTTCAGACCAGAGATCCTTTGAAAGCTGTTATCCAGGTGGTAGACATTCGGCATACGCCTACGAAAGATGATAAAGGAATGTTTGAATACTTAAAGCATTATGGTATCCCGATCATCGTCGTAGCAACGAAAGCAGATAAAATTCCGCGTGGCAAGTGGCAGAAGCACATCAAGGAAGTCCGTACGACGTTAGGCATGGAGAAAAGTGATCCGCTTGTGCTTTTCTCGGCTGAGACGGGGCAGGGAAAGGACGAAGCATGGTCTGTCATCTGGCAGAAGATAAAAGAGGATAATGGAGAAAGACACGAGTCACCAGAGTCCATACAAGCAAGCGAATCCTAAATAAGAAAGAGGTATCCGTCTAGTGAGCGGATGCCTCTTTTTCTGTAAAGCATTTGAATTTGTAAGGAGAAAAGAGAATTTAGAAGGATGTTTTTCGTTTTTTTATCCAGGCTGTAATTTGTTCTGTCTGCAATTCTGCAAGGATCATGCCGATAAAGATGAATAAGCACCCCATGAGCGCGCGTCCGCCAAGAATTTCTCCGTTGAATATGTATGCAGTTATGGCAGCAAATACAGGTTCCATCGCAAAAATTAACGCTACACGTGTCGCAGTTGTAAATCGTTGACACTCGGTTTGCGCAAGGAAAGCCAGAGCGGTTGCGGGTATTGCCGTAACTAAAAGCGCCCAGTATACAGTCGGTAAGGTAAGTGTGCTCCATGTCAGGGTTGTTCTCCAGTCTTCGAAAAAGAAAGCTGATCCTGTACTTAATACCGCTACAGTGAGAATCTGCACGAATGCTAATGCTAGAGAGGGAAAGTGCGGTGCGTACCGTCCTGTAAAAATAATTTGCAGCGCAAACGAAATCGCACATAAGAATACGAGGAAATCTCCTTGATTCACATTTAGAGCATCACCCAGAGTTAAGAAATACAATCCGATTGCGGCAAGCGATACCCCTATCACAGCAGGCAGCTTCAGTTTTTGTTTTAGAAGAAGCAGACTGAATAAAGGGACCAGCACGACCGATAGACCGGTAATAAAACCAGCTTTAGATGAAGTAGTGTAGAGCAAGCCAATAGTCTGGAATGCATAACCGGCAAATAACAAAATGCCTAAGATGATGCCGGACCATATAAGTCTTGCGCTCATCTGCTGAAGTTGTGGCCGGTAGAACAGCATGAGAAATAGAAGCAAAAATACCGATGCTAGCAGAAAGCGTACACCATTAAACGTCAAAGGAGGAAGAGAGGCAACTGCATTCTGTACGATAACGAATGTCGCTCCCCATACAAATGCGACCAGTAATAAAATTCCGTCTGCTATCATAGTCTTTTTCAATTCGTTCACACCTTCTATATACAAATAATCTTTATTATAGCGAAAGATTAAATAAAGTAAATAGATAAAATCTTCTGTTATTTATGGAGGGGGGGGAGGTAAAGTATGAGGGGTGGAGAATTATGTTAATAAAGTAAGAGTTCATCGCAGGGGGGAATGTCGATGGAAAAGCTGTTACACACACGCAGTGCTAGATCCGGTCTCGCTAAAGTGCAGCGCGTCGCCAAAAAAGTGGAAAACATCCTTCAAAAATCCGGTTCATTGGAGTATTGTACCGAAGAAATAAGAAAAATAATGGATGAAGAATTGAACAATGATGAATATTTTGTGCTTGTTGATGAAAAAGGCTATGGTTTGTTGCACACGAACCGGTTGCGGGAAGGCACGCTGTTTAATGATAAGGTTGGAGAGAAGGCAGCAACTACAGATGTGCCGCTTCTACAATTGTATGCGCGCAATACAGGTGAGGTGCTAATAGATGCTTCCTGTTTGATTGTTAAGTTAGAAGGCGGACAGCGATACAATCTGAGGATGGGCCGTCTGGTGCATCGACCATTTCTTACACCAGCCGTTTTCGGATTGGGAATCTTTCCTTCCCTTATCGGCGCAACAGTCGGGTTTTTTATGGGAGCAAGCGCACCTGGTTTTTATTTGGGTGTAACGCTATCATTGCTTATTGGTATAGGGGGCGCCGTAGTTTTTTATTATCAGCTTCAGAACCGTCTGAAAGATTGGTATCGGGTAACTCGGAGCATTTCTGCTGGCAATCTAACAGTAGTGGCTTCGAATCATGGAAGAAACCAGTTTGCCCAAATGGGTTATGAGTTAAATAAAATCGTTATTGGTACCCGTGACATCATTCGCGAACTGGCTGCTTCCGCCGAAGTGACGCAGGAAGTCAGTGGACATCAGGCTAATGAATCACGGCAGTTAGCTGAAACATTCGAACAAATGTCCACAATGATGCAGACATTCCGTGAAGGCACGGAAGGACAGCTTGCATCACTTGAAGAGCTTAGGGCGATGATGGCTCAGATGATGAGTGAAGTACGCAGGATGCAAGAACATATGGACAGTGCACGTCGCCTCTCTTCACAGGTGACGGAGATCTCCAGACGAGGTGCAGCGGCAGTAGAAGACTCAGAACATCAGATGAAACAAATAGAATCCGCTGTGGAAGACTCGGTCTATGCCATCTCCCAGGTTTCAAAGAGTACGGAAGAGATTACGAATAAGGTATCAGCTATTACTCATATTGCCCGACAGACAAATATGCTTGCATTGAATGCGTCTATTGAAGCGGCACGTGCAGGGGAGAGTGGAAAAGGATTTGCGGTGGTGGCGGGTGAAGTCCGCAAGTTGGCCGAGAATACCTCAGTATTCGCCGAAGATATTCTGCAAACATTAGAAAATACTCGAAGCCAGGCTATGCAAGCTGCAGAGAAGGCAATAATGAGTGTAGGAGCTATTGAGAAAGGTATGCAGGTCGGACAGATAGCAGGAGAAGCTATTCAAGAGATGAGCGGTGCTGCGGAACGGACGAGACATCAGGTTGCCTCCAATTATGAATTAGCTAATCAGGTGATGGTGGACATTGTAGAGATTGAGAAGATTATCGAAGGACTTACAGACATTGCTGAACAGTTTAGCAGTTCCATGGCGCGCGGCGCGGCAGCCATGGATGAAAAGGTGGTCGGTATCCAGCAGTTGGCCGAAGACGCGGAATTATTATCTGCACAATCTCAATCTCTTCACAAAGTTGTTAAACGTTTCGTTATTTAGTTTTTTGTAAGCGATTTCTTTCTTCTGCTTCATAAGAAATACTTCATGAAAACTTTACAGAAATTCAATATTTTTTCATTACAATATCCACTATAAACAACAAAATGATGTGACAGGATTGATTGCCAATGGGTAAATACAGGGCGGTTATCGACATGGGATCGAATTCCGTGCGGCTGGTAATTTATTACGAATCGGCCGAAGGGGCTTCCTATGAAGTTGATAATATAAAAAACACGATTCGACTAAGTGCATTTCTTAATGAATATAATGAAATTGTCGAGCAAGGCATAGCAGAAGTAGTCAGGGTATTAACTCAATACCGGCAGCTTTGCGAGGCACGAACCGTGTCATCCGTTACAGGCGTAGCTACGGCAACTGTACGCAAAGCAAGAAATAAAGACGATTTCTTAAGACGTATCCGGGAAACTACGGGCTTTTCATTTCGTGTACTTTCTGGAGAAGAAGAAGCATATTACGGATATTTGGCTGTAGTGAATTCGATGTGTGTGACCGAGGGTTTTACGATTGATATTGGCGGCGCCAGTTCCGAATTGGTAAGGATCTCGAACCGCCGATTAGTTGAGAGCCATAGCTTTCCTTTCGGAGCAGTAACGTTGACACGACAGTTCTTTCAGGGAGAGATTCCGACCACAGAAGAGCTGGCGGCATTGGAGAAGTACATTACGGATCAGTTCACTTCTCATCCCTGGTTGAGAGAAAAGGAGCTTCCAATTGTCGGCATGGGGGGGACGGTGCGTAATCTGGCGAAAGTTCATCAGAGAATGATGCGCTATCCATTTGCCAGTCTGCATCATTATGAAATGAGGAAATACCAGGTTGATGCGGTCTTTCATTATCTGAAAGACCTTTCTCCGGTGCAAATGCAAGGAGTAGAAGGATTGTCGAAAGAAAGAGCGGATATTGTTATCGCAGGTATTGTTATTATTAAAGCCCTTCTGAACCATATTGGAAGTGAGCGCTTTATTGTCAGCAATAAAGGATTACGCGATGGCGTATATATGGAGTCACGCTTAAAGACGCAGTCTAGCGTACTTGTGGAAGATGTGATTGAAGAGGGAATCCGTACCCTTATGATTCATTATAAGGTGAACGTGTTGCATGCGCGACATGTAGAGTGTCTATGCCGTACGTTGTTCGAACAATTAGCGAAGGAAGGATTACACGGGTATGGCACAGAAGAATGGCTTCTGCTAAGCATCGCTGCCCATTTGCATGATATTGGACGTACGATTAATCTCGGGGAGTGGCAGCAGCACACTTTTTATTTGATGGTTCATGTGCTTCTCCCCGGTCTTACGCATAAGCAACGTCTTCTTGCAGCCTTAATCGCTTCTTACAAAGGACCGAAACGGATGCAGCAGTTGGCAGCTCCGTATGAATCGATGATAACGGAAGCTGAGCAGCAAATGGCAGAACAATTGGGGATCCTTTTACTAATGGCACGGGCATTAGATCGGACAGAAAGCCAACAAGTATCCGAAGTAATGCTTGCGCGTACAAGCGATGTGATTATCCTACACTGTAGGGGTAATGTGGATGGACGGTCTTTGGAAGCGAAGACGCTGGAAGAGCATAAAAAGAAATTTAAAAAACAGTTCGGGCTTCCACTTCAAATCAAGTGGATGAAACCATAGAACGGGATAAAAAACTATGTTTGAAAGAGGGAAAGAATGATGGGGAAGAGTATTAGTGTAAATGAACGGGAAGCTAAGGTGGATTTTGATTGTACGTCCTATTATATTAACCGGGAGCTAAGCTGGCTGGCGTTCAACGGCCGCGTATTGGAAGAAGCTGAGGATACGAACAATCCGGTATTAGAACGGCTCAAGTTCCTTGCTATTACTAGCTCCAATCTGGATGAATTTTTTATGGTACGTGTGGGTTCCATGAAAGATCAGGAGAAGCACGGTATTACTACGCCGGAGAACAAGGCGGGCATGACGCCACGCCAGCAGCTGGCGGCGATTTCAATTGAAGCGCACAACATGGTAGATAGACAATATGAAGTGCTACACCAGGAGCTTATTCCGCTTCTAGCCTCATGCGGCATTTCCTTTTCAAAGCCGGAGGATTTAACGGAAGAGCAGCGTACATTTTTACGCACATATTTCTATGATCGGATTTATCCTGTGCTAACGCCAATGGCAGTAGATGCAAGCAGACCGTTTCCTATGCTGCTGAACAAAAGCGTCAACCTTGCTGTGATGCTTGAAAGCGAAAAGGATGGAAAGAGCAAAGTTTTATTTGCGGTTGTACAGGTTCCTTCCGTTCTACCGCGTTATATTCGTCTGCCGAGTCAAGAAGGCGCCGCACAGTTTATTCTGCTGGAGGATGTAATCTGCCATTACATTGATTTTCTATTCAAAGGCAACCGCATTCTGTCGGTTAAGCCATTTCGTATTACGCGTAACGCTGATCTTACTCTAGACGAGGAAGGCGCGGAAGATTTGCTAAAAGAAATACAAAAAGAGTTGAAAAAACGCCGTTGGGGTGCGGCGGTGCGCCTGGAAGTAACTTGCGACATGGACGATTATATGAAAGGGATATTACAGGAGTCACTAGAGATTGAGTCATGTGATGTCTATGAAGTACCGGGGCCCCTCGATCTCACATTTTTAATGAAGTTCTATTCTGTGCCAGGATACATCGAATTGCGTTATCAAAGTTTGCTGCCACAGCCTCCGGCCGATTTTATCGGGGAGAACAATATTTTTGAGGCAATCGTTCATAAAGACATTCTCGTTCATCACCCGTATGAATCATTTGATCCGGTTGTTCATTTCGTCAAGCAGGCGGCAGAAGACCCTAATGTATTGGCTATTAAGCAGACACTGTATCGGGTTAGCGGAGATTCCCCAATTGTCAATGCGCTAGCAAAAGCGGCAGAGAATGGCAAACAGGTAACCGTGTTGCTGGAATTGAAAGCGCGATTTGATGAAGAAAACAATATCGTCTGGGCTAAAAAATTAGATAAAGCAGGCTGCCATGTCATTTATGGGCTGGTAGGGCTGAAAACGCACTGCAAAATTACACTCGTAGTACGTCAGGAAGGGCAAAAGCTTGTACGATACGTCCATTTGGGCACCGGAAATTATAACGATTCGACGGCCAGATTGTATACGGACTTAGGAATGTTTACATGCAATGAACAGTTTGGCATCGATGCTTCTTATATTTTTAATCATCTCTCCGGGTATTCAAAAACACCTAAGTGGAAGAAGATAGAAGCTGCACCGAATGGATTGCGTAATAAGATTCTCCAGCTAATCGATAACGAAATCGCGAAAAGTACACCGGAACATCCAGGCCGCATTATTTTAAAAATGAACTCTCTTACAGATAAAAAGCTCATTAAAGCATTGTTCAAAGCATCCGCAGCCGGCGTGCAGATCGATATGATTATTCGCGGTATTTGTTGCTTGCGCCCCGGTATCCCGGGTGTGAGTGAAAACATTCGTGTGCGCAGTATCGTCGACCGTTTCCTTGAACATGCCCGTATCTTTTACTTCCAGAACGGTGGCGACGAACGAGTGTATCTTTCGAGTGCCGATTGGATGACACGCAACATGGAACGCCGCGTAGAAATTATGTTCCCAGTCGAGGTAGAATCGCTTAAAAAGCGAGTAAAAGAAATACTTAACATACAGTTGCAGGATAACGTGAAGGCAAGAGTATTGGATTCTCAGGGTATCTATACGATGATAAAGCCGAGAGATGGGGAAAAGCGGGTGCATAGCCAGCCGCATTTTCACAATGTAGCTGTAAAAAACACGAAAAAAATCCGGCAAACTCCTTATATGAAGCAATTAAAACCAAAAACGCATGTAGAAGAAAAATAAAACAACACCCTTGTTGACTATCCATCTATAGATACCAAGGGGATTGATTGTTCAGAGAGGAACAGACCACCACAATGGGACATAAACAAGGACTTTCATCTCCTCTCCTGAGCGGTTGCCTAGGCTAGGCAAAAAGCGGCCCGCTACGCTTCCATGTGGGAGGCGAACCGACGCCTGTTTGGGACACGGTGTGGTGGCTATCCACTCTGGATGGTACTGAATAATCAACACCCTTGTATAGACGATTTTTCCTTTTTTTCAGGTTCCTTACTTTATTGGTCGGGATTTTTATTGAACAGCTTGTGAACAGTGAGGTACAACTGTTTTATCCTCTTTTCTTTTTCTGTTATAATGTAAGAAGCGGTAACACCGCATAGAGTATGAATATATACTGTTCTTCATAAAATTTTCATATTTCATTTTAGTTTTAAATATAGAAAGTGATATAATTAGGTACATGTGAAAACGAGCGCATAGTATAGCAAAGACAGGATAGCGCACAATAAGAGATACGAACATAAGAAAGTAGATGGGGTGTCAATTATGCACATTCTAACAATCGGATTAAATTACCGTACGGCCCCGGTGGAGATCCGTGAGCGATTCGCATTTTTGGAGCAGGACAAGCCGGAAGCGTTGGCGAAGCTGCAGAACACAAAGAGCATATTAGAGTGTGTAATTGTTGGCACTTGTAACCGAACCGAAATTTACGCGGTCGTCGATCAATTACACACGGGCCGCCACTTCACGAAGAACTATTTGTCGGAGTGGTTCGGTGTGCCGCGAGAAGAATTCATTGATCACATTTATATTAAAGAAAATGACACGGCTGTGCAGCATCTATTCCGTGTAGCCTGTGGTCTTGACTCCATGGTGCTTGGCGAAACGCAGATTCTCGGACAGATTAAAGATGCATTCGCACTGTCCCAGTCACAGGGTGCTACCGGTACGGTGTTCAATAAGCTGTTTCAACAGACGATTACGCTGGCCAAACGTGCCCATTCAGAAACGGAAATCAATAAAAATGCCGTTTCGACAAGCTATGCTGCTATTGAACTTGGTAAGAAAGTATTCGGTTACTTTGATAATAAAACGGTTCTTGTACTTGGAGCGGGCAAGATGAGTGAGTTGACCGCAAAACACCTTCATGCAAATGGTGCTCCGCGCGTGCTTGTGGCTAACCGCACATATGAGCGTGCCGTCTCACTGGCAGAGAAATTTCGTGGGATAGCTATGCCGATGGACCAATTGCAGGATGCGCTTGTTCTTGCCGATATTGTCATCAGTTCAACCGGTTCGGATGACTATGTAGTAACAAAGCGGGACGTGGAAACGATTATGCGCAAGCGCCGCCAACGTCCGCTGTTTATGATAGACATTGCGGTGCCGCGAGATCTGGACCCAGCGATTAATGATCTGGACGGAGTATATTTGTATGATATCGACGACCTGGAGGGCATTGTTGCCGCCAATATGCGTGAAAGAGCCCGTGAAGCCGAGAAAATCGGTATCATGATCGGCGAAGAGCTGGTCGCTTTTAAAACGTGGCTTAATACGCTAGGTGTAGGTCCTCTAATCAGCGCACTGCGCGAGAAGCTTCTCACGCATCAGCAGGAAGCGATGCGCAATATTGAAAATAAATGCCCGGAGTTAACCGAGAAGGAAATCCGGATGATTAATAAACAGACACGCAGTCTGATTAACCAGATTATGCATGATCCGATTGTCCGCATCAAGGAAATGTCCGGACAGCCGGGCGCGGATGAAGCGCTGGATATGTTCATTAAACTGTTCGCGTTAGAGAATTCGTTTGAAGAGGCGGAGCAAGAAGTGGAAGAGAAAGAAGCTTCTTATATCCCGGTTCGTCACCGACGTGTACTGACTGAACAGCAGGCTTTCTAGTTTCGCTCCTGAGGAGAGGAGTTATGCCCCTTGCTTCACGAAAGCTTAATCTACGATGCTATCGTTTACATTTACGCTTGCAGTATTCTGCTGTACTTTGCAGATTTTCTAAACCGTAGCCGGAAGGTAAATCGAATTGCCTTCTGGCTGCTTGCCGTTGTGTGGACGCTACAAAGCGTCTTTTTTGTCCTTAGTATGCTGGAAAAAGAGTATTTTCCTGTATTGACGTTATTTGAAACGCTCTTTTTTTATTCATGGATACTGGTTAGTTTTTCCTTGATTATCAATTATTTGTTTCGTATTGACTTATTGGTATTTTTCACGAACGTGCTCGGCTTTGCTGTACTGGCATTAAATTTCTTCGCCAATAAAGATGCTTCGCCAATGGTGACAGAGCGTCTAACATCGGAGCTTTTGTTCATTCATATTAGTCTGGCGTTGCTCGCATACGGTATGTTCTCACTTTCGTTTATCTTTTCGTTAATGTATCTGGTTGAAGACCGGATGCTGAAGCAGAAAATGTGGAATAAATGGTTGCAGAGACTCCCTGGGCTTGGCCTGCTTGACTTGTATTCGTACCGCCTGAACATGGTGGGAGTGCCGCTTTTACTCTTAGCTCTTATTTTGGGTGCCATCTGGGCGCATATTAAAGTAAGCGCAAATATTTGGCTTGATCCGAAGGTGCTTGTCTCGATAGCCGTACTCGCTGTCTATTCACTCTATCTATACCAGCGGGTTACGTATGGATGGGTTGGCCGGAAGCTGGCTTTGTGGAATGCAGCGGCGTTTTCTCTGATTTTGCTGAACTACTTGATCTCCGGATCGATTTTGTCTTTTCATCAGTGGTTATAGGGAGGAAGATATAACATGAGAAAAATTGTAGTAGGCTCCAGACAGAGCGCCCTGGCGTTGACGCAGACTAATTGGGTAATTGAACGTCTGAAAGCCTTTGGATTGCCATTCGAATTCGAAGTGAAGAAGATTGTTACAAAAGGCGATCGCATCCTGGATGTGACTCTATCTAAGGTAGGCGGGAAAGGACTTTTTGTCAAAGAAATTGAACAGGCGCTGCTCGATGGAGAAATTGATATGGCTGTACATAGTATGAAGGATATGCCGGCTGTGCTTCCGCCGGGTCTTACGATTGGCTGCGTACCGAAGCGGGTGGATGTGAGGGATGTACTTATTAGTGAAGATAACCAGCCACTTGATAAACTGCCGTCCGGAGCGATTGTGGGCACAAGCAGTCTACGCCGTGCAGCCCAGTTGAAAGCATTTCGCCCAGACCTTGTAATCGAGCCAATCCGTGGCAATATTGATACGCGGATGCGCAAGTTGAAAGAAGAAAGCTTCTCCGCGATTATTCTTGCGGCTGCTGGCCTAGAGCGCATGCAGTGGAATGGCAACATTACAGAATTTCTACCGGTAGAAATTAGCTTGCCTGCAGTTGGACAAGGGGCATTGGCCATTGAATGCCGTGCGGACGATAAGGAATTGTTAGCACTGCTGGATAAATTAAATGACAAGGATACAGCGCTTGCTGTTAAGGCAGAGCGTGCCTTTCTGCGTACGCTTGAAGGCGGATGTCAGGTACCAATCGCCGCTCATGCTACCGTCACAGATGACAAGGTTTCTTTAACGGGCCTTGTTGCCGATCCGGATGGTCATACGATACTGAAAGAAAATATGGAAAGCGACGATCCGGAAGCACTTGGCGTGAACCTGGCTTACAAACTAAAAGAGCAGGGCGCGGGTGACATTCTGGAAAAGGTATATAAGGAAAATCAGGCATGAACACGGACTATTCCCTCGCAGGCAAACGTATTGTAGTTACAAGAGCGCGTGAGCAAGCGGGAGAACTTATCCGTAAAATCGAAGAACGGGGGGGCGAGGCACTTGTCTGTCCGGTGATTCGATTCGTTCCTCCCACGGACTTGACAGTACTTGATGATGCACTGCGACGGCTTTCCACGTTTGACTGGATCTTTTTCACTAGTGTGAATGGAGTTGCCTTCTTCTTTCAGCGCATACAGGAACTTGAGGTGAATATGGATGAATTCACTGGTCGAATTACCGCAGTAGGAACAAAAACAGCCGCCGCGCTCGAAGCACGGGGGCTTTCTGTGCAACATATCCCGGGTAAATTTACAGCTGAACATCTGATTGAAACAATGCATGATAAGCTAAAACCGGGACAGAAGGTGCTTCTTCCCCGATCTGCCATTGGGCGAGATGTGTTACCTGAGGGTCTTATGGCGCTTGGTGTAGAAGTGACAGACGCGCCCGCTTATGATACGGTAAAGTCAGAGGAAAATATTGCCCAGCTCATGAGCGAACTGAAAGAAAAACAAGTTGATATAATTACATTTACAAGCCCGTCGACCGTACGTTACTTTCTGTCCAGTTTTAGCCTGACCGAAAGGCAGCGATATCTCGAAGGCGTGCATATCGCTGTTATCGGTCCAATTACAGAAAAGGCGGTACGGGAAGAAGGGCTTCAAGTCCATATAATAGGCAATGAATATAGCATTGACGGGCTGATTGAGGCCATGTCGAATTATACCGGGTGGCAATCCCGAAGGAGGATATGACGATGTCTTTATATTTTCAACGCCATCGCCGTCTGCGTACAACAGCAGCGATGAGAAACCTGGTCCGTGAAACGTATCTACATCCGAACGATTTCATCTATCCGCTGTTCGTAGTGGAAGGAAACAATGTGAAGCAAGAAATTTCTTCCATGCCGGGCGTATTCCATTATTCACTTGATAGATTGGAACAAGAAGTTCAGGAAGTGACCGAACTAGGAATTCAATCGCTTATTGTATTCGGCGTACCGAACGAAAAGGACGCATGCGGTTCGGAAGCGTATGCAGAGAATGGAATTGTTCAGCAAGCGATCCGCAAAATCAAAGGATGGTCACCTGAGCTTGTGACTATGGCTGATACTTGTCTGTGCCAATATACGGAACATGGGCATTGCGGTATGATTCATGAAGGATATGTCGATAACGACTCCAGCCTGGAATTGCTCGTGAAAACAGCTGTATCTCAGGCAGCTGCTGGTGCGGATGTGATTGCACCATCTAATATGATGGATGGATTCGTAGCTGCGATTCGCCATGGACTTGATGAAGCAGGCTTTATTAATACGCCGGTTATGTCATATGCGGTAAAATACGCATCCCAATTCTACGGACCGTTCCGTGACGCCGCGCATTCGACACCACAATTTGGCGATCGTAAGACATATCAGATGGATCCAGCCAATCGCAGGGAAGCATTGCGCGAAGCGGCTTCCGATGTACAAGAGGGCGCGGATATGCTGATGGTGAAGCCAGCTATGGCTTACATGGATATTATTCGTGAAGTGAAAGATAACTTCGATCTTCCTGTAGCGGCTTACAACGTAAGCGGAGAATATTCGATGATTAAGGCGGCTGCTGAACGCGGATGGGTAGATGAGAAAGGGATTACGCTTGAGCTTCTAACTGGTCTAAAACGGGCTGGGGCTGATATGATTCTTACGTATTCCGCAAAAGATGCTGCACGCTGGCTTAAGGAAATCGATTAGTGAGATAGAACAGGAGGAACACGGAATGCAAAGAGGATATGAGAAATCCATTCAAAGTTTCACCGAAGCGAAGAAATACATGCCAGGAGGTGTAAACAGTCCGGTACGTGCGTTTAAATCAGTAGGTATGAATCCGGTCTACATGGAGCGTGGTCTCGGTTCGAAAATTTACGATATAGACGGTAATGAATATATTGATTATGTAGGCTCCTGGGGACCTCTTATTCTTGGACATTGCCATCCAGTGGTACAGGAAGCCCTACGTGAAGTGCTGGAAAAAGGCACAAGCTTCGGTGCACCGACCGTGCTGGAGACCGATATGGCCAAAATCGTGTGCGAGATTGTACCTTCTGTCGAAGTCGTACGGATGGTCAATTCCGGCACAGAAGCAACTATGAGTGCCCTGCGGCTGGCACGCGGTTACACGAAGCGTGACAAAATTATGAAGTTTGAAGGCTGCTATCATGGTCATGGCGATAGCTTGCTCATTAAAGCCGGTTCCGGTGTGGCAACGCTCGGTTTACCGGATAGCCCTGGTGTGCCTTCGTCTGTAGCGACCCATACGATTACTGTACCGTACAATGATTTGGAAAGCGTCAAAGTGGCGTTTGAACGCTTCGGTGATGAACTGGCCGCGGTTATTGTAGAGCCAGTAGCGGGCAATATGGGAATAGTTCCGGCACTTCCGGGCTTTTTGGAAGGTCTGCGAGAGATCACACAAGAACACGGCACTTTGCTTATTTTTGATGAGGTTATGACAGGCTTCCGTGTGGGATACCATTGTGCACAAGGGCATTTCGGTATTACGCCGGATTTAACGACAATGGGGAAAGTAATCGGCGGTGGTCTTCCGGTTGGTGCCTATGGCGGCAAAGAAGAAATCATGCGCCAAATCGCACCGGACGGTCCGGTATATCAGGCAGGAACACTCTCTGGTAACCCGTTGGCGATGGCTGCTGGTTATGCAACATTGAAAGAGTTAGGCAAGCCAGGTGTTTATGAGGAGTTGGAGCGTAAAAGCGCCCGTCTCGAAGAAGGCATTGCAGCGAATGCGAAAGAAATCGGGATTCAGGTTCAGCTTAACCGTGTAGGCTCAATGGTAGGCATATTCTTCAACGAGCAGAAAGTCATTAACTATGAGACTGCAAAGGCATCCGACTTGGAGCGCTTTGCAAAATATTTCCGTTTGATGCTGGATTATGGGGTATCTCTTCCACCATCTCAGTTTGAGGGGATGTTTGTATCCACGGCGCATACGGATGAAGATATCGAACGGACGATTGAAGCGAATTACCAGGCGTTAAAGCAACTATAAAAATAGGTGAGATAATGTTTAGAGATGTCCCGCAATTTGCGAGGCATCTCTTTTTTGTAATCTAGGGAGTTTTACAGCTAGTTTACATATTCCTGACTCTCCCTTTATCTTCTCTTCATACGAGAAAGATATAATTCAAAAGAACCGATTAGTCCAGGTAGTACTTCAACTTATATAAATTCACGAAAAAGGGAGAGTTGTGAATGAAGAAGCATGTTGTCTTTTTCGAAGTGGAAGGCGGAACGGACAAAGGTCTGGATGGTTACCGGCTGGATACGTTGCCAATGATCGAGTCGTTAAAGAAACGTGGCTGGACGGCAGAAGTCATCTTTTATTCCGATGAGAGGAAAGATGAAATCTTTGAGCGGGTGGTTCGGGGGGCTGATGCGTATGTTAGCCGTATCAATCCCGGGAATTTAAAAGATGAGGGCGCATACTTTCAACTGTTACGCCAGCTTTGCGAATTTGACGTAAAAGGAATACCGCACCCGGATGCGATGATTAGTTACGGCACAAAAGATGCGCTGGTCAAACTGCGTGACACTCCGCTTGTACCGGAAGATACGTTTGCCTACTATGATATTGCTTCTTTTAAGATTAATTTCCCGAAATCTCTGAAAAATGGAGAGCGTGTTCTAAAACAGAACAGAGGATCGACTGGAGAAGGGATATGGCGTGTACAGTTGACGAGCGATATCGGAGAAGTGGAAGAGGTACCACTGAATGCAATGCTGCGTTGCACGGAGGCAAAAGACAACCATGTGGAAGAACATACACTTGAAACGTTTATGAATTTTTGCGAGCAATATATCATAGGAGAGAATGGAATGTTGGTAGACATGCCATTTCTCCCGCGCATCAAGGAAGGCGAGATTCGTCTTCTGATGTTGCACAAAACGCCGGTTAATATCGTTCATAAGAAACCGGCTGAGGATGCGGATGCATTCTCCGCCACGCTGTTCTCCGGGGCGAAATACCGATATGATGCTCCTGAGGAATGGAGTGCGCTTGTTTGTTCCTTTCTCGATAGCTTGCCAGTAATTACAGAGAAGCTGGGCGGTTATGATCTGCCGCTAATCTGGACGGCGGACTTTATTTTAGATACGGATGAGCAAGGGCATGATCGATATATTCTCGGCGAGATGAATTGCTCTTGTGTCGGGTTTACTTCGCAGCTCTCCCTGAGTGAAAATATAGCGGATGAGATCATCAGTATTCTTTCTGAAGTAGAACCAGTCGAACAATTAATTAATTATTAGACTTCTATCCGTTCCGAGCGTGCTATAAAGTAAAATATATGCGCCGGAACGGTTTTTTGTGTACTTATTATATACATCTGATTTGATAAATCGACAAATTCTTGTGGTGAGGGATAAGAAAAGAATGAAGGGCGGTGGGCGGGAACGGTCGGAAAAAGACACGTCCGCCTTTTTTCTGCCGGGGCGCAGGGCGTATCCATTCTCTTCTTTCTCCATCTCTCCTACTTCCAACCATGCTACCCTGTCAAAATATTAACTGTAACTTATATAATCATATCCGAACCACTCATTGAAGAAACACCATTCTTTTTATAGAAAATAAAAACTTTACGCTAAAATAAGCATATCCTCTTTTTTCTCCCTATATATTTTAAAGAAAGTTATTAGAGGAGGGAGGATTTCTTCAGCATGCAGGACAATCAAGAAGCCATTTTGACATTTCCTGTGCAGCACTCCGTTTTTATTTCACCTGACCAAAGCGAGATTGAGCAAATTGATGAGATAGAATTGACACCGCATATTCAGATCAAAGAGACGACCGAAGAGGTTATTGTATCTGGATATTTGATGCTCGAAGGAAAATATGCAGGCAAGCCTCCGAGATTTCCCGATATTTCGCTTGATGATCCAGAAGTCAAAGTTACGGGCTATGTTGACAGTGTTGTCTTTAATCCATTCGCCATGGACCCGGATGATTTTGAAACAGAGAACGAGCTAACGCCCTTTACAGAGAAAATACCTGTCCATATCTGCATTGCACGTAGCAAAATTGAAGATGTGGGACAAATCTACGCTTCTATTACTTCCTTTGATTACGATGTCCAATCAGCTCGTAAGCTTGCGATTATGGCGGAATTAGCATTGAACGGGGTAAGAAGCGAAGTGCCAACGCAGCCGAAAGAGAAACATGTTACTGAACTTCCTCGGCTATTTGAATATGTAGCTTCTAAACAAGAGGATGAAGAAGAAGCTGAGCAAACAACAGAGGAAGCAACAGAGGAAGCAAGATTAGGGGAAACGGAACTAGAAACAGAAATGGAAGTAGAGGACTACATCGAAGAGCAACCGAATATTGAACCGATTACATTTAAACAGACTCCAGATTCCGACGCTTCTGCTTCAGAAGAGGAAACAACGGAAATACAGGAAACGGAGACAAAGTCTGAAATATCGTTGATAAAAGCAGAGATAGAGCAACAAAACGAAGAAGTGAATGAGCCACAGATTGAGCAAGCAACAGTCAAAGAAGTGGATAAGCCACAGATTGAACAGGTGAAAGCCGAAGAAGCGAATAAGCCACAGATTGAGCAAGCAACAGTCAAAGAAGTGGATAAGCCACAGATTGAACAGGTGAAAGCCGAAGAAGCGAATAAGCCACAGATTGAGCAAGCAACAGTCAAAGAAGTGGATAAGCCGCAGATTGAACAGGTGAAAGCCGAAGAAGCGGATAAGCCACAGATTGAGCAAGCAAAAGTCGAAGAAGCGGATAAGCCGCAGACTGAACAAGTGAAAGCCGAAGAAGCAGATAAGCCGCAGATTGAGCAAGCAAAAGTCGAAGAAGCGGATAAGCCACAGACTGAACAAGTGAAAGCTGAAGAAGTGAATGAACCACAGATTGAGCCGCCGAAAGCGAAAGAAGAATCATCACAGCCGCAGAAGGAGAAGAAAGAAGAAGAATCGATGCATGTACAGCAGGTAACTACAGAGTCAAGGCAACTACAGGAAGGACAGACGAGGGCGGTTGAAAGGCAAGAGGAAATAGAGCAGGAGGAGCCGCAAAATCAAGCTAAAGGAACAGAAGAAACGGAAGAAAACGAACGGCAGACGACTGTAAACGAAGCTTTAGACGAAGCTTTACCAGAAGAAGAAAAGGAAGAAGCGAAAGTTTCCATAACATTGAAGGGAACGAAGCGGGACCCGGTAACAGTCACAACTTCCCTGTTATCTTCCTATGCTCAACGAGAGGCGACTCCGACTGCAAAGCAGACAGAGGCAGAAGAAGTGCCCGAACGTGAGGAAGAGATGGAAGAAAGTGAAGACAATGAGCGCAACGAAACGGAAAAAAAAGAAGGGGCATTATATTTAACCTCCTTCATGAGACAGGAAAAAGAAGAGTTTACGCGTTTGAAAATGTGCATTGCTCAGCAGGATGAGACGCTTGACGGCATCGCTGACAAATACAACGTGAGTCCTGCCGATATTGCGATGGCAAACGGCTTGCATACGAACGCTACAGTAGCTAAAGGGCAAGTGTTGTATATCCCGGTGAAATCTTAAGGTCTAAGGGGGAAGAAAGATGAATCTGCAGGAGGAAAGGCTGCGCAATCATCTGGACGGCTACCCCTTTACGATTCGCGAGGTTAGGCATGAAGAGAATGGATGGTATGTGCTGACTGACCGCGGTAGAAAGAGAATCATTTATTGTCAGGACGAAAACCTGATCCGCTGGTCACACAGCTGGCGAGAGTATTTGGTTAATCAGGGCTTTAGGCACGTAGAACGATATTTAGTGAACGGACAGGGTGAACACTGGGTTTCCGATTCCACAGGCTCGTATGCCTTGTCGGATTACTGGGAACAGGATTATGGCTGGTCGAAGCGTAATGAGCTTCAAATGGAGGGATACCGAACGTTCGGGGAATTACTAGCCTATATCCATCTATGCTTTGATAGTGTAGAAGAAGTGTACCGGGGACGTTATCGCAAAAAAGGGACACTAAATGAGACAAGGTTAAAAAGCAGCTATCGTCATTTGCATACCATTACAAAAGAAATAGAAAGCAGGCAGAGAGACACGAAGGATAACTGGCTGCTGTATAACCTTTCCCGTGTTGTGGAAAGGGTGCGGAAGGCGGAGGCGCTATACGAAGTAAGCGGGGTAGAAAATGACAGAACCCCGCTTTCGTTTGCGCATCTCCCCCTTTCTTCTCTCGTATATTGGGAGCCATGCTGGTATATTACAGGTTTACACAATCCGGTTCTTGTTCCGCGCCATGAGGATACGGTTGCGCTACTCGAACAAATCCATGAATTGAGCGGTACGGAAGGTGTGAACCAATTTCTGTCCGCTTATGCCAATGTACGCCGGATACCTGTTTCGGAGAAGAGTTACCTGCTGGCGCTTCTCTGCTATCCGCTTCCTATTCTTTCTGGCCTTGAGAGTCTCTCATATTCACCGGAAGAGAGGGAGCGTATTACGGCCGGATTTCAGCTACAAGGCCAGCGTGAAGAGGTGCTTCAGTGTGTAACGAAGATACGGGCCTTGTACGAGGAGGATTCCGGATAATGGAACTGGTGGAGTGGCAGGTAAAGCATTTGTTGCATGATTATGATTTATATTTATACGGGATAGATGAAATGGAAAAGAATCGGTGGAGAATAGAGACAAACAATGGTGTGTTTCTATTGGAGAAGACAGGTGAGCATCCGACGCAATTGTATTTTGTCGCTTCTTGGCTTCATTATTTATACACTCAGGGTGTTAAAAGCGTGGTTCCTTTCTGTGTTACGAAATATGGAGAACCGTATATTGCCACAAAGTACGGGATGTATACCCTGCAACCGTGGATAGATGAGACGGAAGCCATTTGGCACGTACCGGAATGGGAAGCTAAGGTGTTAAGTGAAGTGGGGCGCATCCATCAGGTAAGCATCCAGGCGCAAGTAAGGTGGCGAGGATATGCACCGGTATCGCTTGAGCAGATTAGACAGCGATGGAAGAATAGTATAGCCCAGATTACTTTAATAGCAGAAGTAGCGGAACAGAACCATGGTGCGGAGGTCTTCGAGAAAATGGTGAAGAGAAGTATCGAACAGGTTCTTCATTTTGCGGAATATGCTGTCCAAGAGTTATCAGAGGCGGCTGTACGACTGGAAGGAAGGCATCTTATGCGTGCCTTATGTCATGGACGTATCCACCGCCGTAACATTATTGTCGGAGCGACCGGTACCTTTTATATTACCCGTTTTGAGCGGGCTAACCTCGATACGCCTGTGCGGGATTTGGCGATTTTCTTCCGACGCTATGCTCCTCGTTGTGAGTGGAGTATAAGAAGGGGGCGAAAGTGGTTGGCCGCATATGAAGAAGAGAATCCATTGACAGAGGAGGAACGTTTGCTATTATCCTGCTATTTGTTATTTCCTGAACGCCTTGCTCATGTGGCGCGTACCTATTTGAATACCGCGGAAGGGGACCGTGAACACAACGTACAACAATGGACGCAAACGTGGCAAAAGCACCTTCGGCTGCTTTCAGAAATGCATCAGTTTGCTTTGGCTATCAAACAAAAGTAAGCCGCAGCCGGACCGGGTTGCGGCTTACTTCTATATCCAATCGCATAGAATGGCAGCATACAACAGGGCGAGCAGCGTTAGTAGAACGACATCAAAAGAAGTGGGAAAAAGAAGAGTGCGGATGAATTGAAAGATAATAAATGGGACAATAAGCTGCAAAGCGCCGTAGCGGACTTTTACATAGAACGGATGGTATCGCCAGCGTCCTTTCATCGCAGATGCTCCTTTCTGAAAGGGGGGTCTGCTGTCAGTATACGCGGGCATAAGCGGAGGGGTGAATAGAATCTTAGACAAAACAAGTGCGTTATAGGATAATATTCTTGCAAAAAAGATAAGCCAAAAGGATAAGTTGTAAAAAACTCATTCTTTTGGCTTATCTTTTTGTTTATGGTAATTGTCACCAAGTCGACAAACTTTCTCTACAAATGATAATTGACCCTATTAGATGGGCGATATATCCTAAAAGCGTAGCAATTAATAGGTGCCAAGGCACAACTTAACACTATTATCGCATTGTTTTATATGTAGTGTCAAGTTATTACTGCATCTATAGTGTTAAATTTATATTTTTTATATTTTGGTAATTTAATGCTATAGCGGTAAGTGTCTTTTAAGGCGAAATATTACTTAAACATTAAAGGGGGAGGTTCACAACATGTTAAGTAATGCTCCATTCAGTACCGCGAAGAATTTCTGGTACACCTCATTGTTCTGGCTGATTGTGTCGATGCTGGCCGGTCTTGTTGTGGCGATTAAGCAAATTGACCCTAATTTCTTGTACTTTCAGGGTCAGGACGCTTTGAATTTCGCATTGACATACGCCCACATTCGTATCATTCACACCAATGGGATTTTGCTGGCGTGGTTGTCGATGGCGATGGTTGGCGCGATGTTCTACATGATTCCGAAGCTGACGCGCACACCGCTGTGGAGTGAAAGATTAGGCAATCTGACTTGCCTTATCTGGAACTTGGCCATTGCGGCTGCTGTTGTTGTTATCTGCATGGGATATTCATCTGGGGTGGAATATGCCGAGCTGCCGTTGGTTCTAGATCTTGGGGTTGTTGTTCTGTGTGTATTGATGTCGGTTAATCTTTTCATGACTATCGCAAAGCGTCAGGAAAAGCAATTATACGTTTCTATTTGGTATTTTGTTGGTTCTTTAATCTGGTTACCACTCGTATATACGGTCGGTAACATCCCGTCTTCTATTGTAGGTGGTGCTGCACAAGCGAACATGAACTGGTTCTATGGCCATAACGTACTCGGTTTGTGGTTCACTACGGTAGGTATCGGCCAGATTTACTATCTGTTGCCTAAGTTGACAGGCAAGCCGTTATACAGTCATAAACTTTCGCTTATCGGCTTTTGGACCATCGCGACGATTTATGTGTGGAATGGCCCTCACCATCTGGTGAACGGTCCGATTCCGGTATGGCTGATGAAAGCGGGTATCATTCCTTCCGTTCTGCTAATTATTCCGGTGTGGACTGTGCTTGCGAATGTATTTGGTACGATGCGTGGTGTATGGCATAAAGTAGCTGAAGACGTAAACATGAAGTTTCTCGTTACAGCCGCCATCTTTTATCTCATGGCATGTCTGCAAGGACCTTTCCAGGCAATGATGCAGGTTAGTGCGGTTGTTAAATTTACGCACTGGGTTGTAGGGCATGCGCACATGGCTCCGTTTGCTGCGTTCTCTTTTGTCTGCTTCGTAACGATTTATTATGCGATTCCACGTCTTACGGGACGCAATATTTATAGCAAAGCTTTAATGAATTGGCACTATTATTTCTCTGTTATTGGTTTCTTGATGTTTGCCTTTACGCTCTGGATTGCAGGAGTTATCCAAGGTTTCGCCTGGATGGAAGGTACGCCGTTCATGGAGACGATTAATACGGTTCGATCGCTGATTGTATGGCGAGCTGTTGGCGGAACGATGATGATTGTTGGTCAGTTCTTCTTTGTGTTTAACCTCTGGAAAACTGTGAAGGTAGGTACGAAATTTGCTTCTGACGAAGAAAGTGTAGTCGCTTAATTTATCCCGAGGAGGGGACAACTTTGGAAAGAAACGCGTTAGCTATTTACCTTGCTGCTATTGCGCTCTTTATGATGGGAACGTTCGCGACAATCATCCTTCCGTTCTTTGATAAAGAGATGATGACGCCGACCGCAAATGCGGAAGCGCGGAAGTATGATCCGGATTCCCCGGAAGCGAAAGGGCGTCAAGTATATATTGCAAACGGATGTAACACTTGCCATACGCAGGTCGTACGACCTGTTAAGGCCGATCTGGCAATGAACATTGGTCCTGTAAGCGTGCCGGGCGATTATGTTAATGATCGTCCACACTTGTTCGGTTCGAATCGTACGGGTCCAGATTTGATGTGGGTAGGCGCTCGTACAAGCAAAGAATGGAATCTGGAACACTTGAAAGATCCGCAAAAAATTGTTCCAGGCTCCATTATGCCAAAATACGATTACTTGAGCGATGAAGATTTGAATAATCTTGTCGCATACTTGATGAGCCTGAAACCGGCTCCGGTAAAATAATCGGGAAAAGGAGGCGACAAGATGTCTGATAAACAGAATAACCATGAACATCATGAAGAGCACTTTGATGAAGTAATGGGCATGAAGCAAGGCCATGGAAAAGTCCCTCGTTTCCTGATTGTGGTGTATGCTGTACTCGCCATCTGGGCTGTCGGGTATGCACTGACTGTAAAAGGAATCGATGAACGTCCGGCGGGCGGAGAAGCAGCGCAGGGCGTGAGTGCAGAGGTTGGGAAGGGGTTATCTAGCCAATGTCTGGCTTGTCATGGTGCTGATTTTAAAGGTGGTATGGGCGGTGTAGCTCCAACGTTACATGGGGTAGTGGATAAGCTGAAGCCGGAAGGAGTCAAAGAAGTATTGGTTAAAGGGCGCGGCAGCATGCCGGCGCTTGGAGCTTCTTGGACACCAGATCAGCAAGATTCCATGGTTGAGTTCTTGAAGACGTTGAAGTAAGAGAGCAAAGACCAGATGGTGAACGTTCATCTGGTCTTTTTTGCTTTGTGTGTTGCCGATAGTTATAATAGGGAAAAATGAGGAAAAGAGTGGTGGATAGGCATGCTGAGCGGCGTACAGATTATTTATTACATCCTTTGGTTTACGGTTATTAGCGGGCTTTTCTTCATGATGATTAAGATTCTAACGTCGCGGGATTGACACAAACACCTCAGTAAAGTTTATTAGCACTTTGTTATAATGGAAAAAGATGCTGAAAGACTTAGAAGGGTAGACGAAGAATGAAAAAGCTTTCTACGGTAGCCTGGCGTAATTTAAAGCGAAAAATGTCCCGTACTGTTCTGCTCGCGGGTAGTGCCGCCATTACGGCGTTTATTTTGTTTGTAAGTTATTTTTTTGTGTTTTCAATGGAAAGAAGTATTGACGCAAGCTCTAGTCGTCTCGGTGCAGGCCTGATGGTTGTGCCCAAAGGATTTGGCGGACAAGCAGGTGATATGATTATTTCTGGTACGCCGACTAAGTTCTACATGCCGGAAAGTGTAGTGGGTAAGATACGCACTATCGGAGAAGTAGAGGTTGCTTCCCCGCAGTTGTATCTGGAAACGGTATCAACTGTATGCTGTCAGACATCCGGTGATTTTCCGGTTGTTGCCTATGATCCGAAAACTGATTTTACGCTCAAGAATTGGACAGCTACCGAGAAGCAAATTGGAAAATATGATTTAATCGCTGGTTCGGAAGCGGGCGGCAAGAATTATATTTATCATTTTGATAATGAATTTATGGAAGAATGGGTCACATTGTTCGGCAAGGATTTCATGCTGAAGAACATGATTTTTCCGACAGGAATGGGGACGGATAAGACATTATTCATTACGATGGATGCTGCGCGTGAGCTTAATCATAAAAAGAACAAGCTGGATTTCCCGGAAGGCTCCATCTCTATCGTTCTTGTTAAAACCAAGCCGGGCATGGAAGAGTTTGTGAAACGACAAATCGAACGATTGAATCTAAATGTAGATGTAGTAAAAGGAAGTGGCTTGCAGGAAACGGTGAACAAGCAGGTATTTCCGGTAAAAATGATGAGCTATATGATGATTGGTCTGGTACTGATTATGAGCGCTTTGCAAGTGATGACAATGTTTACTGCGCTTATTAGCGAGCGGCAGAAAGAGATCGGTATGCTGCGGGCTATGGGGGCTTCACGCGCCGTTACATTTCGCTTGCTGCTGATGGAAGCAGGCTTCGCTTCTGTCATTGGGGCATCTATCGGTTCACTTGCAGCTGGAGCAGCCCTATATGACAACCGCATTTTGATTCTGCAGCTGTTGCAGCTACCGATGCTATTTCCGGATTGGTCGACAGGGATTCTAATCGGACTTGGAACGACTGCGGTAACGACGCTCATTGCGATAGCAGCTGCCTTCTTCCCGGTGCGGTCCGCGTTAAAGCTACAGCCTTATGAAGCGATTCGGGAGGGCGAGTAGTCATGATTACACTTGAACATATTTGTAAAATATACAAGATTGGCCGGGAGAGAAAAGTACACGCGCTACATGATATAAGTGAAACGGTGCATGAAGGTGAATTCGTCGCTGTTGTCGGACCTTCGGGCAGCGGCAAATCGACGTTTCTTGCGATGGCAGGATTATTGGAGCGTCCGACAGAAGGCGTCGTACGTTTTGACGGTAAAGATGTAACTGACTTGCGCGATAGAGAACGAACTCGTATTCGGGCGGAGCGTTGTGGATTCATCTTCCAGTTTCCCAGCTTAATACCGACACTTAATGCCCTGGAGAATGTATTGCTTCCAAAAACTGTACATCGTACGTACCAGAACAGCGATGAAAAGTGGGGCAAGGAAGTACTGGAGAGGGTGGGGCTTAAGGATAAGCTCGAGAATCTTCCGTACCAATTAAGCGGGGGTGAACAGCGTAGGGTTGCGCTCGCCCGGGCGCTTATTAATAAGCCTGATGTAATATTAGCGGATGAACCGACTGGTGCGGTTGATGCATATAATGCTAGTGTAATCATAAGTTTATTTAAAGAGTGGAATGCCCAGGGGAAGACGGTAATTATGGTTACGCATGACATGAAGCTGGCAGATGAAGCAGGCCGCATCATTGAGCTTACGGATGGCCGTCTGAAACAGGACCCGGAATAGTGGAAAGGTATATTGACTATTTCTTCTGGAACTGGGTACAATGGATAAGAAACAATAACAATGTATATCGGCAATGAAGAGGAAGAGTATGTTGGGATGCCATACCAGAGAGCGGGCCGGAGGTGGAAGGCTTGCATGGATGTACCGATAGAAGGTAGCCTCTGAGCTGTTTGCCTGAACGAGGAAGTAGGGCAGACCGGGACGCACCCGTTATCATGATACAAGTGAGCCTGTTGTTACGTCGTTATGCGCGCTTTAACAAGGCTAACAAAGGTGGTACCGCGAATATACTCCTTCGTCCTTTGATAGGACGGGGGAGTTTTTTTATTTATGGAGTAAGCAAGTATTTTTTACGGAGGTATATGTATGTCCAATCAGCCAAACCAATCAGAAATGCCAACAAAATACGAACCGAAACAGACGGAAGCCAAATGGTACCCATTCTGGCGCGACAACGGTTACTTCAAAGCCGAGCGGAACCCAGATAAAACGCCGTTTACCATTGTAATTCCGCCGCCGAACGTAACAGGAAACCTGCACATTGGCCATGCGCTGAACAATACGCTGCAGGATATTATGATTCGTTTTAAGAGAATGCAAGGCTATGATGCGCTCTGGCTCCCGGGTATGGATCATGCGGGTATCGCCACGCAGGCGCGCGTAGAAGGGACACTGCGTGAAGAAGGTATCTCACGCCATGACCTAGGTCGTGAGAAGTTCGTGGAGAAAGTATGGGAATGGAAAGAACACTATGCGAATATCATCCGCGAACAGTGGATGAAGATGGGTTTATCGATCGACTATAGCCGTGAACGCTTCACACTTGATGAAGGGCTCTCTGATGCAGTACGGGAAGTATTTGTTCGCCTATATGAGAAAGGACTTATCTATCGCGGAAAATATATTATCAACTGGGACCCGGCTACCCGTACAGCCCTCTCGGATATCGAAGTAGAGTACAAGGATGTACAAGGTGCGTTGTATCATCTGCGCTATCCGTTGAAAGATGGCACAGGCTATATTGAAGTAGCGACTACGCGACCGGAGACGATGCTTGGTGATACGGCTGTAGCAGTACATCCAGAAGATGAACGTTATCAACACTTAATTGGAAAGACAGTTATCCTTCCAATTGTTGGCCGCGAGATTCCAATCGTTGCTGATGATTATGTTGATCGTGAATTCGGAAGTGGTGCAGTGAAGATTACACCAGCACACGATCCGAATGACTTCGAACTTGGTCAGCGCCACAGCCTGCCGCAAGTGCTTGTTATGGATGAATCTGGGAAAATGAATGAGAACGCAAATATTTATCAAGGGCAGGACCGCTTCGAATGCCGCAAAAATATCGTACATGACCTACAGGAGCAGGGAGTCCTCTTCAAAATTGAAGAACATATGCATTCCGTAGGCCACAGTGAACGCAGCGGTGCGGTTGTGGAGCCTTATTTATCTACGCAATGGTTCGTTAAAATGGGGCCATTGGCCGAGCGTGCAATCGAAGCACAAAAATCAAAAGAAGGCGTCCAGTTTGTTCCGGATCGATTCGAGAAAATCTATCTGCACTGGATTGAAAATGTACGTGACTGGTGTATCTCCCGTCAGCTGTGGTGGGGACATCGTATTCCGGCCTGGTACTGCGAAGATTGCGGTGAGATGACTGTATCCCGTGAAGATATTCATCAATGCCCGAAATGCTCCAGCCAAAATCTAACACAAGATACGGACGTGCTAGATACATGGTTCAGCTCCGCTCTTTGGCCGTTCTCTACACTCGGCTGGCCGGATGAGACGGAAGATATGAAGCATTTCTATCCGACCGATGTGCTTGTAACCGGGTATGATATTATCTATTTCTGGGTGGCACGCATGATCTTCACGGCGCTCGAATTTACCGATCAAAAGCCGTTTGAGCACGTATTAATTACAGGTCTAGTGCGTGATGCTGAAGGCCGCAAAATGTCCAAATCGCTCGGCAACGGTGTCGATCCGATGGAAGTAATCGAACAATACGGTGCTGATGCTATGCGCTATATGCTAGCGACAGGCTGCACCCCTGGAAATGACCAGCGTTTCCGCTGGGAGCGTGTCGAAAGCGCACGTAACTTTGCGAACAAAATTTGGAATGCTTCCCGTTTTGCACTAATGAACATGGAAGGCTTCCGCTATGAAGAAATCGATATTAACCGCGAGAAACTTGGTATTGCTGACAAATGGATTTTGCATCGCCTGAATGAAACGGTGAAAGATACGACTCGTCTACTCGATAGCTTCGAATACGGAGAAGTTGGTCGTGTACTTTATAACTTCGTATGGGATGAGTTGTGCGACTGGTATATCGAGGTAGCGAAGCTGCCGTTATACGGCGATGACGAGGGAGCCAAGAAGACAACGCGTTCAGTACTTGCATATGTGCTCGACCGGACAATGCGCCTGCTGCATCCGTTTATGCCGTTCATTACGGAAGAAATTTGGCAACATCTGCCGCATGAAGGTGACAGCCTAATCGTTGCCTCCTGGCCGGAAGTAAAACCGGAATTAGAAGATGAGCCTTCCGTGAAACAAATGGAGCTATTAATGAGCGTAATCCGCAGCGTACGTAACATTCGAGCAGAAGTGAACGTACCAATGAGCAAGAAAATCGAATTGCTCATCAAAGCAAATGATGAAGAGATGCTGTCGTATCTTGAGAGCGGAAAGGCGTATATTGAACGCTTCTGTAATCCGGAAGTGTTAAGTATCGGCACGGGTATTGCGGCGCCAGAAAAGGCAATGTCAGCGGTTGTCAGCGGTGCAGAACTATATCTGCCACTCGCAGGCCTCATCGACATTGAGCAAGAAATTGCCCGTCTGGAAAAAGAGCTAGCAGCACTTAATGGCGAGGTAGAACGAGTTCAGAAGAAGCTGTCTAATAAAGGCTTTGTTGAAAAAGCGCCAGCACAAGTCATTGAGCAGGAACGCGCGAAAGAAGCCGACTATCTTGAGAAGCAAGCTAAAGTAAAAGCAAGAATCGAAGAGCTTAAAGGGTGAGCAGAACGTGACTGAACAATCATTGGAACAGGCACTTTCCTGGTTGGCCGGATTGGAGAGATTCTCCATTCGGCCCGGCCTTGAAAGAATGGAATATATGATGGAGCGCCTCGGGCATCCCGAGCGCCGATTGAAATTTATTCATATCGCCGGTACGAACGGAAAAGGATCGACGGCTGCATTTCTGTACTCGATTTTGCGGCAGACAGGGCAGGATGTTGGCTTGTTTGTCTCTCCGTATATTACGTCCTTTCATGAACGGATTCAGTATAACGGAGACTATATTGCAACAGAAGACCTAGTTGCGCTCATTGGCAGGCTGGAGCCTATCGTTGAAGATATGAAAGAAAGTGAGCTCGGTGCACCGACGGAGTTTGAAGTGGTGACGGCGCTGGCGCTTCTATATTTTGCGACGGTGACATACCCGGATCTTGTCATTTGGGAGACAGGTCTTGGCGGCCGGCTTGATTCTACCAATATCGTTCACCCGCTTGCCTGCATTATCACAAATATCGGGTTCGATCATATGAATATACTGGGAGGAGATTTTCCCGCTATTGCCCGGGAAAAGGCCGGAATTATCAAAAGTGGTGTTCCACTCATTACCGGGAAAATGCCCGGTGAAGCGTTAGAAATCATCGAAGAAGTCGCCAAATCGCGCCGTGCTACCATATACCGCGCGGAGGTAGAATATAAAGCGCTGCGAACGCAGCGCGAAGGCCGGGAGATAATGGACTTTACCGGCTTATTCGAAAGGATAAATGGCTGTGAACTGGGGCTTACTGGCGCGCATCAGGTGGACAATGCCGCCGGAGCGCTCATGACGCTCCAAGTGCTGAATCGTTATTTTGCCTTATATGTTGAAGAAGAACATATTCGTAAAGGATTGCGGGAAGCGAGATGGCCAGGCCGGTTCGAAAGAATCAGCAGCGCTCCGGACATCGTTTTGGATGGTGCACATAACGTAGATGGCGTGCGTGCGCTTGTGCAAACGGTACGGGACTATTATCCGGGGCGGAAAGTTTCTCTTGTTTTTTCCGCGCTAGCAGATAAAAATTATGCAGAGATGGTTGACCTACTGGCTCCGCTGTGTGAGCGAGTATGGGTGACGAAGACAAACCATCCGCGCGCGGCCAGCGCTACAGAACTTGCGGCCGCTTTCGAAGCTTCTGCTCCCGATATATCCGTACAGGCGGAAGAAGATTGGCGGGAAGCGTGGAGGCAGGCAATACATACGGTCACTCCACAGGAGGTGCTTCTGGTGGCCGGGTCTTTATACTTTATATCAGATATACGAAATGAGTGGAAAGAAAACAGGAAAGCTGGTGATGAATAAGATGGACACTGAGGTACAAAAACAGCACGAGCACAAACGAGAACATGTTCATTTTATTGGCATTGGCGGGTATGGAATGAGCGCCATTGCCCGTGTCATGCTGGATATGGGTTGTTATGTCACGGGCTCTGATGTAGCTCGAAAAGAACTGACGGATAAATTGCAGAAAAAAGGCGCGCAGGTGTTCATCGGCCATCAGGCAGAAAATGTCGCAGGTGCAGACCTAGTCGTGTATTCGACCGATATTCCGAAAGAGAACGTAGAGTTAGCTGCGGCTAGGGCGCAGGCGATTCCGTTGATTCATCGTTCCAAAATGCTGGCGCGCTTGCTGAACGAGAAGAAGGGCGTAGCGGTAGCTGGTGCCCACGGCAAGACGACGACCTCATCCATGATCGCACTAGTGATGGAAAAAACGGGAACCGATCCGACGTATCTTATCGGCGGCGAGATTATGGATATCGGCAGCAATGCGAAAGCTGGTCAGGGCGATTTCGTTGTAGCGGAAGCGGATGAAAGCGATGGCACATTCCTGGAATACTTCCCGCATATTGCAGTCGTAACGAATATTGAGCCAGACCATCTTGAAAACTATGACGGAGATTTCGAGAACTTGAAGAAAGCGTATCGCCAGTTCCTCTCCCAGGTAAAAGAGAACGGTACGGCAGTCGTCTGCATTGACGATGATTATGTAGAGGAGACGCTGGCGGAGAAAAAAGCGAATGTATCACTTATTACGTATGCAATCGACAAGCAGGCTGACTACATGGCCAGCAACATCGAACCGGGCGATCGCATGATTTCATTCGATGTAACACATAAGGGCCAATTGCTGGGCCGGATGAAGCTATCCGTGCCAGGTATCCATAATGTGTACAATGCGCTGGCGACGGTAGCGGTATGCATGCAAGCGGGCCTTACGTTTGAAGAAATCGCTGAGGCTATTATCGCATTCCGCGGCGCGAAACGTCGTTTCCAGGTGATCGGCGAGGTAAATGACATTTTGGTCGTGGATGATTATGCACATCATCCGACCGAGATTGAGGCGACCCTGGAGGCGGCCCGTTCGACGAATCGTCGTACGGTTGCGATTTTCCAGCCGCAGCGCTATACGCGTACGTTCTTCCTATTGGATGCGTTCAGCAGAGCGTTCAGCGAAGCGGACGAGGTTATCATCGTTGATATTTATTCTCCGGCAAATGATCCTGAGATCGAAGGTGTCAGCGCTGAGAAGCTGGTAGAGCTGATTAAGCAGAATAGCAATGCGAATGCGAAGTATATTTCTTCGAAGGAAGAAGTGGTCGAGCATTTGAAGCGTACGGTTGCAGCCGGTGATCTTGTGCTGACGATGGGCGCGGGCGATATTTGGAAGGCTGCGGTACAGCTGGTTGAAGTATTAGAACAGAAATAATATACAATAGCCCCCTTCTTTTATTAAAGATAAAGAAGGGGGCTATTATTATGGAACCATATAAAGTTGAAATTTCTTCAATATATACATAAAAAGTTTTGTTATTCTCTAGAATCGATACAAAAAATAGGTATTTTGATTTATTATATTAGGAAGGGAGATTTATTCTTATTATAGAAGGGGAGGGGAGAAAATGAGGAAATTAGCAACGACAGGTGTATTATTTTGTATGATTTTCGCTATTTTCTTTACAGGATTAGGAAATTTTTCAACAAGTGCAAACAATGCGGCTGATAACGTTGACGCTTTCACACAGTATAAAACAACAATGCAAAAAGGGCAGGTCGAGACGTTCACAGCTAAGGTTGATCCGGCAAATGCAGACTCTGTACGTTGGACTGTTTCAGATCCAAACGTTTTAACACTCAGTAGTAACAAGGGAAGCTCCGTGCAGGTTGCGGCTGTAAAAGAAGGGAAAGCGATCGTAACCATGTATCAGGGGAACGGAAGTAATGGGGAAGACAATGAAGTTACGTTCCCTGATCCTTCGTCAGGAGTAACGACACTTGAACATTGGCAGGAAGCAGGAAATGATACAATTCGCTACTCTTCTTTATATGTAAAAGGAACAACGAGTATCAGCGGCACACCGAATGTCACACTTGATCAGAATGGCTATTTTAATGGGGTAACTAATATAAGCGGGAACACTAACATGATGATCGGCAATGATGCTTATTTTAATAACGTGGTCAATATTAGTGGAAATCCTGATATCCTTATTAAAGGAAACGCCTACTTTTTCAAAAACCTTACTATCAGTGGGACGCCTGCTATTCATATTAAAGGTGACGCTTATTTCCTTGATGATATAACGAGTGAAAAGAACATTTGTGTTGATGGAACAGTTTATTATAAGAAAAATAAACCTGTCTTTAATTCTTCATGTACTCCTAATTTTGAAAAAATAGGTGAGAAAGAAGCGGACGGAAATAAATCTGCGCAAATTACAGTAACAGTAGTTGAAGGTACACAATCGGAAGTTGGACTGAATGGCATCGTAGATCCGAAACAACAGACCATTGAAAAACCGAAAAACGAAGCTGCCACAGGAACCGTTAACATTCAGCTAACACCATATGGCAAACCTGCTGCCTCCGAATTGACTCGTGAACCCGTTGATCTTGTATTTGTCATCGACAAATCAGGTTCAATGATACAAAGAGAAAATAAGATGAAAAAGGCGAAGGAAGCAGCAAAGCACGCTGTTGATATTCTGCTCGAAGACAACTCCGGCAGCCAGAATATAGGTGATAGAATTGGACTTGTATCATTCGATACAACGGCAAAAGAATTAAATGATTTAACAGATAACAATGGATATCCTAACTTTACAACGGTAAAAAACAACATTGGTAAAATTGCTGCTAATGGGGGAACGAATTACTGGGCTGCTTTAAATATGGCTAACTCCATGTTTCCAGCTGGCGAAAAACGTAAATATATTATCTTTTTGACAGATGGCGTTCCAACGCATGGAAAAAAAGGTGGAGGAAACAGTGAAGCAAACATTCAGAAAGCGCAACGAGATGCGGAAGAAGCAGCAGGGGAATTGGCGAAAAACTCGATTAAGCTTTATTCCATTGGCTTCGGAAAAGACGTGCGAATGAATAACCTGGAGCGCCTTTCTTCTCTTACTGGTGGTGCGGCTTATGAGGGAACAATGGACAATTTGAACTCGCTTTTTGCTCAAATCACGCGTGAGATTAAGCAGATTTCATTAGGAGAAGTAAAGGTAAAAGTAAAGCTGCCTTCTTCCGATGTACAACTGGCTCCAGATTCGGATGCGGTTGTTGATGAAGCCGGCTATATTATTGTAAACTTCCCTGACATTCCGGTAGGTTCGGATGGTCCGATTATTTCGGAAGAGCTGCAAGCAAATTTAGTAAAAAAGTTACAATTAAAATTTAATAATACAAAAACGTATACGTTTGATGATATTAAGTTAATGTATAATACGTTAGATAATCAAACAAAAACGAAAAATTTACCTCCAGTTACAATCAATGTAGTTTCCAAAGGGATTCCAGTGCAAGGAATTGAACTGGATAAGCAAAAACTTACGCTTGAAGTGATACCAGACGAACCTGGTTCTCCTAAATCAGTAGGAGAAGTAACCGTGCGTTTCATACCGGAAGATGCAACTAATAAAAATGTAACCTGGGAAGTAAAAGATCGTTCGATTGCCGAGTTTACGCCAGAAGGCACAAATAAAATTAAAATCACCGCTAAGCGTTCAGGCAAAACAGAAATTATTGTTACTGCGGAGGAAAAAGGAAAAGAAGGGCAGGTATATACGGAGCGCTGCACGATTCATGTGAACATGCATCCGAAGTTTTCAGGTAATATGGAAGTTGTGCATAATCGTTATTATGCGATTGTAAATCCTCAGTTAAATACTGTCCTTCCAAGTACACATGAAACAAATAATCCTGCTTTGGAAACAAGGTGGTATGTATTGAGGCCGGATGGACAGTGGGAACTTATGAAGGATACAGCCGCTGGTCAACCAATTACAGGTTATTTTAAACAGCGCCAATTAACTCAGGAGTTAAACGCAGCTAGGAAAACTCCGTTTGCTGTGTGGGCTGTAACGGTCGATAAAAAACTCGATCTTACTAAAATGCCGGGAAATATGACAGAGGATGAAAAGTTCGGTGAGCGAAAGCCACAAATACAAGAAGTAGAAAAATATGATATCCAGAACTTCGTACTGCCGATCAATGCAGGAAGCACTGATTCATCAGGTGACAACCGTGCAGCTACCATTTCTGGAGGCTACAAAGTGATGGAGTTGCCTAGCCTGATTAAGCTAAAAGTGGTTAAGGCGGAGATTGTGCTTAAGGATGCTTCTTCTGGTGAGAAAAAATTATCTATTCCTCTTGACAGTGTAAATAAAGAGTTAGATACAGTAGGACAGCAGGATATAAAAACAAAACTAATAAAAGCTCCGGATAGCCAAACAGTGAAGTACCGCGTGTTCTTGGAGATGCGTCTACAACCTGTATCAGGTAAATTTGACATGAGTCATGCACCTGAAGGGGTTATAAAGGAAATTCCAATTAATGAGGAAATCGCACCTATTGTTGTGGTAAAAGGGAAAAACAATTTGCGTTAATAAAAAGAAGAGACAGTCACTGTTATAGTGGCTGTCTCTTCTCTACATTATGATGATGTAAATGTTATATCACTTTTCACATTTTCATATTTCTCGTCGTACATATCGATAAAAAATTGATCGCCCGGCGGAAGACCTGGGGTAGCTCGTTCGAAAATGCCTCGGCTGAACTGAATACTGAGCCGTGATGCGAGGGAGTCGGTTTCACGTTTTGTATTTAACTCCATATATTTTGCTGTACTGGAGCCGTTTGCAATTCCACCACGAATAAGGTTGATTGATTTTACAGAATACAGTTCGAGAGTACTGTCGGAATAAAGAAATGCGGAAAATGGAGGAACTTTCTCTTTGTTATCCTCATCCTTTTTATACGGAAGAAACCATTTCTCCAGCTTAACAGGGTCGTTATATTCCCTACTAGTATAACGGTCTGTAAGCGTGATTTTTCCACCGGCGATAATTGCCAAATTGTTCTCTTTATCCGGGTTTTCGCGAGACGAATTGGACGCCTCGCGAATGGTTACATCCCCTGTAACATAAATGGTGCCTGTCATATCGATATCCTTGATGATATCCAGGTCTCCATCAATAAAAATACTACCGTGAAACGTGAATGGGTTTTCAGTATTTGCTGCATTACTCGTAAATGCGTCTTTGTCTCCCATTTCCACCGTTGCTTTGTAATCAGGTGTATCAGGTGCGATGAAAAGTTGTTTTCCATTTTCATGATATAAAACATCACCAGTAAGCCGAACCGTTAAAGAGGGAGGCTCCCCTGCTTCCAATTTTTCCTGCCTTGAGATAAGGAAAATTTTATCGGTACCTGTAGGCGGGTCTACTTTTACAAAGCCAGTAGCTTCTCCTTCTCCAAAGAAAATAGATTCATTATTCTCCACTGTGAAGTCTGGAGACGTTGGACGATTAGCTTCAATTATATCCTTAATATATTTTTTAACTGTTAATTCTTGATCAGCCCATTTACGGAACAGAGTCGTTGGGATATCGTCTTTTTCCACAGTTTCAAGAAAAGGCGGCTCATAGCCTGGTAAATAAGGCTTGGGTGCGCTTAATTCGGTCTTTGTATCATCTGCCAACGTTAGGGGCGTCATAATGCCTGCACTCCGTAATGCCTGACGGGTAGCAATTGGCGTACCGCCTTGCAGCGATTTCTCAGTGGGTGCTTCAGCTTTCGGTGTTCCTGTTTGATAGATTCCATTTTTTGTAGCGGTATCTGTGTCATTGGACAGAAAAAGGTTGCCCTCGATATATGGTTTATTCCATGCCTCACCGGCTGTCTTCCATTCCTGTGTTTTATCTTCAGTTTCCTCTGAATAACGATAATCAGTACTTGTAACAACGACAGGAGCCAGCACATTGCCAATGATGTTAGTTCCCCCGAAGAGACGCAGTTCATTACTGGTGCTTACAGCATAATGAAAAGGGGCAGGAACGGTATTGATGTACACCGTTGAAGTTAATTTCACTTGCTTTTGCAACGTTTTGAAACTTCCTGCGTTTTCTCCTCCTTTTGGAACTCCAAGTACGGATACCTTTAGCTTGCGTACGTATGGCTGACTTGTTCCACTCTTCCCATCTTTGTAGGGAAGAGCATTTTCACCACTATCGTCTAAGCAGTCCACATAACCGATAGCAAAACCCGTATTCGGGGAACCGGGAAGAGGTGTGAACTTATATAAGTTTTTGTTTTCATCTTGATTTGCCGCAATTTTATCAACATATTGCTGTAGCAACTCGTCCCCCTTCCCCGGATTTTCCATTGCCTGCCGTAAGGGATGAGAAGGATTAGCAAGGTCCTCCGGCGTAACACGAGATAATTCTGTCTCCAGCTTCTCCTTAAAATAGAGCATCCCCATCTCTGCTAGCATTTTTCCATCCGTTTCTTCGTTAGTATATGTTCTTACTTTACTAGACTGCATCGTTATACTGAGAACAGATAGGCCAAGAACGGTAAATAACACAAGAATAAAAAGCACCGTTATCAGGGCAAGACCTTTTTCATTTTTAAGTATGTGCATCGCGTTTTCACCCCCTTTTTAGATTCGTTACAGCAAAGCTTGTTTTAATAATACGAATAAAGTGCAAAGGCTCTTTATCATTGGGGGCTCTTTCACTTCTTAGGCGATTTAATTCGTTTAGTACTTCAGAATCGTTTAAGAAAGCTGATTTTTGCCCGTTTTGTATTGTGCCGTTTCCCCTGGGAGCGACAAGTAAATAAACAGTCAGTACTTGTTTTTCTTCATCTAGTGCAAATACACCATTTGCTAAATAAGAGAAACTATTGTATTCAAAGTTTTTATGTACATCGTTTTTGTCTGATACATTAAAACCGTAACTTATTCTTGTAAGTGTTGTTTTTTGTATGTCGTCTGCTTGGTCGTCCGCCTTGTAATATTCTTTCTGCAAATTGTAACGTTTTATTCCGGGATGTACGCTTGCTCTTTCAGAGACAGGAAGAAGATTTTGTCCGACTAGGTCGTGTGAGAAAATCGAAAGTAAAGTAGAATCCACATCCGCTGTATTTCCATCCAATTCAAAATAGGAAGCATCCTGCACGGTGTTAAGAATAGTAGAAAGGAGGAAATCTGTTTCATTTTGCAACTCTGTTTCCACACGTGTTCGATCGTACAATGAAATGCTAGAAATATAATAAGAAGAAAGGGGCAGGATAATAGCGAGAAAAATAACCGTCGCCGTCAGCAATTCCACCAAACTGGCCCCTTTTTCATTTCGGGTAATATTAAATAGGTAATAAATGAATGCAAAGGGTTGAGGTGACATGTCTCAATCTCCTTTCTTTGGATTGGCAATAGCTGTATGAAGTGTGGCTAATATGGAATCTGCCCCTTCTTGCTTCACTGTAACCTGTATTGTATAGAGAGGTTCTAGTTTACTTATCACAATAACAGGTTCATAAGTGATTCCATTTAATGAAACGTTCGATAATGAAAATGGTTTATTCAATATTTCAGTCTCTTTTGCTGCAATCTCTTTATAACTCGATGTAGCAAGTAAGGTTGTACCAGATTCAATTAGTGTTCCATTCCCTGCCTTCCACTGTTCGGTAAACTGTCTTGCAATATTCATCGCTACTAGCTGAGAATCCTGACGCTTTATATTCGAAAAGCTGTTTACAAAATATACATTAAATAATAGAAGAGAAACAGAAAAAATTATGATAGCTGCTATCACCTCAATTAATGTGAATCCTTTTTCGTTAGATAGAATGCGCATATATGTTCACCGCCTTTTCTATATACATCTGATTTCATAAATTGACAAATGTTTATGGTGGGAGGTAAGAAAAAGACACGCTGGCCTTTCTTCTGCCGGATCGCAGGGCGTATCCACCCTCTTCTTTTTTCCGAATCTCCTCCTTCCAACCACATTCCCCTGTCAAACTATCAAGTGTAATTTATATGGAACTATTTTACCACTTATGACTCTTATTAAATAAGGAATATTTAATATTGAAATATATTTTACGTGTATTTAATAGGTCTTTTTTTCCTCTGTTGAATATTGTACTATTGTATTTGTACCTAAACCATAATAGGAATAAATAGGTGAGTTGGTGATTGAATGCTTGTTTCAGGCTTGCCAGGCTACTATCTTATATATTTTTTATTAACGCTGCTATTCTATATTATTTTAAGAAAAAAGACTCAAGCTATTAAATCCGTATTCATTTTTTTTGTTGGGTCTATAGTTATGGGGATCATTGCTCCGTTAGTGTTCCTATTGTTTGGCAACGGAATTGGATTTTTATTCATAGTTAGCAGTACGATAGCTCTTTGTGTTGGACTTTTCGTCTATAAACAGAAGAAAAACGTCTTGTTACATGAGCAAGAAGAGAGTGCAGAAGATGAAGACGAAATGGTGCAGGAGAAAAGTGAACAAGCAAACGTATTATCGCCAGCTGTACCTCATACAGAAGAGCCTGATACACGGGCGGAAGTCGATCGACTACTTATAGAATTGCTTAATCATGATGCGACATCTTCGGAACAAAAGAAGCCAATAGTGGAGAGTAAAGTATCTCAAGAGAATAAGCAGGATTTATTAACAACAGAAAATGAACTTCTAAAGCTTGATGATATTTTTAAAGAAGAATCTTCATATGAAAGTATTGATTGCCCCACTAAAATCGATCATCAGATGCAAGATGGGGGGGAAATATTACCCTCACCTAGAGCTGAAATGGAAAAGATACCTACAGATGAAAAACTGTACCTTCCTTTATCCAAAGAAAAAGAGGAATTAAAAAATGAGGAAGAAGAGTTTCCACAATATATTTTTGAAGAGAAGACAGAACAGGAATTAGATATTCCAGACATGAGAGATGAGCATATTTACACGCCTGAAGAGGAAGAAAATATGTATTATTCGGATCTGGAAGAGGTGCTGGCGGAAGAGGAAGGTCATAAAGACTATATGATACCAGCCTCTAACGCACTTGAAGAAGGAGAAAAAAATGAGGCAAAGCGTACCGTAGTGAAAGAAGAAACAGCATCCGCTATCAGTAAGGGTGATAGTATACCAGAATGGTCTTTTGCAAGTATAGAAGAAGACTTTTCAGAGTCGATTCACTCTATAGAGAAAGAGTTTTCTGATATAGAGGATGAAACAAATAAACACACTGAAGAGCAGACGCCATTGGAATGGGACCTAATCGGTGAAGAGCCACAACAGGTATCGGAAGAAGCACAAACTGGACTAAATAAAGAGATAAACTTTGTACCCGAAGACATTGCCATGGTACAGGAATACTTTTTGAAAGCTTCGTCCGCTTTAGAAAAAAACAATTATGAGGAAGCATTAATTAATTTACAGCAAGCGTTGGAATATAAAGTTCCTTTTGAAGCTCGAGCCATGCTTGTTGAAGATTATTTGTTTTTACTGAAAGAGATGGGCTTATACAAACGAGGAATTAGTGAGTTAGAGAATCTTCGTTCTTATATTATAGAAATAATGCCGGAAGGTGAACGTCGAGCTAAGGCGATCGAGGGCGTTTCCAAGCAAATCTGTTATATCCAGATAGTTACTGAAATGCTGAAGCAGGAAGGAAAGCCTAATCTGCCTTGGTCTCTTATTCCGCATTTTATTATTGAACAGGCAGAGAAAAGGATGATTGAATAAAAAATGTCCTGTTTGCTAAACATCAGTAAATTAGATAAAAGGAGTCGGTTCAAGTGAGACAGAGTCAGCAGTTGATAGGTATGCCGATTATAAGCATTATGGACGGAAAAGAAATTGGAAAAGTAAAGAGCTTGTTGGTGAACCCGGAGTCTGGAAAGGTAGAATTCCTCGTTATTCATAATGAGCGCTGGACGCTTGGGGTAAAAGTGCTTCCATTCCGACAGGTGCAAGGGCTTGGTGATTATGCTGTTATGACGGAAAGTGAATCTGCTGTGATCGATTTATCAGAAGACACTCTGGCTAATGAATTAAAGACAAAGGGTGTGAGTATTATTGGTAACCGCGTAATTACTGCGGCAGGCCAATTTCTTGGAGAGGTAGTTGAATATTATGTAAATGCTGAAAGCGGAAAAGTGGAAGGCTGTGTTATTGAAAAAGAATCGAATGATCAGCAAGTACTAAATGCTGAATTCATTATTACAATGGGGAAAGAAATTTTGATTGTGAAAAAAGAAAGCGTCGAAAACCTGATAAATAAATCTGAATTTGATCGCATGTCTGTTTCACAGGCAAATCAAGAGGAAGTAGATCGAGTGGACAAATCCCTGATTTTCTCGAAAGATACCGTAAATATTACAGGAAAGCGTGTGACAGCTGATATATATGATGAGAATGGTGATGTGATTGTACCAGAGGGTGAGGTCGTAACTGAAGATATAGTCGAACGTGTAAAGCGTATCGGAAGAAACAAACTTGTCGAGCTGACATTAAAAATTGCCGAATAGATAGAAACCGTAGACGGATATAGAAGGATGGCGGGAGAGGTGGTGGAGCAACGATGCTCCAGCGTATAAGCAGGACGCAATTTTTATCTGTTTTATTGCTTATGATAATACAGACTGTCGTTATTAGCGGTACAGCTCTTTATTTATCAGGTGCACTCAAAGAGCGAACACAACAGAAAAGCATGTATCAACAGACGGTAACAGTCGGCGGTATTAGTGTTGGCGGTCTCAATACAGAAGAGGCAGAGGCGAAAATCGAGAAGGTTCTAGGAGAGGTACAGAAAAAAGGTACACTGCAAATTATGATGGAAAAGCAGTCGTTTCCTATACCTTTAAAGGATATTCAAATTAAGTATAATGTACCAAGTTCGCTTCGCGAGGCACAGCGGACTTCGGAAGAATTAACAGGTGTATGGGGAATGTGGAAGAAATGGCGTGGAACGTCTCCGTCTCCGTATCTTCCTCTATATGTCACGTTTAACGAGGAAAAGCTGACAGCTATCATTAATGAAATCGCACGTAATGTAAACCGACCAGCTGAACCCGCCCGGGCAAGAGTAAGCGGCACGTCCATTTCCATATTACCCGAGAAAGCAGGCTATATAGTAGACATTCCCGGAACCATAAGTGCGATTCGCGAACAGCTACAGGAGGAAGTTCAGATAAGTCGAGTCTCTCTCGTAGTCGAAAAGGATATTCCCCAGATTACAAAGGAAAGCTTAAAAGATATTAAAGTCATGCTTGCTGATTACAGCACACCTATAGCATCCACACCTAATCGTTTATTTAATGCGGAACAGGCGGCTAAATTCCTCAATGGTGTTGTATTGCTGCCAGGTCAGACCTTTTCTTTTTTTGAGAAAGCAGGGCCATTTACAGAGGCAAAAGGTTATATTTCCACGAGCGTTCAAAATGATGAGGATGCGCAGGATGGAGTGATGGGTGGAGCGATTCAGGTTGCTTCTACCTTATACATTGCCGCAGCGAAAAGCGGGCTCTCTATTATAGAACGCCATAATAATGTTCGTCCCATAGCATCAATTCCACTTGGATATGATGCGTTCGTACGGGATAAGGAACTTGATTTGCGATTTGTTAATCGTTCAAAACAGCCTGTTTACATTTATGCGGAAGTAAAAGATACACAGCTACGGGTTGCACTGTTTGGTGCTAAGGCGATTGCAAACGGTAGTATTGAAGTGAAAGAAGAGAATAAAATAGCACCGGAAACGATTGTACGCAGTGATAAATCGTTAGGGCCAGGGCAGGAGAAAATTATTCGTCGTGGCAAGGAGGGTGTTCGGGTTAAAGTCTTTTTAACGCATTCTAATGAAGAAGGAGTACCAAAAAGAGAATTGCTTTCAGATGATTACTATAAACCTTTACATAATATTGTGGCGTTTGGTCCGATCCCTGAAAATATGAAAAATAAAGCCCAGCAGCAAACAACGAATCCCCCGGAAAGTGAGTCATCCGTTGCTTCGGAACCTTCACAGGATAAGGCTCCTAATTCTACGGATAAGCAGCAAGAGCAACCATCCAATCCTCAAAAGAAGAGGAATGTCTATATCTTTTAAGTATGGGGGAAAAATGCATGGAAAAGAAACGGCTGGGAGATATATTAATTGAAACGGGTATTATTTCTGAAGTGCAATTAAAAGAAGCACTCGATGAACAGAAGAACTCAAAAATGAAGCTAGGGGATGTACTTCTTAGCAAAGGATTCATTAACGAACAACAGTTAATTGAGATTCTAGAATTTCAACTCGGCATTCCCCACGTAAGCCTGTACCGATATAAGCTTGATGCTTCTTTGTCCAGTATTCTCCCAGAGGATATTGCAAAACGTTATCTTGTCGTCCCGTTAAAGCGTGATGAGGAAAAGCTGACGGTTGCTATGGTAGATCCGCTTGATTATTTTGCAATTGATGAAATGCGTATTAGTACAGGATGCTCCATTGTTCCCGTCATCGCCACAAAAGAAGAAGTTCAGCGGGCGATTGCCCGTATGTACGGCATGCAAGGCTCAGTTAAAGAGTTAATGGATGACATGGCTCAGAAGGTTGCGGTAGAAGAGGAAAGCCTGCTGGCTGAGGATTCCCCGATTGTCCGTCTTGTATCCCAGATGTTTGAACAGGCTGTGCAACTGCGAGCAAGTGACATTCATATTGATCCACAGGAGGACGGAATTCGCATTCGTTACCGGATTGACGGCGTGATACGTACCGAGCGTATACTCCCCAGTCATATGAGCGGTATCCTTACAGCTCGCCTCAAGATTATGTCTAATCTTAACATTGCGGAGCGTCGTCTACCACAAGATGGGAGAATTGAGCTTCATATCGGCTTTAAAGATATCGATGTGCGTGTTTCCACGTTGCCTACCGTACATGGCGAGAAAATTGTCATGCGTTTACTGGATACTACGAATGCATTAATCGACTTGGAAAAGCTGGGTTTAACAAAGAGAAATCTTACGGCTTTTCGCGATTTAATCAGTAGACCAAACGGGATTTTACTTGTTACTGGTCCGACCGGTAGCGGGAAATCATCGACTTTGTATGCAGCACTTCATCACTTAAACGATGACTGTGTGAATATTATCACAGTTGAAGATCCCGTTGAATATCAATTGGAGGGCATTAATCAAGTACAAGTGAACTCAAACATTGGTATGACATTTGCTTCTGCTCTTCGTTCGATTTTACGGCAGGATCCCGATATCGTTATGGTAGGTGAAATCCGTGATACAGAGACAGCCGAAATCGCGATTCGGGCCGCTTTAACCGGACACCTTGTGCTTAGTACTTTGCACACAAATGATGCAGTCAGCAGTATAACCCGGTTAATTGATATGGGAATTCCTCCATTTTTAATAGCATCCTCAGTTAATGGAGTGCTGGCTCAACGGCTTGTGCGTAAACTATGCCCGCAATGTAAGCAAAGCTATACACCGAGGGAGGATGAAAAGGAGTTATTTACTAAAAGAGGATTGAAAATCGAACAATTGTGGCGTGGAACGGGATGTGGAAGTTGTAATTCGACCGGATATCGTGGGAGAATGGCCATCCATGAAATTTTTCGTATGGACGATATACTACAGCAGATGATTACGAAACAAATGCCGACTGCCGAATATAAGAAGTACGCCTTGCGTAACGGAATGATTTTATTGTTTGACGATGGTCTTTTAAAAGTAAAACAAGGGTTAACTACCATCGAAGAACTATACAGGATTTCCACCAGGGAGTAATAAATTTATTTTTGCGGGTGAGGAATAATGGCTGAACTTGATATTAATAAGCTGCTTCGTTATGCGTTTGAAAAAAGAGCTTCCGATCTTCATATTACCTCAGGGTCGGCGCCAATTTTTCGGCTTGATGGAGAATTGCGTCGTCTTGACGTGAGCCCGTTAATGCCACCAGATACGGAAGCGATTGCCAGGGAAGTAATGGGAGAAGAGCTTTTTCAGAGCTTTAAAGATGAGGGAGAGGCCGATTTTTCATATGGAATAGCAGGAGTTTCCCGTTTTCGGGTTAATGCCTATCATCAGCGTAAGAGTATTAGCCTGGTATTTCGGGTCATTCCAACAGAAATACCAACACTCGAAAAATTAAATATGCCGAAAATCCTTGAGAAGCTATGTCATAAGCCGCAAGGACTTGTGCTTGTTACAGGACCTACTGGTAGCGGGAAATCGACAACGCTTGCTGCAATGCTCGATTATATTAATCGTAATATGCGTAAGCATATTATTACATTAGAAGATCCAATTGAGTACTTGCATCGTCATAAGAGCTGCATTGTTAATCAGCGTGAAATAGGCTTTGACACAGTAGACTTTGCGACTGGACTACGGGCTTCCCTTCGGCAGGATCCAGACGTCATTCTGGTGGGTGAGATGCGTGATTTGGAGACGATTAGCACTGCCATTACAGCAGCGGAAACCGGGCACTTAGTTTTTGCTACCCTTCATACCCCAGATGCACCGCAAACGATTGACCGGATTATCGATGTATTTCCTGGTCCTCAACAACCGCAGATGCGCATCCAATTGGCCTCAGTGTTGCTTAGTGTCGTATCGCAGCGGTTGTTTCCGAAGGTTGGTGGCGGTCGGATTGCCGCAACGGAAATTCTTGTCAACACGCCAGCCGTCAGCAATTTAATTCGCATGGAAAAAGTACACCAAATCCGTAGCATTATGCAAACAGGACGCGAAATGGGCATGCATACGCTGGAGATGTCGATTAACGAATTGATTGCACAAGGTGCTCTCATGAAAGAAACGGTGAAGAACTACCTTAGTGAAAAGGTGCTGGATTAGATGGCTACGTTTGCATATGAGGCGAGGGAGAGGAATGGTAAAAAGCAAAAAGGGATGATTGAGGCAGCTACCCAGAGCGCTGCAATTACTGAGCTAAAAAAACGTGGACTAATCGTACTTCGGGTAAAGGAAGAAAAGAAAACGGTTCTACAGATGGAAATCCAGATCGGCAAGCCGATAAAACCTCAGGAATTTGTCGTTTTTCTCCGGCAATTTGCCACGCTTATTCGTGCAGGCGTAGGGCTGGTAGAAGCGGTGCATACGCTTGCTGCGCAGACCGAGAAAAAGCAGTTTAGAAAAGTGCTGGAAGAGATTGAAGCAGATATCCGTAATGGGATTCAGTTATCGGAAGCCGCCTCAAGGCATCCAAAAGTGTTTGAACCATTATTTATTAGTATGGTACGGGCTGGTGAAGCCTCCGGTAGTATGGAGATTATATTTGACAGGCTGGCCTTTTTCTATGAGAAATCGTACTACACGAAAGAGAAGGTAAAATCAGCGATGGCGTATCCGCTCATTATGCTTGTGCTGGCGGTTGGTGTTACGGTTTATTTGCTGACAAATGTAGTTCCTACATTTGTCAGTATGTTTCAAAGCTTAAATGCAGAGCTTCCTGTGATTACAAAACTGGTTTTGAATGTAAGTAATAGTATTACGTATTCTTGGTACATTTATATTATTTTGATGATGATCTTATGGGTAATTTTTCGTGTTTTTGTCACAACTGAATATGGACGTAAATTCCTAGATTATGCTAAACTAAAAACACCTGTTTTCGGTAGATTATTCCAGAAGAGTTCGCTGGCGAGGATGAGTCGTACACTAAGCACATTGTTTGCTAGTTCCGTTCCCATTCTACAGGCATTAAGTATTGTAGAAAAAGTTGTAGACAATAAGGTGATAGGAAACACATTATCGAATGCGAGAGACAGTCTACGGCAAGGACAGCCGCTGTCTGAGCCGTTAAAGGGCTCCTGGGTATTTCCACCTTTGGTTACACGCATGATTTCTATTGGGGAAGAGACGGGGGCATTGGAGACAATGCTGGATAAAATCGCCGATTTTTATGAAGCGGAAGTGGATAATCAGGTGGATAAGATCAAGGCGTTAATTGAGCCGATTATGATTGTCATACTTGCTGTCCTAATCGGGACCATTGTTCTGGCAATTATGATTCCTATGTTTGATATGTATTCACATATTAAATAAAATTTGAGGGGGAGAGACACATGATTCTTCGTATGAAAAAAGTATTGAAGGAGCAGCGTGGTTTAACATTAATTGAACTGTTGGCCGTTGTCGTTATTTTAGGTATTATTGCAGCGATTGCCGTACCGGCGATCGGGAATATTATTGAGGGACAGAAGGACAAAGCACACAAAGCAAATGCTCTCATGGTATTAGATGCGGCTAAGTTATACTTTTTAGATAATCCTGATAAGGCAAAAGATGGAGAGTCGGTAAAAGTATCTGAATTAGCAAAAGCCGATACTAATGGCAAAAAATATTTAGATGCAGTGCCAATAAATCCGAAAACAAATGCTAAATATGGTGAAGGAAGTAAAGTAGACTATAATAAAGGCGATTTTGCTGTAACGTTCTCAGACACGGATATTACTAGCTGGACAAGACAAGATGTTTTAGACGGTAAAAAATCCCCGACCACACCTTAAAGCTATTCAAAAAGAGTAATATTTAAAAACTCCCAAGTATAACAACTTGGGGGTTTGTTTTTTAAGTCTTTACCTATAAAAATTACACTTGATATTTTGACAAGGTAGCGTGGTTGGATGTAGGAGATTCGGAAAAAGAAGAGGTTGGATGCGCCCTGCGCTCCAGCAGAAGAAAAGCAAACGTGTCTTTTTCCGCCTGCCCGCCTTTCCTTCTTTTCTTTCCTCTCACCACAAGAATTTGTCGATTTATCAAATTAGATGTATATAAGAGGGTGCAATATGGATTCTATTAATCTAGCTGTTTTCTTTCTTTTTGGTCTCATCTTTGGCTCTTTCTTCAACGTCGTCGGACTGCGTATACCGGAGAAGCGATCTGTCATTACCCCGCCTTCACATTGTCCGAAATGTGGAAAACAGCTTACGCCAATTGACTTAATACCGGTGCTTTCCTACTTGTTCATAGGTGGAAAATGCCGTCAATGTAAAGCGGGCATTTCGCCGGTATATCCGATTATGGAATTTATAACCGGTTCTCTTTTTGCAGCTACGTATTACATATACGGCTTTACAGCGGAGATGTGGATGACACTGCTCTTCGTCTCCTTATTGGTTATTATTACGGTTTCTGATCTAGCGTACCGTATCATTCCAGACAAAGTATTATTGCCGTTCTTCATTACGTTCCTTATTGCACGCTTCTTTATTCATCCACATGAGACCTATGTATCGCATCTTATCGGTATGGTGCTTGGTTTTAGTATCTTTTTTGGGATTGCTCTTATTTCCCGAGGCGGAATGGGTGGAGGAGACATTAAGCTGTTTACTGTCGTTGGTTTGTTTCTAGGCTATCCCCTTCTTTTTGTGACGATTCTTTTTTCTACGTTTCTAGGAACATTGTATGGTATTCTAGTAATGATAACTCATGGTTCGGGACGAAAGACGGAGGTACCGTTTGGGCCGTTTATTGCGGCAGCTGCCATGTTGGCTGTATATAAGGGATATGGCATTATCTCATGGTATTTTAATCGTTTCTTCTAAATTACATTTGATATTTTGACAGGGTAGCGTGGTTGAAGGTAGGAGGCTCGGAAAAAAGAAGAGGGTGGATGCGCCCTGCGCTCCAGCAGAAGAAAGGCCAGTGTGTCTTTTTCTAGTCTCTGATTTTCTCCGTCTTTTCTTACCTCCTACCACAAAAATTTGTCGATTTATCAAACCAGATGTATATAGTTAGGTATAATGTCATAAAGTTACCTAATGTTTAGAAGATGACGATGAACTTCTTTCGATAGAATACATAATGAACAGGATTTTAGGATGAGAAGGAGTCCCAAGATGAAAGTAACATTACAAGATATGAAACTTCCCTCTTTTTCATTTAAGTTGCCACGTTTGAAGAGTATGCCGTTTCTTAAACGAAAGAAATCCGGATATATTGGTATCACACTGGAGGATATAGGACTCCGCTATGCAGAAGTTCGTCATAGCCTCTATAGTATCGAAGTGAAGCAGGCAGGTTTGATTGAGATTGAAAGCGGTCTGGTAGAACGAGGAAAGATTATTGATGAAGGTCCATTGGAAATTCGGTTAGCCGATGGGAGTAAAAGAGAGGAACTGAAAGGAAAGCGAGCTGTTATTTCTATTCCCAGCTCCTCATTGTTTATTCGTAAGTTGCTGATTCCACCTGTACCGGAAAAAGAAGTGCGGATGTTGCTTGAAGTGGAGTTGGAGACAACTGTTCATGTGCCGTTTGCACGACCATATTTCGATTATTATAAGCTTGGAAGCATAGTGGAAAACGAAGATGAGGAACCACAAGACCAATATTTAGTTGTGGCAGCACCAGGAGATTTGATCGATCAGTATATGGACTTGTTTGATTTCCTGCAAATTGAGCTGGTGGCAGCGGAAATAGAGCCGCTCGCCTTGTATCGTATGCTTGAAAATTACGCGGAAGTAACGGAAGAGGATTTTATGATTGTTCAGCTTGGAATGCATAGTGTGAATGTCTCCTTTTTTAAAGGTGAGATTCCAGAGTTTGTCCGTAACATTCCTATTGACTTAACAAGTTATAATATTTCGCTGAATGAGAGGAACTTACAGTCTGCTTCTTTGTTTCAATATATGAAAGATAGAGGAGTTTTTGAAGGCTTTGCACGCGATTTGATGCGTGAATTAGAACGGGTGCTTACTTTCTATGAGTTTACTATAAAGAATGATGGGACGCGTGTACAGAAGATTTATCTGACCGGAGACTTTCCAAATACAGAAAGAATGATGGAAATCCTTCAGCAGAATGTTGAGCATGCTGAAGTGACAAGATTTCCGACTGAATATATTAACCATTCGTGGTCCAATCCGGATGAAGTTCATGCTTACACGGTGCCAGTCGGTCTATCAATGAGGGATTAAAGCGATGATAGATATTAATCTTTTACCCCAAAAGAAAAGACGAGTTACCGGTACAATTATTGTATATGCGGCTATTGCTGTATTATGGCTGGTCGGTACCTGCTATATGGGGCTGCTGTATGTTTCAGGTAAGCAGGAGACTGCAAGTATGCAAGCGCAAATTACGGAAATGGATAAAAAGCTGAATACCCAGAAAGGTCAACAGCAGACTGAAACTGTATCTGTGGACAGCTATCTGGAACTCTCTGATAGGCTGCAGCATTTGTTTTATCCAACGTCCCTTCTACTAGATGAGTTGGCTAAGCAACTGCCGGAACAGGGAAAGCTACTGTCGGTCTCTTATAATATGGACGGAAAAGTAGAAATCGAGGGCCGCTTTGAGCAGTATGAAGACATTGCTGCGTATTTGTATAATGTACAGCGGCTACCACGTGTAGTAAAAGCCAATATAAAGAGCATTAATGCAATTAAAATTGAATGGGAAGGACAAAAGGATGAGAATGATAATCCACTGTCTCCTTCATTGCAAATTGTTGGCGGTGAAATCCTGCCCCATTATCTGGCAAAGTTTGAAATGGTGACAAGGACTCTGGATGAGAAAAAAATTCGTGGCAAACTTTCGGTGACTTCCGGCAATACGGCTGAAGAAAGAAAGAAGGAGTAGAAAATGGACGAAAAACAACGGCAATATGTATTGCTTGGCCTGGCTATTCTTTTTCTTCTATTGGCTGTATTCTACTATTTATATTTGACACCAGTGTTAGAAAAAAAGCAGGAAACACAAATACAGCTTGAGCAGAAAAAGGCAGAGCTTGCTATCGTAAATCAGAAACAAACCGTGAAGGATTCACGACCACCGCAGGAGAAGCTGCGTCAAATTGCTGAGTTGTTCCCTGTTAAATCGTACGACGACCAATTAGTTAAAGATTTTGGAGAATTACAGTCGATAAGCAATATTTCGATTGAAAGTGCTACCTTTGAAGAAAAAAAAGAAATGAAGACCACAGAGTTAGCCAAAGAGATTGTTTCGGATAAAGCTTCGGAAAACCCGCCAACATCTGTAGAGACACAGGGGAAGGTGGCGGGAATTACGCGTGCGGACCTTGAGAAGTATTTACCTACAAGTTCGGTACGCAGCGTGCAGATTAAGCTGGGTGTTAAAGGTGATTATAAAGACATTTATGCATTCGTTACTGAGATTCAACAAATGTCCCGCTATTTGCGTGTGGACAAGCTTTCTTTTAATCAAAAGGAAAAAAGTGATTTTAAAATTCCAAAGGATCCAAGGTTAGAGGCCAGTCTGGAATTAACTGGTTATTACGCACCGCAGTATGCTTCCTTGCTGGACAAGCTACCGCCAGTGAGCGTTGAACCGCCGTCCGGCAAGTGGGATCCAACCCAATATCCGGTTATAAAAAAAGAAGATGTGCAAACAAAGAATAACACACAACCACCTTCCACCCCTTAGCGGTGAAAGGTGGTTTTTTTATGGATCAGAAAGTAACATCTACTTTCTTCCGAACGTGTCGCTGGAAAAACTCGCCCAGAGTGACACAAAGCGGCCGTTTGGCTTCGTTGAGGAAAAAGGACGAGCGGCAACACCAGCAAGTTTTTCGTATTCATAAATCAGAGGCCTGTCTCATAAAGTGAAGTAATGACACTTTATTAGGAAGGGAGACGCCTCATATGAAGAACAGTCCAGCGTACAAAATCCGCATCCGTCCCGAAACAGAGCAGTCTCGATCCGAGGCGCGAGCATCCACTGCGTCTCACAAACCAAAAATAAAATTGAATCAATCTCCGGTATCGATAATTTCGCCGGAAGCTGAGCCTGTTGTAGACATCCGGATGGAGGAGTCGGAGAGTAAGTTAACGGAAAATAGTACCTCGTTTCCTATGATGGAGCGACCGGATATAAACATAGAGGAAATCGAAACGATTGATTTTAGGCCAAGCCGACCTTCTCCATTTGTGAAAAAAAAGTGGACAGGGCATACGTTTAAGCCTCCGAAAAATATATTTCGCTTCGGCGCTGTGGCAGGTGGAGCGGTTGCGGTTGGATTGCTGCTTGGCTATGTGGTTCTTCAGACGTTCACGATGGAGCCGACGAATCCAGAAGAAAAAGTGCCTGCTGCTATTGGGCAGGCAAAGCAAACTCCACAGGATAAAGCGGCAGGACAGGCAGCTGGTGCTGCCGCTTCCGAACAAGTCAAGACAAATGAAACGGCCAATAAACCGAAAACAAAGCCGTTAACGGTTACACTTCCGGTTGTCCCGTTATACCTTGTTCAAGGGGGTGTCTTCAGCACTAAGGCCGGAGCCGAACAGGAGCGTACGGTATTTCAACAAAAGGGATGGCCAACCCATATGGAAGAGGACGCGGGAAAGCATACGCTGTTTCTCGGTGTCAGCGCTTCACGTGATGATGCCTTATCACTTGCTGAGGCATATCGGGCATCCAAGCAGGAAGTATACATTAAAGAGAAGAGTTTGCCTGCCGGCACGGTAACGCTGAATATACCTGAGGGAATGTCTGCGGACGCGGCCGAGGAGATAAAACACCTTGGACAGGCGCAGGCTGATCTGTTTCAAATCGTATCACAGAGCATTGGTGATGGTTTTAAGGGAGGAAAAATTTCTCAAGCTACGCTGGACAAGATACTGACGCGTCATAAGGAGGCGCTTAAGCAGGGGCGAAGCGCGACGGAAGTATTGGGGGAACAGCAAAAAGCGTTACTGCAGAGTGCGCTGAATGAGATGACGACGGCTGTCACCACGTTACAGCAGTTCGCAGGTCAGCCGAATCGTACGTATCTTTGGCAGGCGGAAGAGAATATGCTTCGATTTATTTCTTCATATAAAAGGTGGCAGCAGGCGATGACAGGGTAGTATACGGAGCGGAAACATACCGCTCCGTTTTTTCGTTGTTGTACTGCCTAGGCGTCTTTGCTAAACTTAGTATGATATGTGTCTATAAGGAAGAAGAAGCGTATATTCACAGTATCTTTGTATCAAGGAGTAGAAGCAGGTGAATCCTATTGTCTAAAGCAAACCAGCCTTCTATTGTTCTTGCCTCGGCATCTGCCAGACGCAAGGATTTATTAGCCGGGCTTGGCCTGACATTTACCGTGCAGCCGAGTGTTGCAAGCGAAGTGGTTGAAGAAGACGTACCGCCTGAGGAATTCGTCACCATTCTGGCGCGGCGCAAAGCCCGGGATGTTGCATTCTCGCTCGCGGATAATGAAGACGAGTCATATCTGGTTATCGGCTCGGATACCGTTGTTGTTCTCGACGGTGAAATTCTCGGAAAGCCGGAACACGAGGAAGACGCGTTCCGTATGCTGTCGAGACTACAGGGAAAAACCCATACGGTATATACAGGACTGTGCGTAATTAATACGGCAAGTGGTAAGGAAAAAGTAGGCTTTCGAGCGACGAATGTGACAATGCGCGAACTTGGGGCCGAACGTATCCGCCGCTACATTGCTACGGGAGAACCGATGGATAAAGCCGGAGCGTACGGCATTCAAGGATATGGTGCCATACTGGTGTCAAATCTTGACGGAGATTATTTCTCTGTCGTCGGACTTCCGGTTGCATTAGTCAGTGACTTTCTGGAAGAATTTGGTGTAAAATTGCTATAGGCGACAAAACGACGGCGCCTATAGGGGAGACACCATACGCAAGGCAGCAAGAAGTACCCCGAATGTAAATGAAATGGGGGAGTCCGTATGAAACAGAAGGACCTGCTGTCTGAAGACAATTATCCGACGCTCCGCGACATGCCGGAGACGGATCGGCCGCGTGAAAGAATGATGCAAGCGGGACCGGGCGCGCTATCTAACGCAGAATTGCTGGCGATATTGCTACGCACCGGGTCCGCGGAAGAATCGGTGCTGAAGCTTTCCTACCGTGTATTGAATGAGGTAGGAGGGCTGCGCGGCTTAAAGTCTACTTCTTTTGAGGAGCTGACCGCACTAAAAGGCATAGGACCGGCCAAAGCGTTGTTGCTCATGGCCGGACTTGAACTAGGCAAGCGCATGAGTGGTGCGCCTCCTTCCGAAAGAATTACAATTCGTTCGCCGAAGGATGCAGCAGATGTCATGATGGAAGAAATGCGCTACCATACACAGGAACATTTTGTTTGCTTATACCTCAATACAAAGAATCATATCATTGGCAGAGAGACGATTTTCATTGGTAGTTTGAACTCATCCATTGTTCATCCCCGCGAAGTCTACAAGGAAGCGATTCGCCGCAGCAGTGCCTCTGTGATCTGCCTTCACAACCATCCGAGTGGCGATGCCACCCCAAGTAGGGAAGACATTGACGTTACACGTCGTTTACAGGAAGCAGGACGCATTCTGGGGATCGAATTGCTCGATCACGTGATTATTGGAGATGGACAATTTTACAGTTTGAAAGAGAAGGGGCATTTTGCGTAATGCTATCTTTTACTTATTGAAAAAGTGCGCGATTCAGGTATAATTTTATAGTTGTCGCAAGACTACATACGCGCTTAATCATGAAGGGAGAAATTACACCGATGTTTGGTAGCTTTAATAGAGATATGGGTATTGACCTTGGCACGGCCAATACGCTTGTATATGCAAAGTCAAAGGGAATTGTCGTTCGGGAACCGTCTGTCGTAGCGTTGCGTACAGATACGGGAAGCATTGAGGCAGTAGGAAATTCGGCAAAAAGTATGATCGGAAGGACGCCGGGCAATATTGTAGCTGTTCGCCCGATGAAGGATGGTGTGATCGCCGATTTTGAAACAACGGCGACGATGCTGCGCTATTTTATCGATCAAGCGCAGAAAACACGTGGTCTTTTTTCACGCAAGCCGAATGTCATGGTATGTGTTCCTTCTGGTATTACCGCAGTGGAGAAGCGCGCTGTTGAAGACGCGACCAAGCTTGCGGGTGCGCGTGAAGCGTTCACGATTGAAGAACCGTTCGCGGCAGCTATCGGTGCTGATCTTCCGGTATGGGAGCCGACTGGTAGCATGGTCGTAGACATCGGTGGCGGAACGACTGAGGTCGCGATTATCTCGCTCGGCGGGATCGTAACAAGCAGATCGATCCGCGTAGCTGGAGATGAAATGGACGAGGCAATTATTCAATATATTAAGAAAAAATACAATCTAATGATTGGGGAGCGGACATCGGAAGCACTCAAGATGGAAATCGGTTCTGCTATTCCGCCAGAACAAGCGGAGACGCTGGATATTCGCGGTCGAGATTTGATTTCCGGTCTACCGAAGACGATTGAGATTACCGCGCAGGAGATTGCCGATGCGCTGAGTGAGACAGTAGCAAGCATTGTTGAAGCAGTGAAGATTACGCTGGAGAAGAGTCCGCCGGAACTAGCGGCAGATATTATGGATCGTGGTATCGTGCTTACCGGCGGCGGTGCACTGTTGCGTAACATGGATAAGCTGTTGGCGGATGAGACCGGCATGCCGGTATTGGTAGCGGAGAATGCGCTTGACTGTGTGGCGGTTGGTACGGGCCGTGCATTGGAGAACCTTCATTTGTTCAAGTCTAAATCCGGCATTACGATGCGTTCCGGACGCAGGTAAGCAGGTGTTGAGGAGTGACCAATTTCTTTGGCAATAAGCGATTAATCGCGATACTAATCGGCTTGATTGTGCTGATTGCGGTCATGGGCGCTACGTTGAAAGAGCGCCCTGTTCCTACTTGGCCGGAGCGATTCGCAAAAGACTCAGTCTCGTTCGTGCAGGGACTGCTGTACAAGCCTACGGCTATGGTTTCGGGATTTTTCGATAACATTACACATATCTATAATGTATACGAAGAGAATAAAGCGCTGAAGGCGCAAATAGACCAGCATGCTCAGCTAGAAGCGGAAGTGAAGGCGCTGCGCATTGAGAATAAAAAGTTTCGTGAGATGGTTAACATCAAGGATACGAAGCTAAAAGATTCCGAAAAATATGCAGCGGATGTCATCGCACGTACGCCGGATCGCTGGAATAATATGCTGACGATTAGCAAAGGGAAGAATGACGGTATCGAACCGAATATGGCTGTTGTTTCGTCGCAAGGCGCATTAATTGGACGTGTTCAGAGTGTATCTGCTTTTTCTTCGCAGGTAGAGTTGCTGATGGACATCGAGCAGGCGAACCATATCTCCGCTCTTATTCAGGGAGATCAGAATATCTATGGTGTTATCGAGAGCTACGATCTGGAGAAACACGAATTGATTATGCGCAAAATTCCTAAAGTGAAAGATCTGGTAATCAAGCCGGGGCAATATGTCACTACATCCGGTATGGGAGGCGCTATGCCGTCCGGTCTGGTAATCGGTCGTGTGAGTTCGGTCGGGGATGGAGATTACGGATTGACGCAGACTGCTCGTATTACCCCGCTTGCGAATTTCTATCAAATCGAGCAAGTATTTGTAGTGAAGCGCAATTTCGTAGTGCAATCGACACCGACGCCACAGGAACAGAAGCAGAAGCAGAAGGCTAATAAAACCGGGAAGTAAAGGCGTTGGAATAAAGTGAAACTTCACTTAGTGGACGTTTGTTCATCTCCGGCTAAGTGTTAGTTGAACTTATCGGACCTTTAGGGGCAGCTTATCTTCCATCTATTTTTCCTTGGTTTTTCCAAGTCTTGAGGTGGGGATTACTGCCCGTTAAGGCGGGAGAAAGGCAGGACAATACAAGTGAGGATTGGCGCAATATCTGTATGTATGTTTTTTTTGTTTCTGATCGAAGGCACGATTGCTCAGGTATTCGCCCCAGAAGTGTGGGGACTGCCCTGGATTGTCGTTCCCCGCTTCGTACTGGTGGGAGTCGTGTTCATCGGATTGTACGCCGGACGCAGAAAAGCCTTGTATTTTGGATTGTTCTTCGGACTATTATATGACGTAGTATATACGGAAGTAATTGGGGTGTATGCGTTCGCGACAGCGGTGCTGGGATACTTGGCTGGTCTTAGTTCACGGTATTTTCATCAGAGCTGGTTTCTCGTGCTGGTCAATGTGCTACTGGTAGTATTGGTCAACGAGTGGCTTGTCTATCAGGTATACCATTTGTTTAATAGAGCATCGATGGAGGCACTTACCTTGCTCTTGAAAGAAATGGTTCCGACTACGGTTTTCAATACGCTGTTCGCCATGCTTATCTTCCGTCCGATGAGCAAGCTCATGAATAAGTCAAGAATCAATCAGGAGATTGCGTAGGCGTCATCCGGCAGGAAACCATCACTCCCATGGCGAATACGTTAAAGATATGGGGTGGATCTTTGGCTATGGCAAAAACAAAGCAGAATGTAGTAATTAAAGGAACCAAAGAGGGCCTCGTTTTTCATTTGGACGATACGTGTTCGTTTGACCGGCTCCTCGAAGAATTGCGCGAGAAAATTGAGACAAGCCACCAGCAGATTTTGACCGGACCGATTATCAGCATTACGGTAAAGCTGGGAATGAGGTACGTATCGACGAAGCAGGAGCAGCAGATCCGTGAGGTTTTGAAGCGACGGGGCAATCTTGTCGTAAAGGCGATTGAGTCTGAGGTGATTACGAAGGAGGAAGCGCTGCGCGACAAGCTGGCCTCTCAGGTACGTGTCTATACACGTACCGTGCGCTCAGGACAAGTTATTCGTCATGAAGGGGATTTACTGCTGCTTGGCGATGTGAATCCAGGCGCGCTTGTGATGTGTACGGGTAACCTTTTCGTACTTGGGGCGTTGCGAGGCACAGGACACGCAGGTTGTGATGGGAACCAGAAGTGTATTGTGGTTGCATATGAGATGTTTCCTACGCAGGTACGCATCGCTGGCATTGTGAATTCGGCTTCCAATGAACGGGAACCGGAAAAGATGACACGTATGGAATTCGCGTATATTACTGAAGGGCGGTTGGCGATTGAAAAAATGAATCAATTGCATAAAATCCGGCCTGAACTGGGTCGGTTTGTCATATAGGAGGGATCCTTGTGGGTGAAGCCATTGTGGTTACGTCGGGCAAAGGCGGCGTCGGTAAAACGACAACCACCGCCAATATCGGAACGGCTCTTGCGCAGTTAGGAAAAAGAGTGTGCATGATAGATACGGATATCGGGCTGCGCAACCTTGATCTGGTCATGGGGCTGGAGAATCGGATTATTTTCGATCTCGTCGATGTCGTTGAAGGCAATTGTAAGTTGCACCAGGCCATGATTAAAGACAAGCGATTTGACGATGCGCTTTATCTTCTTCCGGCCGCGCAGACGAAAGATAAGTCAGCGGTTACGCCGGAACAGATGGAAGGTTTAGTAAGCCGACTCAAAGCTGATTTCGACTTTGTGCTCATCGATTGTCCGGCAGGCATCGAACAGGGATTTAAGAACGCGGTAGCCGGTGCAGATAAAGCGATTGTCGTTACGACGCCTGAGATTTCTTCGATTCGTGATGCAGACCGGGTTATCGGTTTGCTTGAACGCGAAGAGCTAGAAGCGACCTATCTTGTGGTGAATCGCATTCGGTTGCATATGACACGGACGGGCGATATGCTTGATGTAGACGACGTCGTCGCCATGTTGTCGGTCGATCCGATCGGGTATGTACCGGACGATGAAGAAGTAATTAAGCATCTAAATCTGAAAGAGCCGGTCGCGATGAACCATGAAGCAAAAGCAGGAATCGCGTATCGCAACATCGCACGTCGCATCCTGGGTGACTCGGTGCCGTTTTTGAATATGGAAGAACCGGAAGGATTTTTTAAGAAAGTGAAGCGGCTATTTGGCATCAGATAAGACGCGGTGCGGACACAGCATCGGGGGATAGAGCATGGATTTTGAAAAAAAGTATATACGCAATTTGGACTGGCTTTTGATTTTGCTGCTGATGTGTCTTGGGATTTTCAGTTTTATAGGTATTTCCGGCGCAACAGCGACGGCGAATTATGAATGGAAGCAGGTTGTTTGGTACGCCCTCGGTTTCATGGTTTTGGCGATTATTTTGCTGTTCGATTATGAGTCTTTCTCCAATTCGGCCTATGTGCTGTACGGCATCGGTATTATACTCATTATTGGCGTTCTGTTTGTACCTGTAAAGGAGGGCGTAGGTGGTGCGCGTAGCTGGTATCAGCTTGGTGTAGTTGATTTTCAGCCTGCGGAGTTGATGAAGATTTTCACCATTATCGCCGTTGCCAGGTATATATCAAAAAAGGATGAAGAGGAAGAGCCGATTAACAACCTGAAAGCGATGCTCCCGATCTTCCTACTGGTCGGAGTACCGTTGTTGTTGATTCTAATTCAGCCGGATTTGGGAACGGCTACTGTGTTTACGGGCATTATGGTCAGCATGTTGATTGTGGCGGGTGTTCCGATGCGTTATTTTGCCGTATTGGGCCTTGCAGGCGCGATTTTTCTCTCTTCGTTTACCTATGTTTTTATGTTTCATAAACAATTCTTTTTTGAGCACATTATGCACAAATATCAGTGGATGCGGATTGAATCATGGCTTAAACCGGAAGAGTATCCGACGGAAGGATATCAGCTAATGCAGTCGCTTACGGCGATTGGGTCGGGTCAGTTGCTCGGCAAAGGCATTAACCAGGGAACACAAGCGAAAAACGGTTGGGTTCCGGTCGGCGAGAGCGACTTCGTATTTACTGTCATTGCCGAGGAGCTGGGATTTATCGGCTCTAGCATTCTGATTTTTATCTACTTCTTCTTTATTTACCGCATGATTCGGATCGCAATGGAGGCTAAGGATACGTTCGGGATGTATGTCATCGCCGGAGTTATTGGAATGTACGTATTCCAGGTATTCGAGAACATCGGGATGACGATTCAGCTTATGCCGATTACGGGTCTGCCGCTTCCGTTTGTTAGCTATGGGGGAAGCTCCCTTATTACAAATTTCTTTGTAATGGGTATTGTATTAAATATAGGGATGCGTCGGAAAAAATTGATGTTTGAGTAATAGAGAAATAAGTCATGCGCGCCGCTTTTTTTGCCGAAAGGCAGAGAAGAGCGGCGCGTTTTTCTTAATGGATAAGAAACTAGATATCGCTGTAAAGCAAGAAAGCACCATCTAGTTTCTTCCGATCGTATCACTTGAAAAACGCGCGAGGTGTGTGCCAAACGTTGCTTTTTCCTATGGAGCGCGTAGTACGGCGGGCGAAAAAGACCGGCAACTGTCTCCATCATCCGAGATGCCCAGATGTTTTGTCGGTCCGCCCGAAGTGATATAAAGCGGCCGTTTGGCTTCTTTGTGGAAAAAGGACGAGCGGCAACGCCCGTACGTTTTTCTTATGCATCAATAACGAATTACAGGTGCTAGTCTTTCCATATACTTCATACACTTGTACAAAAGGACAAGGAAGAGAGGCGTGGAATTAATGGCATATTTCGATACGGACGGAATCAAGCGCCGTCGGGAAGAAAGAGTGCGCCGGTTGCGTGAACAAATGGAAGACCACTATTCCTCCTATTTTTTTGATGAGAAAGAGGAGATGCCACCTGTATATACTGACCCGTTCTATCGGGAGAGAGAAGAGCCGTGGCGGCGTGCGGAATATAAGGAGAGGCAGCGCCTGGGAACGTTGCGTTCTTCCGATTCTTCTACATCGCTCGGTCCGATGAAGCGGGGGGATAAATTATTCATTAAAATCGTCGCTTCCTTTTTTCTATTAAGCCTCGCCTATGTAGTTGGTCATATACCGTTTCCTGGTGCTGAGAAATACAAGACAGTAATGAATGACGTATTGCATCGTCCCTACAATTTTGCTGGTATGTCGGCTTGGTATGAGAAAAATTTCGGAGCAGTTCCTACTTTATTGCCTGCAGTAGGCAAGAGTGGAAGCGAAGCGGAACCGGTGCTTCAGGCACAGTCTCTATTGTTGAAGGCGCCGGCAGCAGGCAAGGTAGTCCAAACGTTTGCTGACCAGGGAAGCGGTGTGTATTTTACTCCGAAAGAGGCAGCTATTCGTGCGGTGGATCAAGGATTGGTGACATTCGTCGGCCAGAAAGAAGGCCTGGGAAATACGATTGTTATCCAACATGCGAAAGGTATGGAGACATGGTATGCCGGTCTTGCCGCATTGGAAGTGAAGCTAAACGATTGGGTGGAAGTCCAGCGGACGATCGGTAAAGCGGTTCAGGAAGAGCAAGTGATGAAGCCTGTATATTTTGCGGTAAAGAAAAATGAGCAGTTTGTGGACCCGCAGGAAGTGGTCCGGTTTGAATAGCACTACTCTGCAGGTCCATCCACTATTCTGGGTTATTATGCTGGGCGCGCTGCTGGTGGGACAGTTTTTTCAGGTGATTACTCTATTTGCTATCGTAGTGCTTCATGAACTCGGACATGTGACAGCAGCAAGATGGTATGGCTGGCGTGTTCGGAAAATCGAGCTGTTACCGTTCGGCGGTGTGGCTGAAATCGATGAGTGGGGAAATACGGAACCGTGTGCGGAGATTATCGTGGCGCTGGCTGGCCCGCTAGTAAATGCACTATTAATTGTAGTGGGATGGGGATGTCTTTGGCTTGAAATATGGTCGTCTTCCTGGACGACTTTTTTTGTGTACAGCAATCTCGTAATTGGCGGATTTAATCTGCTTCCCATCTGGCCGTTGGATGGGGGAAGGGTGCTGCAAACTGTAGTGAGTCTGTTCCTACCGTACCGAAGTGCGATGCTGCTGTCGGTGTACGTGAGCCTGTTAGGGGGACTCGCATTGCTGGCCTGGAGCCTTTCTTTCAAGCCGTCTCCACATCTTAATGGATTGGCTATAGCGTTCTATCTACTTTTTAATGCGATTCTTGCATATAGGAGGAGACATTATCAATTTTTACGGTTTTTGCTGGCGAGACAGGCCTATTTGGAAGATGGCAAGGCTGCTTGGATAGAGAGAACTGTTTCCGTGCCTCCGTCTCTTTCACTGGCGCAGGCGGTGAATGGTTTGAAACGAAACAATTACCATCTATTCATTGTGCAAGGCAAGACATTGCCGTGTGCTGTCTTTTCAGAAGAAAAGCTGCTCGCATATTACTTCTCCGGCTCACACAGGCATTGTAGAGTGGAAGAGTTGCTGCGGTAACGGTAAAATAAGAAGGATAGGAAAGGATGATGCCTGTTTGCGAAAAATTATCGTAAATGCTATCGGTCGTGAGGAACGTGTGGCTGTGCTAGAAGGAGGCCGATTGGTTGAACTATATATCGAACGGCCTGAGGAGCATCGCATCGTCGGTAACATCTATAAAGGAAAAGTGGAAAATGTGTTGCCGGGAATGCAGGCCGCCTTCATTGATATCGGTATGGACAAAAACGCGTTTTTATATGTGGACGATTGCTTGCCTCCTACTATTGACAAAACGAAAAAGAAAACTCCGCCTATTAATGAACTGATTACGAAGGGACAGCAATTGACGGTTCAAGTCAGCAAAGAAGCATTTGGTACGAAAGGAGCGCGTGTTACTACACAAGTCTCATTGCCCGGACGATATGTTGTCTATCTGCCGGATGTATCGTATATCGGTGTTTCACGCCGTATTCAGCGGGAAAAAGAAAGAGAAAGATTGCGTTCGATTATTCGGGACATTCTGCGTCCGGAGGAAGGTGTCATCCTTCGTACACTAGCTGCAGGTGTTACCCAGGCTGAGCTGGAGGCGGATATTTTATTTTTGCGCGCTCGTTGGGAACAGGTACAGACAGACAAGCGAGATGCTCGTCCACCGTCGTTAATGTATGAAGATATAAGCCTTGTCTCCCGCGTCGTGCGTGATTTTGTCAGTGATGATGTGGAGGAAGTCATTATCGATAGTCGTCCCCGATATGCGGAAGTTCGTACCCTTCTGGGACGCTACCAGCCACAGCTAGAAGAGAAAATCCGGCTGTATAATGGCCGGGAAGACATATTCGCTCATTACGATTTGGACGGGGAGATTGAGCGTGCGCTGCGCCGAAAAGTTTGGCTGAAAAGCGGAGGCTATCTGGTTATCGATCAAACAGAAGCGCTGACTGTATTCGATGTCAATACCGGCAAATTTACAGGAAGTCACGATTTGGAAGAGACCGTGGTAAAAACCAATCTGGAAGCGTGCCGTGAGATTGCGCGCCAGCTTCGGCTCCGCAATGTTGGCGGCATCATTATTATCGATTTCATCGATATGGCGGTGGAAGAACATCGTAACCAGGTACGGGATTGTATGGAAGTGGAGCTACGCAAAGATAAGACAAAAACGCACCTGCTCGGCTTTACGCAGCTAGGACTGCTGGAGATGACACGCAAGAAAGAAAGGCACAACCTGGCTGATGTGCTGCAGCGTTCCTGCCCGTGCTGCGAAGAGAAAGGCAGGATTCTTGCTGAAGAGACACTGCTTGGCATGCTGGAACGCGAACTAATCGGATACAGCCGCAATGATCGAGCTGATGCCGTACTGGTTGAAGTACACCCGCATGTGGCCCGATATTTTCTCGAACATGGATATACGGGCGAGTTAAAGGACAGTACGGGAATGGATGTACGTATAAAGGAAAGCACAACATTGGACGAGCAGCATTATCGGATTGCTTTTATCGGAAGCGAAGAGGAAGTGCGGGCCCGCGCAGAAGCATGAGTACATGGAGATAATGATTGCTTTTCAGGGAATAATGTGATAATCTATCATTTGTTGACTAGTGTGCTTGACACCTCAAGCATACTGCAACCGCTCGATTAAGGTCATAAGTCGACCTCTGGGTCGCACCGGATATCGGCGAGTCTGAGTATATGGAGGAGGTGCAACGAATGTACGCAATTATCGAAACTGGCGGTAAGCAATACAAGGTAGAAAAAGGCACAGAATTGTACATCGAGAAGCTGACAGATGCTGAAGGTGAAACAGTGACTTTTGACCGTGTACTGCTCGTGGCTGGTGACAACGGTGTGAAAATGGGCGCTCCTGTAGTTGAAGGCGCGACTGTTACCGCGAAAGTAGAACGTCACGGTAAAGGCAAGAAAATTATCGTGTACAAATACAAAGCGAAGAAAAACTATCGCCGTAAGCAAGGTCACCGTCAACCTTACACAAAGGTTGTTATTGAAGCCATCAACGCGTAATGATTACGGTGCAAGTAAAGAGGCGCTCTGACGATACGATTAAGGAGATTACGATTAGCGGACATGCTGGCTCAGCCGAATATGGTCAGGATTTAGTATGTGCCGCGGTATCTGCCATCTCGCTTGGTTGCGTCAACGCCGTTGAATTGTTATTGAACGTCGAGCTGCCGGCAAAGCAGGGCGACAGCGGCTTTCTTCATGTACAGGTGCCGGACGCATATGCGCCGGAGCTGGCGGATAAAGTGCAGCTGCTGCTTGAGGGCATGATTGCCTCGCTGTACTCGGTAGCCGTAAGTCATGACAAGTATGTTCGGATTGCCGACAAATTGAAATATTGAGGAGGTGGCTCTCATGTTAAGAATGGACCTTCAATTCTTCGCCTCGAAAAAAGGGGTAGGTAGCACGAAGAACGGCCGTGATTCCATCGCGAAGCGCCTTGGCGCAAAGCGTGCGGATGGCCAATTCGTAAAGGCGGGTAACATCCTGTACCGTCAACGTGGTACGAAGATTTATCCGGGTGCAAACGTAGGCCGCGGCGGCGACGATACGCTGTTTGCGCTGTCTGACGGTATCGTGCGCTTCAAGCGCCTGGGCCGCGACCGCAAACAAGTGGTTGTTGAGCCAGTAGCAAGCGAAGCGTAATAAAGTAAAACGAACCTAAAGACCGTTGACGCCAGTCGTCGATGGTCTTTTTATATGGATACGACAGTGGCCGCAAATTTTTCTTATTTGGAAGTATGAGGCAAGGAGCATCATGCCGGGATAAAGGTAAGAATCAAGCGATTTTGCACAAACTAAGGCAAAGATCGAAGGAGTGCTTATCTGTGTTTCGCAAAAATGGTGCCGATGTGTTGGTGGAATTGCTGATTGAGTGGGGCGTAGACCATGTATATGGTATGCCCGGAGATTCGATTAATGCTATTATTGGGGCGTTGCGTCAGAGAAAAGATAAGATTCGTTTCATCCAGGTGCGACATGAAGAAGCCGGTGCGCTTGCTGCTGCAGCATATGCCAAGCTGACAGGAAAGCTCGGCGTATGTCTTGCCGTGGCCGGTCCTGGCGCCATCCATATGTTGAACGGATTGTATGATGCCAAGCTTGATCATGCGCCGGTTTTGGCGATTACCGGACAGGTGGATACGGCAGTCATGGGGTTGGATTATTTTCAGGAAGTTAATGTAAGTCGCCTTTTTGATGATGTGGCGGTGTATAACCAGTTACTTATCTCACCCGTTCAATTACCTGCCGTAGTCAATCAGGCCATTCGCACGGCATATGTGGAGAAAGGTGTGGCTGTATTGGCTATTCCGGGTAATCTGCCTGCCATGAAGATGGAAAAAGATACGCGCTATACTTCGCCTCAGGTAGCAAGAGGTACAGTGCAGCCGTTAGCGCATGATGTAGACGCGGTTTGCGCCGCGCTCAATCAGACTGATAAGAATATCGTTATTCTCGCGGGCAAAGGTGCGCGAGGGGCACGCGACGAATTGCTTGCGCTTTCCGAGAAGCTGGGGGCTCCGATCGTGCTTACGCTGCCTCCTATTCTTCGTTTATAATACGTCCATATTCCGTATGTGGCTTAATATGGTAAAATGAAGAGAAACGCCACAGTAGAGGGAGAGAAGTCGTATGAAGGAGATCATCGAAGTTATGAATCACCAGCGGCACGACTGGCTTAACCATATTCAGGTCTTGCTCGGATATTTAAAGCTTGAGAAATATGAAATGTGCGAGGAATACATACGCAAAATTACCGCCGATGCGAATCGGGATACGCTCGTTTCCCGTCTGGAATATCCGCCGCTCGTCGCGTATTTGCTATCTTTTAATGCGTTGCATAACAATGTACGCATCGAGGTAGAGATTCCCGCGCCATTTTCGCTACTGACACTAGAGGAAGGTCCAAGGATAGGGGATTTTATTCTATCGGTGGTAAAGCTATACCAACAGCATGCACTATATAACAATGGTGAGAGCAATACGCTACTGCTAACGTTGCATTGCGAAGATGGAGCGTTGCGGGTAGTGGCCGACTTCGCGGGCGAGCTGGACGCAGAGAAGAGCACCCTCGCATTGGACAAGATGCGGACACAGGCACAGGAATGGGGAGCGGACGCGTTGCTTACGCCTCATACGGCTTCAGAATCGGTGCTGGAATGTTTGTTCCCTCTTTCATGAAGGGACGGACGAGTTACTACGTAAAAAGGTGGAATTTATATGTTTGTAGATAGCGTACGTGTATACGTTAAAGGAGGGGACGGCGGCAACGGTATGGTCGCTTTCCGCAGAGAAAAATATGTAGCGGCGGGTGGCCCTGCCGGTGGTGACGGTGGCCGTGGCGCTAATGTGGTGTTTGTGGTAGATGAAGGACTTCGTACGCTCGTCGACTTTCGTTACCAGCGTCATTTCAAAGCTTCGCGTGGGGAGAACGGCCGGATAAAAGGACAGCATGGTGCGGGTGCGGAAGATATGGTTGTACGCGTTCCACCGGGGACTACAGTAATTGATGATGATACACAACAAGTTATTGCCGATTTGGTGATGGACGGGCAGCGGGCTATTATTGCAAAGGGCGGCCGTGGCGGCCGTGGTAATATCCGGTTTGCAACGCCAGCGAATCCCGCGCCCGAAATTGCGGAAAATGGTGAACCAGGCCAGGAGCGCTATATACGTCTTGAACTCAAAGTACTGGCCGATGTTGGACTGGTCGGATTTCCGAGCGTTGGAAAATCTACACTGTTGTCTGTTGTATCAGCAGCACGTCCGAAAATCGCGGAGTATCATTTTACAACGATTACACCAAATCTGGGTGTAGTAGATATTGATGAGGAGCGTAGCTTCGTTATGGCGGATCTGCCGGGACTCATTGAAGGAGCACATGAAGGTGTAGGGCTGGGTCATCAGTTCCTACGGCACGTGGAACGGACACGAGTTATTGTTCATGTCATCGATATGGCCGGTTCGGAAGGTCGCGATCCGTACGAAGATTATGTTCAGATTAACGAGGAGTTAAAGCTATATAATAAAAAGCTCGAAGACCGACCTCAGGTGGTTGCCGCCAACAAGATGGATATTCCGGATGCTGAGGAGAATCTGGAAGCGTTCCGTAAAAAAGTCGGAGAAGACCTTCCGATTTTCCCGATTTCTGCCGCAACGAAGCAGGGAATACGCGAGTTAATGTATAAGGTAGCAGACCTGCTAGAAGAGACGCCTGTGATTCCGTTAGTGGAAGACGTCGCTGATGAAGAGACGACCGTATTGTACAAGGCAGAAGCGGAACAGGATACGTTTACAGTACGCCGGGAGAACGAGATGTATGTCGTCGAAGGGGAGAAGCTGGAGAAGCTTGTTAAGATGACGAATCTGAACAGCCGAGATTCTATCCAACGCTTTGCGCGCATGATGCGCAATATGGGCGTAGACGATGCACTTCGTAAGAAAGGCGCCGAGAACGGCGATATTGTCCGCATTGGTAAATTTGAATTTGAATTTGTAGATTAGAGATAGATGAACCACTCTTCGAAGGAAGGGTGGTTTATTTTTTGAGAGGAATTTTCTTTGGAAAAATTGAAAGATTTCTCGTTTATATCCGGTAGTATAAGATGAATACGGAAACGGGAAGCCAAAAGCTCCGGAGCACTCGTTTCAAGGGAGGTTTCACAATGGAAGAAGAACGAGAATGGGTGACCCGGGTGCTTCACGGCGATAAAGAAGCGTATGCCCATCTAGTCAACAAATATAAAAATAAAGTATATGCGTTGCTTCTGGGGATGGGTGTATCATCCCAGGATGCACAAGATATAACTCAAGAAAGCTTTATTAAAGCTTATCGTCACCTGGCAACCTATAATCAGGAAAAGAAATTCTCCTCCTGGCTTTATAAAATTGCCGCCAATAGCTGTCTTGATGCCTGGCGGAAGCAAAGGCGGGAGATATTCAATGAGCAGGAAGAAGAATACGTTGAACCAACAAGCCCGGAACATGTTTATCTACATAAAGAGCAGGCGCAGGAACTTAGGAAGCACATCGATCATTTGCCGGAAAAATATCGGCTTGTTCTTGTGTTACGTTACATTGATGATCTGAGCTACAAAGAGATTGCGGAAGTGCTCGACCTTCCACTGCCGACGGTTCAAACACATCTGCATAGGGCAAAAAAGAAATTGCGTGACGCACTGCGTGACACTGATGCAGGAGGAAACCTTCATGAAATGTGTGGAGTATGAACAAATGAGCCGCCATGTTGAAAACGAGACAACAGGACGAGAAAGGATGGCGATTGATACGCATCTGTTGGATTGCACCGTTTGCAGGAAGCTGTATGAGGAATGCATTGCTGAAAGAGAAGCGCTGCAGCAGGCAGTGCGAGCTCCTGAGCTTCCAGCTTCGTTTACAGCGGATGTCCTGGCACAGTTAGAACCTTATCCTGATGTAGTGAAAAGGCCGCAGAAAGAACCACAGGTGTATACAAAAAGGAAATGGAAGAAGTGGGTGTATGCGGCAGCCGGAGGGTTTCTGGCCTTATCGGTAGCTGCATCCGTGTCGCCATCTTTCGCTTCATATTTAACCAAATCAATTTTCAATCGTGGAAACCAGATGATTGACCAGGGGTTGCAGATGGCGGGCGAGCGGGGGTTCGTACAGCAGGGGGATTATCATGTAAGCGATAACGGGGTTACGTTGCGTGTATTGGACATTGTGGCTGACCCAACTCGTGTTGCACTCTCTTATACATTAGAAAAAGAATCCGGTGGTCATCTTGACCCTGATTTTGAACCAAGGCTGGATGGAAATAAGGTATATATTACTGATACGAATGGTAAAAAGCTAGCTGATATATCCAATTGGACGCGTAACGATCCATATGGAATTATTGGCTTCCAATTAGAAAAGAATATTCCTGAAAAGGTCATTGTCCATTTTGAACTTTCGCGTGTGGGTGGATTTGCTGGAATTGGAACGAAAGAAGGCAATTGGAATTTGCAGATTCCAGTTGATATGAAAAAAGGGATCGAGGCTACACATAGTGTAGCGGTTAACCAGCATCATACAACGAAGCAAGGGGTAACTATTGATGTAAAGAAGCTCTTATTTGCGCCGTCCAAAAGCCAATTGGAAATCGTAACAAGCTTATCCGAATCTGCGAGAGAACAGATGCGTAGGTCTATTGAGCAGGAGAGGCGTCTCGGGCTTAAGACAGAAGAAATCGGTCCACAGGATGAGAGCTCCTATGGCATTTCATACAGATTAATCGATGAAGGCGGTCGTGTGGTCGCAGGAAAATCCGGGCCTGTGCATCCTTCAAGAGAACAAGAGAAAAATAATATCGATTCAACCGGCTCACATGATACTTCCGGCCGGATAACGTGGAGAGATAGCTTCGTTCCGCTAGGTGAAGCCAAACGGCTAATTTTTGTGTTGGATGCGGTGGATATAGAAGAAGCGGCAGATTTTACGTTAGAATTTGCACCTGATACTGTAAAAGCAAAGCCGATTACTGGCCAGTATCAGGGAAATACGATTACTGTTAAAGATTTTACAATAAATACAGAATGGGATATGAAAAAAACGCCGCCATTCTTCAATGATAATTCACATGCCATTATCGAAATGGAAGGTGTGCAAACGAACGAAACGGGTACATTATTTAACTGGGTGGCCATTGACGAGAATGGCAAAGCATATAAGGCGATGATGTCAGGCAGCGAGGATGACCCGGATGCATCCGGCAACCGTAAATTTACGAGCACGCTTCGGATATATGGAATGAAGCATAAACCGGAACAATTAACATTGAAGCTGACTCGTGTCATGAAACGGTATACCGATGTTAATTGGAAGGCCGATATCCCGCTTAATAGATGATAGGGAGTGAAAGAACAGGAGTTCCTTGTGGAATTCCTGTTCTTCTTATATGGATAAGAAAGTAATATCTACTTTCATAGCAATGCTCGCGCGTTTTCCCCACATGGACAGAAGAGAGAAAAATATTTTAAAAATAAACAAGCGTCCCTTGTATAATGGAAAGAAAGCGAGTATAATGTCCACTATACGTATACATTTGTTTATACCTGGAGGACGGTATGGGGAAACAAGAGGAGTTATTCTACTTAATCCGGGCCGACATTCTACCAGAATCGATAAGCAAAACCCTTGAAGCCAAAAAATTGCTTGATTCGGGTGAAGCGGAGACGGTAAATGAAGCAGTCGAGCGGGTGGGGCTTAGCCGGAGCGCTTACTATAAATATAAAGACAGTATTTTTCCGTTCAACTCGATGATGCGTGAAGTCATTATCACTGTATCGCTTAATCTTGAGCACCGGGCCGGAATTCTGTCTGAGGTGCTTAAGTTTGTTGCGGAGCGGGGCGGTAATATCCTCACGATTAACCAGACAATTCCGCTTCAAGGTCTGGCAAATGTCGCCATGTCGATTGATACGGGGCATTTGAGCCTTCCAACTACTGATTTTCTTGACGAACTGAATGCGATGCATGGTGTAAAGCGAGCGGTAATTGTTGGAAGAGGATAATCGAATAGTTTGTTTGTAAAGTATATCCATAATTATATTATAAACTAGATTCACAGAGGAGAGATGGGGATGCAGAATAATAAAGTAAAAGTAGGTCTTATGGGTCTCGGTACGGTTGGCACAGGGGTTGTGCGCATTGTTCAGGGACACCAGGAGGATTTGCAAAAGCAAACGGGTCTTTCCATCGAGATTGCCAAGGTACTTGTACAAAATGTAGAGAAAACTCGCAGCCTGAAGCTTGCTGAAGGTATAGTTACGACCGAGGCGGCCGACCTGTTTGACAATCCGGATATCGATGTCATTGTCGAAGTCATCGGTGGCATTCAACCCGCAAAAGAATACATCCTTAAGGCGCTGGAGAACGGTAAACATATCGTCACAGCTAACAAAGATTTGATGGCGCTGCATGGCGCGGAAATTCTGTCCAAAGCGCAAGACAGAGGCTGTGATGTCTTCTATGAAGCAAGTGTAGCCGGCGGCATTCCGATTCTACGTGCGCTGGTGGAAGGCTTTGCTTCCGACCGCATTACGAAGATGATGGGAATCGTAAACGGGACGACGAACTATATTATGACTAAGATGAGTCAAGAAGGTGCCGACTATGCGGAGGTGCTGAAAGAAGCGCAAGCTCTCGGCTACGCCGAATCCGATCCGACAGCGGATGTGGAAGGGCATGATGCGGCACGCAAGATGGCTATTCTGGGCACGCTTGGTTTCCATGTAGATATGAGCCTCGAAGATGTAGATTGCAAAGGTATTTCGAAAGTGAGCTCTGAAGATATCGCCTATGCGAAGAAGCTTGGTTATGAAATTAAGCTGCTTGGTATCGCACAGCGGGATGATGATTTAATCGAAGTAAGCGTACAGCCGACGCTTGTGCATCATACGCATCCACTTGCCTCCGTTAACGGTGTATTCAACGCGGTGTATGTGCACGGTGAAGCGGTCGGTGAGACCATGTTCTACGGACCGGGCGCTGGAGAGTTGCCGACAGCGACCGCAGTCGTGTCTGATCTGGTTACTGTCGTGAAAAATATGAAGCTTGGTGTGAATGGCCGCGGCAGTGTTGCACCATACCGGGAGAAGCAACTTAAATCAGATGAACAAATCGTCTCGAAGTATTTTCTACGCTTAATCGTGGACGATAAACGCGGAGTGCTTGCCCAAATTACTCGCATTCTTGCCGAACATGATGTAAGCTTAGAACAAGTTCTTCAGCAGCCGTATAATGGCGGCACACAATCTGAAATCATTCTGATTACGCACCATGCGTCACGTAAGAATATTTTTGCTGTACGTGAGCAGTTTGCGGAGTTGGAAAGTATCTTTGAAGTAAAAAGCCTGTATCGAGTAGAAGGTGGGGAGGAAAAATAATGGCTGGCATTATTGAACGTTATGCAAAACTTTTACCGGTGACAGAGAAAACACCCCGGCTTACATTGCACGAGGGAGACACACCGCTAATTTTTGCACCGGAATTATCTGAAGAATTGGATTTGGAGATTTATTTTAAATACGAAGGATTGAACCCGACCGGGTCATTTAAAGACCGTGGCATGGTAATGGCGGTAGCCAAAGCCGTAGAAGAAGGCAGCCATACGATTATGTGCGCTTCAACCGGCAATACATCTGCGGCGGCTGCAGCTTATGCTGCCCGTGCAAATCTGCGCTGTATCGTACTTATTCCAAACAATAATATTGCACTGGGCAAGCTGGCACAGGCGATGATATACGGAGCTGAAATTATTGCAATTGAAGGCAACTTCGACCAAGCGCTGAAAATCGTGCGAGATATTTGTGAAAAGCATCCGATTGCATTGGTGAATTCAGTTAATCCATACCGCCTAGAAGGTCAAAAAACGGCCGCATTCGAAGTATGCGACACACTCGGAAAAGCCCCTGATATTCTTGCTATTCCAGTAGGGAACGCAGGAAATATTTCTGCATACTGGAAAGGGTTTAAAGAATACTATGAAGCAGGAGTCGTGCAGAATATGCCTCGCATGTTCGGTTTTGAAGCGGAAGGTGCAGCGGCGATCGTTAAGGATGAACCCATTGAGAATCCTGAAACGCTGGCTACGGCTATCCGTATCGGCAAACCAGCAAGCTGGAATCTGGCAGTAAATGCGCGTGATGAGTCAAACGGACATATTGATATGGTTACGGATGACGAAATTGTTGAAGCATATCGTAAGCTGGCGTCCATGGAAGGCATTTTTGCTGAACCAGCATCTGCAGCTTCACTTGCCGGCGTTATTAAAATGCGCAAACAGGGCCGTATTGCAGCTGGTCAACAAGTCGTATGCGTACTGACAGGCAATGGATTGAAAGATCCGGATATCGCGATCAAATCCGCCGGTATACAACCGACCGTTGTAGAAAGCACGGAAGAAGCAGTGCTCGGTATTATTGCCCAGGGAGCGGGTGTGTAGAGTGGAGAACGGAAAGGTAAAAGTAAAGGTGCCGGCCAGCACGGCCAATCTTGGGCCGGGCTTTGATACGATCGGCATGGCTTTTAGACTTTACACAACCCTTACAATTGAAGTGGCCGATGCAACGGATATCCGCTTGCATGGCCCCAACCTTTCCGGCATTCCTACTGATAAGAGCAATCTGATATACCAGATTGCGGCCCGCATATTCGAGAAAGCGGGGCTTGTCGTGCCGGAGCTTATCATTGATGTAACCTCCGATATTCCGCTGACCCGGGGGCTTGGCAGTAGTGCATCCGCTATTGTTGGTGCACTGGTGGCCGCCAACGAATTAGCGGGTAAGCCATTTACGATGGATGAACTGTATCAGATGGCGACCGAAGAAGAGGGGCATCCGGATAATGTCGGGGCATCGTTCTTCGGGGGAGTGGTTGTTGCGCTGATGGAGACGGATCATGTACCGTATGTTCGTTTGCCAGTACCGGAGCATCTCGAAGCGATGGTCGTTATTCCGAAATTTATGCTGTCAACCGAAAAAGCACGCGGCGTACTGCCATCTATGTACAGCCGCCAGGATGTGGTGTATACAGCAAGCCATACCGGCGTATTGGTAGGTGCGCTGGCGACAGGCAATCTATCGCTTTTACGTATGGCGATGAAAGATGTTTTGCACCAGCCATACCGCGTGTCGCTTGTTCCTGGATTGGATAAAATTTTGACTGAAGCGCATGAGCATGGTGCATTGGGCGCTGCGCTATCTGGTGCCGGTCCAACCATCATTGCCCTCGTTGATAAACGAGAGTCGACAGATGCATTACAGCAGTTTATGGTTCAAACGTTGGCTGAACATGACATTGATTGTACGGTCATGCGTCTTGTGCCTGATGAAACCGGAGTGCAAGTGGAACATTGCTTCTCCGGTGTGACTGAGCAAAGGAGTTAATACGTATGGAGAGAACGTTCGCATTTTTAGGTCCGCGCGGTACAAACACAGAAGAAGCGGCGCGCCTGATTTTCCGGGGGGAAAACGACGCATTTCGCCCGTACCGCACCATTCCGGACTGTCTGGAGGCGGCATCGGAGGGCAAAGTGGATTATGCGGTCGTTCCCTGGGAGAATTCCCTGGAGGGATCTGTCAACCTAACGCTTGATTGGATTATCCATAAAATCGATTTGCCGATTTTAAGCGAATTAATTATCCCGATTTCACACCAACTATCCTGTGCAAAGCGTGAGCATCCGCTTGCGCTGTCCGATGTCACGAAAGTACTGTCCCATCCACAGGCAGTGGCGCAATGCCATGAGTTTTTGCGCGATCATCTGTCACACGCGGAGATTGAATATGTCAGCAGCACAGCAGAGGCAGCAAGGCTTGTCAGCGAGCATGTAGAAGAGCCGTGGGTGGCAATTTCAGCTATGCAGGCAGTACACACTTATCCGGTAACACTGCTCAAGGAAAACATCGAGGATGTGGAAAATAACTTTACCCGATTTATCGTACTAGGCAAGGAGTCGCTGGTGCTACCTGAAGCGGAGACGCATAAGACGACCATTCTCGTTACGCTGCCATCCGATTTTCCGGGTGCGCTTCACCAGGTGCTTTCAGCTTTTTCTTGGCGTCGCCTTAACTTGTCACGTATCGAATCTCGTCCGACAAAAACGGGACTTGGTAACTACCATTTTGTCATTGATATCGAGCATAAGATGGACGATGTACTTCTTCCTGGCGCATTTGCCGAGATGGAAGCATTGGGCTGTCAGGTGCGCTTCCTAGGTACGTATCCGGTATTTATTAAGAAACGGAACGGAGTCGAACTATCGCTTCGTTCGTAACGCGGATTCGGGAGTGGAAGAAATAAAAAAACAACCAGTCATTCTGGTTGTTTTTTTATTTGTAAGAAAGTAGATGTGGCTGTAAAGGAAGAAAGCAACATCACACTCTCTTTCTCTCGTAATTCCGTGCGTATAGGTACGCTGCATGAAAATTTGATTGTCAGTGCATCACAAGAAAGAAGAAAGGGCAAAACGGTTGTATGCAACTGCCATCAGGCGTAGAAAAAGTGTTCATATCCTGCGAAAAAGCGTTCTCTGCGTTTCCAATTCTTCATAATAATCGCCAGATATTGTTCGACCCGGCTAGCCTGGAAGTTCTTTCGCTTCTCAAATACGCCGGTTACTTCACGCATGAAGTTATCCGGAAATCGCAGCAGCAGGAATATGAGTGCCACTTGTGCATCCGATAGTGGTCGTACGCTGCGGTATGCTTCAATCGCTTCAGTAAATGCGGACAGACTCCATCCTTGTAGGACGAGCGCTCGGCTAATTAGTTGAATGATATCAACCAATGGCGTGTCGTAGGCAGCCGTATCCAAATCAATAATGGAGCTGTGCGTGCCGCTTAACAGAAAGTTATGGCTGGCGAGATCTTTGTGGGCGACGTGATGCTGGTAGAACGAAGTTGCATATTCTTCAGCAAGCGCTGATCTTCTGGCGACATCAAGGACATATTCCGCTTCCCTGAGAATCGTAGGGGCACCACTTTGCACGAGCTGAGTCAGACGGCTTTGCCGGGTGTCGCTGTTTTGAATCTGGCTATGAATATCGAGGAAAGAGCGATATCGGTTCTCCCATTTGACGAGAAGGGGAATGCCCTCTTCGGGAGGGGGGCCTCCAGGAATAAATGTGCTATGCAGATGAAACTCTGCCAGTTTTTCAAGAGAATGCAGAATGTCAACTTTGTTGAAATAGCTACCTTCTCTTCCAGGTATGCGTTCCATTGCTGTCATATAATCCTCTTTCCATTTAAAAACAGGCACATTTTGAATCGTTGGAATGTACCGAACTACATCTCGAAATCCACGTTGGTGAAGCGTACGGGAGAGGTGAGTAACCCATGCTGCTTGAGCAAAGTCATCGTAGCCTTTAATAACCCAGTTGCCGCGATCCGTATCACAAAGCCAGACGGCACGTTTAGGTCTTAGACGGATAACTCGGCAATGGTACATTTTCTCGATGGCAGCGATCAATTCTCGGTCCATATGCCTCCTCCTACATAATATCTGACTTAATACATACCATGCTTTCGTGGTTTGAGCATCGCTAAACATAAAAGGACAGGCTCATAGAGCCCGCCCGGATCGTTAACAATGTGATGAGTCGGAAGCGAAGCTGCTTTCATGGCAGCCGCAGCTGTCTTTATACATCGGTTGTACTGCAGGCATATGCGGATGACAATAGGGCGCATATGGAAGACCGTAAGGTGGGGCCGCATGATATGGATTTACCGGCTGCATTCCTGACATACCTGGTGAATATGTGTATGGATTCATAATATTCGCTGTTGCGAACGGATATCCTCCCTGCATATCATGGGGTACTCCCGGATAGCTGTACGGCATCATGGATGATTCCCCATGCCAATAGGATGAAGTAGATTCGCACTTCTCTTCTTTTGTCTTTTTATGCTCCACATCAGGTATTGGTACAGGCGGCATCATATACGGCATAACAGGCTGCATGGGAGGCATGATCGGCATATTGGGCAGCGGCTCTTGAATAGGCATCTGTACATTAGGCTTAGGAGGCATCATGGTATTGGGCTTTGTTTCTTGAATAGGCATCTGTACATTAGGCTTAGGAGGCATCATGGTGTTCGGTAACGGTTCTTGAATAGGCATCTGCACATTAGGCATGATTGGCATATTGGGCAATGGTTCTTGAATAGGCATCTGCACATTAGGCATGATCGGCATATTGGGCAATGGTTCTTGAATAGGCATCTGCACATTAGGCATGATCGGCATATTGGGCAACGGTTCTTGAATAGGCATCTGCACATTAGGCATGATTGGCATATTGGGCATCGGCATACAATACGGCATCGGCGGGCAATATGGCATCATTGGCATATTGGGCATGGGTGGCATGATCGGCATATTGGGCGGTTGCGGCATCGGCATCGGTTGAGGCGGAGGTGTTACTTGTACCGGCTCTTTCGGTTTTTCTTTTGGTGGTGCGGGCGGCTTTATTTCAGGCTGCGGTACTGGTATCGGTTGGGGTGGGCTTGGCACTGGTGCCGGCACGGGCTTTTCTTTTTTTGGTATTTCTTTTATAGGCTTCTCTTTTACCGGTTTTTCTTTGGCAGGCATGGGTGGCATCTGGATATTAATGTCCATATCCATCTCCATTATTGGGTTCACTTCAGGACTTTTCGGCTTTGGCTGTGGAGATACTTCGGGCATGACTGGTTTCTCTTTTACTGGTTTTTCTTTTGTCGGCATTTCTTTGGTAGGCAGCTCTTTGTTATTCTCATCGTTTTTCAGTTGTACGCCAGTTGTCGGCACTTTCACTTTCATACCTGGTAGGATTTTATCCGGGTTTTTGATATGCGTATTGATTTTCTTTAGTGTTTCGAAGTCGACGTTATATTTCTGGGAGATTTTCCACAAGGTGTCTCCTTTTTTTACAATGTGGATTTTCATGTACTCGACCATCCTTTCTGAGAAAATTACGTTACATCATATGCGTGGATGGGCGATTTGCTACGAATGGGCGGATATTGGTATAAAAATTCTTTGTAGCGGCAAAGATAGGAAGTAAAAGTTTATTTGGCAAAGAAGGGATGCATATGATCCGAAAGCCGCTTCCAAAGCATTGGAGAACCTTGCTGGCTTTATCCGTATTGTTCGTAACGGTCGTGGTTGGAGGCACCTGGTACCTGTATTCCGCCATCGGAAATTTGAAAGGTAGCGAAGCTGCGGCACAGACTGTAGATGTTGTGCTCAAGCGTGAATATTTGTGCGGAGAAACAGAAGAAGAGATGAAGCGGGAAACGGTTGCTTCTGTAGATGAGTTGCTTACGCGTTATAAGGGCTGGAATTTTGTTTCTCGTAACCGAAGTGTGTATACATTTGAGAAGAAAATTAATGACCTATCCCCACATTGTAAAGAAAATGCGTACTTTGGTCTGGGAACAAATGGCGAATTAACGTTGTTTGATGGATTGCCAGAGAAAGGGCAGGTTATTCAGACATTTTTCCAATTGGATACGGGAAAGCTCGAGTCCAGTCTTCCACGAGAAGAACTGAATTTGCTGCGACAAGGCATACGCATTACTGATGCAGCGGAATACAATTCGATTATTTCTACGTATAGCGAATTTTCAAATGACGACCAGGAAGCGACGGTACGGCTTAAATAAAGGCAGAAAAAACGGAGCGAATCTATCGCCCCGTTTTTTTATCATTATTTCTCTATATACATCTGATTTGATACATCGACACAAGGGTGTTGATTATCCAGTACGATCCAGAATGGATAGCCACCACACCGTGCCCCGAACGAGCGGCGGTTCGTCTCCCGCATCCGAAAAACCCTGATGTTTTGCCGGTACGGCCTTGGTGCCACAAAGCGGCCGTATCTCTTCCTTGCGAAAAAAAGACGAGGGAGCACGCCGACACGTGCATCTTATTCCTTCCAATCTATGGATAATCGACAGGTGTGACATCGACAAATTCTTGTGGTGAGAGGGAAGAAAAGAAGGAAGGGCGGTGGGCGGGAGCGGTTGGAAAAAGACACGTTTACCTTTCTTCTGCTGGAGTACAGGGCGCATCCAACCTCTTCTTTTTCTGGATCGCCTCCTTCCAACCACGCTACCCTGTCAAACTATCAAGTGTAATTTATATAGATTGCTGTACCTGCGCGAATAAAAGAAATATACCAACAATCTGATAATCAACCATATAACAAAGGCAAGCCATGTTTCGCCTGAAGACTAATCATTAAATAGCCGCAGGCGAGAATCGACAGAATAGGCAGCGATCAATGCTGCAACAAATCCGGTCAACCACGTATTAACATACGGAGTCTTGTATTATAGATTTTGGAAATTTTAGAACGTAAGCAATTACTGAAATATATGTTCGTGTTTTTCAATATGGTGTACAATAAAAGAATCGAGGTTTGTTGTAGGATCAGGAGGAAATGGGAATGATTGATTTTATTGAGGGACAGGTTGCTTATATAGAAGCAGACTGTGTTATCGTGGCCTCACAAGGTGTAGGCTATCGAGTTTTTACGGGTAATCCGTTTCAATACCGTGAAGGTGAAGTGGGAGCGGTTCGCATATATACTCACCATTATGTACGGGAAGACGCCATGCATCTGTACGGTTTTTCAACGCGTAATGAGCGAGATTTGTTCCGTAAATTGCTTGATGTATCCGGTATCGGACCGAAGGGAGCGCTGGCGATGATTTCGGCGGGTACTCCGGAGCAGATTATTGCTGCTGTAACACAGGAAAACATTGAGTTCCTGACTCGATTTCCTGGCGTCGGAAAAAAGACGGCACAACGAATTATTCTGGATTTGAAAGATAAACTTAAAGCGCTGGCTGTGCAGGAAAAGGCAGTAGCCAGAGTGGAAGGAGAGCCGGAGGTGCATGGCGGAGAGGAACCGACATTGTTCCATGCCTTCGAAGAGCCGAAGCAGGAAGCAATAGAAGCGCTCGGCGCACTCGGCTACAGTCAGACAGAGATTCAAAAAGTTATGAAAAAGCTGGAAAAAGAAGGAGCCGATTTGGCTTCTACCGATAAAATTGTAAAGCGTGCACTACAGTTGTTCTTAACGACGTAAGGGGGGATAAAACGTGGAGGAAAGAATGATTTCTGCCCATGCACATGACATGGAAGAATTCAATATGGAACTCAGCCTCAGACCCCGTTATCTGGCGGAGTATATCGGCCAGAACCAGATTAAGGAGAACCTGAAGATTTTCATCGAGGCGGCCAAGCTGCGCGGCGAAGCGCTCGATCATGTACTTCTGTACGGTCCTCCAGGTCTTGGGAAAACAACACTGTCCATGATTATCGCTAATGAGCTTGATGTTAACCTTCGTACTACATCGGGACCTGCGATTGAGCGTCCGGGTGATTTGGCCGCAATTCTGACAGCACTTTCGCCGGGAGACGTTTTGTTCATTGATGAAATTCATCGGCTGCCACGTAGTGTTGAAGAAGTGTTATATCCGGCGATGGAGGATTTCGCGCTGGATATCGTCATCGGAAAAGGACCGGGCGCAAAGTCAGTGCGGCTCGATTTACCGCCATTTACATTGGTTGGTGCGACGACTCGGGCAGGTATGCTGTCTGCGCCTCTGCGTGACCGTTTCGGTGTAGTAAGTCGCTTGGAATACTATACGACGGACGAACTTACTTATATCGTGATGCGTGCAGCTGAGTTGTTCGCCGTCGAGATTCGCGGTGAAGGGGCGGAGGAGATTGCTCGTCGTTCACGTGGAACGCCGAGGATTGCCAATCGATTGCTAAAGCGGGTGCGGGATTTTGCGCAGGTGCAAGGCGACGGAGTCATTACCGGAGAGTTGGCATGTGAAGCGTTGGAGCGTATTCAAGTGGACCGGATGGGGCTTGATGAGATTGATCACAAGCTGCTATTGTCCATTATGGATACGTTTGCTGGAGGACCGGTCGGTCTAGATACACTAGCAGCAACGGTGAGCGAGGAAGCGACAACGCTCGAAGACGTGTGCGAACCGTATCTTATGCAGATAGGGTTTCTGCAGCGTACGCCGCGGGGACGCATAGCGACGCCGCATGCATATAATTATTTCGGCAGGGAGGTGCCAGGCGCATGAATCCGGTGGCGAAAATGCTCATCATAGGCGGCATAGTTCTCGTTATTATCGGCCTTATTTGGCAGGTGGGCGGCCGGTTTTTGAACCTGGGGCGCTTGCCGGGGGATATCGTTGTGGAAAAAGAGAACTTCCGCTTTTATTTTCCGGTTATGACGAGCATTATTTTGAGTATTGTACTCTCACTCCTATTTTATTTGTTTCGCTTTTTTCGTTAAATTTCAGGTTGGAATCTCAAAAACCGTTTATAGAGCCTGTTCAAAAAGGAGGACAAACAGAGCTGTGAAGTTCAAGGCACGGTAGACCCGAGAAGCGGAGCGTAGGGAAGACTACGTGAGCAGCAGGGGGGCAATGCAACGTGGAAATTCGCAGTTCTGTTTCCTGGACTTTTTGAACATCCTCTTATATAAGGAGAACTATATATGGAACAGAAGAACGGTTTATTCGGACAGCGTATATGGCGGATTGTTGACCAAACAAGGACGCATCCGTCATTTCATGCGCTCTATTCTTTTGCGATGGACGATACATTATGTACGTCGGTTCGTTTGAAACGGAGCCCGGCAGTGATGCGAGCCTGGGTGCACCACCATAATGTAGTCATGGGCAATGTCGACTACAAATTGCAGGGAATTGAACAAGGAATTTCCTACTTGAAGGAGCATGGGTATGTACCTGTGGTGCGGAATTCTGGCGGTGCTGCGGTTGTACTTGATGAAGGGGTTTTGAACCTATCGCTAATTTTGCCTACGGAGGATACATTTTCCGATATTAATGCAGGATATCGGGCGATGGTGAAGTTTATTGAACTCATGCTAGCCCCGTTCGGCGTGCAGGTAGAGACGGGAGAGGTGATAGGCTCATATTGTCCCGGCGATTTCGATGTCGCCATCGGTGGACGAAAGTTTGGTGGATTGGCACAGCGCAGAAGGCGTGGCGCAGTGGCGGTACAAGCATTTCTGCTAGCAGATGGTAGTGGTAGCGAGCGGGCAGAGCTTGTGCGTGGCTTCTATGAGATGGCGGCCCGAGAAGGGGATACGTATCCCTCTGTACATCCAGAGACAGTAGCTTCTTTATCAGAGCTTATAGGGGTGCCTATTTCCTGTTCTGATTTGCTTGAGCGGGCGGTAGACGTGATTAAAGCACGTTCGGAGCGAGCTGAGTTTACCCAGCTGTTCCAGGAAGAAGCAGAGGAATTTGCTTCCAATACAGCTAGTATGGAGACACGTAATCCGCACTTACAGCTATAATTATATTTTTTCTGCGACCTTTTTCCTTTTTAGCCGTCTAATTTAATAGAGTTGGCAAATAAAACTAGGTTTTCTGGTAGAATATTCATAGATTTGCAGAAATCTAGAGGGAGAAAGGTTGTTAGATAAGATGAAGCTGGGAAAGATTTTGCCCGTTGTGCTTAGCTTAGGCCTGTTGCTGCCGTTCGGCGCTCAGGCGCATGCAACAGATGAACCGGCGGTACGAGTAGAATTAACGAGTCCCTTTGCATTAAGTGCAGCGGAAGTGTTATCGACAGTACCGTTTACTGTTAATGGTAACTATATGGTAGAGGGACAGCCAACGCTTATGTTACTGGGAGGACAGAAGTATTTTGTTCAATTGGAGAATGGAACGCTAAGCCTCTATCAATTCGGACCGGTTGGTTTGCCTGTTCCACTTGTCCAGGGAGTCAATACGCTTAAGATCATACCTTCGCTGCCGGATGGAGAAGCGGCTACGTTGAAAGTGGAAGGTAAGAAAAGTGCTTATTCCTACCGTGGAGCGATGGAATTCCAAATCGGAGAGAAAGGCGCACTGAAGAGAATTGTGCCGATTAATGTAGTTGGTATGGAAAGCTACCTAAAAGGAGTCGTTCCAAGCGAAATGTACGCTTCCTGGAATCGAGAAGCATTGAAAGCGCAAGCTGTTGCGGCCCGTACATATGCTGTGCGTCATATGAATGCGAAGCCAGGTAGTGCTTATATTAATGATACTGTGCAATATCAGGCGTATGAAGGTATGAAAAATGAAAAGGAGAATTCCAATCTGGCTGTCGAAGAGACAAGAGGGGAAGTTCTTTCTCATAACGGAGGTTTAATTGAAGCGCTATATAGCGCCAGCAATGGCGGCTATACGGAAGCACCGGAAAATGTATGGAAAAGCTCGAAAGGTTCTCCATATCTTGTTGCCAAGCCGGATCCATATGATGCAAAAAGTGATTCACCTAATAAGAGTTGGCAGCAGACGCTAACGATAACCCAGCTTCAGGACAAAATCAAAAACCGTACGCCCGCCGTGGGAACGATTAAGAAAGTAGAAGTGAAGGAAACGTATCCTTCCGGTCGAATCGCAGATATAGTTCTTGAAGGGGATAAAGGAACACTGCACTTATCGAAGGAAGAAGCGCGTACGGCATTTGGGTTGAAAAGTGCTCTTTATTCGGTAAAGGCTAACTATGGTACCGCTGTGCCGTCTCCAGCTCCGGCAGATGGACAACTATCTGTTTATAACGGTGCTACCACAGCTCATAAAGGCTCGGATGGCTTGGTCGTTACAAACGGTGTGACTCAGGCGACAGTACCTTCTAACTTGGTAATTCAGGGGGCCACACAGACAAAAGTTCCCGAGCAGAACGGTGGAGCGGGTACCCAATCTTCACCTGTTTCCATTACGTTTACCGGAAGCGGATATGGACATGGCGTAGGGATGAGTCAATGGGGTGCTCAGCAGATGGCCAAGGAAGGTAAGACATACCGAGACATCCTGAATTTTTATTATGCTCCCGCACAGGTTTCTGGGGGATACGGTGCAGGAAATTAATATAGCAAGCCATGTCTATTTCTTGCATGAAACGGGAAAAATCGGTATGATAAAGTGAAACTTCCATCAGTAGGAGGGCGTACATCCCTCCCTGATGGTTATTATACTGATGATTGAAGGTAAAGTTGAGGGATAGACATTGAACGTCAACGATTTTGATTTTCATTTGCCGGAAGAACTTATAGCACAGAATCCGCTGCAGGAGCGGACAGGCTCGCGCTTGCTTGTGCTTAATAAGCGAACCGGAGACATGGAACATAGGACATTTACGGATTTAAAACATTATTTGAAAGCCGGCGATACGCTCGTGCTCAATGACACGAGGGTAATTCCTGCCCGGCTTTTTGGCGTGAAAGAAGGAACGGGTGCACATATTGAAGTTCTCCTGCTGAAGCCGCTGGGAGAGGACCGCTGGGAGACGCTTGTCCGTCCCGGCAAAAGGGTGAAACCTGGTACACGAATCGTATTCGGCGACCATTTGCTTATTGCTGAGTGTGAGGAAAGCACAGAGGTGGGCGGCCGGATTGTTCGGTTTGAATATGAGGGTATATTCAATGAACTTTTGGATCAATTAGGAGAAATGCCGCTTCCGCCCTATATTAAAGCTCAGCTTGAGGACAGCGAGCGGTATCAGACGGTATACGCGAAGCATCGTGGATCTGCGGCCGCGCCCACGGCTGGGCTACATTTTACCGAAGAGTATTTAGAAGAGTTGAAGGCAATGGGTGTGCAACTTGCTTTCGTCACCTTGCACGTTGGATTGGGCACATTTCGACCTGTTGCTGCCGATACGGTGGAAGAACATGAGATGCATAGCGAGTTTTATACGCTCACAGAAGAAAATGCGCGTATGATTAATGAAACTAAAGCGCGTGGCGGCCGTATTATAGCCGTAGGGACTACTTCATGTCGTACGCTGGAGACTATCGGCCAGAAACACGGTGGTAAGCTGGTTGCAGCCGAAGGATGGACAAGCATTTTTATCTATCCGGGGTATGAGTTTAGTGTCATCGATGGGCTTGTGACAAACTTTCACCTGCCCAAATCAACGCTCGTCATGCTAGTAAGCGCACTTGCAGGACGTGAGAACATTCTGCGTGCCTATAATGAAGCGGTTGAGCAGAAGTACCGTTTCTTCAGCTTTGGCGACGCCATGCTTATTTTGTAACAGGCTAGGAGGACATCAACATTGGCAGTACGCTATGAATTAATAAAAACATGTAAGCAGACCGGTGCACGGCTCGGCAAATTGCATACGCCGCATGGCACGATTGATACGCCGATATTTATGCCGGTCGGCACGCTAGCAACGGTAAAAACGATGACGCCGGAAGATTTGAAAGAAATGAATGCCCAGATTATTTTAAGCAACACATATCATCTTTTCTTGCGACCCGGACATGAACTGGTAGCGGAAGCGGGCGGTCTTCATTCGTTTATGAACTGGGACCGCGCCATCCTGACGGATAGCGGTGGCTTTCAAGTGTTTAGTCTAAGTAATCTGCGTCAGATTGATGAGGAAGGGGTAGCATTTCGTTCCCATCTGAGCGGAGAAAAGCTATTCCTAAGTCCGGAGAAAGCGATGGAGATCCAAAACGCACTGGGCGCAGATATTATGATGGCGTTCGACGAGTGTGCGCCGTATCCAGCAGAACCGGAATATGTAAAACCGTCTATGGAGCGGACGACTCGCTGGGCGGAGCGCTGTTTGAAAGCGCATAAGCGTCCGCACGATCAGGCGCTGTTCGGTATCGTACAAGGTGGAATGTACCGTGATCTACGGGAGCAAAGCGCACGCGATATTACTTCACTTGATTTTCCTGGTTATGCTATCGGGGGATTGAGCGTAGGCGAACCGCATCAGCTTATGTATGAGGTGCTGGACTACACTGTACCGCTTCTTCCATCGAACAAGCCTCGTTATCTGATGGGCGTAGGGTCGCCCGATGCGTTGATCGAAGGTGCAATTCGCGGAATTGATATGTTCGACTGTGTGCTTCCGACAAGAATTGCACGCAACGGAACGTGTATGACGAGTGAGGGGCGCCTGGTGATTCGCAACGCCAAGTATGCGCATGATTTCACACCGCTCGATCCGAACTGCGATTGCTATACGTGCCGCAATTATACACGAGCGTATATTCGTCACCTTATTCGCTGTGACGAGATTTTGGGAGTGCGTCTGACGACATATCATAATCTGCATTTTCTACTTAACATGATGGAACAGGTGCGCCAGGCAATTATGGAAGACCGCTTGCGTGACTTCCGTGATGAGTTTTTCGCCCGTTATGGTATAACGGAGACGAGAGGCTTCTAAATGATGTGAAACTTCGCCGGCTTTGCGTTTTTTCATCATGAGACATATGTGTTGTGTTTTAGGAAGAAGCGTGACCTGGCAAGAATATATGTATATAAAAAAGGAGGAATACCATGGGTGCGGGTACACAGCAAATTTTATTATGGGTGGTCATGTTTGCCATCTTCTATTTCTTGCTCATTCGTCCAAACCAAAAACGCCAGAAGCAGCGCAATGCGATGCTGGGGGCCTTGAAGAAAGGTGATCGCATCGTAACGATCGGTGGCTTGCATGGCACAATCGACTTGATTAATGAAGAGAATAACACCATCGTTCTCAATGCTGGTGGACAAAAGCTGACTTTCGAAAAGGCGTCAGTTCAATCTGTCGTCGGTGAAAGTGTGCAAAAGCAGCCGGTTGCGGCAAAAAAAGAAGAGTAGTATAGGAAGGAAGAAAGCGGGAGGCGCAATGCAACCCGCTTTTTTTTGTAAACAAAAACTTGAAACCTTTTATGTTTTCTATCGTAGAGATAATCGAAAGCATTTTTGGGGAAATTGAGTGTATATCTCTGAATATTAATATGACTATTCTCATTGGTATTATGAGATGTATCCGCTTTTGCCTGAAAAATTTTGAAAAAGGAGGAAATGAAAATGAACGTAAGAGAAATCGAACTTCCGGGTATCGGACGCAAGTTTGAAATGATTACCCGAAGCAATGAAAAAATTGTCATTGTTGTTCATGATGACGGAAGAAGAGAAATATATCACTTTGATGAACATGACCATGATGAGAGTATTTCAAGCGTAACGTTTAACGACTCTGAAGCCAGACAAATATCTGCGATTATTGGAGGAATTGTCTACAAACCAAGGGCACTTGAGACAGTTGAAATGGCTTTTGACGACTTAGTCATTGAGTGGTTCAAGGTAGAAAATAATGCTGCAGCTATCAACAAATCGATCGGAGAGATAGATGTTCGTAATAAGTACGGTGTGACTGTAATCGCTATTATAAAAAAGAATCTCAAAAAAATTCTTAATCCTGGTCCGCAGGCTATGATTGAACCAGGAGATACAATCGTCATATGCGGGGAAAGAAGCGAATTAAAAGCGGTTATTAAAGAACTTCTATCAAGTGGGGGGGAATAGTTATAGATGGATCATTTGGTCTTTGAAGTCGGAACAGCGCTGGTGCTAGTAGCTATCGCAGCTGTAATCGCCGGAAGGTTAAAATTTTCCATCATTCCTTTTTTAATTATACTCGGTATGCTGGTGGGGCCTCATGCACCTACAATCGGAATCATCAATCTGAAATTTATTGAAAGCGCTGAGATTATTGAATTTCTTGGCAGGATAGGAGTGCTGTTTCTTCTCTTTTATCTTGGGTTGGAGTTCTCGGTTGGAAAGTTAATTAAATCGGGACGCTCCATTGCCATCGGCGGAACTATCTATGTTCTTATGAATTTCGCCTTGGGATTAGCCTATGGGTTTCTTACAGGATTCCCACTATATGAGACGCTTATTATTGCCGGAATGGTTTCTGTTTCTTCCAGTGCCATCGTCGCAAAGGTACTCGTTGATTTAAGGCGTACCGGGAACTCGGAGACGGAGTTAATTCTTGGAATTATATTGTTTGACGATATTTTCCTGGCTGTGTTTTTATCCATTATGTCGGGCCTGCTTCTCGGCGGTGCGACTTCTATAGGAGGAACGATACTTTCCGTTCTTATTTCAATTGGTTATATGATGCTGTTTTTCGTTATTGCCAGAAAAGGCAGCCCGGTATTAAATAGGCTTCTCAATATTGCATCAGATGAAATTTTCATTATTGTAGTGTTTGCCGCCCTGTTTTTTATCGCAGGTTTTTCGGAGACCATCCATGTAGCTGAAGCGATTGGAGCATTGCTATTTGGCCTTGCTTTATCTGAAACTGAACACAGTAAGCGAATAGAGAAGCTCGTTATCCCCTTTAGGGACTTTTTTGGAGCCTTATTCTTCTTTAGTTTTGGATTGAGTATTGATCCTTTATCTTTAGGGAATACGTTATGGTTAACGTTAGGAGTTGTCGCACTAACTATTTTGGGTAACTTTGTTGCTGGGATGATTGCCGGTAGAAGGTCAGGACTATCACATAAAGCTTCTGTGAATATCGGTCTTACGATCGTATCACGCGGAGAATTTTCGATTATTGTAGCGAACTTAGGTATTGCTGGCGGTTTAATGCCAATTCTGAAGCCTTTTTCCGCCCTGTATGTTCTCATATTGGCTATCCTGGGTCCTTTGTTAACGAAAGAGTCAAAGCGCATATATAACGTTTTAAATAAAGTGTTCAAATGGAGCAATCAAAACAGCAAGAGTAAATGACAGAAATTGCTAGCGTTTAGCACAAAAGCGTCCATGCCTCATTGTCAATAATGAAGTATTAACCATGAGGCATAGACACTTCATGCACCGTTCCCATGCATTGGAACGGCATTGTGGTAACAGAAGAAATTTTTAAGTTGGAGTTGTCCACACGAGTGGCCGCAAAGCTGTTCCGCTTACAGGAACAGCTTTGTTGATTTGCTCCTAAGATCCCAATATGTACAACTAATCATCAATGAGGAAAGAAGAAAACTTTCGTTGATGGAAGTTTTGGATGTATACTTAGTAAGTTGCTTATTTTTAACATTCACAAGGAGGTAGATTACCGTTGGAGTATGTGCAAGAATTACCTAAAGTACGCAAAAGAAATACGAAGCTAAAAATAGCGAAGAGAATGATATTTATTTTTTTAGGTTCTTTGCTGTTTTCGTTAGGGCTTGAAGTCTTTTTGGTTCCTAATCAGATTATTGATGGTGGGATTACCGGGATTTCCATTATGCTCGCTCATCTTACGGGCCTAAAATTGGGATGGTTTCTCTTCTTTCTCAACCTTCCTTTTCTTTTTATAGGGTATAAACAAATTGGAAAAACGTTTGCCCTGTCTACACTGTTCGGCATAGCTGTTATGTCTGTCAGCACGACTTTGCTTCATCATATACCGGGAGTGACAGGAGATCCGCTTCTGGCTGCTGTATTTGGTGGAATTATTCTAGGAATTGGCGTCGGATTGGTTATTCGCAGTGGAGGTTCGCTCGATGGAACGGAAATCGTAGCTATCCTATTCAACAAAAAAAGCCCCTTTTCTGTAGGGGAAATGGTGATGTTTTTTAATATTTTCATTCTCGGTAGTGCCGGGTTTGTTTTTGGATGGGACCGAGCCATGTATTCGCTCATTGCTTATTACATTGCCTTTAAAATGATTGACGTAACCATCCAGGGGCTTGATGAATCGCGTTCCGTATGGATTATTAGTGATAAACACCGAGAAATCGGTGATGCTTTGCTTGCTCGCCTGGGACGCGGAGTCACGTACTTGAATGGAGAGGGAGCCTACACGGGGGATGATAAGAAAGTGATTTTCTGCGTGGTTACCCGGCTGGAAGAGGCGAAACTGAAATCGGTTATCGAAGATATCGATGAATCGGCTTTTCTCGCGGTTGGTTCAGTCAATGATGTTAAAGGCGGTAACTTTAAAAAGAAGAATATTCATTAATACTAAAATGAAAGGCCGGGCGTGTTTTGACAGCCCGGCTTCTTCTATGTCATCACACCTGTTGATTATCCATAGATTAGAAAAAATAAGATGCACGCATCGGCGTGTTCCCTCGTCTTTTTCTCGCGAGGAAGAAATACGGCCGCTTTGTGGCGCCAAAGCCGGACCGGCAAAACATCTGGGCCTCTCGGGTGCGGGAGACGAACCGACGCCCGTTTGGGGAACGGTGTGGTGGTATCCACTCTGGACCGTACTGGATAATCAGCATCCTTGATATGCCACTTACTTTTTTGAAAGATTCACTCCGATGATTCCTCCAAACGCAGCTATCAGAAACGCAAACAGTAGGTAATATAGATGGCTAAGCCCTAGCTTCGCATCGAAGCCGAGAAAACTTATAAGCACAATAAATAGGTAGTATAGAATACCAGTCATTCCACCATAATACCAACCTTTCTCCCCACCTCGTTTGCCGGAGACGAAGCCGCCGACGAACAGTGCCAAACCGTTTACGATATAGACGACTGAAGGCAGCGTCGATTCGCGTGTGTCGGTAAAAGCAAGCATGAAAGACGTAATAATTGCACCTAAAAACACAATGATGAACGTGTAGATGAACCCGGCAAGCATAGGTAGTTTTAATCGATCCATTTTTAACATGGGACACACCTCGCTTTTTTGTACAATCCTATGTTTAGAGCGGACGGTTTATGCTTTCTCTGGCTGGGGAAAGATTCAATATTTTTGTTTGAAAGCCCCTACGTTTTCTCGTATGATGAAAGAAGCGAGAGCGTGCAGTCGTTCGCCTGCTTGGAAAACGGGGGTGAGAGTCTATGATTAAAACGTATTTTTACAATCATTCGCGGCAGACAATGCAGCATGATGTCGATTTAGAGCAGGTGGATAAATTCCTCCTTTCGCCGGAAGATTTGCTTTGGATTGATCTATACGATGTGGGGAATGACGAACTGCAGTACGTGGCCGACATCTTTCAATTTCACCCGTTGGCAATCGAGGACTGTCTGCATGTTAGCCCGCGTGCAAAAGTGGATAATTATGAAGACTATTATTTTTTCGTTATTCATGCGCTCCGCTACAATGAAGAGAGTGACAACGAGATTACTACGCTTGAACTGAATGTATTTCTTGGTCCGAATTACATCGTGACCATTCATAAACGCCCGTTGCCCTCCATAGGCAGAATTGCCGCCACTAGTCTACATAGCAAAAAATACATGAATCGAGGTCCAGATTTTTTGCTGTATTCTATCGTAGACGGCATTACAGATGAATATTTTCCGATCATCGATCGAATTAGCGTGCGGATTGATGAACTAGAAGACGAGATTTATGAGCATCAGATGAAAGAGATTACTGAGGAGTTTCTCGCTTTGAAGCGGACGATTATTTTACTTCGCCGTGTCATTCTGCCGCAGAAACGAATTTTTGCGCCGGTTAACGGTATGATGTTATTTGAGATTAATGAAGAGAATCTCCCATTCTATGTCGATTTAGTTGACCATCAGGAACGTATCGCTGATTCGACCGAGACGTTCCGTGATCTTGTAAACGGAGCATTGGATACGTATTATTCCATCGTAAGTGCCAAAACGACCGAAACGATGCGGATTCTGACCATGATCTCCACTATTATGATGCCGCTCACGTTCATTACAGGCTTGATGGGGATGAATGTACCATTGCCGGGCGAAGAAAAAGTATACAGCTTGTGGATTATCATGGGCATCCTCCTTCTTGTTGTGTTATTTATGTTTATTTACTTTAAACGCAAACGCTGGCTATAGCTCAGTTTATCTTCTGGGGAGGAAATGAGCGAGCGTCGGTCCGATCCATGGGATACGCTGCACATCCTGCTTTCCTAACACGCGTAGCCAGATAAGAAGGAGCGAGTAGATGAATAGCGCCAGACAGATGCCGAGCAGCATCGCCTGCGGAAGCTCCATCAGATGCGACCAGTAGCGTGTCATATGCAGAGCCGTATAGCCGGACAATGCTACGCTAATGAGAACTTTTACCATTTCTTTTATTTCAATGGTAAATCCGGTAACTTTGCTTACGCTGAAGAAGTGCAATAGCGTTACGGATAGAATACTAATGTTTACTGATAGCACGACGCCGTCGACGCCAAGCTCGGGACGGGACGCGAGTAGAAAAATAGCGGCTGTTTTCAGCAGTGCTCCAATAATCGTATTGCGCATAGCCACGCCTGCGCGATCGAGCCCCTGAAGTGCGGCCTGCAAAGGAGCCTGGAAATATAAGAAAAGGGAATAGGGAGCCATAAGCTTCAAGAAATGCCCCACAGCTTCGTCGTTATACAGGAGAGTGGACAGCGGTTCGGCAAAAATATATAGCAATACGGCGCAAGGGGCCCCGATAATAAGTGCGAGCCGGATGGATTGATAGATACGGCGATAGATGAGCTTGTCGTTTTTTTGTGCAGCGGCTTCCGCTACGGCAGGAACGAGTGAGACTGAGAGCGAATACGTAATAAAAGTTGGAAAAATTAAAAGCGGCATTGCCATTCCAGCCAGTTGGCCGTAAAAGCTGGTCGCAGCGCCTGCGGACATGCCTGCGAGGAGCAGGCTTTGCGCGACGATAATCGGTTCAACAAAAAATGTTAACGAAGAAACGATACGACTGGTTGTAACCGGAATCGAGATGTCCAACAAATTACGAAATGTCTCACGATTTTGTTTGAGAAGCCCAGAGATGCTACGTTGCTTGAATGGATTTGGTAATTTTTGACTGCGAAATTGAAAGAGAAGGCTTATCATACCAAATGCTTCACCGATTACGACACCAGCCATAGCGCCAGCTGCTGCATATTCTACGCCGTGTGGCATTAGCCAGGATGCGAGAATGATGACGGTAAACATGCGGATGACTTGTTCCACCAATTGCGAGCTTGCGGTTGGCGTCATATTCTGTTTGCCCTGGAAGTATCCACGCAGCACAGAAGACACGGCGATAATTGGCACAATGGGTGCGATAGCCAGCAGTGGATAGAATGCCCGCTCATCGGTTAGGAAGTAGCGGGAGATGACAGGGGCGCTAAGAAGCATTACTGTTGTGAAAAGAATACTCAGCGCAGAGACGATGAGAAGGGAGATACGCAGAATGGAGCGCACCTGTTCATGGTCCCCTCTTGCATCCGCTTCAGCTACCAGCTTGGACACTGAGACGTTGAGACCGAATGTAGCCAGTGAGATAATCAGGATGAATGTTGGAACCGCCATTTGATAGAGGCCCAGACCTTCGGCGCCGATAATCCGGGCTAACATAACCCGATTAATGAAGCCGAGAATTTTCACGATGAGTCCGGCAAGAATGAGAATGAGCGTTCCTTTCATAAATGTTTGTTTCGTCATGATATGTCCTCTCTTTTCCCATGCATTTGTTGACAGCATATGCATGTACCCCAAGTAAACATGCCTGAAATTGATGAGACTGGAGGCTTCACGAGAATGCGGAAATACCCGATAGATGAGCAACTGGCGTATGTATGCGAGATAAAGGCGCAAGAATTCGTGATGCTCGGCTACGACGATGTTACTGTAGAAGAAATCTGGGAATGTATCTCAGAGAAGTATAAGGAAATGCCCCCGCTTTACAAGGTTGTTAATGATATTTTGTCGTTGAAGCCGGGACGCTGGATGAACTGGGTGACAATGCGTGCTTTCAGGGGAGAGCCGATTTAAGACATAGGGATAAAGTGAAACTTCACTCAGTGAGGGTTTTCGTACGTCCCCCACTGAGTGTTAGTTGAACATATCGGACCTTTAGGGGCAGTTTATCTCCCCCCTACACTTCCTCGATTTCTTCAAGTCTTGAGGTGGGGAGATTACTGCTCGTTAAGGCGGGATAAAAATAGGAAGAATTGATGAATTTTTTTTGTTTTGTTCGATTTTGTGAAACAAAAGCTTGCATTACGCGTAAAAGAAAGCGGGTTGCACGATACGGAAGCGTGCGCTCGCTTTCCTTTTTTCTAGAATGTTTTGAGAAGAGGAGAGAGGCACCGTCCCTGTGCGCTGTCTGAATTTCCCTTGAGCGGTAAATTGACAGTGAAAAATAGGAGTAGCTATAATAAAAAGTATTGGTTGAAAAAGGAGGAACTGCGGGAGATGATTAAATGGAGCCGCCTGGTTACTCTTCTCTTGATTACAGCTGTTGTGTTCGGCACGGTTGCTTTAACCGGGAAGAAAGTAGCGATGGGCACGACCCTTGGGCTCGATTTGCGCGGGGGATTTGAAATATTGTATGAGGTAGCACCTCTGAATGAAAAACAGAAACTAACGACACAAACATTGAAGGATGCAACCAAAGCGCTCGATAACCGGGTGAACAAGCTCGGTATAGCAGAGCCGGAAATTCAGGCAGAAGGAACGAACCGCATCCGCGTGCGCCTGGCCGGTGTCACTGATCAGGAGCGTGCGCGGGATTTGATTGGGAAACCGGCGAATCTGACTTTCCGTGACCAAGATGGGAAAATTTTAATGCAAGGAAGCGATCTGGCAGAGAACGGTGCGCAGGGCGTTCTCGATTCACAGACACAACAGCCGGTTGTTACCTTGCAATTTAAAGACGCGAAGAAATTCGCCGATGTAACACAGAAGTATATCGGTCAGCCGATGGCGATTTTTCTTGACGATCAGCTAGTTACGGCGCCTGTTATTAAGAGTGTAATTCCAAATGGAACGGCGCAGATTGACGGGCAGAAAGACATTCAGGAAGCGAAGGATTTAGCGGCGATACTGAATGCCGGTGCGCTTCCGGTTAAGATGAAAGAAGTATTCTCGACAAGCGTTGGGGCAAAACTCGGACAAGAAGCCCTGCAAAATGGGGTAGAGGCTGGCATTATCGGTACGATTATCGTTCTGTTGTTTATGATTGTGTATTACCGTATGCCGGGCGTCATTGCCTGCATCACATTGGTAGCCTATATTTATCTGCTGCTTCTCATGCAGAATCTCATGGGCGCTACCCTTACGTTACCGGGCATTGCCGCCTTTATACTTGGGATCGGGATGGCAGTTGATGCCAACATTATTATGTATGAACGGATTAAAGAAGAGCTGCGAAGCGGTAAATCGTACCTTTCCGCATTGCGGGCCGGTTCCAAGCGTTCTTTAAGCACGATTCTGGATGCGAACGTAACGAGCATCATCGCTTCCCTTGTGCTGTTCTATTTCGGTTCGAGTGCGATACGCGGGTTTGCGGTCATTCTTATCCTGAGCATTATTGTGAGCATGGTTACAGCGGTGGCGGGCTCTCGTTTCTTAATGAATCTGGCCGTACGCTCCAATCTGTTCAACAAGCCCGGCTATTATGGGGTAAAGGAGCGTGATATCCGTGAATTATAAGTTTGATGGGTATAGATTCGACTTTGTAAAGCATAGAAAAAAATATTTCATCGTATCAGCGCTGCTGATTATCGCAGGGATCGTGTCCCTGCTGACGATGGGGCTAAATCTTGGCGTCGACTTTAAGAGTGGGACAAGGGTGCAGGTGCAAATCGGCCAAACGTTCAAAGAAGCGGACGTGAAGCAGGCTGTGGAACAAATCGGCTTGCACTCGGGAAGCATCACGACCGCGGGCGACAAGAAGGACATGGCGGTCATCCAGTTTGCCGAGCCGATTCATAAAGATGAATTCGCCAAGCTAACGAAAGCAATGGAGAATAAATACGGCAAAGGCGTATCCTTGCAAGAGAGTACGGTCAATCCGATTATCAGCCAGGAGCTGGCTCGTTCGGCACTTTATTCGGTATTGCTTGCTTCTGTTGGTATCGTACTATACATTACGATACGCTTTGAATTCCGGTTTGCCGTGTCGTCCGTGCTTGCGCTTTTGCATAACGTATTTCTGGTGATTACGCTGTTCAGTATTTTCCAGATTGAAGTGGAGCTCACCTTCATTGCAGCCATTCTGACGATTGTCGGCTATTCCATTCACGATAACATCATTATTTTTGACCGGATTCGCGACAATCTGAAGCACGCTAAGCTGAAGACGGTCCAGGATGTAGAAGATGTCGTGAATCACAGTATCGATCAGACACTGGCCCGTTCCATCAACACGGTATTGACGGTCGTTATTTGTGCGGCAGCGCTCTACATTTTCGGTGGAGAAAGTATTCGCCACTTTACATTGGCACTCATTATCGGCCTGATTTTCGGAGCATACTCCTCGATCTTCATCGCCAGCCAAATTTGGGTATCCTGGAGAGAAGCCGATTTGAAAAAGAGCAAGAAAAAGAACAAGCTTGCTAATAATGAAGCATAAGAAAGCCATACTATAAGGAAACAGGATAAAACCGCGGGGGGTGCCCGCGGTTTTTTTCACGCAACAAAGGAGTGGCGGTATATGCAAATGCAGGAAGAGCGATTTTCTAAAGCAAAGTTTGCTGCCTGGGTGGGGATTATCGGCAATCTAATCCTGGCCGTTGCCAAAGCGGGTATAGGGGTTATTGCCAACAGTAAAGCACTGCTTGCAGACGCGGTTCATTCTGCGTCTGACATTATTGGGTCATTGGCAGTACTGCTTGGGTTGAAGGCCTCCCAGATTCCTCCTGATCCCGAGCATCCATATGGACATGGCAAGGCAGAATCGATTTCCGCGATTGTCGTATCGATTATTCTATTTGCGGTAGGTCTGGAGATGGGCTATACAACCATCCAGGCATTTTTCGCTCCTATTACTGCTCCAGGTATGCTAGCCGTCTATGCCGCTATCATCTCTATGGGAATAAAAGAGTGGATGTTTCGCTATAAATACCGCGTCGGTAAAGAACTGAACAGTCAAGCAATTATCGCCAATGCATGGGAGCATCGTTCTGATGTGTACTCCTCGTTTGCCGCGCTTGTTGGTATTGGTGGCGCTATTGTTGGACAGCGGCTTGGAGTTTCGATTCTTGTGTATCTTGATCCGGTAGCAGGTGTATTCGTTTCCGGTCTGGTTATCCGGATGGCATACCGAATGCTGCGTGAATCGATCCATAGCACGCTTGATGTTGTGTGGGATGAAGAGAAAAGCAAAGGGTTAAGAGAAACGGCACAAATGGTGCCAGGCGTGCTGCAAATCAATGAACTGCTGGCTCGTGAACATGGTCATTACGTAATCGTAGATGTAAAAATTAGCGTGGATGCGCAGATTACAGTAGAAGAAGGACACCGCATTGGCAAGCAGGTGAAAAAAGTATTGATGGAGAATTTTTCAAATGTGCAGAACGTGTTTGTCCATATTAATCCATATGATCAGGTGGGAGAAGACGACATTTCGTATCCACCGCTTCATAAGATAGACACAGCGGATGTAATAGAGAAGGATGGTCCAATTTTGCATTAAACAATAGTTGCCCCATTTTTCCCCTCTCTAGTATAATGAACAAGTGTTTAAGGAGAGGTGGGAGAAAACTTTGGTAAAATCGAAGACCCGCTGGAAAATGGAAGAGGTTAATCAGGAACTTGCTCTGCGGCTGCAGCAGCAATTACATATTTCGCCATTGCTGGCCCAATTGCTTGTCGGACGCGGCATTGAGACTGTGGATGCGGCAGAAAAATTCCTCGGAGGCAGCGTACAGGATTTTTATGATCCGTTCTTGCTTGACGGTATGGAGGCCGCGGTCAATCGCATCAGGCAGGCCATTGACAATGACGAATCCATTCTCATCTACGGGGACTACGATGCGGACGGTGTAACGAGTACAAGTATTATGATTCATACGATGCGCATGGCGGGTGCAACATTCCAATATTATATCCCCAATCGCTTTACGGAAGGCTATGGTTTGAATGAAGGCGCATTAGTGAAAGCGGCAGAAAACGGCTTTTCAGTCGTGATTACGGTAGATACCGGCATCAGTGCTATAAAAGAAGCAGAACTTGCGAAAGAAATGGGACTTGATTTAATTATTACGGATCATCATGAGCCACCGGAAACCATACCGGATGCATACGCTGTGGTGAATCCAAAGAAGCCTGATTGTCCATATCCGTTTAAGATGCTGGCTGGAGCCGGAGTAGCATTCAAATTTGCCCATGCCCTGCTTGGAGAGCTTCCACATCACCTGCTTGAAATTGCAGCAATTGGAACGATTGCTGACCTCGTAGCCTTGGTGGATGAGAATCGCCTCATTGCCAAGCTGGGACTCAAAGCGCTAGAGCATTCGGTCAATCCGGGCGTCAAAGCCTTGAAGAAAGTGTGCGGTATTGAAGGAAAGGTCTCCGCTTATCATATCGGATTCGGCATGGGGCCGCGCATCAACGCTACAGGACGGCTAGAGACAGCAGATCGCGCTGTTAAGATGTTCATCACAAGCGATTATGAAGATGCGGAGCGATATGCATGTGAATTGGACGAGCTGAACAAGGAGCGCCAGGAGCTGGTGGAAGCGATTGCAGCTGAAGCTGAGGAATTGGTACTTGCTATGTCGGAAGAGGAAAGAGATGTACTGGTGGTAGCCAAGGAAGGCTGGAACGAAGGGGTCATTGGGATCGTCGCATCTCGTCTGGTGGAGAGGTTCTATCGCCCTACAATTGTGTTGAGCATTAATACAGAACAAGCGAAAGCAAAAGGATCGGCACGCAGCATTGCAGGCTTCAACATGTATGAAGCCCTGACAACTTGCGCTGACATTCTGCCTCATTACGGCGGACATCCGATGGCGGCGGGAATGACCCTTGCAGAAGCAAATGTGTCTGAACTGCGCCGTCGTTTAAACGAACTGGCGAGGACATGGCTAACAGCTGACGATTATATTCCAATTACGAAAGTAGACGCTATCTGCACGCTACCAGAAGCCAATCTGGAGACCATTGAGCAGTTGGAGAAGATGGCTCCGTTCGGCCTTGGCAATCCCAGCCCGAAAATCCTGATTGAGGGTGTGGAAATTGCCGATTTGCGTATTATAGGCAAAGATGAAAACCATATCAAATGCCAGTTTCGCCAAGATGGTGTCACATTGGACGGGATCGGATTTAAAATGGCAGACATCGCGGCAGAATTGTCGCCGCGCGACGAAGCGAATGTGGTGGGAGAGCTGGCGGTAAATGAATGGAATAATCAGCGCAAAGCTCAATTCGTGCTAAAAGACGTGACTGTGCTCGGCCTTCAGGTGTTTGACTGGCGAGGCACACGCAGCAAAACGGAGAAACTGGCCGCCTTAGATGGTGAGGCACCGACACGCATCGTCTCTTTTCGCTCGCAAGGACAGCTTCAGCTAGAGCAACAAGCACAGAAATGGCGTACGCTCCAACTAGAACCGAATCCGGAAATACGCCAGCTTGTGTTATATGATTTGCCGCGATCTTATAAAGAACTAGAAGACGCGTTGAATGTGCATCCAGAATTGGAGCGGCTGTACTGCCTGTTCGGTGAGGAGCCGAATACGCTGCCGTCTCTACCTTCACGTGAGCAATTCAAAGAAGTATACAAAACCGTATACTTGCATAAATCGCTGTCACGCAAGGATATTCCATTGCTTGCACAGGCGAAAAAGCTGACCCCATCGGCTGTCCGATTCATACTGGAAGTGTTCCATGACCTTGGTTTTCTTAAAAAGGATGAGCAGAGCTACCAGCTATCACAGACGAACGAGAAACGGGATTTGACCGAATCGGTTGTCTATCAGCAGCAGAAGGAAGCGCTGGAGCTAGAAACGGAACTTTTATATTCCTCATATCAATCATTGCGTGCGTTTTTAAAGCGATTTACGCTACAGGACGCCGGAACAAAGGAGAAGATTTATCATGGATTTTAAGGAAAAGATTCGAGTTATTCTCGATTATCCGCAAGAAGGCGTTCGTTTTAAAGATATTACAACACTGCTGGCCGACGGGCCGGCCTACCGTGCAGCGATTGATCGAATGGTTAAGTTTGCACAGGAGAAGAAGCCGGATATTATTGTAGGGCCTGAAGCGCGAGGTTTTGTGGTAGGGTGTCCACTTGCTGTACAGATGGGAGTGGGCTTTGCGCCGGTACGTAAAAAGGGCAAGCTACCGTACGAAACCATTCAAGCTGAGTATTCCCTCGAATATGGAAAAGATGCGCTCGCAATGCATAAGGATGCCATCAAACCGGGACAACGTGTACTGATTGCTGATGATCTGTTGGCGACGGGAGGCACCATTCAGACAACGATTGACCTTGTGCAGAAACTGGGCGGCGAAATTGTCGGTTTAGCTTTTCTGATTGAGCTCACGTATCTAAACGGCCGTGAAAAGCTAGATACGGATAGCGATATTTTCACGCTCATCCAATATTAAACAAATATTTTCGAAATCCTTCCTATTTGTCTTTCCTGGAAGGATTTTTTTTATTGTAATATGAACCGTACTGACAGGCCCCCTTTACTTTCCTTTACAATTCACAGATAATAAAAGGTAATATTCTAGGGGAGTGACAAAGGAGATAGTGTCATGAGCATCGAAACGGCGATTGAGACTGCAATCGATCAGGTCATAGAAAAAGCGAAAAAGTATCTGCCGGAGAAAGACGTTGAATTTCTCTTCCGGGCGTATAAATTTGCACGCAAGGCCCACGATGGACAGATACGAAAATCTGGAGAGCCGTATATCATTCATCCAATCGCTGTAGCAGGCATCCTTATTGATTTACAGATGGACGCAGTCACGATTGCGGCGGCATTTATGCATGATGTGGTTGAGGATACGGATGTAACCAGGGAAGAGATTGCCGATGCATTCGGAGTGGAAGTCGCCAATCTGGTAGAAGGGGTTACGAAGCTCGGCCGAATTAAATTCAAATCGAAAGAGCAGCAACAAGCGGAGAATCATCGTAAAATGTTCCTTGCTATGGCGAAGGACTTGCGTGTGATGCTAATCAAACTCGCCGACAGGCTTCACAATATGCGTACGCTGAAGCATCTCTCGGAAGCTAAGCAACGGCAAATCTCAGACGAAACGCTGGACATTTTCGCCCCGCTGGCACATCGCCTTGGGATTGCTTCTATTAAATGGGAGATGGAGGATACCGGGCTTCGCTACATTAATCCGCAACAATATTACCGAATTGTTAATTTAATGAAGAAAAAGCGGGCAGAGCGTGAGAAATTCATTGAAGGCGTCATTGAAACCATGCAGGAAAAGCTCCAGGAAATCCACATTAAAGCGGAGATTTCCGGTCGACCGAAGCACATCTATAGTATCTATCGCAAAATGGTCAAGCAGAATAAAGAATTTAATGAAATTTATGATTTGCTGGCTGTTCGGATTATTGTCGATGATATTCGGGATTGCTATGCAGCGCTTGGGATCGTTCATACATTGTGGAAACCGATGCCAGGCCGTTTCAAGGATTATATTGCGATGCCGAAAGCCAATATGTATCAATCTCTCCATACAACGGTAATCGGGCCGAATGGGGAACCGTTGGAAGTGCAGATTCGTACGGCTGAGATGCATCGAATTGCTGAGTATGGGATCGCGGCTCATTGGGCCTACAAAGAAGGGGCAAAAGTCGGAGGGGAAGACAGCTTCGAAACGAAGCTCTCCTGGTTCCGTGAAATTCTTGAATGGCAGCAGGATACGAAGGATGCACAAGAGTTCATGGAGTCTCTGAAAATGGACTTGTTTGCTGATCTTGTTTTCGTATTCACTCCGAAGGGAGATGTAATTGAACTGCCTAAAGGATCTGTGCCACTGGATTTTGCGTATCGCATCCACTCCGAAGTCGGAAACCGTACGATCGGTGCAAAGGTCAACGGCAAAATCGTTCCGCTGGATCATCAGTTGAAAACAGGAGATATTATCGAAGTGTTGACGTCCAAGCACAGCTATGGCCCGAGCCGTGATTGGTTAAAAATTACCAAGTCGTCCCATGCACGAAATAAGATTAAACAATGGTTCAAGAAAGAAAAAAGGGAAGAGAATGTAGCCAAGGGCCGTGAGTCGGTAGAAAACGAACTGCGTAGGAATAACTTTGAGCCGAAAGAAGTGATGCTTCCTGATAACTTGCAGGAGGTAGCCAGTAAATTCAACTTCCAAGGCGAAGAAGATATGTTTGCTGCGGTTGGGTATGGCGGCATTACCGGGGCGCAGATTGCAACCCGCTTAACTGACAAGCTACGCAAAGAACGGGAAGAGCAGATGTCCAACGTTACGGAGATGAAACATGAACCTCCGCGTCGTAGACGTCCAGACAACGGAGTAAGTGTAAGAGGCATAGATAACTTGCTCATCCGTTTCTCCCGTTGCTGCAATCCGGTGCCAGGAGACGATATAGTCGGTTTCATTACGCGTGGACGGGGCGTCTCGGTTCACCGGCAAGACTGTCTGAACCTGCAATCCTGTAGTGAGGAAGACAGGGCCCGGCTCATTCCGGTCGAATGGGATGCGGACCTGAAGCATGAATATAATGTTGATATTGAGATTACCGGTCACGATCGAAGCGGTTTACTCAATGAAGTATTGGCGACCGTCGCCGATACGAAAACAAACATTACGGCCGTATCTGGTAAGTCAGATAAGAATCGTGTGGCAAAAATTAATATGACCATAGCGATTCAGAACTTGGATCATCTGCACAAGGTAGTGGAGCGAATCAAGAAAATTCGCGACGTTTATTCCGTACGTCGTGTAATGAATACGTAGAAGGGGGTGTCGTATAGTGCGTGTAGTCGCTCAGCGTTCCAAGCAAGCATCCGTTACGGTACATGGCGAAGTCACTGGGCAAATCGATAGCGGACTCGTTCTGCTAGTAGGTATTACCCATAGCGATACGAAAGACGATGCGGAATATGTAGCAGAGAAAATCGCTAACTTACGGATTTTCGAAGACGGAGATGGGAAGATGAACCGTTCGATAAAAGACGTAGACGGGGCGATTCTCTCCGTATCACAATTTACGCTTTATGGGGATACGCGCAAGGGCCGACGCCCCAGTTTTGTGGATGCGGCCCGCCCCGAACAGGCAGAACCGCTGTACGATTTCTTTAATGAAAAGCTACGTGAGCAAGGATTGAGGGTAGAGACCGGCATATTCGGCGCTATGATGGAGGTTGCTCTGGTGAACGACGGGCCGGTAACATTACTTATCGAAAGCAAGTCTTAGGAAAAAATGCTTCGGAACCATTTTATGGTAGGTTGTATGATTTCTTTGTGAATCCAACGGAGAGATGGCTGAAAGATTGTACGCCAAATCTGGTGGATTGGATAGTAAATTATATACTGCCAAATGGGCTGTAGAGCATAATGCCAGATAAATTGGTAAATAGGACTGAGAATATACCGCCAAAGCCATGAGAACGGTACAACGACAACGTATGTCCACAGAAAAATTAGAAGCTGCAATAAAAGATGTATTGGAAAGTATACGACAAACCCAATGCCTCGCAGCAAATATTTCACGCTCATCCCTAACAAGTCCATTCGATTTCTCCTCTTATTACTTGAATCTCAACATAATCACAACGAAACAGAAAAAAAGCCTTCCTCCATCCGTCTCTCCCTTTGATAGAGCCGGATGGAGGAAGGTACTATGTAACCGCGATTTTGCGGATGATGGTTTACTTTGTTTTCTTACAACGATATACGAATGCTGGTAATACATTCATCGGAACAAATTCCAGACTGATGTCCCCGAATCGCTCCGCCAGTTGCTTTTTCATCTGAAGTGAAAATTGGAATGCAACGAATGTTCCTCCAGGTTTTAACGCCCGTTCAACCTCATCCATAATCTCATCACGCAATTCCTGCGGGAAATTCGTAAACGGGAGGCCGGAAAGTATGTAGTCAAATTGGTTGATTCCATACTGTTTCATCGCTGAGGTGATGTCACAGGCATCATGATGATAGTATAGTTCGGGATAGAGGTGCTCGAGACGTTTACGCATGCTGCGGTCTTGTTCGAACACGACTACTTTACAATCAGGTGAACGCAGTTGATCGATGTGTTTGGTAAATACTCCGGTTCCGGCGCCGAGTTCAGCTACATGCTTGGCAGAATCCCAGTCAACTGGTTTTACCATGGCTTTGGCGAGAAAGCGGGAGCTTGGAGTTACACTTCCGATGTTTCGTGGTGAACGCAAGAATTTTGTTAAAAACATCAGTTTTTCCATAGACACTACTCCTTCTGAATTGTCTCGTCCACATGATTTTTCTTTTAATAGTAACAAAATTTGCAAGGAAGTGGAAATGAAAAACGGGACAATTTTTTATATACTACTCGGATTTAAAAGTAAGCAAAGTGGATAAGATGAAAAAAGGCCGTACAGGGGGTTTTTTCGCTCTTGACCCTCTCCGTGGACTCGGCTACACTCGTAACGGAAAGCGCTAAACGAAGGGGTTATTTCATGATCATACAGGTAAATGGATTGGAGGAAGGATTCCACCGATCCATAGAACATATTATTCGTCTTTTTTTTGAAGAAATACAGGTTACATTCGAAATGGACGTGGATGCTGACATTGTCATTGAGTTCCGTCTGGGTGGAGAGAAGGAGTTGCGTGCAAGTGCCTGTTTAACGAATACAAGTACTGGGCAAGCATATGAATCTGCCTATATGCGTGTGGTTTCAGATAGAGGAGATGCAAAAGAATGGCGAAAGCAGGCCAAACAAATAATTAGCCACCCGTTACTGGATGTACTGGAGCGTTATACAGGCATCGAGCAGCCTTGGGGAATTCTTACCGGTATTCGTCCTACAAAGCTTCTGCACCGTAAAATTCGACAAAATGTGTCACAAGAACAAGCGCATCAGGAACTGAGGGAGGATTTCTTAATTCATGAGAGTAAAATTGAACTGATGCAGCAAATTGCTGATCGCCAATTGGCTATGGTGCCGGATTTGTACGACTTGCGCCATGAGGTTAGCCTCTATATCGGCATTCCTTTTTGTCCGACCAAATGCGCATACTGTACATTCCCTGCCTATGCAATTGGTGGAAAACAAGGTTCCGTTGATTCTTTTTTAGGCGGTCTGCATTATGAAATGAGGGAAATTGGCCGTTGGCTGAAGGAGAATCATATCGGCATTACGACTATTTATTTTGGTGGCGGTACGCCAACAAGTATCGCGGCGGAAGAAATGGATATGTTGTATGAAGAGATGTATGCATCGTTTCCGAATATGGATAAAGTGCGTGAGATTACGGTAGAGGCGGGCCGGCCGGATACGATTACACCGGAGAAACTAGCGGTGCTTACCAAGTGGAACATTGACCGTATCAGCATTAATCCTCAATCGTATATCGATGAGACACTAAAAGCGATTGGCCGACATCATACGGTACAGGAAACGATCGATAAATTTCATCTGGCGCGCGAAGCGGGCATGAATAATATTAATATGGATTTAATTATTGGATTGCCCGGCGAAGGCGTATCGGAATTCGAATATACGCTGAAGGAAACGGAAAAACTAAGGCCGGAATCCGTTACCGTTCATACACTCTCTTTTAAGCGAGCTTCGGAGATGACACGCAACAAGGAGAAATACCGCGTGGCGACCCGTGAAGAAATCGGAGAGATGATGAAAATGGCTGAGGATTGGACAAAAACTCACGACTATGTGCCGTATTACCTCTATCGCCAAAAGAATATTCTCGGTAATTTGGAGAATGTCGGCTACGCCAAGCCAGGTCAGGAAAGCCTGTATAACATCATGATTATGGAAGAGGTTCAGTCCATTGTGGGACTGGGATGCGGAGCTGCCAGCAAGTGGGTAGACCCTGTTACCGGCAGCATCTCCCGTTTTGCTAATCCAAAAGAGCCAAAGGCGTATAACGATAATTACAGGCACTACACCGAGGCAAAAATTGAAGCGCTCAACAAGCTTTTTTCTTTTACGAGACTTGACAATTAATGTCGAAACGCGTAATATAAAACACAATTATGACAAATGAAAATGAATCTGATGAAGGGCACAAAGTAATCAGGAAGCAATGCCGCACAGAGAGGAATGCCAATGGCTGGAAGCATTCCCGACAATTCTTGATGAAAGACAACCCTGAAGACCAGTGGAAACACATGGCGTTCACCCTCGTTACGGGATTAATAAGTGGGATAATCATATCCAAATAGGGTGGTACCACGGGAATTGTGAACCAATCTCTCGTCCCTGACGACTATGTCAGTGGCGAGAGATTTTTTTATTGGATAAGAAAGTAGATGTCGCTGTAAAGTAGGAAAGCAACATCTACTTTCTTCCGCTTTGCGGACTAAATATCCGGAACAAATTTTAACATTAGGAGGTCCGAACATGATTCAGGTTCCACGAGGAACGGCTGATATTCTGCCTGGAGAAGTCGAATTATGGCAGTATATCGAAGATAAAGCGCGCGATATTTGCCGCCGTTATAATTACTTAGAAATCCGCACACCGATTTTCGAGCATACAGAGCTGTTCCAGCGCGGTGTTGGCGAGACAACCGACATTGTGGAGAAGGAGATGTATACGTTCGAAGACCGGGGTGGACGCAGCCTGACGCTACGCCCGGAGTGTACTGCCTCTACCGTTCGTTCTTATGTTGAGAATAAAATGTTTGGTTTGCCTCAGCAGCCGACAAAGCTGTACTACATAGGCCCGATGTTCCGTTATGAACGCCCGCAGGCAGGGAGAATGCGTCAGTTCACCCAGTTCGGTGTAGAAGCGATCGGCAGCAATAATCCGTCCATTGATGCGGAGACGATTGCACTTGCGATGCGATTCTATGAAGAGCTTGGTCTGAAGAATCTTCATGTTGAGCTGAATAGCTTGGGGGATGCAGAGAGCCGTAAAGCACATCGCGATGCTTTGATTCGCCACTTCGAGCCGCACATTCACGAATTTTGCTCAGATTGCCAGTCACGTCTGGAACGCAATCCGCTACGCATTCTTGATTGTAAGAAAGATGCGGATAAGGAACTGATGAAAAGTGCGCCGGTCATCTTAGACTATTTGAATGAAGAATCGAGTGCATATTTTACGAAAGTGAAGAAGCATCTTGATGATTTAGGCATCGCGTATGAAGTGAATCCGAATCTTGTGCGAGGCCTTGATTATTATACGCACACCGCCTTTGAAATTATGGAGCGCGGTATCGGAGCGGTAAGTACTATTTGCGGCGGCGGACGCTATAACGGTCTTGTCAAAGAGATAGGCGGCAATGATATGCCGGGCATTGGATTCGCCATGAGCATTGAGCGTGTTCTGCTTGCGTTGAAAACGCAAGGTGTAGAATTGCCGGTAGAGCGTGCACTGGATTGTTTCATCATCGGTCTTGGGGAAGCGGCGGACGAAAAGGCATTCTTGCTGTTAGATCAGCTTCGTCGCCAAGGAATGACCGCAGATAAGGACTTCCTCGATAGGAAAATGAAGGCGCAACTGAAGGCCGCAGATCGGCTACAGGCAAAAACTGTAGCTATTATTGGGGAAGATGAGCTAGCCCAAGGAGTAGCCGTGTTAAAAAACATGGAGACGGGCGAACAGCAGGAAATCGTTTTTGACCAGGTGGCGGAAGCGATTCAAACTATAATTCAAAAAGACAAGTAAGGAAGGCAGGAAGAGAGATGGAATTCAAACAACGCAGCGTATTTTGCGGTACGCTCCGCAAATCTGACGTAGGTAGCGAGGTTACATTAAACGGTTGGGTGCAAAAGCGTCGCGACCTGGGGGGCGTTATTTTCGTCGATCTGCGTGACCGTAGCGGTCTTGTACAGGTTGTATTCAACCCGGAAATTAACGCAGAAGCGCACACGATTGGCGATAAAGTGCGCACAGAATATGTTATCAGCGTGAAAGGGAAAGTCGTAGAGCGTGACCCGGAAACAATAAACCCGAACATGTCAACAGGTGAAATCGAGGTACAGGTCAGCGAAATCGAGATTATCAATCAGGCGAAAACACCGCCATTCTTCATTGAAGACGACATTGACGTAGATGAGCAGGTGCGTCTGAAATACCGCTATCTGGACCTGCGTCGTCCCGAAATGTACCGTACAATGGCGCTACGTCACAAGGTAACGAAGCTGTTCCGCGATTATCTGGACGGACACGATTTCCTTGAAGTGGAAACACCGATGCTAATTAGGAGCTCGCCGGAAGGGGCACGTGATTATCTCGTTCCAAGCCGTGTGAATCCAGGAGAGTTCTTTGCACTGCCGCAATCACCACAAATCTTCAAGCAACTCTTAATGGTAGCAGGTTATGAGCGCTATTTCCAAATCGTTCGCTGCTTCCGTGATGAAGATCTGCGTGCTGACCGTCAACCGGAATTCACTCAGGTCGATATTGAGACATCGTTCCTTAACATGGAAGATTTACTTGCCATGATGGAAGAGATGATGGCGAAATTGTGCAAAGAAGTACTGGATGTAACGATTGAGAAGCCGTTCCAGCGCCTGACGTATGCGGAAGCGATGAACCGTTATGGTTCAGACAAGCCGGACTTGCGCTTCGGTATGGAGCTTGTGGATATCGGTGATATCGCTGAGAATTGCGGTTTCCAGGTATTTAACAGCGTAGTGAAAAAAGGCGGTCAAGTAAAAGGCATCAACGTAAAGGGATGTGCACATTATTCCCGCAAAGATGTGGATGAGCTAATGAAGTTCGCAGCCCGCTATGGTGCAAAAGGACTTGCATGGATGGCATTTAAAGATGATGAAATAAAAGGACCAATCGCAAAATTCTTCACTGAAGAAGAAGTCGCCACAATAAAAGAGCGCATGCAGGTAGAAAACAATGATTTGTTGCTATTCGTGGCGGATAAACCGAAGGTCGTAGCGGACTCCCTAGGCGCATTACGCTCGAAATTCGGTAAAGAGCTCGGCCTTATCGATGAAAGCAAATTTGCATTCGCATGGGTTGTAGACTTTCCTCTGGTAGAATGGGATGAAGATGCGAAACGCTATGTGGCACTGCACCATCCGTTCACCCGTCCGCGTCCGGAAGATGTCCATCTGTTTGACACAGATCCGGGACAAATCCGTGCTCAGGCATATGATATGGTGCTTAATGGCTTCGAAATCGGCGGAGGAAGCATGCGGATTTACAAGCGTGATGTACAGGAAAAAATGTTCAAAGCGCTTGGTCTTAGTCAGGAGGAAGCCCAGGAGAAATTCGGTTATCTGCTTGACGCGTTCGAATATGGTACGCCTCCGCATGGCGGCATTGCGTTCGGTCTTGATCGCATTATTATGATTCTAGCTGGTCGTAGTAGTTTGCGTGACACAATCGCATTCCCGAAAACAGCGAGTGCGCGTGATGTTATGTCAAATGCACCAAGTTTGGTTGATGATAAACAGCTGGAAGAATTATCTATACGAGTCGTTATGCCGAAGAAATCGGATGAGAAGTAAGTTGCTTGGTAATTATTAGTAAAAATTGGGCCAAATGTACCTCTTGAAATCGTTTTCAAGATTGTGTAATATAAAAACACGATAAGTTTAGAACCCTGCGATGTACGTGAGATGCCGTTTGTTTTGTACCAACACTAACAAAACGGGAATTTGGAGTCTCGTCACAGCGCAGAAGCCGCCCTGTCTTGAGTGGACCTGCAAAGTGCCGGGCAGAACTCCCACCTGCGAGAGCAGGTTCAAAACACTGGCATCACGGCATTACCGGGGTTCTTTACTATTATCATGGAATTAATACCAAGGCCCGCAGATTTGAATTTCTGCGGGTTTTTTCAATGGATAAGAAAGCTTTTTTAGCAAAAAAGGGTACATAATTGAAAGAAGCGCTTTTATTTTAAATCCAGATAAAAAGGAGAAGGTTATGCTGCACCAATTCTCACGCACAGAACTTGCGGTCGGCCGCGAGGGAATCGAACTGTTTAAGAATAGTACTGTGGCCGTATTGGGTGTCGGCGGAGTCGGGTCGTTCACGGTCGAGTCGCTTGCCCGTACTGGCGTTGGAAAGCTTATTCTCATTGATAAAGACGATGTGGACATTACAAACTGCAATCGTCAGCTTCCGGCAACGCTGGAGACGGTCGGACAGCAGAAAGTTGAAATTATGAAGCAGCGCATTGCGACGATTAATCCGGAATGTGAAGTCGTTACGCTTAAAATGTTCTATAACGAGGAAACGTATGAGCAGCTCTTTGAACATAAGCTTGATTACGTAGCAGATGCGATGGATACGATTTCCGCCAAATTGCATTTGATTTTGCAATGCCGGGAGCGAGGCATTCCGCTCATCAGTAGCATGGGAGCAGCTAATAAGCTTGATCCTACCCGTTTTCAAGTAGCCGATCTGTTCGATACGTCGTACGATCCGATTGCTAAAGTGCTGCGTCGCGAGCTACGTAAGAAAGGCATTAAGAAAGGGATTAAGGTCGTATATTCGACAGAAGCTCCCATCCTGGCACGCGAAGAAGTGCTGCAGGACGTCGTACAAAATCCCGATTCTCCGATTCGCAAAGCGACGCGTCCTCCAGCTAGTGTAGCGTTTGTGCCGTCAGTTGCCGGTCTTATCATGACAAGTGTTATTGTGCGTGATTTGCTGGAAAAAGCGGGAATTGAAGTGTTACGCGACGACTAATCAATCTGTAATCCAAAAGCATAAGTAAAGGATGCTGATTCAATGTGGCATCCTTTACTTATGCTTATTTATCTACTATAATTACTAAGATTTAGGTATATGCACGGAAAGAAGGAGGACGGCGTATGGATTTGTTCTCTTACGTTGATGAAGAAGAACGGGAGCGCGGCCAAAGTAGGCACCAGCCGCTCGCAGATCGGATGCGTCCGCGTACATTGGATGAATTTGTCGGTCAGACGCATATTCTTGGCGAAGGAAAACTGCTGCGCCGAGCGATCGAAGCAGATCAAATTTCCTCGCTGATTTTTCATGGCCCTCCGGGAACCGGCAAAACGACGCTGGCCCGTATCATTGCTCGTACAACGAAGACTCATTTTACCGATATTAATGCGGTAACGGCAGGTGTGGCTGACATTCGGCGGGTCGTGGACGAGGCTAAGCAGTACCGTGAGATGTACGGACAGGGAACCACATTGTTTGTAGATGAAATTCATCGATTCAATAAATCACAACAGGATGCGTTACTCCCGTATGTAGAAGATGGAACAATACGGCTTATTGGCGCAACGACGGAGAATCCTTTTTTTGAGGTGAATGCAGCGCTGTTGTCTCGTTCCCAATTGTTTCAATTGCAGGCGCTTAGTATGGAAGAATTAAGTGGGGTTATCGATAGGGCGCTCAGCGACAAAGAGCGTGGGTACGGAGAGCTGCCTGTCACGATGGAGGATGCGGCACGCAATCATTTAATTCGTTATGCAGAAGGCGATAGTCGCCGTCTGTTGAATGCCCTGGAACTTGCTGTCGCCACTACGCCAAGAAGCAAGGATGGAGAGGTGCGTATCACGCTTGATGTGGCAGTTGATTCCATTCAGCGGCGTGCCGTACGATATGATAAGACGGGAGACAATCATTACGATACGATTTCCGCCTATATTAAATCGATTCGGGGTTCTGATCCAGATGCGGCTCTATACTGGCTGGCCCGTATGATTGATGCGGGAGAAGATCCGCGTTTTATCGCACGAAGGCTCGTGATTGCTGCATCAGAAGATATAGGCAACGGTGATCCGCGCGCACTTCAGGTTGCAGTGGCTGCCTTTCAGGCACTGGAATTGGTAGGAATGCCGGAAGGTCGTATCCCGTTGGCTCATGCCACTACATATCTTGCATCTGCCCCGAAGAGCAATGCCGCCTATATGGGCATTAATCAGGCGCTGCGATATGTGCGGCAACACGGGCATGGTGCTGTTCCCCTACATCTCAGGGATATGCACTATAAAGGGGCAGAAAAGCTCGGACATGGAGAAGGCTATCTATATCCACACGATTATCCGAATGCATATGTAGAGCAACTGTACTTGCCTCAGGAAGTAAAGGAAACATTCTACAAGCCGAAAGAAATTGGCTATGAACGGCACATGAAGGAGTATTTACAGAAGGTAAGAAAAGAAAAATAGAAAAGCGAGGGATTTGTTTGAAAATATCAACCAAAGGTCGCTATGGCCTGACGATTATGATGGAGTTAGCCAATCGGTACGGTGAAGGGCAGATGTCACTGAAAGCAATCGCGCAAAAACATGATTTATCCGAGCATTATTTAGAGCAGCTGGTTGCTCCACTGCGCAATGCCGGCCTGGTTAAAAGTATTCGCGGAGCCTATGGCGGATATATTCTAGCTCATCCGCCACAAGAAATTACGGCAGGGGATGTCATCCGTGTCCTGGAGGGACCGATTAGCCCAGTAGAGTTTGAGGAAGAAGAAGATCCGGCGAAACGCGATCTTTGGATGCGCATTCGGGATAGCATTAGTGGAGTGCTTGACTCCACTACGCTGCAGGATTTAATTACCTACAAGGAACAAGGCAAATCCGATTCGTACATGTTTTATATTTAAGTATTTAATGAGCGGTAAGGAGCAGGAAGATATGCAGGAAATTTATTTGGACCATGCGGCGACTACACCTGTTCATCCAGAAGTGCTTAAGGCGATGCTCCCGTACTATCAGGATGTACACGGAAACCCTTCAAGTATGCACCGTTATGGCCAACGAACGCGTCATGCAGTAGATGAAGCACGTATTATTATTGCCCGCTCCCTGAATGCGGAGCCAGGAGAAATCATTTTCACAAGCGGAGGCACCGAAGCGGACAATATGGCGTTGGTTGGAATAATGGAAGCCAACCAGGCTAAAGGCAAGCATCTTATTACAAGCCAAATCGAGCATCATGCCGTACTGCATACGTGCGAGCGTCTGGAATCGCTCGGCTATGAGGTTACGTATCTGCCGGTGGATGAAACAGGACGCGTCGCTGTTGAAGATGTGGAACAGGCAATCCGTCCGGAGACAGTACTAATTAGTATCATGTTCGGTAATAACGAAGTTGGTACATTACAACATGTTGGCAAAATCGGTAAGCTGGCACAGGAGAAAGGCGTTTATTTCCATACTGATGCTGTACAAGCATTCGGCATTGAAGAAGTGGATGTGAAGCGTCTGCATATTGATTTGTTGTCCGTCTCTGCGCATAAAATCAATGGACCGAAAGGCATCGGTGCGTTGTACGTTCGACGCGGGATTAAAATCGCACCTCATCTGTATGGTGGCAATCAGGAGAAAAAACGTCGTGCAGGCACAGAGAATGTGCCAGGAATCGCTGGATTTGCTCGTGCGGCTGAACTGGCGATGGAGACTCGTAAGGAACGTCGGGACCATTATAAGATGCTACGTAGTACCATGCTTGATGTATGGAATAAGCAAGGTGTAGATTATGTTATTAATGGACACCCAGAATTGTATATGCCCCATGTTTTGAATGTGAGTTTCCCTGGAATGAAGACGGATGCGATGCTTATGCATCTTGATCTGGCAGGTATTGCCGCCGCAAGCGGATCAGCATGCACGTCGGGTTCACTAGAGATTTCGCATGTGTTGCGTGCTATGAACCTACCGGAGCAGCGTTTGGAATCGGCAATTCGCTTCAGCTTTGGCTATGGCAACACGGAGGAACAAGCAAGAGAAGCTGCGGAACGCATCGGTCATATTTTAATGCGAAGCAACGATAAAAGATAACAATTAAGAGGTAAGAAGTGGAAAACAGTAAAGAGAGGGTGCAAGCCTTGTTCTGGGACTTTTTCCGCATTCTGCCTCTTTTTTATCATATAAAAAAGTAATGGACGGTAACTTTCTGTGGCGGTGAGGGTTTTTTGGTATAGTAGAAGAGATTGTCTGAAACATAAGGAAAGAGGTGCGTACGTTTGCGTAAGGCAGCGGAAGATTATAATGATTTAGGGCTACAGGAGCTGGCTCAAGGAAATTTTGAAGAAGCGTTGGGTTTATTCGAGAAAGCGATAAAGGAAGACAATACATATGCAAGGCCATACTGCAATATTGGCAACATTCTGGCGGCCACTGGACATGAGAACGACGCTATACAATGGTTCGCTCGTGCAATTGAGCTGGAACCTGGGCTAGAATTGGCGTATTACGGGATGGGCAATTCATATTTTAATATAGGTAATTACGAATCTGCTCGTGTTTCGTTTGAGAAAGCCAAGGAACATGGCATGAAGCATCATGATTTGGAGTTTATGATTGCGATGTCGTACATGCAGTCGGAGAAGCTGGAGAAAGCGATTGAGCATTTTGATGCCTGTCTGACCGAACAGCCAGACGATGTAGAAGCCTATTTTAACAAAGGAATGGCATATGCCCGTATGGGAAGAATTGAAGAAGCGCGGGATGTATTCTTACGAACACTTGAGCTTGATCCGGAGCATGATGATGCATTGTACAATTTGGGTGTTGCCTATGCGTTCCTTGAACAAATGGATGAAGCCAGACAGCAATTTGAAAAAGCCGTCTCCATCAATCCCGGTCATATCCTGGCACAGAACGCGCTAACAGAACTGAGTAAGTCGGAATAAGGATTCTCTGGCATCCTTTAGACAGCATATCCCCCTTGATTTGCCCCATACTAAAGGATATGGAAGGAGATGAGCGTCATGCAACGGGTACGCGACGTCATTGGACTTCCCGTCATTGAACTGGAGCGGGGCAAAGAGGTGGGCTATGTCCATGATCTTCTGTTTAATGAACATAAGCAATGGGCCGGGATTCTATTGGGAGAGAAAGGATTTCTCAGGCAGGGCACATATATCCCGGTGAAAGCGGTTTGTGCGATTGGCACGGATTGTGTATCGATTGCTGACCAGCAGGCGATTGTATCATTTTCGTCCTTTCCTCCCGGTTGGATAAGTATCCAGACCGGTTCTTCCCCGGTACAGGGAAAAACGTTCGTGACAGCAGAAGGTGAACATCTGGGAGTAGTGGAAGATGTTTACTTTCGAACAGGATCGGGCAAGATAGTAGGGTATGAATTGTCCAATGGGATTCTGTCGGATATTATCGACGGTCGAACCGTTGTTCCGAGCACAGAACGTTTAAAAATGGGTGAAGATACGGTCATTGTCTCCGGGTCGGAGTAGAATGGCCCTTCCGTTTACAGGGAGGAAGAAATCGTGGTACATTGTTGCCTGAACTGCCAGTCGAAGGATGTTGGAAAAATCGGTACCAATCAGTACTATTGCTGGAACTGCTGCATTGAATTTACAGCTTCAGGGGATAAGGTGTCTTCGGTCTTTCAAGTAGAGGAAGACGGAACGCTACATTCGCTGAACGATTTGTTTTTTGACGATTGCCCACCGCCTTTTGAGACCAATATGTAAGGAGATGGGTTCGGTGAAGCGTTCGCTTTGGATGGGGGCGGCTATTATGGCCGCATTTGGGATTGTACGGATGATGCGTCAGGGAACGGGCCGCAGAAAATGGAACAGCCGCATAGGAATAGGAAAACGTATGCTACGTAATATACGTATGACGGGAATGATGAATATTCCTTCACGGTATATGGCTGGTTTCGGCAGTCGAATGTTGCGCAGAATGGCGCGGTAGATATAGGAAAAAGCAAGAAAAGAGCAGCCCCCGAAGAAACGTTGGGCTGCTCTTTTTTTAACGAATACTAGGTTTTAAACTTGAGTGTTTCCTGATAAGTTTTAGAGGCTAATTGTGACAATGTATCGGTGCTGCTAGACATTTCTTCCGCCGCTTGACTCTGCTCACGAACGGAAGCAAATACCTCACGTAGTCCGCCTGATGTTTCTTGGCTGACGGCGGCGATGAACCGGACGCGCTCATGCAGGTTTTCTACCAGACGCTGGATCTCTTCTTGCATGCGTCCGATTTTCTCCATTTCTTCCTTTGTACGTTCTGTTTTTCCTACAATATTCTCAAGCGCATAACCACCTTGATGAATCATTGCAATTTGTCGTTGTACTTGTTCAGCGTTCATTTCCATAGAGCGTACTGTTATAGCTGTTTCGCTCTGGACATGTGCTACAAGATCCACGATTTCATGCGAAGCTCGCGAAGCTTCTTCCGCTAATTTGCGTACTTCTTCCGCGACTACAGCAAAGCCTCTACCATGTTGTCCCGCCCTGGCTGCCTCAATTGCCGCATTTAATGCCAGTAAGTTTGTCTGATCGGATATGGTCGAGATAACGTGGACGATGTTGCCGATTTCCTCTGAACGCTTGCCAAGCTTCTGAATGGTTTCAGTAGCGAAAACGACGGTTTGCGCCACAATATCCAGATGCTCGATCGCTTCGTTGACTGCATCAGCCCCTTCTCTCGCCGCTTGTCTGGTCTCTTTAGCCACAGTTAGTGCCTGTGAAGCGGCCATGGTAGTCTCGTTCACCTTGTGATGCGCTTCATTCATCTCTTGATGCACGTGCGCGACGGCTTCTGCCTGTTCTTCGATATTTTCGGCAATTTGTCGTACTGTATGTGCTACCTGCGAAGCGGAGGCACCCGTTTCTTCCGCAGCGGCTGCTAGCTGTTCAGAGGTAGAAGATACTTCTTCCGCCGAATGCTGCATTGTGGCTACCAGATTGCGCAGATCGTCAGTCATCCGATTGAAACCGTGAGCTAACTGTCCCAGCTCATCTTCCCTTTCTACATGGACCTGTGCCGTTAAGTCCCCTTGAGCGGCATTCTGAAAACTCTTTTGTACACGATGTATGGGGCGTACGAGCATTCGTTTCATAAGCACAGAGAGAATGAACATGAGGATAAGAAAAGACAGAAGTGAAACAGTTAGAATGACATAGCGGGTCTGCCAGATGGCTGCGTATGCTTCTTTACTTTCAAGTGTGATAGCAACAATCCAACCTGTTTGTTCAACCGGGTGAAACGATGTTAGCTTTTGTTTTCCTTCAAACGTATATTCCATTTGTCCCTTTTGGGTCTGAAGCATGGATGGACCAAAGCTTTGTTCGCTTATGTTCAATTTTGCGATGTATTCTTTGGCAGGGTGAGCCAGTACAAGTCCGGTTTTATTAATGAGATAGGCATAACCGGTCTGTCCCATTTTTACCTGATTGATATATACGCCTATAGCCTCCAGTTTTATCGCTGCAATCAAAAAACTTCTTCCGTTATTAATAGGTTCGGTTAAGTAAAATAACGGTTGTCCGTCTTCGTCATAACGTATATCGCTAATCGTTCCCTTTCCTGCATCTCGTGCCGTATGTAGTATAGATTGTTCCGAAAACGTCTTGCCGATCATATAACCGTTCGATCCGGCAATAATCTGACCTTCAGGAAGAGCGACATATAACGCTTCGTATTCGGGCTGGTTGTGTGTAATAGAAGTAAGGAAACGCCCGGCTTCAAATGCACGATCAGGGCGTGAATCGATCGCTTTAACAACGGGAAATTGTGCTAGTTGGAACAGTGAACGTTGCTTGTCCGATAAATCTTTGTCGACAAGAATCGCAGCTTCCGTAGAGGCCTGCTCCATGCCACGCAGGGTAGCGGCCCGCAAGGATTGGGTAACGCTGCGATCTACGAAAAAATATAACGTCGCAAAAGCTCCGATAATTACTAAGGTGAGTACCATCATTACTCTATTTTGGAGCGTCATTTTTCGTCTCATGGGGTACCGACCTAGTATTCAAGAATGGAAAATCCCGTGTCAGGCTTCGTTTTGCACGTTAGAATAGCGGTAGATACATCTGGATAGATGGAGAGCACACGATCCAACTTTGAGAAGTGCAGAAGCTTGTACCAGGATGTATTGCCGGCGACCAGTTTGCTTTCTTTGCTCTGTATATGGCACTTTTTACTGAATGAGAAGAGAACACCTAATCCTGTGCTGTCTATATTTTCTAAGCGTGATACATCCAGAATGTAATGATTTTGTTCTTCTGTAATGAAAGACAATAACTCTTTGGAGATGTGACGTGAATTTGCATAGTTAATTTCACCCTCCAGTGAAATGATTCGATAACCCTGATTCATTGTAGATAACATCTTCATTCCCCTTTTTTAGGAACTTGAGAACTAGTATATTTTTATCATACAGACTGAACTTTGGTTGAATATTAATTCATTATGAAGTTTTGGTTAAAGTAGGAACGAATCGATACTTGATATTCTTTTTTCTTTTTTCGCACATACTACAAATACAAATGCTATGTATGAGCGGAAGTGAATGGGATGGAAAGAATAACAAAAACAAACTGGTTGTATTTCATGATTATCATGCTGCTTTCCTTACTGCTCATTTTTCTTCTTGGAAAAGTAAGCGTGTTTTTCCTCGGGATTATCGAGATTGTGAAGAAAGTGCTAACACCGTTCTTTTTTGCATTAATTATCGCGTATCTTCTAAATCCGGTTGTAACCTTTTTGACGAAGCGCCATTTTCCACGCGGTTTAGCAGTATTTCTTATCTATACGCTTTTCTTTCTATTCCTGCTGTTTCTTATCATAAATGCCGGTCCGGTGTTATTGCGAGAATACAAAGAGCTCTCAGCCAAATTTCCTGATCTGGTTAGTACATATCGCAATTGGATTGGACAGATTCGAATTCAGCAGGCGCAGACTCCATTCTCGTTGCATGGGGGGCTGACCACGGGAATTCAGCGAATGGAAATCATGATGACTAACTATGTAAATGCTCTGTTCACCGGAATGGATGATTGGATGGAGAGAATTCTGTTGGTGTTGCTTATTCCGTTTATCGTGTTTTATATGCTTAAAGATATGAAGCCGATGCAAAAAGGAGCGCTCCTGCTAGTGCCTGGTAAGCATCGGCCTACAGTTCGACGCATGCTGCATGATATCGACGTGGCGCTCGGCCATTATGTGCGCGGTCAGCTTATCGTATGTGTAGTTGTTTTTGTTCTGGCCTATGTTGGCTATTTTTTCATCGGGCTGCCGTATGCAATCGTGTTTGCTGTATTTATTGCGATAACGAATGTTATTCCATATATCGGTCCGGTATTCGGTGCTGCGCCCGCTATTTTGTTTGCGCTGACCGTTTCATGGAAGATGGCACTATATGCCTTGATTATCAATGCAATCATTCAGGTGCTTGAGAGCAATATCGTATCACCGTTCATTGTTGGTAAGTCTTTGCATATGCATCCGTTGCTCATTATTGTGTCCGTTATGATCGGCGGAGAGATTGCTGGAGTTACAGGATTAATTCTTGCCGTGCCGATTATGGCGAGTCTAAAAGTGGTGGTGCAGCACATCATTATTCATACGGTACGAAAAACGGAATGGCAGGATGAGGGTTAATTGACAGCAAAGATAGTAAATCTGTATAATAAATAGTACTGCAAACAATTTCATTATGAGTAATTCGTTGAAGGAATAAGTAGGCGGAAGTCCTTGTACAGAGAGAAGATTCCTTGGTTGAGAGAATCTTTACGAGAAGAGCTGCTGAACGCTACTCCTGAGAGCAGGATAGTCAGAACCCTGCCGGGCACCTATTAGCCCGTTATCCGTAAAACAAGGCGATCCGTATATTTTTTCTACGGATAAGCAGGGTGGTACCGCGTGAGAAGATAAGCTCTCGTCCCTGAATGAATAGATTCCGGGATCGGGAGTTTTTTTGATAGATAAGAAAGTATATGTAACCAAGGGTGTTGATTATCCAGTATCATCCAGAGTGGGTAGCCACCACACCGTGCCCCAAACGGGCGTCGGTTCGTCTCTCGCACGGAAACGTAGAGGGCTGCTTTTTGTCTGGCCGGAGACAATCGATCAGGAAGGGAGACGAAAGGCCTTGTTTGTGTCCCGTTGTGGAGATCTTTTCCTCTCGGAACAATCAACAGGTGTTATTTATTATATCGTAAAGCATGGAGGGGTAAGCTGAAATGAAACATATGTCAGCCGCTGAAATTCGCCAGAAATTCTTGGACTTCTTTGTCAGCAAAGGCCACAGAGTCGAACCAAGTGCACCGTTAATTCCAATTGACGACGCTTCACTACTCTGGATTAATAGCGGAGTTGCCACGCTGAAGAAATATTTTGACGGACGTGTTATTCCGGAAAATCCGCGTATCACCAACTCACAGAAGTCGATTCGTACGAACGATATCGAGAACGTCGGGAAGACGGCTCGCCATCATACATTCTTCGAGATGCTTGGAAATTTTTCTATCGGTGATTATTTTAAGGAAGAGGCAATCGTATGGGCGTGGGAATTTCTGACGAGCCCGGAATGGATTGGATTCGATCCGGAGAAGCTATCCATTACTGTCCATCCGGAAGATGATGAGGCATATGAGATCTGGAATAAAAAAGTCGGCGTTCCAGACGAACGTATTGTACGTTTGGAAGGTAATTTTTGGGATATCGGAGAGGGCCCATGCGGACCGAACAGCGAGATTTTCTATGATCGTGGAGAGAAGTATGGTAATGATCCGAGCGACCCGGAATTGTATCCAGGAGGAGAGAACGAACGTTACCTCGAAATCTGGAACCTGGTGTTCTCGCAATATAACCATAATCCGGACGGTTCGTACACGCCGCTTCCGAAGAAAAACATCGATACCGGTATGGGATTAGAACGCATGGCTTCTGTTATCCAGGATGTCGAAAATAACTTCGAGACAGACTTGTTATTCCCTATTATTGAGTCGACCTGTGATATCGCAGGTGTAAAATATGGTGAATCACAGGAGAAAGACGTGGCACTTAAAGTGATCGCGGACCATTCCCGTACGGTTGTGTTCGCTATTGGTGATGGTGCGCTTCCGTCTAATGAAGGCCGTGGATACGTAATTCGACGCCTGTTGCGCCGCGCAGTTCGCTACGGGAAAGTGCTCGGTGTTGATAAATCTTTTCTCTATACACTGACCCCGATTGTCGGTGAAATCATGAAGGCATACTATCCAGAGGTGTTAGAGAAGCGAGACTTTATCGAGCGTGTCATTAAAAACGAAGAAGAAAGATTCCACGAAACACTGAACGAAGGTCTGCATATTCTCGAACAAATGGTACAAGCAGCCAAGCAAGCCGGGCAAACCCAAATTAGTGGACCGGAAGCATTCAAGCTGTACGATACGTATGGATTTCCGTTCGACTTGACCGAAGACTTCGCTGCGGAGCAAGGGATGACAGTAGACAGGGAAGGTTTCGACACGGCGATGGAAGAACAGCGCGCCCGCGCCCGTGCAGCCCGTCATGATGAGGACAGCATGCAGGTACAGGGTGGTGCACTTGGTGATATTAAGGTCAAGAGTGAATTCGTTGGGTATAAAGAACTTGCGACTAGTGCTCGTGTTGTCGCTATTGTGCATGAAAAAGAGTCCGTTGATATGGCAGGAGCGGGCACAGAATGCCAGGTTATTCTGGATCGTACGCCGTTCTATGCCGAGTCAGGCGGTCAAGTAGCTGATAAAGGGGTGATTAGCGCTGGACAAATGCAAGCGAAGGTGCAGGATACCCAGAAAGGGCCGAATGGCCAGAATGTGCATACAATTCTAATCGAGAGCGGCACATTAAAGGTGGGGGACATGGTCGAAGCAGTCGTGGACCGCGCATCTCGTGCCGACGTTATTAAGAATCATACAGCTACGCATTTGCTGCATCAGGCATTGAAAGATGTGTTGGGTACCCATGTCAACCAGGCAGGTTCACTTGTTGCGCCGGATCGCCTCCGTTTTGACTTCTCCCACTTTGGCGCAGTAACTGCGAATGAGCTGGAAGAAATTGAAAGGAAAGTAAATGAACAAGTTTGGCGCAATATTGAAGTTGATATTACGCACAAATCATTATCAGAAGCAAAAGCTATGGGTGCGATGGCGCTTTTCGGGGAGAAATACGGCGATGAAGTGCGAGTCGTGCAAGTGGGTGACTACAGTCTCGAATTGTGCGGTGGATGCCATGTAAACAATACGGCAGAAATCGGCTTGTTCAAAATTCTGAGCGAAGCAGGCATCGGAGCTGGTACGCGCCGCATTGAAGCAGCAACCGGACGTATGGCGTATGAGTACTTAAACGAACAGCTTCACACGTTAAAATCAGTAGCAGATGAACTGAAAACAACCATCACTAACGTACCGCAACGCATTGAGACGTTGAAAGGCGAGATGAAGGGGCTGGAACGTGAGAATGAATCGCTGCGTGCCAAACTGAGTAATCTGGAAGCTTCCTCGCTGACCGAACAAGTAGAAGAAGTAAAAGGCGTGAAGGTACTAACAGCCAAAGTGAATGGTGTCGATATGGATAATCTACGCAATATGGTAGATGATTTGAAAACGAAGCTTGGTTCTGGCATTGTTGTGCTTGGTTCTGTGAAGGACGACAAAGTTAACATTGTTGCCGGAGTAACCGCCGATCTTGTTCAACAGGGACTTCATGCGGGTAAAGCTGTAAAAGAAGTAGCTGTACGTTGTGGTGGTGGTGGCGGTGGCCGTCCGGACATGGCTCAGGCGGGCGGAAAAAATCCAGCACAACTGGCGGAAGCACTTGAATTCGTGAAGAACTGGGTAAACGAGCAAATTTAGTGGAAATGTAAAAAAGGGAATTCAACAGTTTGGGGCGAATATGAAAAGGAAGAAGATCCTTTGAAAGAGGTGCTAGGCAGTGAGTTCCATGGATCATACCATGAAGTTTAATTTTAAGCAGGACGAAGTGGAAGTGGAAGCTCGGGAGGTCCTGCTGCAGGTGTATGATGCGCTCGAAGAGAAAGGATATAATCCGATTAACCAAATCGTCGGTTATTTAATCTCCGGAGATCCAACCTATATCCCGCGCCATAACAATGCGCGTACGCTTATCCGAAAATTAGAGCGTGACGAATTAATCGAGGAGCTTGTTCGTTCATATCTTCGCTCAAATCGATAGCACCACCAAGAATTCCTAACGAATGGGCAGCTCTCTTCTCCATGTGAGAAGAAGGGCGTGCCATTCGGACATGATTAGGAGAGAATGTATGCGTAAAATGGGACTCGATGTTGGGGATAAGACCATTGGCGTCGCAATTAGCGACGAACTGGGCTGGACAGCGCAAGGAATTGAAACCATCCGTAGAGAAGGAAAGAAAAAAGACTATATTCGCATCGAAGAGCTCATAAAACAGTACGATGTAGGGGAAATTATTGTCGGGCTCCCTAAAAACATGAACGGTACGATCGGACCTCGGGGCGAACTGTGCCAGGCGTTTGCAGACTATCTGCATAATCGTTCGCGTCTTCCCGTCAAACTATGGGATGAACGCCTAACGACGATGGCGGCGGAGAAGATGCTCGTTTCCGCTGACGTCAGTCGCAAGAAAAGAAAGCAAGTCATTGATAAAATGGCAGCGGTAATTATACTACAAAATTACTTGGATGCCCAAAAATAGGAGGTTACTCGTATGGACTTGGAAAAAATGGGGATTGAAGTTGGCGAATATATTACGATTACGGATGAAGAATCAGGACAGGAATACGAATATCTGGTGATGTACATCTTCGAAATTGAAGATCGCACATATCTCTGCCTGGTGCCTGCGGAACAGGAAGATCAGGAGGAATACGAAGTGGAATTCCTCCGCTATGAAGGTACAGATATGCTGCAGCCAATCGAAGACGAGCAAGAATGGGAGCAGGTAGAAGCTACATTCGAAACATTGATGAACGAACTGGACAAAGAGGAGAGCTAATTTTTGGAGTTTTGGACAGGTTCGACGTCGGAAGTACGCCATCTGCGAGATTCCTGGGGAAATCAGGTGGAATGGTACGACGCCCGGCTTGCGCGAGCAGAGCGCTATGAGGTTATGACCGAAATAGACGTGGCCGGACAGACATACGCAGTACTTACTTCTGCTGATACTGCTGATCCGCATCCGTATCTGTTCAGGTATTCTTTAACAGAAGGTGCCCCTTTACTTGTTCCGATTGAAGCGGAAGAGGAATGGGATCAGGCTGCGGATGCGTTTGTGACATGGCTGGATACGCATCATACTTAAAAGTCTGCATTGTATGTAAATAGAAGCCATCGAGACATTTTCGGTGGCTTCTTTGTCATGCAATGAATTGATAAAAAGATGTACTGATGTATATAGAAAAGAAATGGAAGTCAGACAACTGATCCCCACGTGTTTTGTCGAATGTTGTATAATAAATCGGTGGAAACAGGCAGAGAAAAAGGAGAGTAGGGTATCAATGAGAAAGATAATGAAGATTGCGTTTGGCATTTTGCTTCTGTTTGCCCTTGGGGTAGGCGGCGTCGCGTATTATATTTGGAATGGATTGCAGCCGGTAGCAGCTGAGAAAGGCCAGAAAAAAATCGTGGAAATTCCACCCAGTTCATCCTTAAACAAAATCGGAAATATTCTGGAAGATAACAAGCTGATTAAGGATGCCCGACTCTTTTCCCTCTACGCTAAGATAAACGGAAAAGGAACCGATATTAAAGCAGGCAAATACCAATTGACCACGGGCCAATCGATTGATGAACTTCTTAAGAAGATGTCGGATGGTGACGTTTACAAAGACACCATTACAGTAACAATTCCAGAAGGATATACAGTAGAGCAAATTGCCGCCCGGCTGGAGCAAAAAGGATTGGGAAAAAAGGATACGTTCCTTAAAGAAGTTAATAGCGGCGTATTTCCGCAAGAGATTGTAAAAAGCATTCCGGAGGACAAACGCATTAAGTATAGATTGGAAGGTTATCTTTTTCCCGATACGTATGAATTTAAAAAAGGAACGACCGAGCATCAGATCATCGAGCGGATGCTGGAGCGCTTTGAAGATGTATGGAAAACCGAGTGGGACGGTCAGTTGAAACAGCACAACTTGACAAGGCATCAGGCGGTGACACTGGCATCAATTGTTGAGCGTGAGGTACGCTCTGACGATGAGCGCTCGAAAGTGGCTGGCGTATATTTCAATCGGCTTGCTCAGCAAATGCCGCTCCAGGCTGACGCTACGGTGCAGTATTTGTTCGGTAAACAGAAAGAACGGGTTATGCACAGCGATTTGAAGCAGGATAGCCCCTATAACACATACAAAGTAAAAGGACTCCCGCCGGGACCGATTGCAAGCCCGGGCGAAGCAGCGCTGCAGGCAGTTACCAAAGCGGACAAGCATAAGTTCCTCTTCTATGTAACGAAAAAGGATGGAACCGGTCAGCATTATTTCGCGGCGACATATCAGGAGCACTTGAAGAACATTGATAAGAGCAAAACGAATGAAAAATAGATTTTGCAAGGTGGATATGCTATCATAGAGAAGTTTATCCCATTCTTAATGGGCAGTACTCCTCACTGATGGAAGGTTCACTTTATGAAAAAATAACGAGGTGTAAATGGGATGATAACCTCAGACCCTATTGTACGGTATATGGAATCACTTGTTGCACCGCGCAATCAGCTGCTTACTAGGATGGAACGAGAAGCTGAAGCGGAGCATATTCCGATTATCCAGCTTCCGAGCATTCAATTGCTCCATGTGCTGTTGAAGATGCATAAGCCGAAACGGATTTTGGAAGTAGGTATGGCCATCGGATATTCGACGATTTGGCTGGCACAGGCAGCACCGGACGCACACATTACGTCGATAGAAATTTCCGAAGAAATGGTCGGACGTGCACGGCGTAATTTTACAGAAGCGGGCTTGGATGACCGGATTACTGTGCTTCATCAGGATGCGCGAGAAGGATTATCAGGTGAGCATGCTTTTGATTGTATCTTTTTAGACGCAGCTAAAGGACAATATCAGGTATTCTTCGACAAATTTGCGCCGTATCTGGTAGAAGGCGGACTCCTGATATGTGATAATGTCTTTTTTCGGGGCATGGTCGCCGAAGAAGAAGTGCCGAAAAATAAGCGCGGCATGATCAAGAAGCTGCGAGCATTTAACCAATTTTTAGCCGAACATCCGGCGTTTGAAACATCATTCATCTCTATTGGAGACGGACTGGCTTTATGTATAAAACGGAGGGAAATAATGTGAGAAAACCGGAATTGCTCTGTACGGCCGCCAATCTGGATGAGCTTGTAAGAGTTATCGAAGCTGGCGCGGACGCGGTCAGCATCGGACACGAACGGTATGGCTTGCGAGTAGCGGGCAACTTTGATGTCGAGGACATTCGCAGGGCGACGGAAGCTGCGCATACGCGTGGAGCAAAAGTGTATGTGTCTGTTAATGCGCTGTTCCATAATGAGGATTTGGAAGGGTTGCCCGAATATTTGAAGATGCTCGAAGAAATCGGAGTGGATGCTATCGTATTCGGTGATACAGCTGTCGTGATGATTGCACGTCAAATCGGGCTAACTGTGCCATTGCATTGGAATGCTGAAGTGCTGACAACCAATTATGAGACAATGAACTATTGGGGTAGAAAAGGGGCAACGCGCGCATTCGTTGCCCGTGAGTTAAACATGGATGCGATCGTGGAAATAAAGGAAAATGCAGAAGTTGAGATTCAGGTGCAGGTACATGGAATCACATGCATTTTCCATTCGCGTCGCGATCTGGTGACCAATTACGAGAAATTCATGGGTCAGGAGTCGAGGTCGGCCAGCATGGACCGTAAGCTGTTCATCACAGAAGAGAAACGGGACGATTTACAATATCCGATTTTTGAAGACCGGAATGGGACGCATATCATGAGTGCAGAGGATATTTGTATTCTAGAATATCTCGACGAATTAATGGATGCGGAAATCGACAGCTTCAAAATCGAAGGCATTATGAAGGATACCGACTATAATGTAAAAGTAGTATCAGCCTATCGCCGTGCAATTGATGCATATGTGAAAGGGCCAGAAGCGTTTCGTAACAGTGTCAATAGTCTTATGGAAGAGATTCGCGACATTCAGCCGTCACATCGTGAGTTAACGACAGGATTCTTCTTTAAAGAGCAAGTTTATTAATGAGGTGATTCATCATGACGGAGATAAACGTCATTTCCGATAAAAAAATTATGACTCCCCGTGGCCCCATTCTTCAGAAGCCGGAAGTGCTAGCACCAGCTGGAAATCTGGAGAAGCTTAAGTTTGCGGTGCGTTACGGTGCGGATGCCGTCTACATTGGAGGGCAAAGCCTTGGCCTGCGTGCCAATGCGGATAACTTTTCCTTTGATGAGATGAAGGAAGCAACAGATTTTGCCCATGCGCACGGCTCTAAAGTGTTCGTGGCGACCAACATTATTGCGCATAATGAAGACTTGCATCAGGTGGACGATTTCATGCGTAGCTTACAGCGTGCTGGTATTGATGCCATTATTGTCGCTGACCCTGCGTTGATCGAGAGAACGAAACAAGCTGCCCCAGACATGGAACTTCACTTAAGCACCCAGGCGTCTACAACGAATTGGCAGACGGTACAGTTCTGGAAAGAAGAAGGCGTCAGTCGTGTGGTGCTAGCCCGTGAAGTATCGGTACAGGAAATCCGTGATATTAAAAAACATGTGGACATTGAGATTGAAGCGTTTGTGCATGGTGCCATGTGTATTTCTTATTCTGGCCGCTGTGTATTGTCTAACCATTTCACTGCACGTGACTCGAATCGCGGCGGTTGTTCACAGTCCTGTCGCTGGCAGTATGATATGTTTGAAGAACTCCCGCAGGAATCAGGGCAGATTGGCAAGACACCGCTTCCGATGTTTGGCGAGCAGGACCCACAGTTTACAATGAGCTCGAAAGATATGTGTATGCTTGGATTCCTGCCGGATATGATTGAGGCAGGCGTAGATAGTTTTAAAATCGAGGGTCGCATGAAAAGCATTCATTATGTGGCGACAGTAACAAATCAATACCGCCGTGCAGTAGATGCATATTTTGCTGACCCGGACCAATACAAGCTAAATCCGGAGTGGATGGAGGAGATTCGCAAAGCGTCTCATCGTTCGCTTACGACAGGCTTTTTTTATGGAACACCTACAGAGCAGGATCAATTGTATGGTGAGAATGAAGATATGCCACAATATGATTTTGCTGGTCTTGTATTGGACTATGATGCAAAGACGGGCATTGCTACAATGCAGCAGCGTAATAAATTCAGCGTCGGAGATACCGTAGAGTTCTTCGGTCCAACGATGGAGCGCTTTACGCAGACAGTGACGGAGATTTGGAACGAAAAAGATGAAAGCATCACATCTGCACCTCATGCGATGCAGACGGTGAAAGTGCAGATGGATCGTCCGGTTGCCAAGCATGATATGATGCGTAAGGAGAAGAAGTAATCGATGACAGCTCCGATTATCATTGGTGTAGCAGGGGGCACCGGCTCAGGCAAGACTACAGTGGCACGGGAGATTTACCGTCAGTTTGAAGATATGAGCGTTGTGATGATTGAACAGGATGCTTATTATAAAAAACAGTCCCATCTGACGTTCGAAGAACGCATAAAAACGAATTACGATCATCCGCTTGCCTTTGACAATGATTTGTTAATTGAGCAGTTGGAATGTTTGCGTCGTCGTGAGCCGGTGGCAAAGCCGGTATATGATTATAAGCTGCATACCCGTTCTACAGAAACAGTGTGGATAGAGCCAAAGGACGTCATTATTCTTGAAGGAATCCTCATCCTTGAGGATGAACGTCTGCGTTCTATGATGGATATTAAAGTGTTCGTAGATACGGATGCTGATGTACGAATTATTCGCCGTATGCTGCGCGATATTGCGGAGCGAGGGCGTACGATGGAATCGGTGGTGCAGCAATATTTGCAGGTAGTACGGCCGATGCACATGCAGTTTATCGAACCAACCAAGCGCTATGCCGATATTATTGTGCCGGAAGGCGGTCAGAATCGGGTCGCTATCGATTTGCTGACGACGAAAATTAATACTGTGTTACAGTCGCTGTAAGGTAAACGCCGGTTCCTCATCTTGGACCGGCGTTTTTGCGTATTGTTTAAGCCTCTTTATATGCGGCAAGACTGAATAGATAGTCTTACCGTAACGGAAAGGGGCTTATACCATGCCATTGAATCGTAAGAAGCGGCGAATGTTTATTGTCCTGGTGATATTTACGTTTTTATATACAGGAATCATTACGAGACTGGGGTGGATTCAGGTCATCGGTACCCATTCGTTCTCACCGCACAATGTAGATCTTGTAGAAAGAGCGGTAGCGCAGAGACGGGAGAAATTAGTGCTTGATACAGGTCGTGGCATGATTTACGACCGTAAAGGTGTTCCGTTGACTGGAGAAGAACAGACAGGCCTGGCTGTTTTTCCGCTTGTTCGCTATTCACTTGACGAAAACGAAAAAATCGGTAAACTAGGGCACATATTAGGTATAACAGAAGAGGAAACGCGCTTGTTTCTTCTAAGTGTCAAGCATGCTGGATTTTGGCAAGATAGGAACGGAAAAATCGTTCCGTTACATGAAGATCAGGCGCGCCAAATTCGGGAATTAAATATTGCCGGTATCGTACCTTTACCGGTAACGACACGTTATCCGAAGGATGGAGTGGCCCACCATGTGATTGGTTATATCGGGCAGAACGCTAAACTTATTCAGGATAAATATCAGGAAGATTTGGAAGCCGGGGTGCTGCGTACAACGAGCAAAGTTGGAGTAGCTGGGTTGGAGCGAGCGTTTCAGCCGTTTTTGGCCGGAGTGGGCGAGAAGTCTGTTTCTTATTTTGTCGATGGACGCGGAAATCCACTTAATGGACTTGACGTACGGCTGAATGAAACAGAGAATTCCTTTTATCCGCTTACCCTGGTTTCCACGATAGATGCCGGGATACAGAAGCAGCTTGAGGCAGCATTTGACGCATCATCTGTAGACAAAGGCGCCGCTGTCGTACTGGATATAAAGACACGTGATGTGCTGGCTATGGTATCACGGCCGGACTTTGACCCGTCGAAGCTGAATACGTCGCCTGATACATGGAAAAACCGTGCGGTTAAGCAGGCAATTCCCGGCTCCGTTTTTAAAATCGTAGTGGCAGTCGCAGCGCTTGAGGAAGGAATTGTTAAACCGGAAGACCATTTTATGTGCCATGGGAAGCTGGGTAAGTACGGCTTTTCCTGCTGGAAAAAAGAAGGTCATGGTGATATAACGTTTGAACAGGCGTTTGAACAGTCTTGCAATATTGCGTTCGCTGAAATTGCCAAAAAAGTCGGTCCAGAGAAATTGCAGCTATACGCTAAAAAAATGGGATTGAATCAGCAGATTGGATGGGAAAAGCTGCCCTTCTATAAGCTGGGCAAGTTTCAGCAGATTGACGGAGAGGATAAAGGGCGCGTATTTGCCCACGATATGCCGAATGGTGATGAAGGGATTCTAATTCAGACCAGTATCGGACAGCGTGATGTTCAACTAACACCGTTACAGGCTGCCAATATGGCTGCCATCATTGCCGATGACGGCAAGAAACAAAAAGTGCGTGTCGTTCAGTCGATTAATTATCGAAACGGGACAACGTTTTATCGTTTCGAAGACCGGCCGCTGGACGGAGCGGACATTTCTCCGGCGACGGCCCGTATGCTACGCTCCTTTATGGAGGGTGTGGTTGATCACGGAACGGCTACCATGCTGAAGGGACTACCGTGGCAGGTAGCCGGAAAGAGTGGAACCGCACAGACCGTTGTCCAGGGAGAAGCGAGAAACAATCAATGGTTCGTGGGCTTTGCTCCACGGGAGAATCCTCGTTACGCGATTGCTGTGCTGGCCGAAGAGCAACCAACCTCGGGCGTGAACCAGGCGACTAAACTGTTCGGTTCATTCATAACTGATCTCGCACAGGAAGAGAAAGTGGAATCGACGGTAAACTACGAAGGAGAGAGATAGAAGTTCTTGTCCGTCGATTATTCCATATATGTATATAGAGGGGAACAAAGAGGAGTGAAAAGGGTTTTGTATCAGGTTCTAAATAGATTGCGACCGACCAGTGGCATTGGAGGGGTCCTTATGATCGGATTCATCCTTGCGTCCTTGCTGGTTTTCGCGTCTGCCATGATTATCGATGAAGTGCTCGAGCAGGAGATAGACTGGTTTGACAAAGCGGTGTATGACATGTTTCATCGCCTGCATAGCGATTCATTTACCGTTGACGTGATTTTTCTTACCCATATGGGTTCAGCAATTCGAGTCATCCCTATCTTCGCTGTCGCGCTTGGCGTGCTGATATGGCATAGGCAACGAATTGAAGCGTTCATGCTTACATTGGCGCTCGGCGGTGGCGGTTTGTTGAATTACATTCTGAAGATGTTGTTCCGCCGCGAACGACCTGATATAGAGCATCTCGTTTCGGTGAACGGATATAGTTTTCCGAGTGGTCATGCAATGGTGTCATTTATTTTTTACGGCATGCTTGGCTATCTGGCATGGTATTACCTTAGAAACTATCCGATCGGTCGCTGGATAACTCCAGCGTTTCTCGTCGTGTTTTCTGTCTCCATTGGGTGCAGCCGTATTTATTTGGGTGTACATTACGCAAGTGACGTAATCGCCGGGTTTACAATTGGCGGTGTCTGGTTAACTGCATGCATTCTCGGCCTGCATCTGCTACACTGGTATGTCGATAAGCAGAAGAAAGTGATAGAATAAACCTCATTTAGCCCATCGCCTGTGACAAATGCGTGAAAGATGCTAAGATGTGATATTTTACCGTGATTTTTGCTATAATGGTGGATGATGGCTAAAGCAAGTACATAGTGAAAGCACCGATAAGGAGTTGACGAATCGTGAGTGAAGCAGTAAGTACGCTCGAGGGCTGGTTTGCCCTGCATGATTTCCGTTCCGTTGATTGGACCGCATGGACAAGCGCACCGGAAGCGGAGCGCCAGGAAGCGTTGGAAGAGCTGCATGCGTTTATGCGCAAATGGTCGGACGTAGAAGCCGGCAAGCAAGGCAGCAGCACGATTTTTACCGTCGTTGGACATAAGGCTGATATCGCATTCATGCATTTGCGTCCTACGCTCGAAGAACTGGAAGCAGTTGAAGCAGAATTCAATAAGACACTGTTCGCAATGTATACGATCCAGAACTATTCATATGTATCTGTCGTCGAGTTAAGCAGCTACATATCACAGGCGGAGAATCCGGAAGAAGATCCTGCGATTCAGGCACGATTGAAGCCGGCTCTTCCGAAGACGAAGCATGTGTGCTTCTATCCGATGAATAAGAAGCGCGAAGGCAATGACAACTGGTATATGCTGTCGATGGAAGAGCGCCGTGGCATGATGCGTAGCCATGGCATGATTGGTCGCAGCTATGCGGGCCGTGTGACTCAGATTATCACGGGTTCCGTTGGCTTTGACGATTGGGAATGGGGCGTTACGCTATTTGCTGACGACCCGATTGTATTCAAGAAGCTTGTATACGAGATGCGCTTTGACGAAGCGAGTGCACGTTTCGGCGAGTTCGGAACATTCATTGTCGGTAACCGCATGACAGAAGAACGATTGGCCGAATATTTTTCCGTATAAGATATATTGACTTCATACAAAAGAGGAGCCAGCTGAGGCTCCTCTTTGTTTTTCTATTTTATTGATAGATAAGGTATTTCTTGCGCTCTTCTTTAAACTTGTTGAGCTGTGGAGCATATTTGGCTTCGATTTGCTGCGGACTGAGTCCTTGGGAAAGGTAGAGTCCGATTTTATTCGTGCCCATAATTTTGTCGAACATAACAATTGTTTTTCCGCTTTTCGGCACTTTAAACTTATTCAAAGAATGAGCGTACGTGAGTGCATAAATACCGGTTTTAGCTGGATTGAATGTGCGGTAGTCAGTGATTTTCAGACGTACTCCGCCAGCGGAACCCCGCTTCTCCGCAATAAACGTAACACCCGGAAGTTTCGCATTATTCATCAGCATGGCATATTTTTTGGAATCGATACCTTTGCCACCGATCCATTTAAACGCGTCAGCCTGAAAAATACCTGTGCCTTCACCAAGGCCTGTAGCATTATAGCCAAATACAGACTGCAAATCCGGCATCACTGGAGAGCTTTGTACCCAGCGTAGGCCCGTATCCTGATAAATCATATTTCGCGTATAACCTTCCATTGGCACTACTTGCAGATTTGCGCCGATTTTGCGATTGAAGAACTGTCCGAGTTCCCCTGCGGTCATACCGTGTGTCATTGGAAGATTGTCTACACCGACAAACGTTTTGAACTTATCCTCAAGCACAGGCCCGTCCACAATAAGTCCACCCAGAGGATTTGGTCTGTCCAGCACGACAATTGTCTTGTTATTTTGTTTTGCGGCTACCATACAATAGTTAAGTGTGGATATATATGTATAGGAGCGTGCACCGATATCCTGTAGATCAAACAAGAGGACATCAACATTAGCCAACATTTTGGCGGACGGCATTCTCGTACTTCCGTACAAACTGTAGATAGGAATCTTAAGCGTCGGATGCGTAGTGGATTCTACATACGCTCCGGCTTTTGCCTTGCCGTCAATTCCATGTTCCGGGCTGTACAGTGCGGTCAGTGTAGCATTCGGATATTCAGCCAGCACTGAAATGGTGCTTTTCCCTTGGCTATTGACGCCTGTCTGATTGGTAATAAGACCAACGCGTTTTCCGTCAATAAGATGTGCATACTTCTCTAACAGCACTTCATTGCCCAATTTGAAATCATTCGCTTTTGCTTGAACCTGCGGCATGGAGATGCCGATTGTCAGGAGAAGCGTAAGCATGAGCAGCAAAATTTTCTTCATTATCTTCTCTCCCTTGATGTGGTAAACAAAACAGATGGATATTCATTCAAGATGTCTGTCTCGTTTTTCCATGTATTTCTTATATAATGGACGCGAAAGAAGGGAGATAGTTTCGTGAAAATCGTTCTTTTTTCCATTGGCCTGGTTTCATAACCACAATTTGCACTTGCTGTATATCAATGCCTGGGTATTTTGCTATGAAAACTCCTTGATTCTCCCATTTTTGTGTATACTATATGAATAACATTTGATATTTTTCCTTATGCTTGGTGGTTTGAGGTAGGAAAGTTGGAGAAAGAGGAGGTAGGGTACACCCTACACTTTGACCGAAAGGGACCAGCGATTTTTTCTACCCTCCCACTTCCTTTTCGCTTAATTATACAATGGAGAATCACCTATTTTAGAATAGCGAATCACTTTTGTATAATGATGGTAGGAGGTGAAATGTAGATGTTCCGAGCGTTTAAGACAGAGATTCATCCTACATTAGAGCAAGTAAACAAGATGAATTGAACCATCGGGACGTGTCGTTTTATCTACAATTTGTATCTCGAAAAGAATAAAGAGCAGTATGAGAAAGATAAAACATTTATCACAGCATACGCCTTCTCGAAGTGGATGAACAACGAATTTTCTGTTCAGGAAGAGTACACGTGGATAAAAGAAGTGTCATCCAAAGCAGTCAAGCAAGCGATGGTGGGCGCAGAAAAAGCGTTCAAACGGTTCTTTAAAGGGCTTTCCAAGTACCCGCGATTTAAGAAGAAAAAGAATCAAGATGTAAAGGCGTATTTTCCTAAGAACAACAAAACAGACTGGAAAGTAGAACGGCATCGAGTCAAAATTCCTACACTTGGTTGGATACGCCTGAAAGAAAAAGGCTACATTCCGGTGAATGGAAAGGTACGAAGTGGTACGATATCACAAAAAGCAGGTAGATATTTTGTCAGTGTATTAGTTGAAACACAGGAGACGTATGAGCAAGTAGAAACAGGAAACGGCATCGGGATTGATGTCGGTGTAAAGGACTTTGTTATCTCAAGTGATGGGCAAGTATTTGGGAATATCAACAAAACTTCCGCAATTAGACACACGGAAAAGCGACTAAAACGTGCGCAACGTGCGCTATCAAGAAAATATAAGCAACGAAAGAGAGGTGAAGGACCTGTCACTTATGTCGGAAGTAACATACGCAAAGCTGTGTTGAGAGTACAGAAGTTGCAAATGCGACTTGCTAACATGCGCTTGGCATACCGTTCCTATGTGGTAAGTATGTTGGTGAAAACCAAACCAGCATTTATCACGTTAGAGAAATTGAACATAAAAGGAATGGTTAGGAACAGACATGTAGCGAAAGCAGTTTCAAGTCAGGGGTTTTATGATTTCAAACAGAAACTCCTATCTGCATGCAAGAAATATGGGATTGAGGTGCGAGAAGTCAGTACGTTTTATCCATCGTCCAAACTGTGTAGTTGCTGTGGATATAAGAAAGTGCAACTTTCTTTGAATGAACGCATTTTTATCTGCGAAAACTGTGGACTGGAGATAGAACGTGACCTAAATGCATCCTTGAACTTGAAACGAGCAAAAGAATACACCTTCTTAACCTAACTAAGTGGTGTATGTGTACCGATGGCTAGTCGGGAATTTACGCCTGTGGATTGTCAAACAAACCGTAGTAGCGGGAATGCGGCGAGGCGGGACAGGATGAAGCAGGAAAACTCTTAACATGGATGTTTGTCTATGCTTTAAGTGGCAGGCGATAAATATGGATGCCTTATCAACTACTCGTTCGAATACAGACCCGCTTTCCTTGATGGAGATGTCATCAGATGCGGAACGCCTAGATATATCTAAGCTACCTGAGGAGGATCAAAAACGGATACGTGAGCTTGCCAGGCAGATCGAGGTTAAAGATAGCGGCGCGGTACTACAGTACGGCGTAGGCTTGCAGGGGGAAATCTCCCGTTTTTCTGATTCGGTGCTTGATCATGTGCGTGCCAAGGATAGCGGCGAGGTCGGACAAGCCCTTACAGAATTGATGCTCAAGGTTAAAGAGGTCGATACGGATACGTTATCAGGTAAAAAGGGCAGTTTTCTATCAAAAATACCGGTGCTTGGTTCATTTGTGAAATCCGGACAAAAGTTTGTGGCGCAATACGAAAAATTGGGTACACAAATCGAGACGATTACAAGGCAGTTGGATAAGGCAAATGCCCAACTGCTTAAAGACATATCATTAATGGACGCACTGTATGAAAAAAACAGGGAATTCGTACACCAGATTGATTTATATATTGCAGCCGGGCAATTGAAGCTAGAAGAGCTGGAACGCGAAGTGATGCCGGAACTGAAGCGGAAGGCGGAGACGTCGCAGGACCCGGCCGATGTTCAGGAATTGAACGACATGGGACAATTAATCAACCGGCTGGAGAAAAAAATTCATGACCTTGTGCTGACCCGCACTGTGACAATTCAATCTGCACCACAAATTCGGCTTGTGCAAAACAATAATCAGGTACTCGTAGAAAAAATTCAGTCTTCCATTCTTACGACAGTGCCGTTATGGAAGAATCAGCTCGTTATCGCTATCGGCTTGCACCGCCAGAAGCAAGCACTGCAAGTGCAGAAACAGGTGGCAGATACGACGAACGAGCTGCTGTTGAAGAACTCGGAGCTTTTGAAGACGAATTCCATCGGCATTGCCAAGGAGAATGAGCGAGGCATTGTGGATGTCGGTACGTTGAAGAAAACTCAGGCAAATCTATTGGAAACATTGGAGGAAACCTTGACCATTCAACAGCAGGGTCGTGAGAAACGTAAGCTTGCTGAAGCTGAAATCGATAAGATGCAGCATGAGCTGAAGGAGAAGCTGACCGCACTTGCCATGCAGCGTCAAAACCGCTAACAGAAACGCAGACAATCAAGGGTGTTGATAGTTCCGAGAGGAGTAGACCACCACAACGGGACACAAACAAGGCCTTTCGTCCCCCTTCCTGAGCGCATGCCCTGGCCAGGCGAAAGAGGACAGCAACTGTCTCCCTCTTCGCGTCTACCCAGATGCTTTGCTGTCCCGCCTGGCGGGGGCAAAAAGCGGCCTACTATGCTTCCATGCGAGAGACGAACCGACGCCCGTTTGGGGTACGGTGTGGTGGCTATTCACTCTGAGCGTACTGGATAATCAACACCCTTAGTATACAACATAAGAAGCAGCAGGGGAGGAGCATGAATATGAGGTGCTTCTCCTTTTTGTATGGAATGCTATTTAATAGCCGTGATTCGAATACGCCAGTAATCCGCTACCCAGATTCCTTGCCGATAAAGAGAAGGGCGACATTTCTCGATAACCTCATCCCATGCGCTCTCCTTCTCTTTTGGAGAAAAATCGGCAAAGAAATTGTTACTAAAGCAGTGAAGCCAGTTTTTCAGACCTTCTTCTCCATCCGTCAGCGTAGTTGGACGGGCAAAGTGGATCGCCTGGGCTACATGAAAGCCTTCTTGTTCCAGTAGTGTCGCATATTCTCCGATGCTAGGAAAGTACCAGGGATTTCTTTCTCTGATGGATGAAACGCCACGGGCGGCCAGTGTTTCTTCAGTTGCACTGACAATTGTCTGCACATTGCCTTTGCCCCCGAATTCGGCGACAAAGCGTCCACCTTCGCGCAATGCCTTCCGGACGGAGCGTATAACTTGCTTAGGCCGCTTCATCCAGTGCAGCGCCGCATTGGAGAAGACAGCATCATAAGGGGCAGATGTATGAAATGATTCACCATCTGCAACCTGGAAGGATAGATGGGGGAACTTTTGTTTTGCCGCCTCAATCATAGATGAAGATAAGTCCATTCCCAGGACAAATGCTCCGCTGGCGGAGATTTCGTTGGCTAATTCGCCAGTCCCACACCCTAAATCCATAATACGTTCGCCTGGTTGAGGTTTGAGCCATTCGATTATACCCTTGCCAAGTGTGGAAACATAATCGATTTTGCTATCGTAAAAGCTGCCGTTCCACTTATCGTCCATCTTTTCTTTCTTCATGTTGTCCCCTCCTGAATTCGTTATAATCCATTTTTATCACTGTAATTGTAATAAGTAAAATATATTGTTTTTATTTTATTTATAGGTTTTACTTATATGGATGCTACCCTGACAAATGGAAAAATGCGAACTTTCTTTTTTCTTGCGTAATGAAGAAGAGGTTGTGACTGTTTAACCGGGAAACGAAGCGGAGGGTGCGAAGTTGCCTGTAAAATATTCATGATGTCTCCTTTTTTTGCTTATGCTTTTCCCGCTTTATTCGGAAAGAAAACATGCTGAAAAGAGAAAGAACCGTTTTACTTCTCTATATTTCGGGTAATACAAAAATAGACAACCCATCCCCATGACAGTCGCTCTTTTACCCCAGGGCGGCTATTTTTTTATGGATGGAAAAAGGGTATGGCTTTGTAATACCCCGGATACTTTTATTTACTAACCATCTGCTTCAGTTGGCCGTAGCTCATCGGACCGATTCTTTTCTCTACAATCACTCCATGCTCGTCTATTAGGTAACTTGTAGGAACAGTGTATGCCTGAAAAAGAGAAGCCACATCACCGTTCTTGTCCAACGGTACAATAAAGGAAAGATTGTATTTTTCTATGAACGAGGAAACCGCCGTTTGACTTGTTTCCGTTTGGGTTAGATTGACTGCCACAATTTCAATACCAGCATCTTTATACTTCGTATAAAACTTCTGCATATCAGGCATTTCTGCGCGACAGGGCGGACACCAGGTTGCCCAGAAGTTCAGAAGGATTTTCTTCCCACGAAGTTCAGATAGCGAAATGGATTTTCCCTCTAGCGTTGTCAGCGTAAAGTCCGGCGCTGTATTCTTTTCGACAAGACCGACGGTGCGAGAGTCCAGGGTGCCCTCTGCAAAAGGAGTGGGGGCAAGCGCTTTGTCGTATGCTCCAAAACCGATTAGTCCGACTAATATAGCCATAGCTGTAAACGTCTTTAAGCGTTCGGCGTATTGATCGGGAGAAGACGCACGTCTGAAAATGGTATCCAACCAGACAAACAGGATAAAAGAGGCTGCCGAATATAAAAGATGAACCGCGATATTCTTTCCTGTGTAGAACGCCAATAGTGCTTGATAAACAGAGAAAGAAATAAGGAGTAGAACGAAAAGAGCGTAAACATAATCGCTATACTCTGTTTTTGTTTTTCTTGCACGGTAGAACACATACAGAAACGCCACGAGAGCAGCCAGCCACATTCCTTGCTGTCCCCCGTTAAAATATAGAAGGCCGCTTGGATTGGAAATAAGCATGGAGGGTTCAAACAATACGATGCTGAATTTCCAGACGAAAATTGCAAGGATAGCTGCGTTTAGAAATGAATCCACGATTTTTTTATGACCATGATCCGGTTTGCGTAGACGGAAATACATGACGGCAATAGCTAGACTGCCGGAGACAAATAAAAGTATCCAGGATATTTTTATTAAAAGTGGACCCAGTTGCAAAGCTTCCATTTGTGCTTGGCTCCTTTTCTTAATCGTTAGTACCAATTTTGGTATATACCCCTATGGGTAAGAGTATATCATGTGTTTCTTTATCGTAAAAGTATGAGTACAGATAAACGATTGTTTACTTTTTTTTCTTTATGATGTATAATGAATATTCCTCCACAAGTTAAAAGACTTTTTTATTGTAAAGGATACTTTTTCCTTTACGAATCAGTACATTACCTCTTATCGTTTCTTTTCTTATTCTTTAAATCTCTCACGTATAAGTTTGTAGAAAATCGATGATAATAAGTATTGGCTTTTATTTTTGTCAACGCAATTCACACTGGCACGGTCTTCGGAGCCGTAAGGATGGAAGAGAGGTAGGGCTTTCGTCGTTTTGAGGTTCAAAAATTTTGGCATACTCATTTGTATTATTGAGGTTGTGGAAAGAGCGTATGCTTCATGGAGCATAGTGTTCTCAAGTCATCTCTACGTGATCAAAGCAACTTGACAATTTGTTTTGTCTCAATATAGGCTTCTCCTTTCGTTTGTGTAACGAAGTTGCTGAGAGGTCTATTTTGTATGTTTTGGAGGCTATTGATCATTATTCACAGTAGAATTTGGCGGTGGCGAGCGGTACATCCTGTATGCTCTTGTGTCTCGTAGTATAATAAAGTACAACCTCCGTCAGTAGAGGGAGGGGCTTACTGCCCGTTAGACCGGGATAGAACACCCGATAAAACACATCAGGCAGGTGATACAAGATGCAACCAATGAAGCCAGATTACACACAGGCCATTATCGATGCCTCACATGACGGAGTGATTGCCGTTGACAAAGAAGCAAATATTATGTTCGTTAATCGCAATGCACGTGAAATTCTTGGTCTGCCCGACAACATCGTTGGTAAGAAAATATCAATGTTTATTCCCAATTCTGATATGCTGCGTATTCTATCAACCGGGAAAACGGAAATCGGTGATATTGCCACTATTTTAAATCGGCAGATTCTTATTAATCGGTTGCCGATCGTTATGGATGGACAAATCATGGGCGCGGTTTCTACATTCAAAGAAATTACGGACATTCAAAAGCTTGAAATGCATATTCGAAAAACATTCAATGAAAGTGGATTGGAAGCACGTTACAGGCTGCAAGATATCGTCGGTAGCTCTAAAGTGATGAGTGAAGCGAAGGAGTTAGCCGCTGTTTTTGCGAAGACGGCTGCGACAATTTTGATTACCGGCGAATCTGGTACCGGAAAAGAACTGTTTGCACAGGGGATCCATCTTGCGAGTCCGCGTGCTACAGGTCCTTTTGTCGCAATAAATTGTGCAGCGCTTCCAGGAAATTTGCTGGAAAGCGAATTATTCGGATATGAAGAGGGGGCCTTCACGGGTGCCAGAAGAGGGGGAAAATCAGGACTTTTTGAACAGGCGCATGGAGGAACGCTGTTTCTTGATGAAATTGGCGAAATGTCGTTGCCAATCCAGGCGATGTTGCTGCGGGTGCTGCAAGAGAAAAGGGTGCGGCGTATCGGTGGAGAAAAAATGATCCCGGTGGACGTACGCATTGTCGCCGCTACAAATCGGGATCTTGAAGATTCTATCGAGAATAAACAGTTCCGTTCTGATCTATATTATCGTATTAATGTTTTGACGCTTGAGCTCCCGCCTTTAAGGGATAGACTTGAAGACATTCCTGAACTGCTGAAACACATAGTGAAAGAAACGGGTGAGAAGTCGGACAAGAATATAACCGAGGTAGACGACGTAATTTATATGTGGTTTAGGCAGTATGACTGGCCGGGCAATATTCGGGAGCTGCGCAACGTAGTTGAACGAATGGTTCTTTTATGCAGTGACGAACGCCTGGATGAAGAAGATATTTCTTTTTTCTTAAAAAAGTTAATGCAAAAATCTCGCAAACCTGACAAAGAAAGCGCGGAGGAAAGTGAGAAGACAGCACTTCTGTCGGCGCTACAATATACGAATGGAAACAAGTCAGAAGCCGCTAAATTTTTAGAGATAGATCGGACAACCTTATGGCGCAAACTTAAAAAATACGGATTGGAATAACGTTGCATGTGCAACAACATGTATCATGTTTTGCAACATATATGATAAGATAGTTTTACTTCTTCACTTACTTTAAGCTTGTTATTCTGAAAATTTATAATTGGCATTATTATTGCAATATAAAAATGACGAATCAGCTTATAAAGGAGAAGTAGAGATGAAACTTTATTCGGTAGGGGTTATTCCAGGTGACGGAATCGGTCCGGAAGTAATGGAGGAAGGGCTTAAAGCGCTTAAAGCGCTTGAGAAAATCCATGGTGGTGTATCATTCAATATTCATTCATATAACTGGAACTGTGACTATTATAAGAAAAACGGAAGAATGATGCCGGAGAACGGGCTTGACATTCTGGCTGAGCATGATGTGATTTTGCTTGGTGCCATCGGTGCTCCAGGTGTCCCGGATCATATATCGGTGTGGGAGCTAATTCTTCCGATTCGCCGCCGCTTTCAACAATATGTCAATATGCGTCCGGCCAAATTGTTGCGTGGCATGGTAAGTCCTCTCAGATATAAAGAGCATGCTGATTTGGATTTTGTGATTGTTCGCGAGAATACAGAAGGTGAATATTCCGATATGGGGGGAAGACTTCATCGTGGAACCCCTTATGAAATAGCGGTACAGAATAATGTGTTTACCCGCTTCGGTACGGAACGGATTATCCGTTATGCATTTTCACTCGCTGAAGAATCGGGCAAAAGTCGGGTCATCGGAGCAACCAAATCGAACGGAATCAACCATTCGATGCCGTTCTGGGATGAAATATTCAAGGAAATCGGACAGCGCTATCCGCACATGGAAACGAACCTATATCATATTGATGCATTAGCTGCCTATTTCATCAGTAAACCGGAAATGTTCGATGTCGTTGTCGCGAGCAATTTGTTTGGCGATATTTTAACCGATTTAGGCGCCGCGATTGTCGGAGGGCTCGGCCTTGCCCCTTCCGGTAATATTAACCCGGAGAAAGAATACCCGTCCATGTTTGAGCCCATTCACGGTTCAGCACCGGATATTGCAGGCAAGGGAATTGCCAATCCGATCGCGCAAATATGGAGTATAAGCATGATGATGGATCATCTGGGGCATCGTGACCTTGGCCACTTGCTCCTGGAGACAATTGAAGATGTGCTTGAAGAAGGAAGTGTTCGTACACCGGATATTGGTGGGCGCGCAACTACTTCACAACTCGGAGACGCTATCATCAACAAGATGATAGGGAAAGCGTAGAGGAGGATGTACATATGGAAAACAACATGGCGACGAATACAGACATGTATCCACTGTATATCGGCGGAAAACGTATTGAAACCAACAAAACAATGCCTGTTTTTCATAAATATACGGGTGAACAAATCGCTTCTATCGCCTGGGCGGAACAATGCCATGTAGAAGAAGCGGTAAGCTGCGCGCTACAAACATTCAAGGATAGTACACTCACTCCATATAAGCGGTATGAAATATTATTGAAAGCTTCATCCATTGCGGAAAAGAGAAGAGAAGAATTGGAGCGCTCGCTGTCCAGGGAGGTAGGTAAACCGCGCAAAGATGCGAAGGGAGAATTGGACCGTGTAATTAACACATTACGGTTGTCCGCAGAGGAAGCAAAACGCATCTCCGGTGAGATGGTTCCCCTTCATGCGACAGAAGGATCGGAGAGTCGTATGGGTTTCGCTATTCGTGTCCCGCGGGGCGTCATCGGTGCCATTACTCCGTTTAATTACCCGCTTTTGCTCAGTACGCATAAGGTTGCTCCGGCTATCGCTGCCGGAAATACCGTTGTGTTAAAGCCGGCTCCCAATACGCCGCTCGCATCCTTTCAATTAGTCGAAATTCTGGAAGAGGCAGGGCTGCCGAAAGGGCATGTCAACATTATTACAGGTGGCGCTGATGCAGGAGAGTGGTTGCTTGACGATCCGCGTATTGCTATGTATACGTTTACAGGATCGGAAGCTGTCGGCGCCCGTATTAAGGAGAGAAGCGGGCTACGTCCTGTAACGCTAGAACTTGGCAATAATTCACCGAATATTGTGCACAGTGATGCGGACTTAGAAAAAGCGGCGGAAGCGATCGCAGCAAGGAGCTTCCACAATGCCGGACAGGCATGCATTGCTGTTCAGCGCATCCTCGTACAGAAGGATGTTCTGCAGGATTTTACAGATAAATATCTTGCGCATGTTCGACAACTTGTGGTGGGAGATCCGGAAGACATGGCGACAGATGTTGGTCCAATGATCAGCGAGAAGGAAGCGATTCGGGCCGAAGAATGGGTACATGAGGCACTGGGCGAAGGTGCAGAGCTGCTATATGGAGGCAAAAGGGAAGGCGCCATTATGTATCCTACTGTACTCGCAAAGACCGGACCCGAAATGAAGGTGAATTGCCTTGAGGTATTCGCGCCGGTCGTTACCATATCGCCATACGAAACGATTGAAGAAGCATTTATGATAGCGAATGATTCGGCGTACGGACTGCAAGCCGGATTGTTCACTTCAGACTTACACATTGCTATGCAAGGGGTGCGTAAGCTTGAATACGGTGGAGTCATTATTAATGATGTTTCCACATACCGAAACGATGTGATGCCGTACGGAGGTATCAAAAACAGCGGTCTGGGCAAAGAAGGGCCGCGCTATGCGGTAGAAGAAATGACGGAACTGCGAATGGTCGTTCTGAATCTATAATTATGAGTGGAGGCGGATTGGATGCTGTTGGAAGGTAAAGTAGCCATCGTTACAGGAGGAGGTTCCGGGATGGGCCGGGCCGTTTCGCTATTATTTGCGGAACAGGGGGCGCATGTCGTGGTAGCGGATATCAATGAAGAGGCTGCACGGCAAACGGCAGACCATATTGGCTCCAGCGTTCTTCCGGTACAGGGTAATGTTGCAGAAGCGGAAGATGTGAAGCGGATGGTTGAACAGACCGTCGACAGGTTTGGTCGAATTGATATGCTTGTTAATAATGCCGGAGTGCCATTGGCATTTACCCCGATTGAAGAAACGGAAGATGATATATGGGATCGTATGATGGACGTGAATGCGAAATCGATTTTTTTAACCGCAAAGCATGTCGTTCCCCATATGAAAAAAAACGGCGGTGTTATCGTAAATACGGCTTCCATCGCAGGAATAAGGGCCAGACCGGGACTGCATGCGTACTGTGCATCGAAAGGGGCGGCCATTATGCTTACAAAAGCACTTGCCATCGAATTGGCGCCCTATAAGATTCGAGTGAATGCGATTAATCCTGGCCCTGCTGATACGCCAATGCTCAGCCGTTTTATGAACGGGGATGCCGAGCAAATCGAAAAGGACACGAAAGAGATTTTTATTAACAGCGTACCGCTTGGAACGCTTATCGAAGCACAAGACATAGCCAATGCCGCACTGTATTTGTGCAGCGATCTGGCGGCAAAGGTTACCGGTGAAGTATTGAACGTGGACGGTGGCAGAGGAATCTAGCCCCTAGTGGCACATGCAGAAATAGTGAACCGAGCATCGGTTGTTGGCAGCAGAACAAAGAATATAGAGGAGCGTGAACATATGTCCATGGAACAAGTAGCATCCTATGTTGAGGAAAAAGAAGTCGTATCTTTAACCCAGCGTCTTATCCAGATTCCCAGCGTATATCGTCCGGGAATTCCGGATGGAAATGAAGAGAAAGTAGCCCGCTATGTTGTCGATTATTTACGGGAGACGGGCTTTTCCGTGCATTTTGAAGAAGTGGTGCCTGGACGTCCGAACGTTATCGCCATTTATGATAGCGGAAAGCCGGGAAAAACAATTTTGTTTGAAGGGCATACGGATGTAGTAACAGAAGGAGACCACGATCTGTGGAGCTATGATCCGTTCGGTGGCACGATACATGGTGGCCGTATTTATGGCCGCGGTTCCTGCGATACGAAAGGCAACCTGGCTGCAGCGATTTGTGCGGTAAAGGCGATTCAACGGTCCAAGCTTGATTTCAGCGGTAAAATTATTCTATGCATTCCTTGCGATGAAGAGGGAATGATGATAGGCATTAAGGAATTCATCCGCCGTGGTTGGGCAAATGGCGTAGATGGCGCAATTATTTGCGAGCCGGAGGAGAATCAGATCTGCATTACGCAAAAGGGGGCCATGCGTGCAATTATCAACGTATATGGCAAGATGGCGCACGGTGCAATGCCGCTTACTGGCATTAATCCAAATACACGGATGGCACGCATTGTTGTCGCACTCGACGAGTTGGAGAGAAAGGAAAAAGAAAGATTAGGTGAACATCCGATGCTAGGGTGGCCGAGCATTACTCCGACTATTCTTCGAGGACCGGTAAAAGGAGAGCCACAAATCAACGTTGTGCCGTCTCAGTGCATGACAACGCTGGATATCCGGACAGTACCTGGTCAGGAGCATGGAGAGCTGAGACAGCAGATGGAAGACATCCTGACCGAGTTGTCCCGTGAAGATAAGGATTTTAAAGCGACGCTTGAAGTCATCGAAGAGAGGCCATGGACGTTGACACCACAGGAAGATCCAATTGTGCGCGCAGTTGCCGAGTCGTACCGCTCCATTACGAAAAAAGATCCGATTTACAATGGAGTGCCAGGCGCGACAGACGGCACGTTTTTACACAAGGCTGGTATTCCGATCGTAACTACGGGAGCCGGAGACAGGCATATTCCCCATCATGCAGATGAGTATGTCGATATTGATGAGCTTGTGGAAACGACCCGTCTTTACGCTCTCTCTGCTCTTCATTTTTTGAAAAATGAATAAACATCCGTTTTACAAGCGATTTTATTGTTAAGACCGGATGTATTGTGTACTATTTTATAAGAATGAGGGACATCTTCTTTCCTCTGTATTTTACCTTGCCATACTGGAAAGAAGATGTTCCTGTTTGTATTAAGAGAACAAATTCGAACATACGCTTGCTCTACTCATTATGTGGCAGTTATTGGGGGGAATATAATGAAGAACATTAAACTGTTGCTCTGGCTGCCTTTTGTAGGGATGCTGCTTTTTCTGCCGTTAGCGAACAGGGTAGAGCCCTATATACTGGGATTGCCTTTCCTTCTTTTCTGGATTGTAGCGTGGATGGTGCTATCCTCCATCATTTTAACGGTTATTTATCGATTCGATCCTGACAATAAGGGGAGCGATGTAGAATGAATATATCCCTACTAATCATTTTGATTTTTATGTGTCTCGCTCTGTATCTGGGCATACAAGCAAAACAGGGAAAGAAGATGAACATGGAGCAATGGGCCGTTGGTGGCCGTGGCTTCGGCACGTTGTTCATCTTTTTACTTATAGCCGGAGAAGTATATACAACCTTTACCTTCCTTGGTGGAAGTGGATGGGCGTATTCAAAAGGGGCAGCCGCTTATTATGTTCCGGCCTATATTTTTCTGGCGTACGTATTATCCTATTGGCTGGCACCGAAAATTTGGAGGTACGCGAAAGAAAATAAATTGCTGTCACAGCCCGACTTTTTTGCGACAAAATACAGAAGTCCTTACTTGGGCGTCCTCGTTGCCATTGTAGGCTGTCTAGCTCTTGTTCCGAATATCATTATTCAATTTAAAGGGCTAGGGATTATCGTCTCGCAAAGCTCATACGGAGCTATCTCTCAGACGACAGCCAGTTGCATTGGAGCTTTGGTCGTTACGATTTATGTCATGGTATCCGGTATTCACGGCTCTGCCTGGACTTCCGTTATTAAGGACTTCATGATTTTGATTGTTGTCGTCTTTTTGGGTTTATACATTCCGTTTCATTATTTTGGCGGGATTCAGCCTATGTTCGAAGCCGTTCATAATGTGAAGCCCGAGCTTCTTACATTGCCAGATCAGGGATTGAGTACTTCGTGGTTCATCTCGACTGTCCTGTTGAATGCGATAGGGTTTTATATCATGCCTACTTCCTTTATGGTCGTATTGACGGCAAAAGGTGAGAGAGCAATTCGCAAGAACGCAATTATTTTACCGCTGTACACCATTCTGTTGCTATTCGTCTTCTTTATCGGTTATGCGGCTGTCGTGCAAATTCCTGGCCTGCAAGGCGGGGAAGGGGATCTGTCGCTATTAAAGCTTGCGACGCAAACATTCGATCCGTGGATTGTTGGCTTTATCGGAGCTGCCGGGTTATTAACGGCCCTTGTTCCGGCTTCCGTCATGCTCATGTCGACCTCGATCGGCTTAACGCAGAATCTATATAAGGTGCTTGTCCCATCAGCGACGGAAAAGCAGCTATCATTCACTTCCAAGGTGTTCATTTTTCTCTTATCAGCCATTTCTCTATATTTTACGGTAAATGGCAGTGATGCGCTTGCGATACTTAATATCATGTCGTACGGATTGATTATTCAGCTTGCCCCGACGTTGTTTTGCAGCCTTATCAAAAACAATTTTGTAAATAAGTATGGAGCATTTGCAGGAATTATTGCAGGAGAGCTTATGGTTTTATATATGACTGTAACCGAAAAGACGATAGGTACGTTATTGCCATATGCTCCGCAGGCCATCCAGGATATTAATACAGGATATATTGCACTTCTGATAAATATCATCGTGATGGTGGTGGTTAGCTTAGCCACTAAAAATGTAAAACTCAATGAGAAAACACCAAAGAGCCCTAGATTAGTTTTACATGAAAGCAAGAACAAGTAAATGAAGAGAGTTTGAGACAGGACAGGCCCGCTATACTATGGTAGCGAGCCTGTCTTTTTTATTTTTTGCAAAGCTCTAAAAGTATGGTACAATATGAGACGGCAAAGAACGGACCCGACTTTCTTAAGAGAAGAAAGTTAAACACTGAATGTATTTTACATAGCAACGGCATCGATTTTCTTGAGAGGAGAAGATCAATTTATAAAGAAAGAGAGGATTATCGTTTAGTTTGAATAACATAAAAACTTTATGGTTTTCTAACGTTAAGGGTGATGTGTTAGCAGGCATGACAGTAGCATTGGCGCTGATCCCAGAGGCGATTGCTTTCTCCATTATCGCAGGCGTAGATCCTATGGTGGGATTGTACGCATCCTTCTGCATGGCTGTTATTATTTCCTTTTTCGGTGGACGGACAGGAATGATTTCAGCGGCGACGGGGGCAATGGCATTAGTAATGGTGACTCTCGTGAAAGAACATGGACTGGAGTATTTATTAGCTGCCACGGTGCTCACCGGTATCATCCAGTTCTGTATGGGAATGCTCAAGCTGGGGAGATTCATTACATTCGTGCCACACTCCGTTGTGCTTGGATTTGTCAATGCGTTAGCGATTCTGATTTTCATGGCTCAACTGCCGCATTTTTACGGAGAATCATGGCAAATGTATGCGATGGTAGTAGGTACGCTTGCAATTATTTATATTTTACCGAGATTTACGAAAGCTGTGCCTTCCCCTTTGATTGCAATTATTGTTATGTCCATTATCGCCATCTATACGGGAGCGCAGGTTCGAACCGTCGGGGATATGGGAGAAATCACACGAGCGCTTCCGGTGTTTCATCTTCCCGCATTTCCGATCTCGTTCGAAAGCTTATTAATTATTCTTCCGTATTCTTTCACATTGGCTCTTGTAGGTATTCTGGAATCGCTCATGACGGCGACCATTCTTGATGAAATGACGGAAACGAAAAGCGATAAAAACAAAGAGGTAAAAGGCCAGGGAATCGCCAATATCGTAACAGGCTTCTTTGGCGGTATGGCTGGCTGTGCCATGATTGGACAATCGGTTATCAATGTGAAATCGGGCGGGAGAGGAAGACTTTCCACTTTTGTGGCAGGCGTGTTCCTCCTTTTCCTCATCATGGTATTGGGTGATGTTGTTAAGCAAATTCCGATGGCCGCTCTCGTTGGCGTTATGATTATGGTTTCTATTGGTACGTTTAATTGGCACTCATTGATGGAATTGCGAAAAGTCCCACGTAGCGATGCGCTGGTGATGATCGTGACCGTTGCGATTGTAGTAGCGACACACGATTTGGCTAAAGGGGTTATTGCTGGTGTTATTATTAGCGCATTAGTATTCGGCTGGAAGATGGCTCGATTGCATGCGAAAACGGCTACCGAGGCTTCCGGGATGAAGAGCTACACGATTTCTGGACAATTGTTCTTTGGAACAATGACACACTTTGTGGATGTATTCGACTTTAATGGTGACCCGGACAACATCGTAATTGATTTTAGCCATTCACATATTTGGGATCATTCTGCTGTTACAGCCATTGCGAAAGTTGTGGATAAATATCAAAAAGTAGATAAGAAGGTTAAAATCGTTGGAATGAACGAGGAAAGTCAGCTCCTTGTCGAGCGCATCGGGCTTTCCGTGCCTTCGGGACAATAAAAGGAAACCTTGGCCATTGTTCTGGCCAAGGTTTCTTTACTGTGTGGAGTGTGTAGCGCAAAGAGCGAAAATGACCGGCAACTGTCTTCTACCTTTAAGTAAGTGCTTTTCTTTTTCCTCTAATCAGTTCTCTTTCCTTGCCTCTCGTGTCTTTTCTTTCTTTTGATTTAATAAAGAATGACAGTACTACACCAATGGCGGATATGAATGCGGCAACTGTAAACGACATATTTACACCGAAAATCATACCTTCTGCGCCTGCCTCTAGAGGAGTATTCAATGCACTGTTCGTCATAACCGTAATAAGAAGTGCCGTTCCGATTGAACCTGCTACTTGCCGCAGTGTATTGTTCATTGCCGTACCATGCGGTATTAATCTTTTAGGCAGTTCATTTAATCCTGCTGTCGTAACCGGCATCATAACCATTGCAATCCCTATCATTCGTATCGTATTCACCGTAGTTAAATAGGCGAACGACGTAGTAGAGGTCAAATCGGTAAACATAAAGGTTGTTACTGTTACAACCGTTAAACCAAGTATAGCTAACCACCTTGCTCCGACCTTATCAAAAATTCGTCCGGTGATCGGCGACATAAATCCTGTTAGAAGTGCTCCCGGTAAAAGCATCATTCCCGATTCCATTGCCGTAAAGTGATGCATATTCTGCATGTAAATCGGAAGGATAGTCGCTCCCCCGATCATGGATATGAAAACGACAATTCCGATTACGGTTGTAAGTGCGAAAACCCTGTATGTAAATACCCTGAATTCAAGCATGGGCTGAGGTAAAATAAACTGTCGCCATATAAACAAACCAAGTGAAAGGGCACCAACAAGCATGGTTATCAGTACTTCGCTACTTCCCCAACCGATGTTCCCTGCGCTGCTAAATCCGTACAATAAACCACCGAAGCCTAATGAGGATAAAACAACGGATAAAACGTCCAACTTAGGAAACGTCCGTTCAGTTACATTTTTTAACATGAAGTATGTAGCGATAAGGACAATCAGAGTAATCGGTAAAATAATAAAAAAGAGTATACGCCAGGGATAATAATCCACAATCCAACCAGAAAGAGTCGGACCGATTGCCGGAGCAAAGGCGATGACCAATCCGAACATCCCCATAGCCTTGCCACGTTCTTCGACAGGATAAATAATAAACAATACCGTTTGCATTAACGGCATTATAATTCCTGCACCAGCCGCTTGAACAACTCTGCCGAACAGTAAAACCGGATAGGTAGGTGCAATTCCACATATGAGTGTACCCAAAGCAAAAATGCCCATGGCGGAAAGAAACATCTGTCTTGTGGTAAACCGTTCAATTAAAAAAGCAGTAATGGGTATCATCACACCATTGACAAGCATAAAAGCGGTCGTTAACCATTGCGCCGTATTTGCAGAAAGGTGCAAATCCCTCATAATATGCGGCAAAGCTGTAGCTAACAACGTCTGATTGAGAATGGCTACGAATGCGCCTGAGATTAATACCATGACAAGAGGCAATTGGTTAAAATTTTGAGCGGACTGTTCTTGCGTAGTTTTCATTTTCATTCCCTCCTTTGCCGCGTTTTTTATGCCCTTATATCGATTTATTATTTGTTAATCTCAGATTTTTACACTGCTTCTATATACATCTGATTTGATACATCGGCAAATTCTTGTGGTGAGAGGAAAGAAAAGAAGGAAGGGCGGTGGGCTGGAACGGTCGGAAAAAGACACATTTGCCTTTCCTTCATAGGAATCATCACCTTTAAGACGTGTATGATTCTTTGTTTATACATTCCTGACAAGCTCCTGAAGCTGATCTTTAACGTTATCCTTACTTAATCCACCGTGATAACAAACCACCGTTTCAATGTCGAAGTCCAAACATTTTTTCAAGGAACGGAAGGCTGTGTCCATATCCGGGGTGGATTGTGGATGGGGTCCCTTCAAGGAGCCTTCTACACTAAACATGGCATCCCCAACAACCAGGGTTTTGCTTTTCTTCAAATAAAGACTAATATGTCCGGGCGTATGTCCGGGCGTAAAAATAACGTGAATCCCTCCACAATATGGAAGATCTTGGCCGTCTGCTAACGTTCTGTCTACTTTGGCCTTCGGAGGATTATCCAAAAAGGCTAGCACTTTCCGACGCTCATCTTCTGGAAGACCTTCCAATTGCCATGCCATACTATCGGGATTCCCTTTCATAAGAGGCAACTTTCCCTCGATATAGGGTTTATCCAACTCATGAGCGTATACCTCAATGCCCTCACCAGCTTCCTGCAGGATTTCGGGGAGACTACCGATGTGGTCAAGATCCTGATGTGTCAGAATAACGGCTTTCAATCTGTCCAAGGACACTCCAGCCTCGTTCATGGCCGCACGTATTTGCTCCAATTGCCCCGGAGTACCGGTATCGATCAGAATGGCGGTTTCATCGTCCCAAATCAGAGTGGGATTCAATTCTGCACGACTGCCGAAAGTTTCAATCTGTAATTCCAGCATTTCTACCCCATCCGAGATTTTCATCATGCATCTCTCCTTGTATACGATTTAGTACGTGACTTGTATCGATTGGCGATTCATCTAGAATTTGATAAATAATATATGAAAATCCCCCTTTCAAATGTTTGATTCCCTTGTTAATTTATAAACGAATAATGGGGTTGATAAGATACTGTAGTTTTACGATTTTAATAACGAATGTTTCTATCCACCCGTAAGTTACAAATAATTTAAATATTATGTCTATTATGGCGTGCAACATGTGAAGTGGTTTCTTATCAATGGCTATTTTTGAAAAAACTATTGAGGAAATTATTCATCAATAAGGGAAATTTGGATTGGAGGATCGTCCAGGCGGGGAACATGAAGCGTAACTTGCTGATGTGGGATTGTGTCATGTCTACTCGTTCGGTAAATCGTGTGGTGAAGGTTCCCAGACCCTGTTGTCCGATCTCCAATGCAATATCGCGAATGCCCAGATTCGTGCACAACAATAAATCTTTTGCCTTTTGCAATTGGAGGGAACGGATTTTTATGAAAAATTAGGCTTATTCTGATTCACCGTACAGGCACACGATAGGCTATTATCACATAGGTTGAAGATAAGGCGAAAATCATCTGGGGGTGACCGTAATGGCAGGCTTGCTAGCGGTAGTAACGATGTTTTTCAAGGATCTCATGCTGTTTGTGTCGTACATCAAAAATAATGCATTTCCGCAGCCGTTGAGTGAAGAGGAAGAGAACAAGTATCTGGATCTGATGGCGGAGGGGAATAAGTATGCACGGAATATGCTGATTGAGCATAATCTTCGACTGGTGGCACATATTGTTAAGAAATTTGAAAACACCGGAGAAGATAGCGAAGATCTCATCTCCATCGGGACCATCGGTTTGATTAAAGCGATCGAGAGCTACAAGAAAAACAAAGGGACTAAGTTGGCTACATATGCCGCTCGGTGCATAGAAAATGAGATTTTAATGCATTTGCGTTCATTAAAGAAAACGAAAAAGGACGTTTCGCTGCATGATCCGATTGGAACAGATAAGGAAGGAAATGAAATCAGCCTTATTGATATTCTAGGTACGGAAGCCAATGAAGTAGAAGACAAGGTTCAACTCAAAATCGAGAAAAACAAAATTTATAAACACATCCATATCCTTGACGAACGAGAAAAGGAGGTCATCGTTGGCCGCTTCGGACTCGATAACGAAGAAGAGCGTACACAGCGCGAGATTGCGCGCGAGCTTGGCATCTCCCGTTCTTATGTATCGCGTATTGAAAAGCGGGCCTTGTTGAAGCTATTTCATGAATTTTATCGAAAAAATGAAAATGCGATAAAAAACTAGATGAAGTACTCCGATAGAAAAATTTCAATCTCTAAATTGAAATTGAAATTTTTTTATGGCCTGGTTCTTCATGCACTGAAGCACTCTTGGATGAGAGTGCTTTTTCTTTTGGTAAAATACGAATCGCAAATAAAGTATTATTATGAAATATCAACAGGTGTGATGAAATATATATTATACTTGATATTTTGACATGGTAGCGTGGTTGGAAGGAGGCGATTCAGAAAAAGAAGAGGTTGGATGCGCCCTGCGCTCCAGTAGAAGAAAGGTAAATGTGTCTTTTTCCGACCGCCCCCGCCCACCGCCCCTCCTTCTTATCTCTCACCACAAGAGTTTGTCGATGTATCAAATCAGATGTATATAGTTATGCTTGCATTGGTGTCGGTGCAGTATCCGGGTATACTGGGAAACCAGATCAGATAGGCTTTACAGTATTTGCTTTCTTGGAGAAATATTATTTTATTCCCGAAAAAACTGACTTACTTTGCCTTCATCTGCTAAAAATTCCTGTGTAAGTTTTGCTAGGTCTTCTTCGTTTGTGAATTCTCTTAATTTTTTTCCATACCATTTTTGCAATTTTTCTCTTGTGATTCTATATTCTTGGTCAACGAAATTAAATGTAACCCAATCCGCATTTTTTACTAATGCAAATATAAATGTGGCATTGTATATTGCAGTCTCTTTGTAGTTTTTTTCTATTTCCTCTGGTGTGTCTGCCTTTTTGTAATTCAAAATAATTCCATAAGGCTCTTTTGTGGTTTTAAGTTCTAACCTATTTAAATGTTCGCCATTTGGACTCGGTAATCGCATAGTAATATTCCCAACCGCACCGTTATCGCCTACATATGAATCTTTAAATTGAAATATATCTTCATTCACATTACTGGGATTACATCCATTTAAAAAAAGTAATACCAATAATAAAAAAAAGAAACACTTAATTATTTTTATCACTTCTTCCCCCACCTTAAATTCAAAATCTAATAGTATAAATTTACCGTAAAAACACAAATCTACTGTTAATATTTCACTAAGTTGGCTGAAAAATCAACAATGTTCTTTAACAAAACTTTATATAAAAAAGAAAACCTTCGCAGAGGGCTATTTGTCTAGTATATCAAACGGTCGGTACTTTTTTCTTGCCGCTTCCAGTTTCTTATTCTTCTTCTCTTAGTATACTTTTAAAAACAAACTATCATTATGGGTATTTCCCCCTGTTATTACCGGGAAAATAGCAGGCATGTTTGCATAGTTTCATAGAGCCACCAGGAAAAGAGCAAGAACATAACAAGGATTTGTTAGTGTAGAGTTTTCTCAATCGATGGAACTTACAGAAGCACTTGGCTATAACCTGGAATGGTGCCAAGAAAATAGACAAGTTACTTTAACGATTGGGAAGAAGTGCTCGTTCCTCCTGACCTTTAGAATTGGATTTATTAATTTACTTATGTATCGGCGTTAGTGTAGTAAGTGAATATTAGGGCGCAAACAAAAACCCACCAACTTAGACTAGTGTGCACCCCTTAGAATAGACATTGAAAAAATCCCTTGGTTTAACCGATGAATTCTAAGGGATGTATTTTTAATGGCGATTAAAGGTCAAAAGTTTAAGACTTATTCGGAAGAACTGAAGCTGGAGGCTATCCGCCTGCACGTAGAGGAAAAATGGACGTATCGGCAGATTAACGATCACTTAGGAATACAAGATAAAGATCGGATGAAACGTTGGATGCGCAAATACCGTGAACAGGGTGAATTTGGTTTGCTGGATCAACGAGGAAGGCGAAAGGAATATTTAGATCAAGAACGGTATGTTCAGCAGTTGAAGCGGGAGAATGCGATGCTAAAAAAGTGTTTGAAAATCTGGATGCGGGAGGTAAGAAAGAGCGATTCAAGCTTATCGAACAAGCAGCGAATCCAGGCCAAGTAGCACCACTGTGCCAGCTTCCTGGTGTTCTAGAAGTGGTGACTACGTATACTTGAAGCGAAAGAAGAACGATAGGGATGTCGAGGCCGTGCGACTCATTCGCAAGGTGTACCATCGCTACGAAGGAAAATATGGCTACCGGCAGCTCCAACTGTTCTTGTGGCAAGATGACGGCGTATGGATGAATCACAAGAAGGTACTGCGTCTCATGCAAAAGCT